>JAABUJ010002398.1_pt1 | contig 23332 bp, 16 predicted proteins | sample 5559131 | NCBI WGS metagenome assembly JAABUJ01 (sample SAMN10711875, study PRJNA513366) | rock metagenome | isolation source: Antarctica rocks | place: Antarctica: Victoria Land, Mt New Zealand nord | collected 2016-01-07
ATTTAATAAAAATGTTAATTAAAAGTGTGATAGTTAAAATAACTATTTCTTTATCTTTATTGAAGTGTATAAGCTCTGTTTTACTGTCATTAAAGATAATTGCATTGTCTTTTGCTCATAGAAATAGTGATTTGACTACTTTTTTAAGCATTATACTATTTTCTTCTGCTGATTTGCTCTTAATCATCACAGTCACATCATCAATATAGCTAAATATTTTGATTTGTGAATCTGTGTATTGTTTTTTGACTTGAGTAAACAGAAATCTGATATATATCAGAAATAATGTAGATAAAATTGATGAGCTCTATAATAATTTAAACTTAATTTTCTGATCAAAGTCTCTTTCTTCATCAAAGACAAGACTGACAATTCAATTTAATAGAAATAATTGAATTTATTTTGTCAGAATATATAATAAATGAAGATTTTGCATGATTTTCAGCAGCTAATTCAGTAAAACATGATTAAATGCTTTCTTAACATTTAAAAGTAGTGCTGAAAGAGTTCTTTTATGATGATTTATCAACTAAATGTTATGTATAAGACATAAAGCTGCATTCATAGTGAATCTTTGTCTTCTATCATTCATTTAATCTTTATAAAGCAGATCAGACACCTCAGTCAGTTTAGGAAGTCTTATGACTATTATTTTTTTTAGATATTTTATTTAAACAATTTAACAGCATGATGATTCAGTATGTCTTGAGTGCAGAGTAGTCAGATATTTTTTTTTTTTCAAAATGACATTAATTGTCTGACATCAACATGTTAAATGATAGTTATTATTCAATAATTTTGCAAATATAGCAAAAAATAGTCTTGAAATAGCTTGAAATGCTTGTTATAAAATTAAAAAAGAAATTCTATTTGATTTAGATGCTTTTCTGAGTGATAAGAACTTTATAGCTTGCTTAACTTCTTTAAAAGTAGTTAATTTTTATGTTATTGTGATTAAATCATTAGATTTTAAAGCTGTGACTGTTAATTCTGAAGATGATGAAAACATAGTCTTTAAAAACATTTTAAATTTTTTCTGAAAAGTTATTTTAAGACTATTTTCATGCTGAATTGATGAAATTTTGACTATTCTTCTAGATTTAATGAAGTAATATACTGTAAACATATCTTTTTCTGTGACTTCCTACAGAAAAGTAGTTCATAAGACTTATTTAACTGTTTAAATAACATAAAAATATTTGTTTTTAAAGAAAACAACTTCTTTTCAGCTACTTTCAATTTTGTTGAATTTTCAGTTTCTTCTAACTAAACTTAATGACTTTCTTAATGCACTAAGATTATCATGTCATTACATTTTAATCTTTATGAAAGATTTTCTCTTTAAAATGTATTGATTTGCAGCATCAACAATCAGATTTCTGAAAGAAATGACTATATTTTTTAAATCTTTCAAACTAAAATTTAAATTCTTTGTTAAATTCAAATTCTTTTCTGATTTCTGTTATACTTCTTTTGCAAATTTTGTTCAGTCTACTTTGACTATGTTGTATAAAGAATTTAATGAACTTTTAATCATTTCAGCTTCTTTTATTGATATTGTAAAGTAAATAACTTCATAATCTGAACTGATAGTTATTTCTTCATCAATTTGTCAGTTTTTGACAAAGATAAGCATTGCTAATGTGATAAATATTAAGTCATTATAGAGAAAGAATTTTCAGAATAATATATATATATAAATTCATTAAATATGTTAAGAAATTCACAGTCTTGACTCTTTAATCATTGAGTTAACACTGTAGCTTTAATTGAATGTTTAACTTCTGAATTTCATTATGTGTGATGTGCATTGAAATTGCTGCAGATTATAAATTTTTAAAAAAGCTAAATATCTTTCAGCTTTTTTTTAACTGTTTATATATCACTATCTTCTTCTTGTGATTTCTTATTGTAGATATTAAGAAGTAGCACAGTTTCTGAAAAGTTGTTGATAAATATAGTGATAGCTTGTAAATCTGAATTTATAAAGATGATTAATCTTAATGTACAGACAAAATTTAGTCTATTTTTGTTGATAAAGATCATTGTTTATGACTTAACATCTAGACTTGATGAAGAAAGTAAAGTAGTAAATGCTGAATGTAAAACAGTTATTTTATTATCTTTAAAAATTCATGATTCTTGAATTAAAACTATGTCTTTATTCATAGTTGAATTTAATAAAGAATGCATGACATTAACATTTTTAGCACAGTTGTGTTGTACAATCTGAATTTTAGATGTTGATGTTGTGATGTTTATGAGTAATATAAATGTTGTGAATGTATCACTCATTATAACTTCATGACTAAATGATCTGTTGTTGAGAAAATAAAAATAAACTGTAATGCTTTAAAAGTCATGCATTCTAAGCTATTTGCTCTATATATTTTCTGATAATTGCTGCATTTCAACACAATATGAATGCAAGTAGTTTTCTTTTCTATTTAAGAACATAAAAAGCAATTATGTTGTCTGATGTTATGATTTTAAGTATAGATTTGACATTTAACAGTGTTTTAACACTTTGCAAAATGATATTTAAACTGTTAACATTTATTACATTGATTTATTAACTTACTGACATTATAAACAGCTGTTTTAACTGAAACTTCAGCTATAATTAATCTATTTCTCAAAGCTTTTTTGATCTCTTAATCTGAATCAAAGACTAAAATCACTAAAAAATGTACTTTTTGATTCTGAACTTTTTCTGAAATTAATTATATGAATAAACAGATTAATTTAAGATCTTTATTGAAGATTTCTAGTTCTTCTTTGATTAATTGTATGTCATTTGCAGTGTTGAAAATAGCTGTAAAAATGTTATATATTATTATTTTATATCATTTTTCATTCTTTTTAATCTTTATAAATTCTAAAATATGTTGTCAAATTTTCTAATGTTTTAAAAGGTCTTCTGCAGTAACTTCAGGCATGATTGTTATGATTATGTTGAATTTTAATTGAGAAATAGTCATGATGACTATTATGATGTTGAGATTTGCAGATTTAAGAACATTATTAATGTTATTTCTTATAGAAATAGAGTTTAATATCTTAACAACAGTTGTTGATGTGATAATAAGATGTCTATCTTTATAGAATGCAGTATTTCATGATGTAATAATAAATTTTAATTTGCTGTTTTGAACAGTTGTTTATGTGAAGGCTTCTAGGTTTTTTTCAAGTGCAGCAGCATAAAATTTTGATTATTAATGTTGTAAAACAGTTTTTTGAGCTGTTTTAAAAGCTGTTTTTAGATGTATGATAACTGTTTTAAAGTCATTTAATGTAAATATAAATTGAAATTCTAGCTAAAAGATGAATTTCTTTGCTGTTTATACTGTTTAACAGAGAATTTAATTTAATTTGATGTTTATTTCTTTCTTAAATTGATTAAGCTGTTGTTGAACTGTTTATTGTTCTTTGTTAAAGTTTTTCTCTTCAATAATTAAAGAACTGAGATCTTCTGACTGTCAAATTTTATCTATAGCATTAATGTTAATAGCTAATTTTGACTGATTTGCTACTTTGATTTGCTAAAAGACTAATTTTAGAAGATTTTTAGCTTGCTGAAGTAGCTGATTACTATTTTGTTGCATAACTGATGATGTGATGTTGTTGTTGTCTAGCAGGTTGAACTGAGATCTTCTGACTATCAAATTTTATCTATAGCATTAATGTTAATAGCTAGTTTTGACTGATTTGCTACTTTAATTTGCTGAAAAACTAATTTTAGAAGATTTTTAGCTTATTGAAGTAGCTGATCACTGTTTTGTTCAGTGATTAATGATGTGATGTTGTTGTTTAGCAGGTTGATGTGAATGCTAGAAATAGAATTTGTTAAAAAGATAAAGTTATTTATAACTTTTTGTTTTTTCAGAGATTATATGATCTGATGAACTGATTATGTGAGTGTGTTAGATAAGCTGATGAAGTCATAAACTTGACTTTTTGATGTGATGAATATCATAGATATCATGAATTTCATGAGAGAGTTCATGTTTAAATTTATGAAAAGATTTCTTATTTAATAGTAATTGCTCAGCTTTTATAAAACTGAATGTTTCTAAGATTTTAAATTAAGTTCTTTTTGATTTATTTCTAATTTAAAGCAAAAGAGTCTCAATTCTTTATTTTAAATCTTGCTTAATATCTTAATTCACTCAAAGTAAAGTTATTCTACAATGAGCTTTTTACTAGCAATTAAATAAAACAACACATTTAATACTTTATACTTTATACTAAATTCTTCAGTGATGCTTTTAGCTTTAAATATATATTCTTTACAGTCTACTGACACACTTTAATATTTTCTTTTTTCTTTTTTGAAAGATCTTTCTGCACAAAGAAATCACAAAACTAACTTAAAACAGTAAATCTGATTCATTATAGCAGACTGTTTAGCTTAATTAATTATGCATTATCATTAAGTTTATTATTGTAACTTCTTTTCTCTGTCATTAAGATTTCTTACAATCTCTGACAAGATATCTGAGTTTATCACAGTTATAATATTTGCAAGTTTCTTCTCATTAAGAATAAGATTTATAAAGCTTATTTATGCATCATTCTTACTTTATTAATTTAGCTCATCTTAACTTTTGATTGCACTTCTTAATATTATTAAGATTCATCAAATTTTCTTACATTTTAATGATAAATTATTATTCTTATATTCTTAAAGCTGTATAAGATTCTGTCTTCTTCATTCATTGTTCTTATTGTCATCTGTCAATGTTAATAAAGATATTTATCATTTCTTAAAGTTCTTTAAAATAATCTCATTGTGCTATCTCATCTTTAATAGACTTACTTAATTCTTAATAATATTATAATATTAAAACATTATTATCTCAATTCATTAAGACTGCAATACACTGAAACTTTACTGAGTACTTAATTATTACTTTATTTATCTTTAATACATAAAGTCATTGTTTCACTGCTTTTTTTTTCATTAATTACTTCAAAAATCTTTCAAAGTTCTTTCTTAAACTTTTTAAAATCATTAAAGATTATTTCTTTATTGACTTTATATTTTCTTAATGACTTATCTAGAAACTTATGCAGTTTAAAGTTAACTCAGTTAAATGCTGCATTCTTAAGATAAATTACTGTATATAAATCTTTATTCATTTCAGAGTTAAACTTCTTCTAATTGAAATTTATATATAGATTGAGCTTTATTAAGAAGCTTTACAACTTTTTTTTTTCATTGCTGAATATATTTAATGCTGATATCTTTAAGATGTTACTCATTTTATATAGATCTTTAAGATTTTAAAAATTAATTATATTGATTAAAGCTGTTTTCTGTATGCTGAAAATTATACTTATATTATAAGAATATTCAATATATTACATTTTGATCAGAGATTTCTCTGATATAGAGTTTAAAGATTAGAGCTTGTAATATAAGAGAAATTTTAGATATGTTGAGATTAATCAGTAGATAGCAGTATGTTAAATAAGAATTATCATTGAATATACTTATCTTCTTAAAGAAAATGATCTGTTTATATACTAACTAAATACTGTGAACATCTAAAACATCAATATTCTTTTTATTCAGATCATTTCTATTTAATTATTAAGATCATTAAGAACATCAGTGTTTATGTTGTTCTTAATATTCTTTAATACTTGCATATTCACTATGTCTGTGTATCTCTAATTACTACATAACTACTTGTTAGTTATGCTCATAATATTAGAATCTTACTGATGCACAGATAGAATATATTAAAGTTGTAAAGCAAGTTATACAGTATTCAAAAAGAACAATAAGTTATGATTTAAGATATAAATTAGTTACAGATATTTATATAAATTAATATATAAGCTATATATATAATTATGTCATCTGAACTAAGAGCTACAACAGCAGCAAAACTTTCAATATACAACTTAAGCAGTCAAACAGATTGCATAAAACACTTTAAAGTCATTCTCTTATCTACTTGTCATCTATTACAATCATAGTCTGAGAAAGAACTACTAATGCAATCAGTATGTAAGCTGTCAAGACAGAAATGTATATCTAAGTATAAGCATGATGAGCTTGATGAGCTTAACAGTGTGCAAGATGAGCAGAGTGAGTACAGCTTGATAAGACTTGACAAATTACATAGATGTGCACTGTTGAGCAAGCTTACTATATAGTAGAATTGTTTTCTTTATAAAAACAATCATATTCAATAACAATCATTACTTAACATTTACTATCTATCAATTAACTTTAATATGTCTAAAAACTCTCTTATATCACAAACTCTAATTCTTAAACTCTATATCAGAGAAATCTCTGATCAGAATGTAACACATTGAATATTCTTACAATATAAGCAATGTCTTTCAGCACACAAAAAGCAGTCTTTATCAATATAATTAATTTTTAAAGTCTTAAAGATCTATAAAAGATGAGTAACATATTGAAGATATTGATACTGAATGTATTCAGCAGAGAATGTAAGAAGTTGTAAAGCTTCTTGATAAAGTTTAATTTATACATAAATTTTAATTAGAAGAAGTTTAACTTTAAGATGAATAAAGATTTATATACAGTAATTTATCTTAAGAATGCAGCATTCAACTGAGTCAACTTTAAACTGTATGAGTTTCTAGATAAGTCATCAAAGAAATAAAAAGTCAATAAGAAATTGATCTTTAACAACTTTAAGAAGTTCAAGAAAGAACTTTGAAAGACTTTTGAAGTAATTAATGAGAAAAGAGCAGCAGAATGATGACTTTATATGTTAAAAATGAATAAGTCAGCAGTCTTAATAAATTAAGATAATGATGTCTTAATATTGCAATACTATTAAGAATTAAATAAATTTATTAAGAATGAAATAGTGTAACAAGATTGCTCTGAAGAACTTTAAGAGATGATAAATATCTTTATTAACATTGATAGTTGACAATGAGAATGATAGATGAAGAAGATGATATTATATGCAGCTTTAAGAATGTAAAAATGACAATTCATCATTAAAATGTAAGAAGATCTGATGAATCTCAACAATATTAAGAAGCATGATCAGAAGTTAGAAGTTAAATTAATAAAGTAAGAATGATGTATAAATAAGTTTTATAAGTCTTATATTCAATGAATAAAGACTCATAATTGTTATAACTATGATAAACTTAGATATCTTGTCAGAAATTGCAAGAAATCTCAATGACAGAGAAAGAAAGTTACAATAATAGACTCAGTAATAATGCATAATTAACTGAGCTGAACAGTCTGCTATAATGATAACTGCTTTGTGCACATAAGCAGTAAAGACAAAGTCAGATGATAATTACAAAAGTTTAAGAAGAGATATGATGCTGATCATATTATGATGAGTGAATTGAAGAGATTAACTATTTTAAAGAAAGTTGTCAGAAACAACATAAATAAGATTAAAGAAATCAATATTTGCAAAACTTAGAAGAAAGATTCTGCAGAAATTAAAGATTTAAAAGATCTCATCTAAATGTATCTGAATTTAAATGTGAACTTAGAAGATGTTGATAACTGAGAAATTAACATGAAACTTAAGAATCAGTATGAGCACTTTGAGAATGTACACATCAAAATGCAATAATAGACACTTAAAGATCAGTAATAAGAACTGAAGCAAGAACAGTGTTATTTGCAAAAGATAGTTGATGATTTTCAGAAGCAACAAGAAAATATGAAGTCAATAAAATTTAAAGAATCTTAAAGATTATTTAATAAACTTTAAAGTAAAAGCTGAGCTCTGCAAGCTTTGATAGAAGCAAAGAGCTTTAAGAAGTCAAAAAATCTTAAGCTTTTTCAGTAAAATTAAAAAATAAGAAGCTTTTAATGTCTTAATGAACTGACAATAACAACAATTACAAGATATGAGTTGATGTTAAGATACTGCTGAAGAAACAACTTTGAGTAATGATAGATTTGAGAGTGATCAATAACTTTATATTATAATGAGTGATTGAATGACTAAAACTGATATTATGAAGAGTGTTAAAGCTTATGTAAGTATACATAATTAATAAAGAATTTGAATGAATCTACAAAGAAGTTTATATTGAAGTTATAATATTGAATGATTTACAGAAGTTGACATTGAATGTTCTTAAGTCAATTAAGTATAATACTATACTAGAGATGCTCTGATTACATAAAAAGAATTCTCAAATTGACTGAATTAACAAAGAACTTTATGTAATGAAGAACACATATAAGATCTTTAAACAATCAGAAAAAAACTTATCAGAGTATAAGTCTTGAGATTATAAGATATTATTCATAGATGACAAGAATTCTTGATGAATATCTTTATATTTAATGAGTAAAAATTAGCTAAAGACAGTCTAAAATTATTTTGCTGAGAATTTAAAGAGAAAGTTCATTAAATCATTAAAGTCATTGACTGATTACTTGATACTTTTTGTATTAAAGAAGAATGATATCAAGCAACTTTGTGTTGACTATAGACAATTAAATAAGATAATACATTAAGACAGTTATTTTCTATTATTGATAAAAGAGTTGCAAGACAGACTAGAAAAAGTTAAGTAATTTATGAGTTTAAATCTGAAGAAAGTGTACTACTGTGTATGCATAAAGAAGAATAAAGAATGGAAAACAGCATTCTGAACAAGATATAAACATTATGAATACATTATTATGTTATTTGAACTCAAGAATGCTTTGATCATCTTTTAAAGACTCATCAATGATATGTTAAGAGAATATCTTAATAATTTTGTAATTATATGTCTTGATGATATTCTGATATACTTAGACAATCTTAAGACACATCATAAACATATATGTAAGATTCTAGCAAAACTCAATGAAAAAGCTTTGTATGTGAAAAAGTTAAAGAGCAGATTCAAAATTAAGAAAATTGAATTTTTAAAATATGTTATTTGATCTGATCAAATCAAGAAGAACTTTAAGAAGACAGAAGCAGTCAGAAACTGATTGATGTTTAAGAAGATTAAGAAAGTATAAGTCTTTTTAGATTTGACAAACTATTATTGAAAGTTCATATTTAATTATGTAAAGATTGCAGAATCTTTTATGTATTTAACATGCAAGAATGAGAGATAACATTGAGATAAAAAGCAAGAGAATGTATTCTATACATTAAAGAAAAGTCTTAGTGAAATGATACATCTATAAATACTTAACTCAGCATGTAAAAAGATACTGAAAATTGACACTTCAGATTTTGTAGTAAATGCATATCTATATTAGATCAAAGATAGACAGAAGAAGTCTATTATGTATTGATTTAGAAAGTTATTGAAATTCAAGAAAAGATATAAGATTTATGATAAAGAACTTTTTGCAATAGTGAAAGCACTACAAGATTGAAGATCTTATCTTATAGAAACAGAAAAGTCTATTTAGATCTTTACAGATTATAAGAATTTGAGAAACTTCACAGTAATTAAGTAATTAAATCAATGACAGATTTGCTGAGTAAAACAGTTGACAAACTTTGAATTTCAGATTTATTATAAGAAGAATAATAAGAATGATGATGCTGACACTTTGAGTAGACAATTAAATCATAAAGAAGTGAAAATGATTCATACTGAAATTCTGTGCAAAGATGAGCAAGAAACTCTCATGAAAGACTTAGCAGCAACATTTAAGATGAAGAATACTTTCTTAATAGATAAAGAACTCATTAAAGTATGTTACAACAGCTGAGCTGATGAACATTTAGAAGTTAAATGTATAGAAGATCTTGTATAAAGAAGATGCAACATAAACAATCTTTGTAATTAAGTTATTGAATACATTGTTAAATGCAATTCATGTTGATACAATAAGATTCAGAGAGATAAGCATTACAATAAAGTAACATAACTAAATGCACTGAATGCACTCTGAGAGTCTGTTATCATGAACTTTATCATTAAGTTATTAAAGTCAAAGAATCTAACATAAGAAGTCAGGTTCAACAGCATATTGATTATAGTGAATAGATTGATGAAGTATATGATGTTTATTTCATTTAAAGAAACTGCAACAGCATTAATATTGATGTACATCATACTGTGAGAATTGATTAGCAATCATAAGCTATTAAAGAAGTTTATCATCAATAAAGATAAGCTATTTATGAATAAGTTCTGAGAGATACTCTCAGCAGAACTCAGAATAAAACATAAGATGTTAATAATATATTATTTATAAATGAATGAACAGAATAAATGAATGAATCAGACAGTCAAGATGTACTTGTGATATTGTGTTAATGTAAAACAGAACAATTGAGTATAACTGCTGTCTATGATATAGTTTATGTACAACAATGCATGAAACAAAATCATGAAAAAGACATTATTTGAAGTGAACTATGAATATTATCTGAAGATATGACAAGACTCATGAATGCACAGATCTTGAAGTCAGAAAATAATATTGAATATTATGAAGCTTAAGAAACTGCATACTGATCTTATGAAGAGAATTGAGAAGTAGAAGAAATGAACAACAGAAATAAAATCATTTAAGATTGAAGAGAAGATATATTTATGAATGAACAACATGTAAACAAAAGTGAAGAGCAAGAAACTCATAAATAAGAGCATTGAGTCATTTATGATCAAGAGAAACATCAAGAGACTAAGTTATAAATTAAATTTATCTTAAGAAATGTGAATACATTCAGTATTTCACACATCTATGCTTCAGTAATGCAATCAATTTATATTACTTCAAATTACATCAACATCTGTTGAATCTGAAAACAAATATGAAGTTGAGAACATTTTAGAAAAGAGAATGATTAATGAGAAAGCTCATTATCTTATTAAATGAAAAGATTATGATATCTTAAAAAATATCTAAGAAGTCAGAGAAAATCTTAAGAACTGTGTAAGAATGCTTTGACATTTTGAGAAGAGACTAAAATTAAATCTTAGAAAAATGACAATATAAAATTTACAAATTGCAATAAGAGATCTGTCTCATTCTTCATTTCATCATTATCACTATTAAGCTCAGCAGCTAAACAGTTAATCTTCTGTAAAGCACAATAGTTCATTTAATTTAAAGTCTTTTAAAGACATATAATCTTCAATGAAAGAGCAGCAAGCTCAGTGTGCTTAACTGCTAAAACATCATTTATCTTACTTATCTCTTTCATTGCTTTACTTATTTTCTTACATAAGAAAAAGCAAGTCCTATTGAGCAACTCTTACAACATACTGATACACAGATAATCACAGCAAATGCATTTATTGCATTTCAGTTAAGATTTCATGACAAAACAGTTCAAGTCATAACTGACACAGAAGTCACAAGAAAAAGAGATAGAAATATTATCTATTTAAATTTTCTTTGAGATTTTTAAGCAATTTGAACTTTTTAAAAGCATCATTACTGATAATGATGACAACAGCATTCTCACTTATAAGGCTTAGAGAATTAGCATTTAAAAAAGAGAAAATTGTGTTATGATTATAGTCTGAGAAAGAACTACTAATGTGATCAGTATGTAAGCTGTTAAGACAGAAGCATATATTTAAGTATAAGTATGACAAGCTTAACAGACTCAATGATGTGCAAAATAAGCAGAATAAGTGCAATTTAATAAGGCTCAATAAATTACATAGATGTGCACTGTTGAGTAAGCTTACTATATAGTAGAATTGTTTCTTCTATAAAAACAATTATATTCAATGACAATCATTACTTAACATCTACTATCTATCAGTTAATTCTAATGTGTCTGAAAACCCTTTTATATCATAAGCTCTAACTTTTAGACTCTATATCAGAGAAATCTCTGATCAGAATGTAACATCATTATATTGATGACAACTTACATAAAGAACACAAATACAGCATAAAGAAAATGTAAAAACTCTGTCAGACTATCAGTCATGCTCAAATCTCAACAGTAAAAGAGCAAAAAGCAATAAAACATTACTGAATTTGTTAATGCTGATTGATACACTCTAATTAACAGATTTAACAAACTTGCAGATAATCTCTTAAAGTTTAAAGAGATAGATTAACAACAGAACAAGATGTCAGATGTAATTCAACAGATATATATTCTTTAAATATAATTGAACTGAAAGAAGAACTCTGCTTAGAAGCAGTTCTTAAAAATAGAGAAAAAACTGAATAATTTGTCAATAAGTAATGATTTAATGAATTAAGCTCAGCTGAAGATGTGAAGAGAATGAGATTTAATGAATTAAACATGAATAAGTATGACAGTGCAAGACATTCATCAAATAGTTAAACTGTTATTGTAATGCACTGTGATCAGAGTACAGCTGTTAAACTTATAAAGTAAATTATTTACTGAACTTTTTATTATAGTTAAGTTTTTGATTGCAGAGACATATACAGTGAAATAATTATGAAGCAGCAACATTGAGATGTCAATTTCTAATTAATGCACAAAGAATTGAGTGCTCAATCAGTCACAAATGAAGAAGCTTTAAATTCTGCATTAAAATTATTTTGTAAAACTCTGAGAAGTATCACTCTTTATGCAGATCAACAGTGAAAAAGATGTAAACAATGCAATTTTTATGCAGAGAATTTACATTACTTTTAAGATCATTCTATTTACATTCATCATAAATAAGATTTGCTGACTGCACATATCTAAGCAGCATGAATCTTAACTGCAAAAAGACAAAATCAGAGAAACTGTAGTAGTCAGTCTTTTTATATAGACATTACAGCATAAGATTATTTAAAAGAAGCTGATCATTAATTTTCAGTTATATGATGTTCATCTTTACAATCATGACACACAGATTAGACAGTGTTTTAACTGTAAACAGTAAAATTATATGCAGTCTGTCTGTAAAAAGATAATGAAGTACAGCATATGCATGAATACACATCAAATCATAAACTGCTTTAAGAAGAAAGTTTTATGTATGAACTGTGATTAAATTCATAAGACATGACAGAAGACAGTATGCAAAATCTTTAAAAGCTTTCTTGTTATTTATTAAAAGAAATGTGTAATCTTAACAGTCAGAATAATAATAATTTACAGTCATTTTACAATTACAATGCAACTGTCATTACAGTTTAACAGATTTAAAGTTGTTCAATTAAGAAAGTAAGAACAGTTTCTGAACACTGTGTCAACATTAATTAAGTAAGGCTTTGATTGCTTATAAGACATCTTAACAGCAGCACAAAATTTCATTTAGATCAAGCTCTTTGCATCAAAGCTTAACAGCAGTGATTAGAAAAGTTACTTAATGTATGATGAAATGTTGACAAACTTCATAAAAAAAGATGCTGCACAATTAAAGTTCTCTTTATATTAAACATTTAAATTCTTTAATTTAACTGCAATCTTACAAACTATAGCATGATGAAACTTATTCTAAATGCAATCAACTTAAATACTCATTAAGTGCTGATCATACAGAAACAGACTTTTAACAAATATATAATATTTATTTATTGTTCTCAAAGTTATACTCTAATAAGTGATGTTGACTCAGCATTCAAGATATGCTTCATAATTAGCAAAAAGACTTCAGCTTACATTTAATTGTTTTAATTATATAATCAATATGTGACAGCACTGCACATGTGTCTTACAGATAAGGACATCATCATCATAAATATATATAATTTGCAAAGCAACAGATCACAAATTTGAACTTAATATATTATATAACAGACTATTCATGAAGTCAAAGAGAAGATTATGCTTTTAAGAAATTTTAATGTTCATCATTTCTTTTAAGAAGATTTACATATCACTTATAATATGCAATCAAAACATCTTTACATCATAACAGTAACAAATAATCTTTCATTACTTACTTTAAAAGAATTGTCAATCTAAAAGAGAGACAATCAACAGAGTATCATTGATTTTATCTTTATCTTAATAGCAATTAAGAAATTAATTTAATTCTGTAATTCAGTTAATCACTGAGTAATCACTTAAGATCACATCTCAATAGACATTTAAATTGCAATATTAAAGAAGTTGACATTAAGCAAGTGCTATGCACTGAAAAAGCTTGATAAGAAGAGATTTGAACAGCATTTATATCAGAAAAAATAAGTATACATATTATGTTTGCTTACAGTTCTGCAACAGATCATCTACAAGAATTTAAAGAAATATTGTTTAAAGATTTATTTATATGTGTAAGTAAATTCTCAGTGATCATTAAGAATTTTAAAACTTCTTGTGAGTGCAAGATGAATAAGATAATGATATAATGACATTGAGATGAATTACAATAAGATATTTTATTAATTCTTTTAAGATTTACTTAAAAAGAAACTACAATGTGTAAGATGTACAAACTGATGATAATTCATTAAATAGACAATCTTAACTTTAAACAACTCTCATAAAAAGAATTTATGAAGATTATTGTGATGAAGCAAGCTCTGTACAGACAAATCATAAATGTCATTTTACATTTTATTTTTGTGAAGATTAGATCAGAACAATGCAAGTAATAATAATTTTATTAAGACATAAATTCTGACAGAGAAGTTCTTCTTAAAAGAGAAGCAAGCAGATCTCAAAGACATTAACAATGAGTTATTTACATTTTTTATGCTTAACATCTTCTCAACAATTACTGTAAAGCAGATTAAGCAGACAATTTATAAACTGTTAAATAATAAAATTTTAAAATTAAATAACATTTCAAATGAAGCTCTTAAGACTGCAGTTCTCTTTATTAAGAATGATTTTGCATAAATAATTAATAAATACTTTGTCAGTAAATTGATGTTTAAAAGCTTTTAAGAATTCATTACAATAATTTTATAAAAGAACAGAAAAATAAATTACTTGCTGTTAAGCAGTTATTATCTTATTATACTGAAGAACATAATTATAAAGCTGCTGAAAAAGCTGATTGCAGAGTAGATTGTTAAGACAATAAAGATACATAATTTTTTTTTTATGAAATCAAATAAAAATAAAAAAAAAGATCTACTTTTACTGTTTTAAAGCTGCTCACATTCTGTGTCAACACTGTGTAAAAGACAATGTCAGAGTGCATAGTCTTAATGTTTAATCTTAATCTCAATGAGATGTTTGACAATGTCTTATATAAGAGATTGCTACACATCATGCAATTTATAAAATTCTCATCATAAATTATTTACATCATGAAATGCTTTCTAATCAAATGCTATACAAGAATAGTCTTCTTAGAATTTAAAAGTGACTGAATACTCATAAGAACAGAGATTTCTCAGAGATTTTTATTTTATTTTATTTTATTTTTATTTTTTGTGTCAGAACTGCTGACAATGTTTGAGTGCTCAGAAGACAAGATGATGATGTTTAATTTTGTAAATAATATAAATTTAATTATATAAGAAATCTTAGCACAGATAAACTGTCACAGATTGAAGTCAGTTTACAGTTGATGCATTGCATGAATAAAGAGACATAAAATGAAATTTGCATTAAATAAATATAAGTTAATTCATTTTACAAGATGCTGCAGAGATCTCAGTGAGAATCTGATAAGTATAGTGTGTTTTGATGATTAGATAATCTCAATAGAAACAACATTGTAAGTATTGAATGTTCAGATTGACATAAGATTAAAATGAAAAGAATATGTGCAATAGATAGTTCAGAAAGACATAATGACATTTAAAGCTCTTTTATATGTTATATTATTTATATAAAACTCATTTACAAAGCAGTCTCAACTACTTTACACAGCAGTGATTCAATTAATCATGCTATATAAGTTGCAGATGTAAGATCTACAAAATAATGACATTTTATCAGCTATCTTATTCATTAACTCACTGAAGTGTCTACAGAACTGTTGTTTAAAAAAGATAATGAAAATTTATAAAAGAACATTCATAACTGTCTTAAAGCAGAAATTCAATGTTTAGTCTCTGAATCTGTACATGAAACACAAGACAATGCAGAGATCTCTGAAAATAGCTGACAATTCAGTCTCTACAAAAATTAAATAAATAATTAATATAATTTAAATAAGACTTTAAGTTTCTGTCAGCAGAATGCTGAGAAGATGTAGATATAGTACAGTCTTCATAATTAAATCATTGACAATGATGAAGAGTTTACAGCAAAGAGTAATAACATGAATAAAGAAGTAGAGACAGCTTCAGACACAATTAAGAAGACAGTAAATGAATTTACAGAAAGTACTAATTAGATAAATTCACAAGTCAGCAAGACAAAAAGCAATTACATAAAAGTCAGACTGAACTCAGTCAGTTTATTAGCTTTATAACAATCTTTATAAGCATAAAGTAACAGTACTGTTTCTGTTCTGCATAGAGATACTGAGTCTTAATGTTTAACTGATCTTTGTAAGAGTCTCAGAGATTGACAAATAATGTTTATATAATTGATTAGTATAAACTGTACAGCATGTGCTTCTCTTTTACTCAAATCACATTGACTTCTGCACTCACTACTTTCAGAAAACTGAAATCACAAATCTTTGTAAAGCTCTTTTTACAGCAGTCAGCACTCATTAAACAACTTAATAACTGATTATAAACAATCTACTTAGTCATCTCAATCTTGCACAGCAGATTACTCAGAAGAACATCTTAAAATATGAAGATTTTATACATTTAAATGATTAAAAGACAATTTAATGAACTGAGATAGATTCAGTGAATTAAGAGAGATTATTTGTTGTTCAGTGAAAGCAAATGTTTAAGAGATAGATACAATACAGACTCATTAATATATAAAAAAGATAATAATGATTAGTCAGCATTCTGCTGAGATAATGTCTGCAAGATAGAATTAATATTTTTTTACTTGAATTTTTCTGTTGTAAAGATGCTTCATCCTTATGAATCTAGATATGAACTGAATAGAAAGTTAATAGAACAAATAATATATAATTATGTCAACAGCAACTATGCTAAAGACATTGTGAACTGAAAATTCATTATGAGATATGTATTTATGTTAAATAAAGACATTACAGCATAAATATTGAAGAAACAATGTATGATATTAATATTTACAATGAAGACTGAGTACATAGTGCTGAAATATGATGTTAAACAGAAAGTATAAATGTAAAGATTTATAAATAAATTAAAATTAAACAATGCAACTTTAAGTATTATATTTTTAGAAGATAATGAGTTAAGTATTAAGTTAATGTATAATATAAAGCAATACAGTTATATAAAACATATTGATGTACAGCATTATTACATACAGAACATAATTAATGATAATGAATTAATTATTGAATAAGTTACATTGAATAACATGCTGACAGATAGATTGATAAAGACTTTAATAAAGAATATTTTTAGAATTTATAGACAGTACTTTGAAATTGTATGACTTAACAGAATAGAGAAGATTTAATATTTTTAGAATTAAATTATTTAATAAAGAGAAAATAGTATGATAATGATGATCTTAAGATTATATATTTATTAATTTCATTAACAAAATAAACATACTAGTTTTCTGAGCTTAAATGTCTAAAATTATATTGACTCAATAGAATAAAGAAGTAGAACAGTAACAGAGAGAGTATATTGAATATATTTGCAAAGAAAGTATTAAATATAGTGTTTAGATTTAAGTATTTAGAGTATAAAGAAGAAGTTTAGTAAGCTTACTTAAATAAGATACACTAAACTGTAATTAGAATTTCAACTTACATTTACATCAAATGACTTTAAAACAGCTCAAAAAACTGTTTTACAACATTAACAATCAAAATTCTATGCTGCTGCACTTGAAAAAAACTTAGAAGTCTTTACATGAGTAACTGTTCAAAACAGCAAATTAAAATTCATTATTACATCATGAAACACTGCATTCTATAGAGATAGACATCTTGTTATTACATCAACAACTGTTTTCAAGACACTAGACTTTATTTCTATAAGAAATAACATCAACAATACTTTTAAATCTGCAAATCTCAACATCATGATAGTCATCATAACTATGTCTCAGTCAAAATTCAACATAGTCTAACAATCATGTCTGAAGTTACTGCAGAAGACCTTTTAAAACATTAAAAAATCTAACAACATATTTTAGAATTTATAAAGATCAAAAAGAATGAAAAATGATATAAAGTAATGATACATAACATTTTCACAGCTATTTTCAACACTGTAAATGACATACAATTAGTCAAAGAAGAACTAAAAATCTTCAATAAAGATCTTAAACTAATCTGTCTATTTACATAATTAATTTCAGAAGAAATTTAAAATCAAAAAATACATTTCTCAGTGATTTTAGTCTTTAACTCAGATCAAGAGATCAAAAAAGCTCTGAGAAATAGATTAATTATAACTGAAGTTTCAGTTAAAATAGCTGTCTATAATGTCAGTAAATCAACAGATTAATGTAATAAATGTTAGTAATTTAAACATCATTTTGCAAAGTGTTAAAATACTGTCAAATATTAAATCTGTACTCAAGATCATAACATCAGACAACATAATTGCTTTCTATGTTCTCAAATAGAAAAGAAAACTACTTACATTCATACTGTATTGAAATGTAGCAATTGTCAAGAAATGCATAAAGTAAATAGCTCAGAATGCATAACTTTTAAAGCATTACAGTCTGTTTTTACTTTCTTAACAACAGATCATTTAGTCATGAAGTTATAATGAATGATATACTTATATTACTCATAAATATCACAACATCAATATCTAAAATTCAGATCATACTTTCTATATAGATCTTTACTTACTCATTATGATGTAAGAGATCTGATTGAATGAACTTAGCAACTCAGCATAAGTAATGATTGCATTTTATAATAATTGTCTTCTCTTCTATGCACTGACTCTTCAGTATATATGTAGTAAAACTTAAATATTACACTTTCAATAGTACACTGCTCTGTAAGTGTGTAGTTGTTGCTAGATGAGCAAGCTCACTTATTTTTAGATATTTTCTTGATAGATTAAATTTGTAATATTTGTGAGTTGCTTTAAATCTACTGGATTTAACTAGATTGATGATCTGCTGATGAATATAAGATTAAGTAAAGTTTTCTTTGTTTACTTACACTTCTGATTAAGCTGATGATTCTTTGTTGAATTTAAACATAAAAATAACTTTTTTTTGCATTCAAAATTCTTTCTTCTTACTTCTGCATCATTATCTTCTTGTATTCTTGTCACCTTTTTTCTCAACACAATAATTTGTGACATCTTGACCACACAACATCAACATAACATCATAGTCATAGCAGAGTATCAACATCACAACAATGAGACTGAAGAAGATTATTTCTACTACTTTGACAAAAAATAATCTCACTGAGTTGTCATCAGTTTCAGTATGTCACTATACTGTTGCTTTGACAAGTATGCTGATACATTGCACATTTAAAGACTTCACACTGCACTGTTGTTAAGAAAGTCTCTTTTAAGAAGACTGATACTGTTATTATAAAAAAGTATAAGCAACATCATACTAAATTGTTACTTTTAATCACTTCACACACTGATGATCTGACTCTATCTTCAACATCAACAGTAAAGAAATCTCATGCAGTAAAGATATTCACAGACACAGTATATATTTCTGTTGTTTATTTTATGTGATTAATTGTTTTTACAGTGTTGCAAAGTGAAGACAAGTTCAAAAGATGTAACTTTTATACTTAACATCATTAATACATTCACAAAATAAAGTGAAGTCATCACTATCAAGAATGTTGTCAAGAAATCTGTCATTTCTGAGCATCTTTATATTAGTGAGCCTTCAGATATCTCATGTCTCAGTAATGAATTTTAGACATTTTTTACAAGTTTTAATGTCAATAATTCTCTTCAACAGCAACAAGAGCTCAAGATAATCATTAATTTGTTTTATTCTGTCTTTCTGTAGAATCTGATGAAGAAGATAAAACAAGAAATTCTTAAGACATTATTATTGTATTTAAAAGTCACATTAAAAGCTACTTTATCTTATTAGAGTTTCACTCAGTGCTGTCTTGTTCTTAAGAAGATAAAAGAAATGTTAACTGCAGATGTGCAGAACTTATTTAAGATTTTATTAGTGATATTAAATGTCTTTTTCATTATATTAGATAATGATAAGCAAAACAAGAATTCTATTAAGTTAACAGCATTTCTCTGTTGTAATGTTAACATTTCACAACAGTTTTCTCTTTACAGTTTTGTTTGCACAGCACTGTCTTCTCTATGCATTTCTACTTTGCTTTTGTCACTTTGTCATCACAATGAGACACTGCAATCACAGCACTATGATGATACTTTATATTTTACTTTTTTCATCAGTTGCTGACCTTTTCAAACATAAGTCTGATACTAATGATGAGTCACAATTAAAACACTACATTAATGTTAAATTCTTTCTGCTATCTCTGCTGCTCAAAAAGCATTGAGAAACTTAAGCACTGTTGTAATCTCATTTCAAATTGAAATTGTGACTATTGTAAACAGAAATGCAAATTTTACAATTAAATGTATAACTTTCTTTTCATTTCTTTTGTAATGCACTAATGACAACAGATTTCTTCATCATTTATATATTAGATTAATGTTTTGCATGTACTTTCAAATTATATTGTGACAATATCAGAAAATGATGCTTGCTATTCTCTGTTGCATCAACATCTTAAACATCATCAAAATATATACATTCAGAAAGTCATCACATTTATAACTCATATTACTGAGCAGCATAAGAATCATTGCAAGTCTGCAGAGATTTGCAATCTTATGTTTTTAATGATTTAGAAATAGCACACTGCAACAGTTATTCAGAAATATCTTTTAAATTTAATTTACTATGCTGTAAATCTTTCTTAAAAAGCTTCAATGTCACACTCTGAACTCATTATCACTAACATTATTTTCAGCTTATACTATTCTTACTTAATCTGAGCAATCTCTGCAACTCATTATCTGCAGTGAATCTTGATGCAGCTCAGTCATTCAACAATAAAAAGATGAGGTCTGTTGAGAGCAGTAGTGAGATGAAGAAAAAGAATGTGAACATAAATGATGATAACACTTAAAGAATGTTTTTGAAGGTTTTTGCATTTATTTCTTTTGAATGTTGCATGTATAATATTTTTGATAGAAGATTTTAATAATTACACTTCATTTTATGCTTACAATTAGCATTCATCTTGACATCATATTTCTGTTGTAAGATCTTCAAATTACTTATGTTTTCTTTAAATATTCACTCATTATACTCTGTTGTGAATATTCACTTAATCTCATATTGTCATCATTCTTTTCTATATCTTCAATTTAGAATCTCTTCAATCTCATATTCTTCTTCATCATCTATGAGATCAGAAGAAGATAGTTTTAATAATGTATCATTATTTACATGATGCTTATGTGACTTTAGATACAAGACATGAAAAACATTATGAATTTAATAGTGAGTAGACAACATCAATTGATATATTTATTTGTTAATAAGATTCACAATTTGAAAGAGCTTAATGAATTTATGAGACAGCTTCTTATTTAATTAATGTTGTTTAAGATTCTTAATGAATAATAACATTAAATTGTCAATGTTATAGCTCTATAAAACATAATTTTTGTCAAAATACTTGACTCAAGCTTTAATCACAGCTTCTTATTGTTTTCTCATGATTACACAGATTTCTAGCATCTGCTTTATTCAGTCTTTTGTTGCAGATATCTCTTCTTTATAAATGTTAATCTCAACATTGTAAGTCATTTGTGAATTGTAGCTCATCAAGACTTCAAAGAGTGTGTACTCAGTGATTGTATACTTCTTATTTGTGTATGTAAACTTTATTATAAACAATAAAAGCACTCAATTGTTCTATTTTACTAAACAATAACAATGTAAGTAGTGCTTTAGTAGGCTGAGTGCGCGGGTTGCCTATAGGTCACACAGGTCAGAGTTGAGTTCAGGTATTGAGTCAGGTCAGGCTAACTTTTATTTAGCTGAGTCAGGTGCAGGTTAACCTGACCTGATCTGTGTAGAGTCATGAGTTTTTTGTGAGTTATATATAGCCTTAGTAAGCATGTGTATGCACTTAGTAAGCACATACACATGCTTACTAATGTGTGTTTCTAACACGCACCTTCGCAAAAAGTCATGATTTTCGTAACTTATTCAGTAATATATCTTGCGACTGTGTAATTTATCCCTATATGGCTAGTTAAGGTGTAATTTATTATAACTAATATATCAATAAGCTTTCACATTTTTGAGCCCTAGCCCTGACCTTACCCATAATGACTAGCTTAGAGTTCTCAGGTTTAATCTGCACAGATATGAGTAGAGTTGATCTGTGCACAAACCTGACTCAATCTGACCTGAACTGTCAGGATCACAGGTGAGTAAGTTGAAAGGACTTAGACAAATTGCCATGGAGGTTTCCTTACTGTTAACATGTTGCTTCATTTCACTTATCTTGCGCTTCATTTCGCTTCGCACCCTCACTAACACTTAGCGTGAGGAACGCACCAATGCACCTTCACTTACCCAGCCCTGCTGGCATATAAATAGAAGGTCATATCCTCACAATGTTGAGTTCTTTTCTTAGCCTTAGTCTTTGGTTTTTAGATAGTCACCTGTTAACTTAAAAATCAAGATCTTTTTACAAACCTCTCATTTCTTTAGACTTCACATGAACTCTAGTGTAGATTCAGGTTAGATGCACTTTTTTTTAACTCAACTCAACTCTACACTCAGTCTAGTTAAAAGTTCATTACTTCTTTCTGTCACTCTGTTCTGCTTTAGTTCATAAGAAACTGTTGTTTCATAGATAATTCTGAGATTTTATAATTATTTAATGATAAGTTCACTTCTAAATTTCTTTCTGTTATCTAGTTGTACTCATGCAATTCATAAATTCATCTAAATAAAAAGCATATTAAGAAACTATTTAATTTTGTCTTTTACCTGACCTTTCATTTTCATATTATAAACATATCATCAGCAGATAAGATCATCTGTAAAGATTATATATTACAAGAACTTGTCATATATCTTCAGCATAATGAGATTAACAACATCAATGTAAATTAGTTTAGTCATCTTTATAACTTAGTTTTGTAATTCTCTTAAGATCTTTTTCTTTTGATTTGCTCTCATATAAACATTACATAAATGTAATAATGTTTTTGTAAGTTCTTATAAGTTAAGTCTCACTATTTCAGAATTTTTTAATATGTTATTAAGACTTAAATTCTTTATATAATTAAGACATCAATGTTAAGTAGTTCTTAAGATCTTATTATCTTTAATAATTAACATAGTCTTATTCTTGTTCACAGATTTTCTCATTATTAAGATTTAAAGATAATATAGCTTGTCTTTATATACTGTAT
>JAABUJ010002400.1_pt1 | contig 23315 bp, 24 predicted proteins | sample 5559131 | NCBI WGS metagenome assembly JAABUJ01 (sample SAMN10711875, study PRJNA513366) | rock metagenome | isolation source: Antarctica rocks | place: Antarctica: Victoria Land, Mt New Zealand nord | collected 2016-01-07
TGGTAGGCCCTATCGTCAGGCTTGGTTGGTAGTCAAGTCTGCCAGTGTCCAGGGCGAATTTGATGGTGGCTCTGACAGCTGTCATGTCTGGTGACCAGTCTTCCGGATCTGATGGCGCTTTACCCCGTATGCACTGATGGAGAAGGCACTAGCCACATGCCGAGCTGCTTACCTAATCTGGTGCCACAACAGGCTCGTAAGAGATGAAGTCAGTCTCCTAACTAACTGACTTCAACGTTCGATGTGTGACACAATAAGGTAGGGAAGTATGCGACTCTCTCTTTGTTTCTAATCTGGAAAATCTGGGAACTTCAGCAGTTTGTCAAAAATCACTGTTGTTGGAGCTTTCCTGACTTCTGCTTCGCACCTGTATACATACGGTAGTGTCAAGGGGATGGTTGGGTTGTTCCTTCCTGTGCAGAACGAGTTGAGCCAGCTCTGGCGTGTTATGGTCAATATATAAACAGTACATTTCTCCTGTCTCCCCTCTTCTTCTTCTTCTTTTCACTGTCTGCAAGTCTCGCATCGTGAAGCGTCGGAGTTCATATATCGTCTTTTTCCAAAGGATCAATTCTCTCAATTCGTCACAGTCAACCAGAAAGCCAAGAACCAAACATGACTGACGCATTCACACAACCCTCGTCTTCGGGCCAGTCTGTTACGAACAGGTCGATGACTTCCTCTCAATTCTCGTCATCGATGTCTACTTTCGCTATCGATTCCCCCATGTTTTCACCTGACGCGTCTCCTGTACCCAAGTCATTGAAGACAGAAACCTCGTCGACCGCAACTGGCATGCCTTCGCGTCAAAACAGCCAAGATCATAGCCCGACCAGAACTCCAAGTGGGTCGTCGTCTAACATACCATCGGTTCCTTCAGCTGCCGCCGTGCAACGAGCTCTATCCGCCTTGGGTAAATCTCAGATCCCGATACCTACGACAACAGAAGCATCCGCCGATCCTCCGAGAGCTAAGAAGCATAGCAGAGGAGCACCAGGAGGCAACTCGCCGCGTTGGCCTACGTCTCCGAGACTGAAGTCGCCACCACCCGCAGCCGCTTCCAAGAAATCATCCGTCTTCTCACCACGCAAGTCCAACCAAGGAGCTAAAACGCCTAAGGTTCTTATTGAACGCGCCTCGCCATCATCCGCCACCATCAACGATGCTTCAGCAAGTACAACCGACGTCGATAGCGATGATACAACACCACGTTCCGGTATGCGGACTCCCGGACGAGGGGTTAGTGGCACCGGATCTACGCTGGAAACCGTACACGAAAGCAGTCTTCCCGCAACACCGGCGTTTGGGACCTTGAAGAAACCATCAGACATGACGAAACCTAACGACACTGCACCAGAACAAGCTACCGATAACCCCATGGAGGACGCGTTTACTAAATCCACACGTACTAATACTCAAAGTGGTAGCGAAAGTGGCGGCAAGAAGAGCGGAAACACAAAGACTAACGGCAAGCGCGGTCGACAACCAGCAAACACGAGAGAATCCGTCCAAACAATCACAGTTCTTCCTAAGACGTCTTTCACGCATCTCAAGTCGCCCCGAAGCAAAGCCGGAAGTGAAGGATCAGTCCGGAACATGACGGTCGAAACCGAGACTGTTAGCTCCATTCCACAAGTCACCGTCGGAGGAGGAGCCGGTGAGCGGGGTCTATCAGGGAGGACCGAAAACGGCAATAGCCTACGACTAAAACCAAGCGCAGAGACTATAAGGCCAAAGAAGGAGAAGAAGAAGGGTGTACGGAAGACACCGTCATTTATTTCGGGTACATGTGGGTTATCATCTACTCATAGCTATTTATTTGCCACAAGAACTACTCCCCCTGCTGCACGCGTTTCTTCTCTTTTTATTACTGACGAAGACCTGGAGTCTTTACCTATCCCTCCTTGCCCCCTTCGACCACCACCATCATTGCTGACAGTCCGTTCGTGGGAGTCAGTATCTTCAAAGGCCGACATCTTTGAAGCAAAGGTTGCGAGCGCGGTCGACGAGGCCGAGTCTACGGACTCGGCCGAGTCATTCATGTACGAGTCCAACCCGGCGGACTCACGTCGCCACATCGGGCGATACGGACGTGGACGTGGAGGTGTCCGCCCCTCGCTTCTGGGCAGCGAGTCCCCTTTCCCGCTCGCTGCCCGGGATGACGACGGGGCGGATGACGAGCGGACTCCGCTCCTCACCTCGGTGCGGTTCCGAAGCCGGGGCGGCCGGCGGCCGTACGCGGTGAGCGTGGCCCAGCCGGCAACACGTGCGTGGTGGGCGCGTGTTGCCGGCTGGATCGCGCTCACCGTGTTTGCAATTTGCCTGCTCTCGGCAGTTGCTGGAGGGCTTGTGGGTTTCAGCAACCCACTCCGGGATGTCTACGTCAGAGACATCCGGAACGTCCTGGCTTCGGAACCGGAGATCATGCTGGATCTCCACGTCCACGCGGTCAACACCAACTGGATGACGATCCAGGTTAGTGATTCGAGCATCGTGTTGGTGTCCACACCGTCGACTAAAGCTGATAACCGTGCAGGTTGGCGACCTGGACGTCAACATCTTCGCCAAGAGCAAGCACGTCGGGACGAACGCGCGGTGGAGGGAACACCAGGTGGTGGACCGAAGGAGGCGCTACTCAGGTATTCTCCCGGCCCCAGCAGCGTTCAGCAGAACACCGCCTGTGACTTGCACATTGCTGACACAACATCACACGAGTCAGTAGCGCCAGGTGCCGGGCCCTCCGGCGTCGACGAGGGCAACGATCCCATCGAGGACCCAGAAGGAGATGCACAGATCATGCTCCTAGGCCGCATCTTCGAGTTCGACTCGCCTCTGATCTTCGAAGCATCTCCTTTGCGACATCACTCGCAGTCCTCGGTGGGGGAGCTCCGACTTTCGAAACCCGGCAACGAGACCGAGGAAGGTGGTACGGAGAGGTGGGAGCAGGTCATCAAGTACCCGTTCGAGCTCATCGTCAGGGGAGTGTTGAAGTATCAGCTGCCGTTGAGTTCCAGGGTCAGGACCGCGTCGATCCGGGCTAGCGTCGTCGTGCATCCGGACGAAGGAGTGGACTTGGGATACAGAGAAACCTCGGAGACACATACCCTGGATCCACCCAGGAGCGATATGGTTGTTCACCGAGGTGTTCAGGATGGTGTTCGGGCGGTCGGTTTCGTTGCTTGATATCTTCATCTCTTCCGCTCGCTTGCCTACTCAGTACGAACCTCCTCATTCTACTGGTGTCGGCGTGTCAAGCGGATGGTAGCAAGCTGTGGACAGGTTAGTGGCTGGGTTTCGTTGCCCGATCTCTTCATCTCTGCGACTCGCCTCTACGATCAGTACGAATCTCCTTACTTCAATAGTGTTGGCGTATAAAGCGGATAGGAAGAAGCTCGGGAACAGAAGGAGGTGATGGTGTATTAGGACGTTACGGGGAAGGGATTTGGCACGGTTATTCGGTAGGGCTTAGGCAGGCGGGAACGGAGTATGGGCTGGATTAGTCGTGGCACGGGCTTTGTATGATGGATTCTCTTCTTTCACTCTCCTACTCTACCAAGCATTGCACAGTTTTGGAGGAGTGTCGTATTAAACGGAACGGGACGGAGCAGCTTGTTTTGAGGCATTGTATTAGATAGCACTCAAGGAAGCATGGCAGATACCATACAGTACTTTCAGCCTTCGGTCGTTTCTACCTGGACAGATATAGTGTGCCCAAGACCTTGCGGGCTTTCCCTAGGTAACAACACCGCTCTCGAAACACCGAAACACCGAAACACTCACCCCATGTCGGAGTCAGCCCCATTCGCCTCCATGCTGAGAAGCGGCTCCGTTCAGGGTATCAATGAGAGTACGTACCCCACCTGCAACACTTGGAGACCAGACGGGTTGTGCGGCTCTCACCGCTGTGAAACCACAGCCGGCAGCTGAACCGTCTGAGCCTCCTTCGGGTGGGTATTCCTAAACAGGCCATGCCGCTCAACTTACAAAGTAAGTCTCTGCGAGTTTTCGACGTTGCGCATGTAGCTAAAGTTACGTTAAAGGGGAAGGTCGAGGCACGTGTTCATAAGCGTCACAAACATATGATCTTAGCAGAGCTCGATGTATGAAACTCTGTTTCTTCAAGCAGCACCAAGCCGGCACGGCTTCGCGATGGGACCGACCGCCCAATTGGAGATTCCGGGATACAAGAAGTAGGTGGTGACAACCTGCATTCAACGTTGATTGGCCCATCTCATCAATGGCTGAACCTCCGTGATCGTCTCCCTCCTTCAGTCTGAGATGATCGCTGGCAGGTTCTCGCAGAAGAGGGTGAGAATGTTTGTTCTGCCACAGACAAGCAGGTGTCACAGTACTTACATGTCCATCACATGCCCGCGTTCGATCTCCCTACCCTTTCTACAATGTTCATATGTTTTCTACTCTCACTCACCGGCCGAGAGGACTGGCCTGGAGAATACATCAGAGATTGTACCTGCAGTTCAGATGGTTTCTCTCAGTTTTTCTGTTTGTTCCAGGCCACGCAATCCAGCTAGTCACATACGTTGTGATAGTCCTTAGGGTTGGAGGTTCTCAAGTTTCACCGTCAGACCAGGGAAGGGGTGTTGCTTGGGATGATGGGCCTTGACTTGTGGGCGCAAAGGTGCTTGGGGCTGGGCGGGTTTGGTCTGTTGGGGAACGCAATGTTTGTCGGCGGCTTGCTATCGGTAATCCCTGGAGATGTAACAGTATCACATTGGGTGGTTGGACGCCTCAAATGCACCTGTCCACACCGGCTACATGCGAACTCGCAGCTTCAGACCATTCTTCGCAATTTTCGCAGCCGCCAAGATGAGCGAGCCCCCTATGAATGCAGATCCACCAAAAGCTTGTGCGAACAAAGAACCACCATCGTTCTTTTGAATCAAAGCACCCACCAGAGGTGGGCCAGTCAAACGCGCGATAGATATGACGGAAAAGCACATGCCTGTCCACACTCCCATCTTGGTCAGATCGGAGGTCAGGCTCGCGCATGCCGCAGGAAACAGGCTTTGGATTCCCGCGGCAAAGAAGCCATAAGACACAAAAGGTGAAAAGGCTGCCGAGCGAGTCTACCGTGGCCCAGCAGTAGAGGAGCACACCGCATATCAACGCTACTGGCGTGAGGGTGTTGATTGGACCGAGCAGCCGGTCGGCTGTGAGGCCACAGATCAAACGACCTGGCAATCCGACGACATTCATGACGAGAAGGATGGTCAGAGAGGTCGAAGATGACACTTTAATAATGACTTTGCCGAAGGTGCTGATCTGAGTGCTCTGTCGGAATCCGACAGAAATGGCCTGTATTCGGTAAAGGACTCACATAAAAGTATGCAAAATAAACTGCCCATAAGTTGAGGAACATGCCCACACAGAACAGAGAGTACGGTAATTCCTTGAAAGCATTCCACTCCACCAAAGGCCCAGTCCGCCGCGGTGGAAGACGAACGTGAGCGATAGAAAGCACCACCACAGAGTTGAAACAGATGACGAAAGCCATGATCCTCACCGTCCAAGCGAAGCCGATCTTGGAGAGGAGCTGCTGTGCAACCACCGGGAACATCATGCCGCCTGTCGCACCTCCCGAGGCAGCGCACGCCATGGCGACCATGCAATTTCTCGAGAAATCCGTCCGCCACCGAGGAGATGGTCGGGCAGCAAAGCAGCCCATCTCCCAGCCCCTTGCAGATGCCTTGAGCCAAGAAAAAGCTGCCAGTACTGAGTCGAAGCGGAAGTCATGAAGACTGCAAGGCCCTGAAGCAAGGAGCCGGCAACCAGGACCGCGTGATAGTAGCCGGCGTCGAGAGCCCTGCCAAAAAACATGCCGATCAAACATACCAGGAAAATCTGCACTGATCCGATCCACAATATGGTGGAGGGCGTGGCGCCTAGAGTGGTGGTGTAGTATGACTGAAAGTTCCCAAATGAGGTGAGTTAGCCCCAGCTGTTGATCAGTACTAGGTGTCCCATCAAGACCTGGGTCCAAGCTTGAAGACCCCCGTCGGAGAGGGGGGCCAGCCGGAGGGAGAATAGGCTATAGAAGCATGTGTCTGCAATCCACGGTGATAGACAGTAAAGGCGGAACGCAGTCAATTGTTTTTGACTATACTCGTCTCTCTCTCCAAGAACAATAGTACCGGGCTTCACTGGGCCATGAAAGTCCAGGAGCAAAACGGAGGGAAAGGCGAAGGATGGTTTGACCGGCATGGGGATTGTCTAGGTACCTAGACCAGCATTGGAGGAGGTGCGATTGCCCTAGATGCGGTGAGTAATAAGCGGTGTCCATAGACTCGACCATCAAGAAGAAAAGGAAAATCCAATGGCCAAGAACATGGCCAAGAACATGACCGCAGAGGAGCACTATAGATGACCAATTTTGCTGACCGTGCTCTCGAGCTTTCTGGGGGCCTCCGACGGCACAAAGGGCACAGCATACTGGTATGGGTACGGTAGGTATATATGCTGACACTGGATTATACGATTGTCAATGACCTCTTGCAGTCCTCTGGGTTTTTTTTGTCGTATTATTGTTAGCAGAAAAGTGTAGTAATAATGAGATTCTTGTACGATGAGATGCAACCTGCTAGATACAAATACAGTTATAGATACCTCCACCGCTGCAACCACCACCATACGACCGATGGGCTTGATGGGACGCAAGTCATACTAGATGTTCCCCGAGAGACCCACCAGCAGGCTGATTGTGATGCATGAGCGGCAGATATGTTACCTAAGAAGAATCACGCTCAAGCTTCCACTCGTTCAATCTTCCACACGTTCAATGTTCCACAAGTTCAGTCTCCACATCTTAACATCACGAGCCGTTCCGCCGTCAGCGTGAATTGGACGAAGGCTCCGATTCGGTCCCGAGTGGAGGCATGAATGACGAATACGAGCCCGAAAATTGTCGAGGTCACTCGACATTGAGTAGACCGTGCTGCGGCCTCCTCCTCTCACGTTAAGCTGCAACAATGGCGATAATTCGTGCGACCAGGGAGCAAGAAGGAGGCTGGGCAGGCTTAGAGTGCCCTAAGCGGTCTTACGTGGGAGAAATGACTGCTGAGTAGAATCTAGAACAGCAACTCCATTGGAGGCCAGCACTTCGAGTTGTGAACCTCACCGGATTGAAGCTTCAATAGCAGACTCATCGGCTGTATATAAGATGGCCTCGTGCCCCGAGGATCTCTGTGCGAAGTCCTACAGACCACAAGTGAATAAAACTTCTATCTCAAGCTTTCAGAATGTCGGATTCTTCAAACAGCAGTCTTCTATTCTGGAGAGACCTCACGCCTTTCCCCGTACCTCTGAAAGCCGCTGGACCTTCCTCACCAAGCATTCTCGTCATCGGGGGTGGAGTCACAGGTCTCGTCACTGCCTGGGTCCTGCTCGATCAAGGCTATCGAGTCACCATAGTTGCCAAAGAATGGGCTTCTTGGGGCAAGCAGCAACGCTTGACATCTCAGATAGCTGGCGCGCTTTGGGAGTTTCCTCCGGCGGTCTGCGGCCAACACACCGACGCTATTTCCTTGCAACACTCCAAAAGGTGGTGCATGGTGGCCTACCATATCTGGGACGCACTGGCCGCTTCCAAAGAATTGTCTGAGCTTTCTGGGGTACGCATAAAAGGCGCCGACTTCTTCTTCCCACAGGTCATTGAAGAAGACATGAAACAGATGTCTAAGATGCTGGAGTTGATGGCTAGTGGTGTCAGAGGCTTCCGGCGCGACGCCAGGATCATCAAGGAGCGGAACGTGAATGAGAGCTACGGAGCTATCGATGCATACGAACATCTTGCGCCAGTGATCGACACCGACCGATCTATGGAGTGGTTGACCGTACTTGTCGAACAGAAGGGCGCCAAGCTCGTTACCGAAACCATCGTCGGAGACTTGTTAGACCAAGAGCCCAGCTTGCGTGCCAAGTACAAAGCTGATGTTATCATCAATGCCACCGGTCTTGCCGGGACGGAGCTCGCAGGTGATCCTTCATGCTACCCCATCCGTGGCGGTCTTCTCCGAGTCATCAACGACGGCTCCGATTTCTCTAAGCTAGACCACGCCTTGACGATCACTGCCGATGCATTTCATAACTCGAATGAGATCGTCTTCATAGTCCCTCGGAATGACAGCATCCTGCTGATTGGAGGCTTCACGGAGCCAAACGAGCATCAGCTTTCTTTGACGGTCGAGTCGCCCATCGTCAAACGCATGCGCGCTCGCTGCGAAGCCTTCCTGCCGGATCTCAAGAAGGCACGCCTGGATCCGGAATATCCGCTCGCTCAAGGCCTGAGACCCTTCCGCCAACGAAACGTGCGAGTTGAGCGAGAGCTCAGGCCCCGTGAGTCACCAGCCACAGGGAATGCGGGATCAGTACCTAGTCGGATTGTTCACACGTATGGTCAAGGAGGATCTGGGTGGTCGCTATCGTTTGGATGCGCCGGCGATGTGGTGGTTCTCGTGGAAGAAGCTTTACAGGATCTTCCGCCGCAGCCCATGGCTATAGAGACTGTGGCTGCAGAAGCTCCGGTGGCTTTCAGTATGCCTGCAGTACAGCTCACTCACCACAAGCATACAGATCGTCCAATGGCGAGGCTTTGATCGCGGGACTGTTGATGGACCGTGAGGAGGACATTGCGTGTCATGCAGAATATGTAACAACTTAGAAACGAGAAAAAAAATGTTGACCAAGAAGAGTAGACTATAACATGGTGGGGTTGTGAGGCCACAGCTGGCTTCTCTCAGATGCAGCAATGTGGGCTGATTATTGGCGCCCACTGACACTTGTTTTTGCAAGGCAGAATGACAGGGGTAAGCGACAAGGCAGCAGAAGGGCTGAGAAAGAGCATAAGGGAGTCAGCACAGAAAACATCTGTCGGTGGGAGTTTGCGTGGAAGCCTCAGTCCAGGTATGCTGTATCCCTTGGGTACCGTAGGGAAGATATACGAATTATAGCGAATTATTAAGTATTACCTTATACAGATATATCTTTGCGTTGATAGAGAGGTTGTGATGATGTCATGGCATTCACTCAATCAATCCCTGTGCCATAGTCACAAACATATAGAGATACGTGTACTCTCACACTCTCCCCTCCTACCTTTCCCAACTACCTTACCTACCTACAGTATCTTCACGACCTTACTTGCAACGTGTCATCTTGACTGACTTGCTGCTTGCTCTTCGCAACAATAACAATATACGAAGTAAATGACCACTTGATTATAACTTACCAAATACCTTCAAGGGTAACACCAACAAGGCTAAGTACGTTACTGCATCGCCCCAACCACCTTACTAAGACCCAAGAGCCTCTCCAGTGTGGTGTGAGGGGCAAAGCCTTATCACTTATCACTCATCACTCATCACACAACAGTTCGAGTAACATAACAAGGCCGCATTGCCCAACAAACCAACCGCTGCATTCCTACTGTCGGTATCCAGCCATCCAAGTTCAGTGTGCGGGCCATCTGATAGTTGTCGGCCAAGATGTCTATCATAATTAAGGAGCGGGAGCGTGAGCGTGAGCGTGACTTTGATGACGCTGTCTCATATCGTTCTTCGCAGCCAAAAACCTACAAAACCGTCAAGCGATATCGCATACCAGCTCGCGAAGAAGAAGAGGATCGACTGTCCATATACGAACGTGACCGTCGCACCGAACCTCGCATTCAAGAAACTCGCATTATCAGACGAAGTGAGCCAGAACCAGAGCCTCGGATTGAGCGCAATATCCGCATCGAACGCATCGAAAGAGAAAGGGAACCTGAACCTGAGCCTCGCCGATACGAGCGAGAGTATCGGTACGAGAGAGATGTTGAGCGTGAGGCGCCGAGACGTGATCCCTACAATTTGGAGCGCTATTCTCGATCTACCGAGTACTTCTCCCGTCCAGAGGCACCTCAACCCATCATCATTCGTCAGGAACCACAGCAGATTATCATCCAGGAAACTCCGAGAGCCCCTATTATCATCCCGGCGAGGGAAGAATCCGAGTATCAGCTCGTCCAACGCGCTGAAGTCGAGGATCGTCAAGTCGCTCGGCGAGAACCGCAAAGAGAAGACGATTATTACTACGAGCGCAGAGTTCGCCAAGTGGACGGAGGGCGCCGGGACGATGACTATTACGAGGACGAGCGTGAGTATCGAAGACGCCGGGAAGTTAGTCCGCATGACTCCGTCTCTCAGTACGGTCGCGATCGAGACTACAGCAGCGACGATAGCATGGTCTACGTGAGGAGAGAGACTCGAGAAAGCTACGAACGAGACGAAAGCCCCCATCATCGACGACATCTCGCTGAAGGAGCGATCGCCGGCCTTGGGGCGGCAGAGATCATCCGCCATCATCGAAAGAAGGAGGGTGAAGACACTTCCGCCGGGATCGGCCGTGTTGGTCGAGATCTTGGCGCTGCAGCCGTTGGTGCCGTGGGCGCCGAAGTCATCTCTCGTGCCAAGAGCCATCATCGTGAAAGCAAGAGTCGAAACGAGTCCAGAGAACGTGAAGGCCGTCGCAAACATCGTCACGGTCACCGCAGCAGATCTAGATCACACTCTCGGGTCAAACAGCTCGCTGGTCTCGGCCTCGGTGCTGCCGCTATCGCTGCGGCTGTCGGATATGCCGCCAAGAACAGAAACAAGAACAACAAGGACGACGACGACGACGACAAGGATGATAGACGTAGCCGATCGAGAACCCGGCGTCATTCTGTGTCAGGAACATCTGAAAGCGCTCACAATCCTGCCCATCGCAACAAGCGCATAGCCGAAGCTGCTGCGGGTGGTGCTGCCGTCGCGGCCCTGGTTGATCGTGCCCGCAGCAAGTCTCGCGGTGGACGCTCTCGGTCTCGCAGCAAGGTCCGTAGAGGAATCCCCGTCGTTGCCGCTGGTTTGGGCAGTGCTGCCATCGCGGGGCTTTACGAGCAAAAGAAAGCCAAGAACGAGGAAAAGGAAACCAAACGCGAGGAGCGGAGGAGATCAAGATCCAGGTCCAGATCTAGATCCAGGTCCGTAGCCTATTCCGATGGCGGCCCGCGTAGCGCATCAGCGGGTGACCGTGGTCTCATAGAGTATGGTGATGAACCTGTCTACAGCAACGGTGCGGCTGGAGCCGTCTACGGGCGTCCGGCCAGTCAGGCAGGGTTTTACGGGCAGCCCGTTCCTAATGATATCATTCCTGCCGCTGCCGCTGGAGCGGCGTATGGCGCAGCAAGGGCTCAGACTTTTCCGAGGGAGAGGAGCAGGAGCCGAAGCAGGAGTAGGGACAGAAGAAGGGGCTCCAGTTCGTCCGGTGATGACGGCGGGAGAAGAAAGCATAGACACAAGAGGGAGCATCGAAGCCGTAGTCGCGATCTAACCGCAGCTGGTATAGCCGCCGGCGCCGCTGGTCTTGCGGCTCATGAGATAACCCAGAAGAGAGAGAGGAAGAGAGCGGAGAAAGAGAGGAAACGTTAGTCTAATGCCGCTCTTTTGTCGAAGCGCACTACGCGCCTGCTATTAGAAAAGCTAACAGTCTACTTCAGGTTACGAGGCCGAACAGGCTCGCCATGAGGAATCCTATGAACAACAGCGCTATACGCCGTCTCCACCTCCTCCTAGCTCTGCAGCTGCTGCCTATACCCCAGAAAACTACTACCCGGCAACCAACAACTTCCCGCCACCACCCAACGCTGGCTATCCTCCCAACCCAGTCTACAACCCAGCAGACTACCCTCCACCTCCAGGCCCTCAGGGTATGCCTGCTGATCCGTACGGATACCCACCGCAGGGAGGGTACGGACCGCCGAGGGAAGATCCATACGCTGGGCAAGGCAGAGGCAGGATGAGTGAAGACAATGTGAGTGCTGAGCCGTCCCTCAACAACACCGTCAACACTGCCGCTGCTCTCGTTACTGGTGGTGGTGGTGGGGCGGCCGCTACTCCAGAGGAGGGTGGGTCTGGATTATGACTCATTTCGATGCTCTACAGTCTGCTAACATTTCCACCACGCAGGTTTGAGAACGCCAAGAGCGTCTTCACCGGCGGCCCGCACATCATCGCGCTCAGCAAGCCAACCCCCGGCGACTAGTAAAAGTGTGCAATTCGCCCTCGACGACAATAATGAGCCCAAGCATTCCTCTGTTGACCGACCTCATCGCTCTCGACACGATCGTCGTGGCTACGACAGCGATACCGACTCTTCTCACGACGGCCGTCGTTCCTCTCGCCATCATAAATCGGACCGTCGCCAGCGTCCTGCTCGTCAGGATCCTAGCACCCCTTCCCCTGCACCTTCGGAGGAGACTGTAGACCTGCCCGAACGCTTTGACGAGGATGGTCGGCCGAAGCCAGGGATGGACGAGAATCCTCTGGCCGGCACGATTCAGGAATTCTTGGGCGGCAAGGGCTCGGTTGGAAAGATGTTTTTGACTTTGACGGATGGGTTGATTGGTAGTGGTGGTGGTGGTGGTGGTAATGGTGGTGGGGGGAGTAGAGATGATAGAAGGAGGAGACGATGATGTGATATGGTGTGATTTACGATGTGATGATTTCCTTTTGATTTCCTTCTGCCGTGTCATCAAGTACAATGTGTTTGATTGCGAATTATTTCGGCGACTCTTCTGAATACAATGAATCATTCCTCATGTCAATCGGTTATGCGGTGACACCAAACTCGATCTTTTTTATGGTCTAGGGACATGAAAATCATGCAGATAGGTAAGATCCTCGGACCACGCCCAATACCGTCGGATAACACACAAGCAAGCTACTACTTGCCCTACGCAGTCGCTGCCCTATTGATCAAAACTATGAGCTGGGTATGTGATTGTGAGTGTTATTACAGTGACGGAGGTAGACCACTGGCTGTGGACCGTTAACTTAACCGCTTCACGGTCTACATTGTTGATCGTTGCTCGAATCCGTTCTTGTGCGCATACCTAGCCTGCCTCCCGTCGTGACGATGAACGAGCATAGCGACGAGAAGTAGGTGAGCAGGTGGCCATGGACCACGCCGATATGGTGGGCGATGGTGATCTGGGAACAAAGGGGGGGAGGCTTTGGCAGGAAGGAGGGTGTCATTGGGAGCTCGAACGCCCAGTCAGGAACGGAGAAAGAAGCCCGAGAACGACGGAGTGAGCGCGGATACGATACGATCTCTGGTGGGTGGGTGGCTAGTAGATTGGGGCCAACATCAGGGCTTGGCAACAGCAAGTCAGAACCCACTTATCCGAATAAGAACGCCAGCGCAAGTCGTGTCCTGCATGGGAAAACGACAAAGTGACATATCTGCAGTAACCCGCCCCCCCCCCCCCCTCCCCCCCTCACCCCGCCCGAACCCTCTCCCCACAAACCGCATACAGCTCCAAAACCGCCGCAAACACCGCCTTAGCCCCCTCATCGCCCACCAGCGCGCCGTCCCGGCCCGCCAGCTTATCCTGATGCCAGCGCTTGACATCCTCCCTGGCCTGGTCCCGCATCGCTTTCGCCACCTCCACCGACATCGTGCTGGTGTCGATGTTCATGGCAATGCCGGTCGCGGTCGGCGTGAGCGTCGCGCGCGTTCCGAACGCCGACGTGAAGAAGGTGAACGCGTTCCATTTGGGCAGGTCTTGCTTGTTGGCGCTGTGCAGGAGGATGCGGGGGGTGTGCGGGTTGGGGAGGTGGAGGGTTGAGGCGTGGAGGTCGGGGGTTGGCCACGGGGGGGAGGTGGTGGGTGGGAGGGTAGTCCATTGGTGGTTGTATTGGGCGAGGAGGAGGGCTGGGTTGGGGTTTGTTTGGTGGGGGGCTGGTGAGGGTCTGGAGCTTTCGGCATAGGAGGCTGTCGTGGGGCGATGGTGGGGTTGCGGAGGTGGTGGCTCGGCGGGATCGCTGTCGGTAGAACTGGCAGTGTCATTGCGTCGATCCATGGACTCGGCGTCGTTGTGGCGGTGTGGATGCTGGTGTTGCTTGTCTTTCCAGTTCTGCCAATCATGACGCAGGCGGCGTTGGCTATAGAGGAGCGTCTCTTGTTCTCTACGTAGCTGCTTCCACTCCTTTCTGAGCTGGGTTCTCTCAAGCTGAAGAGCCGCAGCTGCCTGGGCGCAGCGGTGAAGCTCTTGGCGAATGTCCTTGCTAGTGAGACTTGTTCTCGGAGGTAAGCTGGGATGAGTTGGATCTTCTTGGTAACGGGAATATTGAGTAGCGTAGCAGCCTTCTTTAGTGTCGGTGTCGTCCGATGACTCGGATCTCCGCCTCCGTTGCTGAAAGCTGTCTCCCACGTAGAACGACCCAAATTTGCTCCTTTCATAAGGAGACGTTGGGTTACCAGGCAGGGATGGTGTTGCAGTGGTGTTTGAGGGGCCTAAAAGTATTTCCGGATAGCTCTTGTTGGCTCGGTCGGACCAGCGATTAGGCTGCTGGGTTGGTCTTTGTCGGAAAGCAATGTTCTCGGTAGAGGTTATGGGCACGTTGTGCAAACCATAAGAAGCATTCTTTGTGGCGAAGTTTCTGTTGAGTCGCGTAGAGCTTGATCTCCGGTAAGGTCTTTGCTGTTTCGAACCTGTTGTCCCATGGTTTTCGTCCGATATCCCATAATTCCTATGACCGCACTCTTGTCCAGTGGTTTCCGCTCCGGAGTTGAAGGCTGGATCCAGATCGCCATGACAAGACCTTCGCTCCGTATGAGTATGCTCAGGCGAATGCCGGCTATAGGACCATCTGCTACGGTAATGTCCCGGCGCCAATCCCGGCCGAAGATCTGCTGGCGTCATAGAATTCTGTTGAGACATGAATCCTTCGTTTGCCTCTTGGTATAGATTAGCACCGTGATGCCGATCGCGTTGATCTCCAGGCATTGTACTGGTATCAAACATAGTCGTCTGCATTCGAGGTAAGACTTCAAGATCAGGCTCTACGCGCCTACCACGCCCGTAGGCGTTGGTCCAATAATCCGGAGCTCTATGCTCAGGCACGTAAGGATTAGAAGACCAGAATCTCGCGCTTCTAGGCCGAGGGTGGTATTGCGCCCGTGATCGCCAATATGCTGGCTGGGAAATGTAACCGGAGTGTTCGGTCCCGGGAGCTGCCCAAGGTCGTTCGCCGTGTGTTGGGTGATATATTCTATGCCATGATCTTTCTTGATGGTGGCCGCTGTAATTAGGACTCAAAGGCATCTGTGCCCAGTACTGGTAATGACTAGACCATCGGGGTTTGGGTCTGTAGTCTTCGAATCCACCTACCATGTGAGAGTCGACAACGGGATACCGTTGCCTGTAGGAACATGGACTCGTGATCCTGTATGTACCAAGACGCTCACGAGCACCACCCGCCGCAAGTTGATGAAATTCATCTTGGCGGTGATGGTACAAAAGCGCATGTGGGGAATAGTCCATAAGTTATTCGAGAGGACACTTCCAAAACTGACGCAATGAGTTGCCACGTACCGCCAGATCGTTTCCTAGGAGAAACGACATATTTGAAGGAGACTCCCATTGGGGCTCTTTCAAGTAGATTTCGAGAGGAAATCAGTGCTAAAGCAAACACCAAATCACAGAAGACAAAGTATGACAGCAGTGCCTGATTGTTAGATCACAAACGTTGATGAAGTTCCCTCAGCACGCGAGATATTTTGTATTGTTGATGGATGTGTCTTGTGGTGGTTGGCTTGCTACGGGAACTTGCCTACACTTCATCGTTAGAGCCCAATGACCCGAAAGCACACCCAGTGGCTCCTATTCAGACTCGCAATCCTGCCTTAAGAAGCCCTACGCCCCGAACAACCGAATCACGTGCGTTCATCTCTTCCCGGATATCATCTTTCACAGTGTCAATCAAATAGAGCTATACTATGGTAATCCCAAAATCAGGTTTTGTGTCGTGTGCACGGGGTAACTGTGACTTGGTGCCTTTACTGTCTGACAAGGTACCCATGTAGTGCTGCCACCCACTCCCATGAGGTCGTTAGGCTTGTGTGTGGTCGCAGCGCATAACGGAGAAAGGGCCAGGACCTGGCACCTCTTGGAAGGTGCTACACGTAAATCAAATTCATCCTCCTTTCTGATACCTAAAACCCAAAACAGTTCTCCTCCTCCTTGTAACCCCAATCTATCGAAGCAGTCAGCGCCAACACTCTCAAAGCAGAATCAAAGAATCCTCACCCTTCAATGCTGGCAACGCAGCCTTCTGGATCATCGTCGGCGGTCCACACAAAAACACCACATTTCCCTCTTTCGGCTCAAAGCCATTCTCCCGTATAATATCGGCGTTAACGTGCCCCTTGATTCCCTTCCACCCATCGCTCGGATGGCTCAACACATGCGTGATCTTGATCTGCTCTCGATGTCCCTTCTCCAACTCGTCCATCTGCTCTCGAAGCAAGATATCATCCTCGGATTTGTTGGCGTCAATGACCCGGAGCTTCGTCTCATCGCCCTCACTCTCCAGTATCCGCGCAATAAGCTGATAGCCCGGCGTGATGCCGGAGCCTCCTAAGATTAGCGTGACGTTGCGGAACGTCATCTCTTTGCCTTCGATCTCGAACTTGCCCATGCCTTTGTATGCGATATCGCCGGTCGGGCCGCGGATGTCGACTTCTTCGCCGATGGGCATGCAGTCGAGGATGTTGCTCATCGCCCCGCCCGGTTGATCGTCGGTGGGGAAGTATGTCTTGACGACGAGCTCGAAAGTGCCGTCCTCTTCGCTGCTGAGGATGGGCCGAGTGGGCGTGTAGGAGCGAATAACCATCTTGTCGGCGAAGTGGAAACCGAGTTGGATGTGCTGACATGTGTGCAAGCCGAGAGTGGTTTTCGAGTCGGGGAGAGTGAAAGTGTAGGATCTGGTGTCTTTTGAAACCTCTTTGCGTGCTTTGAGGCATACGGGCACCCATCTGTGTTTCTGCAGCGCAACATCCTCGCTTTCTTGCGACTTGGATTTCTCCTCCGCTGCGGCTTCGGCGTGTTTCTTGATAAAAGTTTTGGCTTTTTCGGTAATTACGCCGAGGATGCATTCTATCGATGTCAGCGTGAGAGCCAGTACTGGTCTGGTTTGGTGAGAAGAAAGGCACAGACCGTTGAGCTTCTGGTATGCATAACCATCGTGAATGCTGGAAAATTCATCGCTTGTCTCCTGATGAACCTTCCCGGCGTGACCTAGTATTGCAGCTTTCCCACCAGGGTGCCACTCCAACACGCTCGTCGCATCGTAAACCTTACCATCGACCACCAACCAACAGTCCTTCTCATTATCATGTTTTTCAATTTCCTCCCTCGTGAACTGCTTCTCCGGCGCACCCGCATTCTGCTTGGCATCTGCAATTTGCGATTCGATTGAGGGTTGCATCCAGCCTTCCTTTCCCGTCCCGGGCTCCGTTGGATGGCGGAATAGAATCTCCGCAATGCCAGACTTGGAATCTTCAACAATTTCCAGGCGTACCACGTACCAACAGTTGTTCATCATACCCATTGTATTCCACGACGGCCTCTCCGGTTGGGTGTTCTTGAAGACATTGAAGCAACGGACGGTGATGCTTTTGGCGCGAAGTAGATGCGCTATCTCCAGATCAACGTACCAATGTAACCAAGTCCAGAATTTCGAGCCATGGCGAATAGGCGCTTCAGGGAACTGCGATATAGTCATTAACGCCAAGCACGCTGGAAATGGTACTCCAGACTTATGAAGCTCACCTTCCGTATGCAATAGAGCCAGTTGTCTCCACCATCGAGTGATACTTCTACTCTCTGCACCTCGTGCCCACCACCATCGTAGGCGTATCCTTCAACTCTATACGTTGCCCCTCTCTTCGCCCTTGTCAGCTCGATCCTCTCGCCTTGCGCTGGCTTCACAATCACAGAGTTCAGGTTCTGCTCATTGCATGCAGTGTCCGGATGAGCAAACATTGTGGTCGCAAACTCTCCGTCCTTCTCAGTGATGAAACTTGGTAGCACCCTGTTATCCCATATGTGATAATAGCTATCGTTCTCTTTGTCGCTTTTCCATATCTTACTTAGCCACTTCACACATCTTCCACCCACGTAACCAGGGATCATCAGTCTGACCGGATAACCATGATCTGGTGGCAATGGCACATCGTTCATCTCGTAAGCTAGTAGCACATCGTTCGTAGCATCCATCGCATATTCTAAAGGGATACAAGTTGCATACTTGCCCTCGCTCGGATTATCTGCTCCTTCGAAGTTGACCCAGTACTTTTTGCCACCTGTCTTAGATATCTTCTCCGATACGCCAGCAGCCAGCAAGACGTCTCGGAGAAGAGCACCCTTCCAATATGCACAACTAACGGCACCGGAGCCCCAATTGAAGCCTTTTGATCGCTTGATCATGTTCAGCTCTTTACGTCTATTCGCGTCACATGCGAGAGCGACGGCGATGTTGACGGAGTCAAATTTGTCCCTCAGATCGTCCATGCTCAGGGTCAAGGCCTCATTTTCTACATTCAATGTGTGCGTCTCCCACAGCAGATACGGGACAGCACCATGGTTTCGAACATAGTGAAGCTCGTTGGGGGTGATTAGACCAGCCTCGAATAGAGCTGTAAGTTTTGGCTCTCCGTTGAGGGGATGTTTACCGGTCAGACGTATCAGGCTCTCGGAACGAGGTATCCAATTGTCCGGGGAAAATTGATCAGCCTCGTCAATGGATATGAGTTGCTTCTTATCCGCCACGGGCGACGATCTCAGGCCATCGTTCTGCTGCAACTTCTGAATGTAGTCTTTCTCATGCTGGAGGGTACGGAGAAGAGCGATCTCTTGTGCAGAGTACCTCTCCCGTAGCTTCTCGTATTCAGACTTCTTGTCGTCGCTCGAGCTACCGTGTGCTTGCTTTTCGCCTGCTGCACTGCCTGTGGAATATGCGTCGTTGTGTTTGGTGTTGTCTTCGGGAGCACTCTGTCGCTTCCAATCGTTTTCTGTTTGCGGTTCATCTTCTTTCCCCTTAATCTCCTCATTCTGCTTCTCTTTCTTCGCTTCCTCTTCACGCTTTCTTTTCTGTATGTTGGCAGGCCAATTCTCGGTGGATTTGATCCAGTCTTCGGTGGTGTCAAGAACGTATCGCCAACCTGCCGAATGAACATCGGGTCGACGTAAGTGGTAATCCTAATGAAAATTCGCCTTTTATTATACTTTTTCATACCACGTCGATTAGCGGTGCGAGACAATGTTAAACATACCTCCTGCTGCGTAATGGCATCCCGGAAATTGACCACTTCGCCCTTCTTGATTTTTGACTTGAGCTCTTCTTGTTCCTTCAATGCCCTCTGCTTGAACTCTGTCGGCTTTCCCCATTCGTCGCCGATGTGAGTAAGACCAGGAAAACGGTTCTGCTGGTTACGATACCCGATACGATTCAGGGGCCCCGCACCCCAGTCCGGCTCGTTATCAACGTCATTCTGCGAAGACCCAGGGTGCCGGCGGACCCGGATGCGATGCGGAATTGGTGGCATTGGGGGATGTCTGCTGTCAGTATTTCTGAAGCTCGAAATGGCGCAGGTGATGAAGAATTTATATATGCGATGCTATGTACAGGAACTCATTTCGTGGCCCCAAATGGCACTGCTTCGAGGACCTCACGCTTGAACAGAAACGACAGGATTTAGTAACATGCTGGCCTGAGCGGGAGCCATAGCTTTTAGCTTTGATTTGGTCATGCCGGGCGAATCCCAGCTGCGGGACAGAGCTTTCTATCGGAGAGCTAACCATACTGCTGATGTAAGAGGCACAATGGAAAGGCAAGTTTGTTGGTCGACTTACTTTTGATTGTTGGCCATGTAAGTTAGTCAGGTCGACCCCAACTATCCCGCGAAGTAAAAGTGACTGGGCCCGTCAGAAAGCTCGATACGCATACAAGTAGAAGATCCCTTGGTCATCCGCGGCCCGAGAGCCAAAGCTTGCACTCTTAGCCTGGAAGATGAAGGTCCCATACTGACAACTATAGTACTCTTCTGCCCTGAAAGGTGTCGTTATCATCCTCATCAACCTTCCAGCTCCATAGAGAGCATCTATGGCAATGCGTATTGTGTACAATCAAGGATGGAGTAGATGAAAGCATTTCCTTCAAGCTGTACTGCGTAGTCTTGATGCGATAAGGGCAAGTTTATGGCCCGCCTGCTTACATAATCGTGGGCCGAACCGTACAAGTACTTCGTACCTTGGGTCTCGTTCACTGGTATGTCTGCTCGCCCGGCAGGTGTATCCACAATGGCATCCAAAGTCCTCCCGTTCGTCTGCAGGAGTATACGGTCCTCGTCACGGGGAGCGCTACGGCCCCAATGTCGAACCCTCACATCATCAGCACGCGCAGGAAGCTCGGCTCTGTTCGTGGTATGTAGCCGCTGTCCCTGGCCGCTATCGATGACGGTGAATGGAACTATGGACTTACTGTGCTTCAGCACCGAGATGCCCCTGATAACAATCCTCAAATACCGTTCAAGTTTTCGGCCATAAGCCAAAAGCTTGTCGATGAGATCCTCAAACGCTACCCTCCACAATACAAGAAAGCCGCCGTGATGCCACTCCTCGATCTTGGGCAACGGCAACATGGTTTCACGAGTATCAGTGTTATGAACGAGGTCGCTAGGATTCTAGAAATGCCGCCCATGCGAGTCTACGAGGTTGCTACGTTCTATACGATGTACAACCGAGCGCCCGTCGGGAGGTTCCATTTGCAAGCTTGCACGACGGTATGATACTCTTTGTTTATAACTCAGCCTCATCGGCGTTGCTGGCGCTGATATCTTCACCGGAAGACGCCGTGCCAACTCAACGGTGTCGGGTCGGATAAGATCATGGCGGCAATCGAAGGTCATCTAGGAATCCATCAAGGCCAAACGACAGAAGATGGGCTATTCACCTTTTCAGAAGTGGAGTGCTTGGGCGCATGCGTCAATGGACCGATGGTGCAGATCAACGACGATTACTACGAAGACCTCACCCCTGAAAGTATCGTCACACTCCTCAAAGCATTGCAAGCGTCTGCGGAGATTACCGGTGCCGCTGGGGGATCGGCTGGACTCACGGGAGAGTCTACAGCTGGTATGGGAAGCACGCAGGGGAAGGATCGAAGACAGGACACAGCGAAGGTGGGCGAGCATGCGAACAGAGGCTACAGTGCGGAAGGGGTGCAACTGCCCAGTCCAGGGCCGATGAGCAAAAGGAAGTCATGCGAGCCTCTTTCGGGGCTGACATGTCTTACTAGCGAGCCATGGGGAAAAGAGAAGCTGAGGACGGATGGCGCATTGTAGGTTAGTACTGTTGTGAAGTCATGAGCAAAATGCACAAAGAGGCGCTATTACAACCTCACACTTCAACGATCCTCGCCATTCAGGACCTTGATATCGTCCACATGAGGTCGACTGTCTAGAAACACTTCACCTCGAAGTGGGCAAATGGAGACCATCTTGACGGATAGTCTGTAACGGGCATACCTCGGGTACACCTCCGAATATTAATAGATACCTTGTGTGGCTCATGACCCTCTTGTGGCTTGAAAGAGCGCTAATAGCATGGCGCTAATCTTATCGCGCTTATCTGCATGTCCCCAAACACTTGTAAATCCACAGCTGTCATTAACCTCCCCTTATCTTACGTCCCGTGATATCCTCCTGTCTCTCCCCAACCATCTGATCATACCTTACCTGTCCACGCCTTTGAGCCTTCACGGACACGAGCGCGCCGTCTTCTTCATATCTCACCAGCACCGACAACAAACCTAAGTCATCCACGTCATCATGAGCACCGTGGCATAACTCCCGATCCTGCAGCAGTCCGGTTCCTTGTTTTGTAAGAACATTGTTCATCTCACCATTGATCTGCCATGTTGGAGATAGCGAAGTCCTGAGTGCATCAAGAAGCGGAACATCATCAAAGGGACCAGGGCTAGGTGTGGATTTGATTCAGCTAAGGACTACTACGCTACTGGCGTCCTTTCGTATTACACTTCGCAACTCTTGCACGGAGTCATCGAACCTTACACAACTTCGAAGGCTGGTAACATCAGCACTACGCGCCTATCATGGCGTTCCGACAGTCTACGCATCTGCCCCCTCAGCGCCAGCCGTCGGTCGCCGTCGCACCGGAATCCATTAACACCACCATCTCCGCGGCGCAAGAACAACGCGCACTCGAGGACTCTCAGGAATGGGTTCTCTTCTCACCTTCTCTGGCACCCTCGACAGCTCGAACTCACACCACGTCCACAGAGCGTACACGCCGGACAGCTGGCTTGTCACGGGTCAGTGACTTCGGATCTTTCGATACCGCTGCAGGGTCAGGGGACTTTGACGGAGAAGTAAGCGCAGCATCGGACAGGCTAGCGGAAGACGTCGAGGAGGATGAGGAGCTCGACAGCCTGGACGACGGCCTTCATGCCTTTCACGAGCCCTCCATCTATCGCACTTCATCACGGCGGTTGGATCAGCGTGGGGGTTCGATATTACCTACACATGACGGTTTGGGGACATTTCCGGCGTCGATCCCACCAGTACAGGACCAGCTTTGGCAGTTTGAACAATTCAATCCGAGACGGAGAATGGAAGGCCACGGAGTTAAAACGAGCGTACAGAGAAGGATCGATGCGGCCGGACATGGACATGATGTAGACGCGGAGAATGACAGGGTACAAAGAATCGAAAACTGGAGGATGGAGCAGAGTCGAGTACTTTTGGATGAAATAGAGAAAGAGACAAGGAGGAGAAGGCTAAGTCGATCGGGGGAAAGTTCAGATGCGATATACGTTGCTGAGGGAGAGGAGGTGGCGACCGGCGCAAGCAAGAGAACGGTTTCTGACCTCCCAAATGTTCAGCGTACGTCGTCTTCAAGTCCTCAAGAGCCCGAGGAGACAGAATCCTTCTGGCAGCGCATCACGCGTCGCATGATCCGAGATCTCATTGGTATTGACGAGTCACTCCTCTCGGTCATCTTTGGCGAATCGCTCCCCCAAGACAACACAGCAGCTCCGGCTCGACTATCAACCACTCTCTCGTCTCAAGATATGGAGCTTCCTACCGATCCGATAGCGTCAACGCCGAGTCGGTCTTGGGAAGACCGCCTGTTTGAGCGAATAGCCCGTGAACTCGATCTTCTCGTTCACCATCTCTCGGGACATCCTGGGGCGTTCAGCACTTACTTACATCCATCACAAGCGTATTCCGAATATGCCGGCATACCTGTTACTCGTACGTCTACACCCCGTCTACCGGCACAGAACTCAAGCCCGTACGACTCTGGGAACCTCGACCCGGTAGACTTCCCTCAATTCAGCCCCACCCTTCAAGACGCCAATACCTCTCCTGCCACGCATGCCGCTCTCTGGGGTATCGAACAAGAACCCCTTCCCACC
>JAABUJ010002402.1_pt1 | contig 23304 bp, 21 predicted proteins | sample 5559131 | NCBI WGS metagenome assembly JAABUJ01 (sample SAMN10711875, study PRJNA513366) | rock metagenome | isolation source: Antarctica rocks | place: Antarctica: Victoria Land, Mt New Zealand nord | collected 2016-01-07
AACCCAACCGCTTCACCATCCTCTTCCCCATCCGCCCCGGCGAGAGCGAGTTCCAGGTCTCCTACAAACTGCCCTACAAGGGCAGCTTCGACTTCCAGCCGCGCCCCGTCATGCCCACCGACAACCTCGTCGTCATGCTGCCCAAGAGCATGACTTTCAAGCCCGGGAACGGAACGCCTTACAGCCCGGTGACCGAGGAGATGGGTGCCCAGACCTACGTCGCACGCTCTGCCGAGCCATCGCAGCCGCTCGGGTTCTCCGTCAGCGGGTCCGGCCAGTTGCCTCGTGATAATGCTGCGACCGGAGCCAACACGCCCGGAGATCAACAAGCAACCGCAGGCGGCGACCCCAATACGGACACACGGCCCGGCGGCGGCCTCGGCGTTCCCGTCGACAAGGACGCCGTGCGCGACCCCTGGACCAAGTACCGCTGGTGGATTCTCGCCGGGTTCGGTCTGCTGCTGGCCGCTGCCGCCGGATTTCTGCTCACCGGGCCGCAGAGTAGGCGGCCACGTGGAGTGCAAGCCGGGGGCACCGAATTCCTCCCGGGGGATGGTAACTCGCCTCGAACGCAGGGTATGCTGCTCCAGACTCTTCGTGACGAAATGTTTGCCGTCGAAACCGATCGCCTGGAAGGGCGGCTCAACCCGGAACAGTACGCCGAGTTGAAGTCGGCCTACGACATCGTTCTACGCCGCGCCCTGACACGCAATGCAGCAGCAGGAAGTGGACCAGAGGACATTCCCGGGTGACCCAATGATGCGTTGGCTGCAACTGCTCGCAATGGTGGTTTGGGTGGGCGGCATCATCTTCTTCGCCTTCGTGCTGGCCCCGGTCGGCTTTCATACGCTGCGCTCCGTGCAGCTTGCAGGCTCCGTCGTGGGCGCCACGCTCAAGGTCTTCGACCTCATCGCTTTCGGCTGCGGTCTCCTCTTCCTCTCTGTCACCGGCTGGCTTTACGTCCAGTCGCCCATGCGCCTCAAAGGCCGCTATGAGCTCGAGTTGCTGCTCGCGGGAATCATGCTGCTCGCCACCGCCTACCTCCACTGGGGCATTCTGCCGCCCATGGATCGCGACCGCGCCCAGGCCGGCGGCGACATCTCCACCCTCGCCCCGGATAATCCCGCCCGCATCCACTTCGACCGCTTCCACAGCCGGTCCGAGCACGTCGAGGAGCTCGTCCTGATCGTGGGTCTGGGGATGCTCTTCCTGCTCTCCCGCGGCGGAATCCGCGACGAGTAAGGGCCGCAAAAAAGTGCCCTTCAGCTACAGGCGCAAGTATTGCAACCAGAGACTTTATGCGTTCAGACCCGTACTCCGCCAGCTTAAGTCCAGACCTAAGCACAATCGTTTGAAGACTTTACGCCTCAAGTACACGGGGGATGCAACCGCCCGGCCCAGCAGGTCATCCATCCTGCTTGAGAAGGAGAACGAATGATCCCCATTCCTGCAAGATTTCTGACCGCACTCCTGCTGGGCGGCACCCTGGTTGCCACCGGCTGCAAGAGCTCTGCACCATCTGCGACGACGCCGTCTGCCACAGTTACCTCGAACGCACCCGGTACACTTTCAGCGCCTCCAGCTCCTCAGCCGCAGCAATTGGCGGTTCGCAATCCGGATGGCTCCATCACCAATCCGGACGGATCGGTTACCTATCCTCCGGGAGTTCACCCGCCCAGCCGTCCCTCTGCGGGCTACGCGGCAAATCGCTCTGGCATCCGCGACTCTCCACAGCAGCGCGATCACACAGGCAGTAACGAGCAGCAGGGTCAAGCGGCGACTCAAGTAAGCCGGTCGATTCCCGCAGGAACACCGGTAACGGTCCGCCTAAACGGTGGTCTGGCGGCGAGCCGCAACCAGGTGGGCGACCGCTGGTCTGGAACGCTCGACCGCGACCTCATGAGCCACGGCCAGGTTCTGTACGCCCGCGGCACCCCGGTTTCAGGTCAGGTAATCGCCTCCCGCGGGCGCGGGCGCTTCAAGGGTGCCGGCGACCTCGGCATCTCGCTGACTGCAATCGGGCGCACTCCCGTCCACAGCAGCGAGTACGAGCAAGTGGCTCAAGGCCGTGGCAAGCGTAGCGTGGGCTTTGGCGCGGGCGGCGCGGGTGTAGGCGCTCTCATCGGCGGCCTCGCAGGCGGCGGTAAAGGTGCCCTGATCGGCGGCCTCACTGGAGCCGGAGCAGGCACAGCGGCAGGCGCATACACCGGACAACGCGATGTCGTCATCCCGTCTGAATCGGTTATCACCTTCCGTATCGAAGGTTCACAGCAGCAGCAAGGTTCACAGCAGCAGCAAGATCCACAGCAGCAGCAGCAGTAAGCCACACCGAATACGGCAAAGCCCCGACGCGATCGGGGCTTTGCTTTGCCTGGATTCACCTCCGGGCAGGCTAAACTGAACAGATGCGACTCACGCCACAGTTCATGCTCTCAGCCACCGATCCTGCGCACTTTCCGACGGAAGCGAAGACGTTCAGAGCTCCAGAGATAGCGTTCCTGGGGCGCTCGAACGTAGGCAAGAGTTCGCTAATCAACGCCCTGCTGGGCTCCAAGCAAGCACATACCTCGTCTACCCCGGGGCGGACGCGCGCCATCAACTTTTTTGCGCTCTTCTCGGGAACCGGCGACACCTCTGGCCAGCGCCCGCAAATGATCTTTGCCGACCTGCCGGGCTATGGCTACGCCAAGATTTCCAAGTCGATTTCAGCTGAATGGCCGAAGTTCATCGAACCCTACCTAACAGAGCGCGAGACGCTGGCGCTAGGCGTGTGCCTCGTGGACACGAACATCCCGCCGCAGGCCAGCGACTCTACGCTTATATCTTTCTTTAAGCAGATGCAGCGGCCCTATCTGGTCGTCGGAACGAAAGCGGACCGGGTGGGCCAGAGCGCGCTACAGAAATCCTTGAAGGCTCTCCGCGAGACACACGAAGTAGACGAGGTGCTTCCCGTCTCCGTGGAAAGGGGGAATGGTATCAAGCAATTGTGGGCAAAGTTGCAGGCAGCGGGCGAGCTTTAGACGCTCCCCGCCGCCCTGTGCTTCCGCTCAATCTCCGTAGTACTCCAGGCCGAGATGCGTGATCAGGCTCTCACCCATAATGTGCCGCAGCGTGTTCTTGAGCTTCATCGACTGGATGAACAGATCGTGCTCCGGGTAGACCCCAGGGGCGGAGTCCGGTGCCTTGAAGTAGAAGCTGAGCCACTCCTGAATGCCGAGGCCCTGAAGCGTCGAAGTGCGCGCAGCCAGATCCATGAACAGAACTAAATCAAGAGCCAAAGGGGCCGCCAGAATCGAGTCCCGGCACAGGAAATCGACCTTCAACTGCATCGGGTAGCCAAGCCAGCCGAAGATGTCGATGTTATCCCAACCTTCTTTGTTATCACCGCGCGGCGGATAATAGTTAATCCTTACCTTGTGATATAGATCCTTATAGAGCGTGGGATAAAGGTCGGGCTGCAGGATGATATCCAGCACGCCAAGCTTTGATTCTTCCTTGGTCTTGAAGCTCTCCGGATCGTCCAGAACTTCCCCGTCACGATTGCCCAGGATGTTGGTCGAATACCAGCCAGCCACTCCCAGCATGCGCGTCTTGAACGCGGGCGCCAGGACCGTTTTGATGAAAGTCTGCCCGGTTTTGAAGTCCTTGCCGCAGATTGGAGCGTTCATCTTGCGCGAAAGCTCGTTGAGAGCAGGTATATCCACGGTCAGGTTGGGCGCGCCGTTCGCAAACGGGATACCCTCTTTCAGCGCGGCCCAGGCGTACATCATGGACGGCGCAATCCCTGGATCGTTGTCGACCAGACCTTTCTCAAACGCTTCAAGCGTTTTATGTACGGCGGTCTGCGGCATGAAAATTTCCGTTGACCCGCACCAGATCATCACCTGGCGATCCGTTTTCGTTCTGAACTCGGCAATATCATTGCGGATCTGGTTCGCCAGATCGCACTTGTTCTTGCCTGTCTTCTGCTTCTTGGCGGTCAGACGTTTGACGTAGTGCTGGTCAAAGACGGCAGGCATGGGCTCAATCGACTCCAGGAACGGCCGGATGGCGTCCAGAGTTTCACGGTCGAGCACCTGGGCGGTCTTCGCTGCGTCGTACAGGTTGCCGCCGAAGATATCCCAGCCGGTGAAGACGAGGTCCTCAAGCGGGGCGATATCGACGAAATCTTTAATAAGAGGCGAGTTTGCCTCAGTACGCTTGCCAAGCCGGATGGTGCCCATCTGGGTGATGGAGCCGATCGGGGCGGCCATGCCGCGGCGGATCGCTTCAACGCCGGCAATCAGGGTGGTGGCAACAGCACCCATCCCGGGAATCATGATGCCAAGCTTCCCGGCATGAGGCTTAATCGTGGCCGCGTCATTCGCGGCGGGGGTGTTGGACATTGCGGGTGTGACCTTCCAGGAGTCTAGATTTCCGGTGTGCGGAACCTTCCAATTCTAATACGAAGCCGTGATAGAGACCTCGGCCAGAGGTCAGGCCCGGACAGCGGTTTCCGGTGGAGCTTTGCGGTTCTTCCAATGCGAGACCACGAACCAGATAAGCAGCGCCACCAGCACAATTTCGACGGACAGCTGAAAGCGGTGGAAGATGGCCTTGAACTGTGGGTTGGTGTCCCATGCTTTACCCAGCTTCATCCCGACATAGGCCAGCACGAAGCACCATGGCCAGGAGCCCACAAACGTATAAAGGTGGAAGCGCAGCTGGTTCATTTTGGCGACGCCGGCCGGAAGCGCAATGAAGGTGCGGACGACCGGCAGCAGACGGCCGATCAGCACGGTTACACCGCCGTACTTTTTGAAAAGCTGCTCAACCCGGTCCACGTCGTGCATTGAGAGCAGCAGGAAACGTCCATAGCGATTGACCATGGGACGTCCGCCTTTGGCTCCGACCAGATAAGGCGGTATCGAGCCAAGATTGCATCCAATGGCACCAGCTGTGGCCACCAGAAGCAGCGTCAGGGTGCTGTGCGCGAGTGCATATCCAGCGAAGGGCATAATCACTTCAGACGGCAGAGGAATGCATGCGCTTTCGAGGGCCATCAACAGGGCGACACTTGGATAGCCGCCGGCTGAGATGAGACCAACGATTGCAGCGAGAAGTTTTGCCAGCATAGTCGGTTCAGTATAACGGCGCATTTGCGCGTACCTGCTTTGTTAGGATTGCAGAAGCACCTGCATACGACTGAAGCGGAGCCTGCAAGCAAACTTTCTGTTGACGCTGCGGGATCAACCATGCTGGAAGTGCCACCAAGTACGCTGAACATAGAAAGAAGTTGCTGATGTCAGACTCACCCCGAGAGCCCCAAGGCACCACCCCGATCGAGCAAGCTGCGAAAACCGTCACCCAGGCAACAAGGCCCGCAAGCTCTTACGCACAGCCGACCCCGGGTGCTCCGGCTGTGAAGCGGCAGATCGTATGCTTCAGTTTTTACAAGGTGATGCCGGAGTGGAGACGTCTGCCCACAGCAGAAAAGGCCGCGCATAAAGCTGCCTTCACAGAGGTGCTGGCGCGCTGGAACAAGCCGGGTGAGTTTCTTTCGCTCACGTACTCAACCATCGGGACGCGCGGCGATGTCGACATGTGCGTGTGGTCCATTGGCTACTCCATCGACGAGCTGAACCGCATGCGCAGCGAGCTGATAGCAACGCCCCTTGGTGGCTACCTTTTGAGCCCGCACAACTTCCTGGCGATGACTAAGCGGTCGCAGTACCAAATCGACAGGCCCGATGAGAGCGAAGGCGAAGGCCGCGGTGCGATTCGTCCGGGCGGTCAGAAGTACATTTTTATCTACCCGTTCTGGAAGACGCGGCCCTGGTATCTGCTGAGCGCGGCCGAGCGCAAACGCCTCATGGATGAGCACATCCGAATCGGGCTGATGTTCCCGCGGGTCAAGCTGAATACGACGTACTCTTTCGGGATCGACGACCAGGAGTTTGTCGTCGCGTTCGAGACAAACTTCCCGGAGGACTTTCTCGACCTTGTACAGCAGTTGCGCGAGACGGAGATCTCGCTCTACACGCTTGAGGACACACCAATCTTCAGTTGCGTTCGTTTGCAGCCTGCGGAGATGCTCGACCGTCTCGGGTAGTTAGCAGAGTCGGAACAAAGCCTGCGCTACAGAATTTGATCCCATGGTCAGGAGCGGTGACGAATGCCTAAGGCGGTCAATAAGCCTGCTGTGCCGATAAGTCAACCTGCAAAGTCTCCGCGCGGCACGCGGGCTCGCGCAATTGCAGCGTCGGAACCGGTAGCCAAAAAGCTGCGTCCGGGCAGGACGAAAAAGCCGCTTGCTCCTGAACGCATTGCTGAAATTCTCAAACTGCTGCAAGAGACGTACCCGAACGTGGTCTGCGCGCTGGAGCATCGCAGCGCGTGGGAACTGGTTGTGGCGACCATTCTGTCAGCGCAGTGTACGGATGCACGGGTCAATCTGGTCACACCGACCCTGTTCGCCGCTTATCCCACTCCATCCGCGATGGCCTCTGCTTCCCTGCCGGAACTGGAGGAGATCATTCGCTCCACAGGTTTCTTTCGTAACAAGTCAAAGTCGATCAAGGGTGCCGCGCACGCGGTTGTGGAAGAGTTCGGCAACGTGGTTCCGCAGACCATGGAAGAGTTGCTGCGCCTGCCGGGCGTGGCACGCAAAACGGCAAACGTGGTGCTAGGCAGCTGGTACAACATTGCTGTGGGAGTTGTGGTCGATACTCATGTGCTGCGGCTTTCGCGCCGGCTGGAGCTGACGCGCGAAGATGATCCGGTCAAGGTCGAACAGGTCTTGATCAAGATCATCCCGCAGGAACGCTGGATCGCGTTCTCGCATCAGTTGATCCACCATGGCCGGCAGATTTGCGTGGCACGAACCCCGCGCTGCGCCGACTGCACGCTCGAACGCGTGTGCAACTCGTCGGATAAGACCTGGACCTCTCACTAAACCGGAACGGCTGGAGAACTGGGAACAGCACGAGCAGACGCAGATTCCCTTCGGGAATGACAACCAGACGTAGCAACTTCGACCCGGCGTTTCCGGAAAACACGCTTCGCGCCAGCTATCCATTGCTGAGCCAACTTTACATGCCAAGCCTGCGCGGTGGAAACGTCATTTTAAAACAGTGCACAAGCGGCGGACCGCTATCGGAGGGGCATTACGGGGAGGGCGAACCTCCATATTGAGGAGGGTGCGGGTGCTCTCTGCTGTTAGTCATCGGTGGCTCCTTGGTCTGCTGGTTGGCGGTCGGTTCGACCGGCACTTTTGAAGGTCTATGCGGAAGTCTTGGTCACGTCGGTACTGAGGCGTTCGCCAAGGGTTCCGGCGTCGTTGGTGTAAATCCGCGCGTCCTGCGACGCGCGGTAAGCCGTGATCCCGCTCAAGCGTTCCGGGTTGTAGGTGACTTGCTTACCGTCGTCTTGGGCGACGGTGATCCGGTTGGCTTCGGCGTCAATGGAGGCGACGGTTACATAAGAGCGTGGCTCGATCCCATGCTCCTTGCTGCCACGCGAATAGTACAAGATGTCGCCCTCCTGGTAGTTCGCTGCCCACTCTCTGTCGACGCTGGTAAGCTCCGATCGCTGCGTCAAAACCTCCATCCGGTGGTCGTCTTTCGAGACAATGCCGGAGCCTTTCAACTCATTCCGAATGGCATCATTGATGGCGCGGCGACTGGCGTTATCAGGCGATACGACAAGGGTGTTCTCCGGCTTGGCGGCATAGTCCTTGGCGATGGCTTCGATGCGCTGGGCGCTATCCGGTATCTCCGTGACGCGGCCCTGCTGCTGCAATAAGCTGACGCCCGTCGCCGTTTCGTTCTTGGCAAAGTGTTCTACGACGCGAAGTAGTTCCGGGTCTTTCTGTCGCATGATCCGGTCAAGCTGCGAGGTCTGCATACCGGCTTGCTGCATCTGCTTGAAAGGCTTGCCAGCATCGACACCTTGATGCTGGCGGGTGTCTCCTACGAGGGGAACCCTGTCCTGTGGCCCAATCTTTTCCATGAAACTCTGCATCTGGCGTGTGCTGGCGAGGCTGGATAATGGACCATATAGAGGTGTCTTCGTTCGGGGTCGCCCTTCGCCTGCTCCTGGCCTCCACGAGCTCACGTTTGGGCCGACCCCGACGCAGTTGGTCGCATGGCTGTCCAACCCGGATGAGATCGACAAGCGTGTACTGGGAACCGAGATGCAAGCCATGATTGCGAAGGGCGCGCAACAGCAGCGCAACGGTGTACTGGCTTCGCTCGGACTGGTATCCGCCGACACACTGCAAGGTTTCCTTGCAGGTGAGCGAAGATTTTCTGCGGCGTCTCGGTAAAAAACTCGCCCTTCTTGTCGCTGGTCGGCTGGTACAGAGAGGCGGCAATCGCTTTTGGCTTCTGCTTTTCGTCTGAGCTCCTCAGACGGCCCCCAAATAGGGGCAGCGGGCATCCAAAGGATTGAGCACAATGTCCCCACGGTTGGCGTTATAAAACCTCTGAATGAACTCGCAAGCCGGGTCGTAGACGAGAGCCATTTCGTCCCTGTCTTGGATCTGCCGCAGTATTTGCATGATGAGCGAGGTCTTGCCAGCGCCCGTGTCGCCCATCAGTTCAATGTGTTGCGCCTCAGCCCTCAGCGGTATCCTCATCATCTCTTTCGCTTCGGTAGTCTTGAAGCCAATCCCGTCGCCCTGGACCGTCTCGTTGAACTCTTTGGGAGTGAGCAGCACTGGCCCTTTCAAGAGTCGCCCGTACTTCATTTGCTTCCGGCGCTTGATGTCCTTCCGGATGGAAAGCGGGAGCTGCGCAAGCAGTGAAAGGAAGCCAAACAGGAGCGGAAGTTTGTAGATGTCCCAGAGCCGGTCGCCCTCGAATACGCTAGTTTTCAGGTACTCGTAGAGGGGCTTATCGAGGTACGGTTGCTCCGGCCCGCGATACAGGCCGCGGAGTCCCCGTGCTGCCGCCGCGCTCGAAATCGCAAGCGAAATATGCTTGCCACCGGCGGCGGGAGTCTGCCTTGCTGCACATCGGCTTCGACGGCGAGTTCTCCCATCTTGGTGCCGTCGCCAACGTATAGCAACTGGTACTTGTCCTTTTTGTTGAGGGCCGCGCCCGCCGCCGCTCTTGCGAAAATCGGTGTGTAGAACTGCTGCAAAGGGGTCTGGCCGTAGGCAAAACGGACGTAGAGAAAGCACCCGTCATCACGAACGCAAGGAACACTGCGCCATAGGTGTAGATGGCGGAATGCGGCGGAAAGATGACGGTTTTTTGCGACCCCACTGTTGACTTGCCATCACGCACGCTCCAGGTCTTGCTTCGTCTCAAGCGCAAGTGCCGTCTTCCGTTTCTTGACCTCGGCCATGATTCCGTCGAACACCTCGGGCGTGATCTTGAGCCCGGTCGTGAGAGGCTTCAAAAGGTTCGTCAGCATGAGCCGAACCCCTATGATCTCGCTCAACTCAGCGCTTGGGGTAGGCATCTCGCTGTCTCTTGTCAACTCGTCAAGGATGAGGCGGCGAATGAACTCCCCGCGTTGCTGGCCGCGCTTCTTGGCAAGCAAATCGAGCCGTTCCGCTTCGTTCCGGCTCAACTTCGATGAAACGTTCGTGAGCCGGAAGGATGTCCGCTGCTGCGCTTTTTCGACCATTGCGTCATCATTGAAAAGAGACATATGGACCTTAAATCTGTCAGGGATTCTTGGGAATCCCTAAGTATTCCCAAGAATTCCTACCTGTTGTAAGTTGTTGAGGATGTTCTATCCCTCCAAGAATCCGTGAGGATTCCCAGCACGACCCTCCGAGGGATGGAGTGTCATAATTCATCCGGTGCGTAGCACCGCTTCCATCCCGGCACAAACGATTGAGGGGGCAATGCTCTTTACCTCACCGCTGCGTTCGCGATGGGAACTGCCGTCTGAGCTGGTACTGACGTTGCAGGCTTGCGTCCCGGCTTTCCCTTTGGTGCATCATCCCCGCTCCGCTTAATTCGCAATGAATGGATCGGCTTTGCATCGTTCGGCGCACCGATAAACTTCTGGAAGTCCTTGTCTTTGGTGAAGACGTATTCGAAGGCTTTGTTCACCACGTCATCAGCAGCAACACGGGTGAAGGCGGCGTATTGATTGACGAGGTTCGCGGTAGGCTCTTCAAGCGAAACGGTGGCAGTGACTTTGCGGCTGGTTGTGATCTCAAGCAATGGCATGGACATTCTCCTTTCTTGCTGGTTGAGATGATTGGGTGAATTGCTGGAACGTCGCGCTCACCTGCGAGATCAAAGATGGTGTCGTACATGAACTGCTTAGGGAGTGTTCACGCTATCTGAGTGCTTCGACGATGAGGGCAAAGTTGAGGAATCCAAGGAAGAGCACGTCGAGTTTCTCGAATCGCGAGAAGATTTTGCGGAATCCTTTGAGTCTTCGGAAGAGCCGCTCGATTTCATTGCGCTTTTTATAGAGCGCACGATCGTAGGCCCACGGCTCCAAGCGGTTGGACTTGGGCGGAACCACTGGAACCATGCCCAAATCAAGCACCAGTTGGCGTGTTTCGTCGTCCTCGTAAGCGCGATCCATCAGCATGGGCAGGCCTTCCGGCATGCGCGGCAGTTGCCACAGCAGCTCCCGTCCTTCGGGCGCATCGTGCGCGTTGCCAGGCGACAGCGCGAACGTTATGGCCGTTCGAGCATCCGCGGCAACCATAGGAATCTTGGTGTTCCATCCGCCGCGGCTCTTGCCGATGGACTGTGGTCCGTTTTTTTAGAGCCCCAGTCCCGTCCGGATGCACCTTGATCGAGGTCGAGTCCAAAGACACTGCCTCCAGCTTGATGCGAACGATCTGCTCCACCTGTAGCTTTTCGAATACGCGATCTAACACTCCGGCCTTGGACCAGCGGCTCATCCGCATGTACACCGTGTGCCAACGGCCAAAGCGCTTCGGAAGACCACGCCACTTACAGCCCTGTTCGGCGACATACAGCACCGCATTGAGAACCTGCAGGTTGCTCAGACTAACGTTCCCACGTTGCACCGGCAACGCACTCTTGATCCGCTCATACTTCGCTTCGGTCAGTTCCATCGGTAGAAACAGATTAACAGAAATCTAGCCCATAGCGTGAACACGCCCTAGTTGTCTAGGATTGCTAGCGGTGTAGGCTTCCATAGGCAAGAAAGTAGCGTACAAGGCCGATATAACCGGTGCGCGATGGGTATATCGGCACCGCAGGCAGCGTCCAGCACAACGTCCACGCTGCCAATACGATGACCGCCAGCGGCTTTTGTGGGCGGCGCACGCCCGCCAACGGACCTTGGCCGGGCAGGGCCAGTGGTGCTTTCATCGGGCAGGGCGTCGGCTCAAAACTCGAAGTCAAAGTCAAAGTTAGCAGCATCAGGCAGACGGCGTGCATATGGATCCAGCGGCCCCAATCAAGCGCATCGACAAAGAGCAGCGTGGACGCCGCCAGCGCGAGTGCTCCGCAGATCGCGACAATCACCACCTGCCGATGCATCCCGCGCCGCCGATAAAGCCATACCAGATGCCGGGAACTAGTGCGGGAAAGACGAGCAGTCCATAAAGCGGGATGTAATGGTCATGCTGGACCGCCTCCGCGGTAATCTGCTGCGCTTCGTGGGCCGAGCGCGAAAGCCACTGTATGCCCCCACTGCATATATTCGACTCCACGGCTTCGCCTTTGATCGGCATTGCACCGCCCACGGAGCTGCATATAGCACGCGCCATTTCTGGCGTCCCAGGGTGCGTGGCCACTGCTGCCGCCGCACACAGAGTTAGGATGGCCGGAAAAGAGCGATGCCGAGCGTGCGCTGCCAAGTGCTACTGAAGAGCAGCACAGGAGCCAGCAGGTACGGCATATAGAGCAGCAAAGGCTCGTGGGAGAGCACCAGCGCTGGCAGCAAGATGGCTAGCAGCGCACTGAGTTGCCAGACTTTGAGGCGCTCACGCCCGAATAAGAACACGCACAACAGCAGGCTAAGAGCGGCGAAAAGCAAGTTGTCTTTCTTAAAGACGGTCGGAGGGTCCAGCACGATAAACGACAATGTCGCCGGCGAGAGCACCTGGAAAGTGAGACCGATGTTCCAGCGCGATGTACGGGCAATACGGTGCACAGTCCAGAGAAATGTAACGTACGCGGCTACCTGAACTGCGAAGACTAGCCACGCCATACGGATCTTAATTATATGGCTGGCTATCAATATGATCTCACCGAGCAGGCCCCGACGCACGAAGCCGTCCGAGTAGTTGATCAGCCACTCACCGATGACCCAGCCGTGCTGCTGCCCGGCCGTGTGGAATCCATACACTATCGATACCAGCCCGACAAAGATCAAGTAAACATCCAGCCATCGGGTACGCAACTGATTGAGAGTGCTGTTGTGCATGTAGTAGTTTTTACATCAAGCGTGCGTAGAACAAAGACATTTAGAGTCGCCTATGCTCGCCGGGGCCTACTTCGCCTTCCCTTGTGACCTGGGGTGGGGCATGATGGCTCGCAAACCCGGCGAGACCTGGCAGATCTACCAGGTGAGCGCAATGGGAGGCGAAACCCGACTGGTGCTGGCGGATCAACGTAATCTTGCAGACCCGGACTGGTCCCCCGACGGCCAGCAGATCGTGTTTGGCCGTGAAGCTGACCTGATGGGCAAGGAGAACGGACCCCACGACATTGAACTTCTCGATTTGGCGACCCACCGGACCCGGACGCTGCCCGGTTCGGAGGGGCTTTTCAGCCCGCGATCGTCACCGGATGGCCGTTGGATCATTGCGCTTTCGCTCGATCAAACCCGGCTACTGCTCTACGACGTCCAGCGCAGTTCCTGGAGAACAATTTTCACCGGAAGTGCCGCCGATCCTGTCTGGAGTGCAGACAGCCAATCGGTGTACTTCCATGCTTTCGCCGGACCGAATCCTGCCATCCTGCGCGTCACGCTCGGCGGGGTTGCGCAGCCGGTAGTGGAGCTTTCAAAGCTTGGCTTGCCCCTCGTGGCGAACGACTTCTTCAGCGGCATAACTCCCGATGGATCCCCCATCATCGAGCCCCGTATAGGCTCCGGCGATCTTTACTCGATCGAGCTGCCAGCGGTGAACACCCACCACTTCTGGCATTGAGGTCAGCCTAGCGACAGTTTGGCCTCATTCCCAAGAGCAAAGGGGGGCGCGAGCATGACGCAATCTTGGTAGGCTGAGCTGAAACACCTAGGCGCTTTCGTTTTGGCCTGAGTGCTTCGGGTCAGGGCCGCGCAGCGCCGCTGGAAGCGGGGCCGAAGGCAGCCTTGACGCGGAGCTGGCCGAAACGACTCTGGCCTAATCCGGGATGGAGAAAGGCTGCCTGTGTTCGCTTTTTATCAGCGGCGATGGAGTGAGGGGTAGGGCGATCTATGCTCTCGCTGGGGCTTGTCAGTGGCTTTCCGCTTCGATCTTCTATGGGTTCTGATCGTTAGCCGACGCGTTCGCGAACCAACCCCACCCCCTTGGCAAGTTTTTGCCTTTGCCCGTTGCCTTTGTTTCTTCCACAATTCCACGGTTCGGCGCCACCGACTACTGGATATATGGAATCTACAAGCAAAGACTAAAGGCAAAACTATAGGCTTCGCTTTAAGCAGTGAAAAAACGTCGCCGTTTCACCGTAGAGTTGTCACGGTTTCACCGTTGAAGACGCAGAAAGCCAATAATTGAGCATCACCGTTCCACCGTAGCGAGAAAAGGGAAACTCCGCCATCTGCTTACGCAGAAGGCCCGGCGGAAGCGTCTCATAGAAGATGTGTCCGGCAAGCTCAGGATTTTGCTTCTCAAACCCCGCAATCCATTGAGCGAGTTTTTGATATTGTTCAAAAACTTACCTTCGTCGATCCCGCGTATGTCGTAAACCTGCCACGTTGTGGCATTGACATTCAGTAACTTTTCAAAGTCCCCGCTCTTCCAATCCGAGTGTCGGTAGACAAGTTGGCCTTCATCGGTGCGATTCCCAGTACGCTTGCAGCAACAAGACCGGGTGCAATGGTTGAAACGAAGGATCTGCGCGTGAATTTCATGTTAAGTTACCTTTCAGTTCAGGTTAGGTGCATCTGCTGGATCAGATCCTCTGCGAGGAAACAGCCCAGACCCGAATAGCCTTCTTTGGAACCGTACCGTCGTGCCGGCTGAAGAATTTCCGTGCTCCACCGGGCCCATTTCTTTCAGAGCTTCGGCAGTCGCGTGACGTCCCACCCACCTCCCAGCGACTTGATCAGTTCCACGTTAGCGGTAGCTCGACGCGTCTCAAGATTCACCGAAGTTCTCCGGCTTGATAACAAGCTCTGCTGGACGGTAAGAACCTGCAAATAGTCCCCCAGACCTTGCTTATACAGACCCGTAGAGATCTTCAACGAGCGTTCCGCATCGGCTACTGCCTTTTCCTGTTGCGCCGACTCGGTTCCCAGAATGCGGGTTGCGGACAGGCTGTCCTCAACTTCCTGAAATGCCTGCAGCACTGTCTCCCGATACTGCGCAGTGCTTTGCGAGTAAGCAGCGGCAGCCTGCCCTTTCACTGCGCGGCGGCGTCCCGCGTCAAACAGAGTTTGGGCCGCCGAGGCACCGAGCCCCCAAAGCGCACTGGGTCCCTGGATCAACGTACCCAGGCTAGCCGTTTCAAAACCACCAGCGCCGTTCAGGTTCAGTGTTGGATAGAAGGCTGCCTGAGCGATTCCGATCCTCGCGTTCGCCGCGTCGACACGACGTTCTGCCGCTGCCACGTCAGGGCGGCGTTCCAGCAGATCGGATGGAAGCCCCGCGGGAATCGCAGGCAGCACCACATGAAGCGGAGCCGGCGGGAGCCGAAAGCTGGAGGCGGGCGTACCGATCAAGGTAGCGATTGCATCCTCGTATTGCGCTCGGGCTACACCCAACTCACTTGCCTGCGCAATCGTAAGATCCAGTTGCGTCTGTGCCAGGGCAACGTCTGAATCGGAAGCTAACCCTGCCTCGAAGCGAAGCGAAGTCAAATGAACAAACTGGCGGTAGTCAGCGACGGTCTCGTCCAGAAGCTGCTGTTCGGAATCCAGACCGCGCAGTTGAAAGTAGTTCAGGGCGAGCTCGGACTGTAAGCTCAGGGCGACACTGGCGAGATCCGCGTTGGAAGCTTGCGCCTCTGCCTTGCTGGACTCCACTGTCCGCCGCACACTACCCCATAGGTCAGGCTCCCAGGCTACACCTCCATCGAGGTTGATATCACCGTAAGTATTATCACGGCCAGGAAGAGCAAATGGCCGGTTGGCTGAGGCCTGATTCCTGCTTCCTCCTGCTCTCAAACCAAGGGTCGGGAAAAGACTGGACCGATCAACTGTGATCTGCTGACGAGATTGGATATAGGCCTGATAGGCCGACTTCAGCCTTTGGTTCGAGACCACAATCCTCGATTCCAGATCGTTCAGCTGTGCATCCCCGTAAAGTTTCCACCAATCGCCCGCGAGTGGGACCCCGCCAGGCTGAGCCTGCTTCCACGCACCACCGGGAGGGTTGGACAGTTCGGCACCCTTGAATGCAGGTGGAACCGCAGCCGACGGGCGGCGATAGTTTGGGCCCACAGTGCAGCCGGCTAACGCCAGCACACCTGCTCCTGAAACCGCACACGCGACCAAATGGATGAACTGACGAAATGCGATCACGACTTCCCACCATTCTGAGCACCTTGCGTGCCATCCCCATGTGGCTCCACCACGGTGACCGGTTCTCCGTCAATGAGCGAATCGGGTGGGCTTTGAATCACCTGAGATGATTGCTCAAGCCCATGCACAACCTGCACCATGCGTCCGTCGTCATTGCCCAAAACCACTGGGAGCAGCTTGGCTTTTTTCATCCCACCCGTTCCATTGACTACCGTGGCGACCCTCAGGCCCTCCGAGCGAAACAGCAGCGCAGAGGCTGGAACCATCAGTTCCGGAGCTCCCGACTGCAAGCGGAAGTGCACCTGCGTGAAGCTTCCAGGAGTAAGCAGATCCTTGTGGTTGTCATAGTCCACCTCAACCAGCAGAGTCCGTGATGCAGGGTCGACGTAGTGCGCGGTGCGAACTACCTTTGCCTCGAACGTCCTTCCCGGGTATTCGGTAAACGTCAAATCTGCCGCCATTCCGGGTTTGATTGAGTTCCCGTAATCCTGTGGAACCGCTACATAGACTCGAAGCGTGTTAACAGCGGCCATGTGGAATAGCTGAGAGCCGGGACCGCCTCCGGTTCCTGCGGTAATCAGCTGACCTACATCAACATTGCGCGCGGTAATCACGCCATTGAACGGTGCATAAATTTTCTCAAACGCCTGCAACTTTTCGACCCGCTGCACATTCGCCTGAGCCGAGGCCACCCCCGACTTTGCGGCCTCCGACTGGCTGCTGGCCGTCTCAGTGGCCTGCTTCGAAACTGCAGCCGAAGGCAATAGCCCTTGGTAGCGAGCGGCCGTCACCGATGCAATGTCTGAATTCGTTCTGGCCATCATCAGGTCGGCCTTCGCCTGCATCAACTGCTGATCGATTTCAGGCGTACTGATAACAGCTAACAGATCGCCCTTGTGAACATGAGCCCCGATATCGAATAACCACTTTTGTAAATAGCCGTCCGTTCGCGAATAGATCGGAGAGTCCGTATAAGCGTAGATGTTACCGGGCAAAACCACTTCCTGCGCAGCATCGCCGCGATGCGGTGGTTCGACTAATACATTTGTAGCCGACATGGCGTTGGTCTCACTCGCCAGAGTCTTCTCCGCGTGCATCCTGGGAAGTATCCCGAGTATCGCGATCAAAACTGAGACGCACAGCAGCGCGACAACGCCGACCACAGCGCTTCGGCCGGAGATCGGCTTCTGATGTCCAGCTTCATCAGCCTCTTCTTTTATCTGTCGTTGCGAATTCGGGTCCACCTTCACATCCTTCTGATCGTCTGATTACACAACTTGCGGTTTATCTCCAGCATTGCCACCACGCAGCTTCGCTTGACGTCGACCGTGCATGACGCTGAAGAACGTGGGGACAAACAGAAGCGTCGCGGCGGTTGCAAACAGCAGACCACCGATCACTGCACGTCCCAAGGGTGCGTTCTGCTCTCCGCCGTCGCCCAGTCCAAGTGCCATCGGGATCATGCCGATAATCATCGCCAGCGCCGTCATGACTACAGGTCGGAACCTGGTGAAGCCTGCGATCAAGGCAGCTTCGCGTGCATCGCCTTCGGTCTGCACAAGCTGCTCTTTGGCAAAACTCACAACCAGGACAGAGTTGGCAGTCGCCACTCCCATACACATGATTGCCCCTGTAAGAGCAGGAACGCTGATATGAGTTCCCGTGACAAACAAAAACCAAATGATGCCCGACAACGCGGCCGGCAGCGCAGCAATGATGATGAATGGATCGAGCCACGATTGGAAATTCACTACGATCAGCAAATAGACCAGCAGAATCGAAAAGGCGAGCCCGTACAGCAATCCTTTGAATGATGTAGCCATGGTCTGCACCTGGCCGCGAACCACGATTTGGGAACCGCGCGGAAGATCCTTACGGTGCTTGTCGAGTACCTTTTGCATAGCGACGTCAACACTATGTAGATCCGTGTGCGCAAAGCCCCCATAGATATCAATGACCGGCCGAATGTCGTAATGACTTACCGTCGCCAGTTCCTGGCCTCGCGTAAAGCTAGCTACGCCCCCCAACAGCTGAACCGGCTTGGCGATTGTTTGCACGCTCGCCCCTGGGGTACTCCCATTGATCCGGTAAGCTGCGGAATCTGTCTGGTTTCCGAAGTCGCTCCCAAGACTGGTGCTGGCTCGCCCCACGGGAATGTTCTTGATATCTTGCAGGCTCGCCATGCTGTACTGCGGACTTTGAACCGCAATCGGATAGCTCACTCCATTCTTTGGATCCAACCAGAAATTGGGCGCAGTCTGAAAGCTTCCGCTGAGCGCCACGAGCATGTTGCCGGCGACATCACGTTGTGCGAGGCCGATGTCCTGCGCCTTCGATCGGTCAACGTTCACGCGGTATTCCGGGTCATCAAAAGGCTGCTGAATCCGTAGATCTCTTGCACCTGGGACGTGCTTCAAATCCTGCAGCAGGCTTTCAGCGAACTCGTGATTAGCAATCAGGTTCTGCCCAATCACCTGAATATCCAACGGCGCTGGCAGGCCAAAGTTCAGGATCTGCGTGGTCATATCGACCGGCAGAGCGTAAAAGCTCGCGCCCGGGAACTGGCGGGAGAGATTCGATCTAAGTGTTTCCAGGTAGGCTGCTGAAGAATGATGACCTTTAGCGAGAGACACGGTTATGTCCGCGTCGCTCGGGCCTACGGGTGCAGACGTACTGTACGACAAGTTCAGGCCGCTATAGGGGACGCCTATATTGTCGATGATGGAATCGATCTCTTTAGCGGGAATCTCCCGTCGTATCTCCCGTTCGGCCAGGTCACAAAGCCTGGCTGTCTCCTCAATCCGAGTTCCGGTCGGCGCACGGACATGGAGGAGCAACTGGCTGCCATCCACCATTGGAAAGAAATCCTGTCCCAGCCAAGGGTAGAGGAAAGCCGCCGATCCTAAGGTGAACACGAAGAACAGCGCCAGGAAAGCTCCGCTGTAGCTGAGGCAAAGCTCCAGGACTCGTCCGTACCCCTTGCGCACCTTTTCGAATTGCCGTTCAAAGCCCCGCTGCACTCGAGTGAGTGGATTTCTGCTCGTCCGATGTTGGTCTTCAGCTTCCTTACCGAGCGGCTTGAGAAGGTAATTGGCCATCGTTGGGACGATCGTCCGCGAGAGGAAATACGAAGCCAGCATCGCGAACACAACCGCTTCGGCCAACGGAACAAAGAGGAACTTGGCGACTCCGCTCAAGAAGAACATTGGCACAAAGACGATGCAGATTGCGATGGTGGAAACAAATGCAGGCACAGCGATTTGCGCAGCGCCTTCGAGAATCGCGTCCTCGGTGCTCATCCCCAACTCAAGGTTGCGATTGACGTTTTCTATCTCCACCGTGGCGTCGTCCACTAGGATTCCTACAGCTAGCGCCAATCCGCCCAGAGTCATGATGTTGATGGTTTCGCCAAGCGCACTCAGCATGATTATGGAACTAAGAATTGATAGCGGGATGGAGACTGCAATGATGACAGTGCTCCGCCAGCTCCCTAAAAACAGCAGAATCATGACTGCTGTGAGACACGCCGCAATCAGGGCCTCACGAACGACCCCGTCGATGGCACCGCGCACGAATACCGATTGGTCGGCAAGAGGCGTGATTCGCAACTGCGGTGGCAAGGAAGCCGAAATCGCAGGAAGCCTGCTACGAATGCTCTTGATGATGTCCAGTGTCGAGGTGCTGCCAGTCTTCAAAACCGTCAGTAAAGTGGCCCTTTGACCGTTCACACGAACGATGTTGGTCTGCGGTGGATAACCGTCCCTGACATGAGCGACATCATGGACGTAAATGATGCTTCCGCCAACTTGCTTGATCGGCAGGTCATTCAGCGCACGTATGGTGGTTGGTGCGCTGTTGGTCTCCATCTGATATTCGTAGCTGCCGATCTTTGCTGTTCCTGAGGGAACAACCAGGTTCTGCGCAGAAATTGCATTCACGACATCAACGGGAGCCAGCCCCCTTGCTTGCAACGCGGGCACGTTTAAATCCACCTGCACCTGCCGCTGCTTCCCACCATATGGATAGGGCAAAGAGGCACCTTGAACACTTGCCAGTCTTGTCCGGACGAAGTTCAGTCCAATGTCGTTCAACTGCTGCTCGGACATACCCTGTCCGGAAAGCCCGAGTTGCAGAACCGGAACGCTGGAAGCGCTGTATTGCAGAATCAGTGGCGGTGTCGTACCAGGAGGAAATTGCTTCAACTGGGTCTGCGAAATCGCTGTAACCTGCGCGACCGCAGTGGCAATGTTGACTTTCGGTTGGAAGAAGATCTTGACCACAGCGACGCCGTTTAGCGAGGTTGACTCCAGGTGGTCGATGCCGTCCACGGTGGTCGTCAGGGCACGTTCGTTCTGGCTGACGATGCGGTCAGCAAGTTCTTGCGCCGACAGCCCTGTGTAATTCCAGATGATGCTGACCACTGGGATACTGATTGTCGGAAAAATGTCCACAGGCGTATTCAAAATTGCGAGTGGTCCAAGGATCAGGAGCAATAACGAGAAGACGATGAACGTATAAGGCCGACTGAGCGCCAGGCGAACAATCCACATGTCAGTTCTCCCCGTGCGAAGAGCCCGACGGAATCGGTCTGGTGCTTAGATTGCGTTCGAGATGATGCCGAACTTCGCGCTTCGCAGCCTTGAAGGGACGCTGGCTTTGCTCGATAACGCTCAGCGCCTGCGCACCTTCAAGGAGCAATGCAAACGTGTGTCCCATCGCGTTCGCATCCTGCAGCCCAGCCTCACGCAGCGATGCAACCATGCGCCCGCGAAGCAAATTCTTCGATTCCAGGGCGATGGCGCGGACTTCCGGCAGTGTGCATGCCATCTCATTTGTAGCTTTCAAGAAGGCGCACCCGTAGAAGTCGCCGCGGGATGCCTTTTCGGCCATCCAGTCGAAGACTTCCAGAATCTGCGCTGCGGAATCAAGCTTACGAGTGCAGCGAGCATCCAGCTGCTCTTCTCGAGTTTTTAGCCGCCAGCGCAAGCATTGGAGAAAAAGGTCTTCCTTCGAATTGAAGTGCTGATAGACAGTCACCTTGGTGATCTTCGCGGTTGCGGCAATCGTATCCATGCTGACGCTGCCAAAACCTCTCGTAAGGAATAGGTTGGCAGCAGACTCGATGATTCGTTGGGTTGTGAACGTCTTGATGGGTGTACTGGTCATGCTTACTGGTAAGTATACCTTGAATGGCGTGAACGTCAATTCAGTGCCCAAACCTTGAGCGTCCCCTTTGTAAGCCGCAGAGATGCTCGCCTTCAGAACTCGCAGTTTCTAAGTGAGGGCTTGACCATCCACGAGGTCCACTGGACCCGGCTCGTCCCGGTAATTGCACCGAGCTGCACACTGTGCGGCGCCGTCGCGCCCCGACGTCTGGCGTGGAGCCTGGTACTGGGAAGGTCGTTGGCATCAATCTATCTGTAAAGCCTGCCGGTGAGGAGAATTAGAACCAGAGCCGTGGCGGGATTTCTATGCTTGAACTATTTGGCTGTGGGCTGGCTTCTCGTCGCAAGTCAATCTCCGTCACCGCAGCCCAGCAGCATTCACGAGCGGGCGCTACGATGCTCCTTCATTTTGCGAAAGACCAATGCCATGATCATCTGCCGGGACATCATGGTTCGCGCGGTCATTGCCTTCTTGCCCCCAGAGAGTTCTTTCTCGATCTGCACGGGGCGACGCATACCAGCCACACTCGCCGTCGAACCCAGCAATGCTTCGGCCATTAAGCGAACATACATAAGCTTGCCTCCAATCGGATCACGACACCGTAACGGGGTGCGCCACCACTGCGTTGTAGAGATAGCCATGATGGTTCCACGGCACGGAGTTGGGCTGTGTACGGCCACGGTCATCCGTCGCACGAACCCGGATCTCATGTTTACCCGGAGTGGGCTCCCATTCGAACTGCCATTGACGCCAGCACCCTTCGATATCTGGCCCAATCAGTTCAGCTGTTCGCCACTGACCATCGTCGATGCGGTAGACGACCTCTCGTACCCTTCCCTCACCGGCGAATGCCCGTCCCTGAATGGTCTTTGTGTCCCACGAGACTTCTCCGGGCCAATCAAGATCGAGCGCGCTCATCACCGGCATCTCTGTGATCGCAGGCCCGAGCGCCGGATATTCCATCGGGTATTCTGGGCCGACCATAACGTACTCGATCGTGTTATAAGGCGAGTACAGAGCCTCTTCTGCAACCTGGATCCGCCCGATCCACTTGATACTCGCGGTTCCCGTCCAGCCTGTCACCAGGGCGCGCACCGGAAACCCGTGATCGATAGGCAGCGTCTCCCCGTTCATCTTTAGGACAAGCAACGTGTCGTCCTGCATGGCCTTGTCGATCGGCATGGGACGTGCAACCTCGTGGTCGTCCAGCCCAATCGGCATGACATTCTGGGCGGACGTCTTCAGTCCCGCACGCTCGAGAACGTCCCGCAATCTCACGCCGGTCCACTCCGCACATCCCATCGCCCCGGTTCGCCACTGCCCTCCTTCGGCCTCTACTCCGAAGTACTCTTTGTAGAACCGGCGCCCATTTCCGGCGCACTCGATGGTACGGGTGAGGGTCACCTGGGGCATTGCCTCAAGCTGCTCATAGGTCAACTCCACAGACTCGTGAACTCCGGTGCCGAAGATGCTCAGTTTCCAGGTATTCACATCGATGTTGGGCGTCGGGCTATGACTGCGGATGTAGAAACGCTCATTGGAAATGATAAATCCGTCATAGGCAGAGGGCCGCGTCTCAAAGTCCGTCCCGGTACCTTTCGGTGAAAAGAACTCATTCGGCACCGGCTTGATCACATGCGGGAAGGAGAACACCATAGGCGACTTGGGCATCAGGTCCTCCAGAGTGGCCAACTTCTCCGGAATTTGGCCAAGAGCCTCTGTCGCGAGGCCGAGCAGTGTGCCGATAGTCGCGCCCATACTTAGCCGCTTGCCCGTACTCCAGCCCCGGCGAGGAGATCCAAAGCCACTCCGAGGTTTGGTGGCCATCAAGACGCCTGCCCCTGCCACGCCCGCCGCGCACCCTGCCAAAATCGATCGCCTTCGCATCACCCCTCCGGTGAAACCTGGTCATTCGCGTGTTGGATGCCAATGTAGTCCGGAGAGTAATCACGCGGTGCAAGGCGTCCTCCCTTTGTGGACGATGTTCGCGTTCGAGCGCGAACTTCCGCTCTTGGGGATTTTTGTACGGAGGAAAAATGGTTAGACAACACAGCTGATGACAAGCTGACACGGTTTGCGCTTCGCCTTGCCCTCGCCGGACACGTCGGCATCTCGCGCGAGAACGAGTTCGACTTCCTCACCGAAGCCGAGGCCGTCTTCGCTCCACAACTACCAAAGAAGACGAAGAAGCCAACGCCTATCAAGGCCAACAAGTCCACCATAAAAAAGCCGCCAAGAGGAAGGTCGCAGCGTAAACCAAAGCGGGAGTCAGTCTACCGGCTCCCGCTCACCCCTCAAAGAAACAGAGATGTTTCTTCACAATCCATCTTCTGTACGCCCGGAACACGGGCGGCGGGTCCAGTTCCCTCCCCTGCACCCCTCCCTTGCTTGAGAACTTCAAACCTCCGATAGTTAGCCGGTGACTGAGCAGCGTCTCACATACGGGCTATGGACTGAGTTCGTGGGCGGATCGACGGCGTGAAGAGCGGCACGGACGAAGGACCAAAGGACCGGAGCTGA
>JAABUJ010002403.1_pt1 | contig 23298 bp, 38 predicted proteins | sample 5559131 | NCBI WGS metagenome assembly JAABUJ01 (sample SAMN10711875, study PRJNA513366) | rock metagenome | isolation source: Antarctica rocks | place: Antarctica: Victoria Land, Mt New Zealand nord | collected 2016-01-07
TGAATGAATGAATTACAACCGTGTGTCGGCCAAATCTGGCCCCTTACGGCCGCGGCCCTAACGGCCGCGTTGTGATCAATTTAACTTCATCTAAGCATGCGAGTATGCATTTGGCCACCGTCAAGGTGTCCGGGTTGCGACTAAACGCAAGCATGGTGGTGCCACATGGAAAGAGGTGCACGAAAGGCGCACGGGCGGCCCGAGTGGCCAGACACTGAAACACGACGTGGTATTCGTCCCCGATAACGCCCTGGTCGCAGCACAGGCAGACCCGCGCAGCGCGGTGGACTCCCTGATTCCGTTGCGCAACAGAGGGGAGCGTGGAGCACCCCAGCCGGAAGCGCACCACCTGAAGCACCCGCCTCAGGCCCAAGCGGAGGCGGAAGTAAGGATTGGCCCGAACACTATCAGGCAGGCTAAACCAGCGTAAGTACTTACAGAGGGTGGCGACCTCCGAAGGGCCAGTGCGCGGGCAAACATCGCATTGCTGCCAGCATGCGCGCTCGCGCGCGGTGTGCAGGCGCATGACGGTATCGATTGAAAGTACAGCCAGGCGGCGGCGGTCCACAGGGACCGGGTACCCCAAACCAGTCAAACGCATGTACACAGACCAAGCCCAGTTTTTGACATTGCGCGCAATGGCGTCATCCCAATCGGAGAGCGCAACCGCTCGCCTGTGTATCATGAAGTTGTCATGATGATGCTCTGCGCCCTGCTCTGATCAGAGCAGGGCTGCATGTCCTGGCACCTGTGTGTTTGTCTCACTTGTGGACCGCATGTTGCATAGGCACATTGATGAGATACACGATGTAAGCCTGAGCTTGTCCGCTGCACAGACACTGACTTCATTTGAACCAAAGTGCTGCGCGTGCCAACTCGGAAGCCCCTCTGCTTTGCATGCGCTGCAAGCAGAGCGCCTCCGCAGCACGCGGCTGGCGCCACCGTGCCGCGACCCAGCTCCCTCCCAGCGCAGACGTGTGCGTGCCGCTCGATCCGTGCCCCGCTTCACTGCGCCCCGCCACCAATGCTTTAGCACATGCCAAGTGGGCGCTCGCTCGGGAGCGTCTCAGCGGCAACACGCTCGAGACCTGGCGCGCTGCTGGGCGGGGGGCGCGCCTGGCAGCGACCACACCGCACGGCTCATGCCCTGGTCCCGTTCCAGATCATGTCAGCGTGTGCTGTGCACCGCCAGTGCGCCCTCCGTCAGGCAGACCTGCGCGCCAGGGCCGGCGCGCATGCCTGTAAGGCCAACTGGCCCTCCCTGCCGCGCCGGCGGGCAGCATGGTGCCGTGCTTGGCCGGGGCGCCTCACCATGCCCGCGAGCCTATGCGCGCGGCACCGTCGCCGGGCCTGCCCCGGAAAGCCGTACCCGCACTGCGTGTCGCAGCCCTCCGCCTCGCAGCGCTTGGACACCACGTTCACCTGGGCGGGCAGCCTTGGGTCAGGGCCAGGCGACCTCCACACGTCTGCGCACCGCGTGCGGCAGGAGGGCCGCGCGCCATCCCGTCGAGCGCATGAGGCTTGCACCGCTGCGCGCTCTCGCCCGGGATCCCGTACAGCGGGCGCTTCTTGCAGCCGGCCGCCGCGCACATCTTGCTCGCCACGTCCACCTGCGCGAGCGTGCGAGCGGGGTCGCGCGACGGGGGCTCGCCGCCGGCCAGCGGGCAGCATGGCGCCGAGCTTGGCGTGGGCGCCGACCATGCCGTCCAGCCTGTGCGCTCTACAGCGCCGCGCCCGCTCGCCGTGAAAGCCGTAGGTGCAGTGCATGCTGCAGCCGTCCTGCTCGCACTTCCTGTTGACCGTGTCCTCCTGTGTCGCGGCAGCTCCCGGTCAGCGCCTGCCAACGCGCGCCTGTATTGACCCGCGACCCGCCCCCATGCCCTCCACAAGCTCGGGGCGAGCGTCATGAGCAACAGGCAGGCGGGCGGGGGCGGCGCCCTGTCGCAAGCGCCGGCTTACCATATCGTCTGTCTTGTGCTCCTTGCAAAAGCGCGCCCGATGACCGGGGACGCCAAACACGGACTGCGTCTTGCAGCCGGGCGCCTGGCACGTGGCGCCTCTCAAGCACTCCATGCCAGCCTCCATGTGTGCCTTGCAGAAGCGCGCGCGCTCGCCCGCAGAGCCAAAGCTCGCCCACTTCCCGCACCCTGCTTCACACTTGTTTGCGCCGACTATGACCTGCAGGGCCGGCACAGCGCCCTTCACGAGGGGAGCTGCGCGATAGGATGTAAGAAGCCTGAAGGAAAACAAGAGTCAGAGTTGCGCGCACCAGCCGCGGCGGCCAGCACCGAAGGCGTCGATGGCTCGCACTTAGACCGGATAGCCTGTGAGCTGGGCATAGCTGGTGGCGCCCGCTGACGCACAACCGGTCCTGCACACCCACCATGAAGCGCTTTGCGCAAGTTGTGCCAGCGCAGGGCTTCAGGCGCATTGCGCGACCATCACAGTCACCACAGACTGCGCTCCATTGGATAGCAAATCCACAGCATTGCTTGCGATGGCACTGCTGGGGGTGTGCACACGATGCACAGTACTAGTTAGAGCCTGTACTGCATTGCTGGCCTGTGGGCATACATCTGAGGATGGCGCCTATTCAGGTGTGAGCTCAACGGCTACTTCTGAGTGCAGCTCTCGATCACCGTCAGAAGCCTTCCACCAGGCGAAGGACAGCAAGCCGGTTTCCAGACCCGCTGCAAAATAGCCACACAGCTTGGGAAGATCTGCAGGATCAGGATTGAGTGCACAACATCTGGTGCTTGACCGGGTCTTCAGCTTGCAGCGGTGCGCCGCTGAGGCAGTGCTTCTCCCTAGGCCAGCCTTGTGCTCCGCTGTTGTCCTGCGCCCAGGCGGTGTGCTTTCATGGGGGTGGTGCTGTTTCACTCGTGTGCATATCAAATACATATGCTTGGACGTCGCTCGGCCAGTGCTTCAGGGCACAGGTACGCAGAATTTTTAAAAGGCACGGAACGGCCTCACGGCTCTGGCCACGCGGGCGCAGGCGCAATGACCGACACCGCCGCGGTTCCAGCTATAGCACAGCCGACAGAAGCGACCAGCGCGCCTGGAGCAGAGGCGCCTCCCAGCAGCGCTGCCGAGCCTCCAAAGCGGTGATGGTCCTCCCCAATGCAGTGTCACGGCCTCCGTTCTTGGAGGCTCTTGAGGAGCTGATGAGCACGTGCAAGGTGCTTCAAAAGTTTGTGCAAAATATTAGAAATCCATAGGACGGTGACGTCGCAAACAGGGCAGACTAGTGACTGCTGCGCAAACAGCGCGCCGTACTTGGAGGTTGTGCAGCTTGCCAGAGCGACCTGACAGCTCTTTGCGCACGTGCGAGTGGTGCCTCACCTGCCGAGCGCAGAAATTTGTAGAAACCTGTTATGTGCTGTTGCCGCGGTGTCGCACCCCATAGCAAGTACCCACTTGCGACTCCGCGCACAACGGCAGCAGAGCTCCTGGAGCCGCTTCAGGCCTCCTCATAGCCTGCGGCCTGTAGTGCGCTTGCGTGCTTGAAGCCCACATCGTCGAGTGCTGCCTCTAGATTCAAGCAGAGACCGCTCCGTGGTAGGGACAGTTTGACGCAAGGTGGCCAGGGGTCAGATACGGCGCACCTGGAGGTCGCAGTGAGCGCCTTGCGTGCCGCCTTGCGATTCTGTGTCATGCCAGCCAAGTGTGATAACACTCAGTGTGGTAGGGCTCAGGCAGTGGGAGGGGTGGCGCCTTGGTAGCAAGAGCGGGGCAGTGTGTGTGCACCTGAAAGCGGGGTGTTCACCTGTGCACTCATCCGTGCAGAAAGCGCGGTCGCCCGCCCGGCAGCGGCAAGAAAGCCAAGGAGGCGGCGGCGGCGGCGGCCGCGGCGGCGGCGGCCGCCGCGTCTGCGGCCACAGCCGAGGCGGCAGCGGCGCTGCCGGCAGACGCCGCCGCAGCGTCTGACGAGGCTGCGCCCGCGCCCAAGCGCCGCGGGCGCCCGCCTGGCAGCAAGAACAAGCCCAAGCAGCCCGCGGCGGCGGCGGCGGCGGAAGCGGCGGCGGCGGCGGCGGCGGGCGCCGGCGGCGCCGAGGCAGCGCCGCCGGCAGAGAAGCGGAAGCGCGGCCGCCCGAAGAAGGTCAAGGCGCGCCCCGTGCGCGAGGCCCTACCCTAACCCTATCAGAGGCGCCCTGAGCGCGCCTGGTACGCTGGCACGCTCTCCATGTCGCTGAGCCAGGTTCGCACGCCAGGCGCGCTGCCAAGCGGGCCGGCGCAGCTGTGCGCGGTGCACAGCTACGCCAGCACGCCTGCATGCACTGGTGCACGGGGGCGTGCCTGCCGGTCAGGGTGGAAACCCGAGCTGCTGGCAGCGGAGCAAGGCGGCGCCGCGCCTACCGCGCCCCGCCGCAGCGCCATAGTCATGGGCAACACCGCCGACCTGCGTGCATGCCCTCGCAGCTGACAGCCGCCGAGCGCGCCGTGCAGGACGACGCACCTGCGGGCGCCGCGCCAGCAGCGCCGGGCGCAGCGGCGGCCGCCGCCGTGGCGCCCGGCGCCGCAGCGCCGGCGGCAGGCGCGGCCGCCGCGGCGCCGGCGCCGGCAACAAGTGCGGCCGACGCGGCCAAGCTGGAGGCAACGTACGGCGCAGCCGCGCTCGCGCGCTACCCGCAGCTCAAGCAGCTCGCGCCGGCGGACCTGAACCACGCGGCGCCGCAGGCCGTGGTGCGCGCCGCAGCCCCCGCCGCCGACGCCGCCCGAGCGTATCTCTTACCGGCGCGCTGCACGCCCAGGCATGCCGGCTGAGAAGCGGTGTGTGCGCGCGTGGTCGCAGGAGGCGGCGGTAAAGACGGCGCCCGCGGCGGACGCGGAGCCTCCGGCCGCCTGCTGAGCCGGACGGCTGTCCTGCGGGGCGCTAGGGTTGCAGGAGAGCTGGGACGAGACTGGGCTAGGTGCGGGAGATGGAGCCGTCGCGTCCTGGCCAGGCAGGCGCTCTGCCGCGCTGGGAGTGCAGGAGCGCCCGGCCAAAAGAGGCGCGGCGGCGCTGGGGTGGTGGGTGAGAGCGAGTGGCCTCAGTGTGCGCGCTGCAACTTGTGCCTGATTCAAGGACAAGCGTGCTGCTGTTCCGCATGTGCCATGCAGCAGCATGCACCCCCTGGCCAGCGCTGAGCCGCGCCTGTGAGAGCGAGGACGGGGGCGCTTGAGGATGATGCTGGCCCCTTGCCGGCGCGTGCACCGGCGATCCTAATATGCGGTAGCTGCGGCTGACCCAGAGCAGCAGTGCATGCGCCCGCCCCGGCAGTGTGGTGCTGCGGTATCGATGTGCCCACAGGAAGCCGTGTGCCTGCGCCCTTGCTATCCTTGCAATCTGTATGGTGTGCTTCTGTGGCATGTCTGCCCATGTACGTCTGCCTGACTCTGCAAGGGTGAGAGACTTCAAAACGCGCGTGTTATATGCCCAGGGCATGCAGATGGCAGCAACACATGTCATGCTTGGCATTGTCTCTTGTATTGAAGACCTGTAGCCAATTGCAGGACCGACAACTTTCTGTGCGCCATAACAAGCTGAGCGATCGCATGCAAGCAGCGCACGCTGCTGGTGCAAGGCTTCCTGCACAGCATGTCGTGATAGGCGTGGGAGGCCGGCAGCAGAAGCGGGCCATGGAGCTCGGCGGGTGCGCATGCAATAAGCTTCAACAGAAGAATGCAAGGCCTAGGCGTCTAGCAGCGGCCCGCACGCCACATCATGCATGCACGCACCTCAGCAAACATGTCATGCAAGGTCACGCAGGGGCTTGGACGCTAGCACCGGGCGGGCCACGGCCGCGCGCGCATCAGCCCTTCCAGCCCACAAAGTCGCGCGACGCCTTGGCGTTTAGGATCTCGATCCAGTAGCCATCGGGGTCTGCCAGCCACGCCACAGTAGCAGAGTGTCACGGGCTCCCGACGCGGCAGGTGACGTCTCCATACACGTGGTGCGTCCGGCAGTGCAATGGGGCATTGCGCATGCCGCAACCAAAGCGCCCGCGACTGGCAGGGACTGCCTGGGGCCGCGCACCCTTGATGAAGGCGATGCCCTTCATCTTGCCGTCGCTCGGGCGCTTGACAAAGTCAACGCCCAGCTCCTCAAAGCGCTGGCGCCGCAACATACACCTGGGCCTGAGCTTTTGGCGCAACAGGTGGACCGTTTGCTCAAGCTGGAACTCGTGAGCTTCCCTAGCTAGGCTGTTAGGGCCAAACTCACTGCTTGTCTGTTGTACGCATCATGCACAATGGTGCATGGCAAGCCTGGCAGCTCTTGTCCACCCCATGCACACAGTAGTGTGCAAGGCACACCAAGTCTGAGCATCGCTGTGCTGCCAGGTATTTCACGTGCTTATAAGGCAACGTGTCGGCATGAGTGACGGTGTGGGGTATGGACGCACCTTGCAGGCAGACTCCACGTCAGGCACCGCAAAGCCGATGTGACCAAAGCCCTTGGGGTCTTCATTGCCAGAGTGCAGCTTGAAGTTGGGGTCATTCTCGCTGCCCTGCAGAGGTGTTCGTAAAGCATTCAGCATTCCAAGGCTTTGCTGACACGTTACACTATCACATGAGCGCGGAATGGTCTTGGCTGGGGGGGGGGGGGGGGCTGTACCCAATTGTGCGTCAGCTCAAGGACACCCGTTTGCCCAAACATCCATTCCACCTGCGCATGCGGCAGCAGTGAGGGCAGTACTCTCAGGGAAAGGTATTCCTGCCGGAGGAACGACGACATGCACGTCCATCAACTCGCAACACAGCCAGCATGTGGACAGCTCGAGAGAAAGTGCCATGTTTGCAGTCACTGATGTACAGCATCCCACTTGGAGCATGGGGTGCGCACTGAGCACGCCCCCATGCTTCCAAGCATGTCTGGCACGCGAGCAAGGTCGAGGCCGGTGATGCGGCGGCCTGGGCGCGCGCACCCGGTCCTTGGGGTCCTCCGGCACGCTCGCAGGGTCCACCATGCCCAGGAAGAGCAGGCTGAACTCCATCGGCTCAAAGTCGAGCTTGGTGAGCAGCCTGCCAAGCGCGCTCGGTGCTTCAGCACGCCTTGCAGGCGCTGTGTTGAACCCTGCCTGATACACAGGCTGGGGCTGTGCACAAGGTGAGCTGAGGACGCATTTCAAGGCTGAACCAACGCACGTCATGCCCATGACGCGGGTGTAGAAGTCCAGCGTGCGCTTGGGGTCCTTGATGCGAAACATTGTCTGCTGGAATATGAAGCCATTGGTTGCTGAGTCTCAGCTCTTGCAGACGCCCTGATGCGCGCGCACACGCTGTATTGGTCCTCGGGGCGGGGCTCAGCTCCTCATCAAGCAACGCAGTGTAGCCACCATGCTCTTTGCGGCATTTGGTCCGTATGCATGCAATAAGTAAGGCTGCCACATTTGACATAGCAAACAGGGTACACAGACCAGCAGGGTTGACGCTGCCACGCCTGCACACACCAAACTAAAGGCGTGTTGCTTCGGACGCTTGTCTGTGTCTTAACAAGAGCAGAGCTGACCTTGTCTGGAGGTTTGCAGTGAGAGCATCAGCAACAGCTTGCAGACAGCACCTGCATCCTCGATGGAGCATTTTGAGTCAGCCAAGTTGCGCAAGCCAAGAACGGCACACCGGCGTGGAGAACAGTTCGTCTTTGCTTTGCATAGCTGCCGTCCTACTCTGTTGCCGGCTACGGGAGTATCCTGCGTTGCCATGACTCAACAACCACAGTTGCGATCGACTTATCACTGCCGCTTGAGTTGCCTCCGATGCACCTTAAGCAGCTTGTCATGCATACAAAAGCTAAAGTATAACAGATAGGGCTCATCCAAGACTACAGGGAGTGGTGACTGCCTGCAGGAGGAGCTTACCCGATGCGATGCGCGGTGTGCAGCGCCTGTACTCTTGGATTGCAGGAGCCCAACGAGCAACACCAGGGCTTGCAAGGATGCTTGCGCAGGCGCGGAGCATTTTTGGAGCTGGCGCAGCTAGACTGAAAGCAAGCATGGGCAGGTCTTTAGCAAGAACCCTTTGCCCATGTCCACTATGGAGCACCTGGAGCACCCAGCCCTGGTGGCCACAGCCTGTTCAGAGACTATATGGTACACCCACTCGTGCAGTGCAACAGCACTGCAGATGCATACCGCAGCTGTGCCGCTGTAGTGCACACAGGCAGCCAAAACGGGCGGCACTGCACACAGCAGAGTACCCAGCTCATCAGGCATCGTGCTGGCACGCCGTGCAGCTGTTCTTTACGCACTGGCACCTCAAGCATAGTCGCCCAAATGGCAGAGTCACTATTCTACTAAGGTTCAAGTGTTCAGTGCAGTCTAATGCGGAAACTTAGGTCAAACCTGAAACCTTACTAGCTAGCTAATTGCGAGCGCAGCTTGGCACGCATCATCCAGGCCACACAGCCGCGCCGGGACAGCAGCGCATGGCCAAGCACCAGGTGTTCAGTCAGGCACACAGGCTAGGTCTCACAACACACAATTCATGCCGGACCATACAGCGCGGCCATTGCAAACCAAGCAGGCATGCCTGGAGCCATTCAGCCATGCACCTCAAATGCAGCAGACTGGTAGCTGGGGGACAATGCTGCTGCACAGTCTCGAAGACGACCCGACAGCTGCACTCCTGCTAGGCAAACACGACGTCGCTGCGCAGCACATACTTCACGCCGCAGCGCACAGCGCGGCCCTCGTGCTCCAGGCAGGCGGCGCCATGCCTATGCAGCAGCGCGCGTCCAACGCGCGGCGCTACGCATGCTACCATGCGGCCCTTGGGCCCTGTGCGCATGCATGCACAGTATTTGCACACATGCTGTAATCCGCAAGCAACCCTGCCAAGTTCCGCCCACGGCACGAGCGGGGTGCGCCAACAGGCAGTGCTCCCATGTGCTGACGATGCAAAGCTTGGCGGGCGGTATCGGCCAAATAATGCTCTGTTGCTGTCTGAGCGGCACTCATGCCCTGACGTGTCACACGTGCGTCCAACGTCAAACATGGTTTTCTAGCACAAATATGGCTTGTAGCTCCAGTCTGAATGATATGCATCAGGACATGGACTGTTGCTTAGGCAGCATGCAGATCAGTGCAAGCTGCCAGACCGTGTGACCGCGCAAGCTGCTGAAAGGCACATGAATGAACGGCCACCCCAAGACACGCAGGCGTGACGCAGCAAGCGCACCATAGAACACAGTTTCGCCGCCGGCCAACCGTGCGCGGCCGGCAGCCGCCTCGCCCCCGCTCAGGTACACCAGCAGCGTGTATGCGGTCGCGCGCCCGCTGCCGAGCTCGACACTGTCATCCATGTGCTTGCCAAAGCGCTGCCCCGCCACATACCTGAACACGCAGGGGCTCCTCTTCAAAGACGTGTTGCCTTCTGGAAGTGCGTGGCCGACTCCCAGACCGAAATCCACGACGGGCTCTTCCTTCTAGGCACATGCGTAGACAGTCATGACCGTGGTTGTCGCGTGACCAGGGGGCTCTGGCAGGGGCGCCCACTTGTACAGTCTGAGGTTGGGGTTGAGCCCGACAGCACGCCGCCCGTCTGCCTCCAGGCCCGCGCAGAGCGGCGCCAGGCCGCTCACGCTCCAAAGCTGCGCCGCCTGCTCCGCGTCGTCGAACGCCAGCCGGTAGTTGTCCCGGTACGCCTGCACGGCGCTGAGGCGGCTCGGCGGCCTTGCCGGGCGTCCGCTGCAGCTGCCGCCCCTGCGCTGCCTGGCGCGGGCCGGCTCCTCGGCACACCAAGCCATGGACAGCAGGCGTGGCGGCGCTCGTGGGCGCACCTCGCCGTGCGCGGCGCCGCGGCTGCCCTGCAGCTGGAACCCGGCCGCCTCCGCTGCCGCCACCGCGCTCGCCGCCTCAGCTGCGCTGAGCAGGCCGTCGACAGTGTATACCCCCGGACCCTCGGGGTTGAGGGCCAGGCCCTGCTTCGGGGAGACAGTGAGCCGCAGCCGCTTTGCGCGAGTGCCTGCGGCATTTGCGAGGAGGTGTGGAGTTGAGTTTGCAGTTACTAAAAATTCACGTGACGCCACAGCTGCTTCGCCTTGTCTGCGACACCGGCAAAGCACAGCGGGCACACACGGGCAGTGGTGAGGCAAGACGTCAGCTATTACTGTGCACAACGGTGGTGTTCAACGCACTCTGAACACCGTTGAGGACAGGTTTGTCCGGAGCTCCCCGTTTAGCTCGCGCCATGTCTGGCAGCACAGGCGCACTGTGTCTGTTCCGCATGCACTGAACTGACTGCAACCTTCTGTCAAAGCGCTGTGTTGCACTGCAACCTCAAGCAGTGCTGTCAAGCGGACTCTAGTGCGAGTGCAGCAACCAAGTCTGTCACAGCCTCACTCTGCCGGTCAAGGCTGATCAGACGTGCGCTCCAACTGTGGGCTTGAGCAGAAGCTGAGGCGCAGTGTCGTACAGTGCAGAGTTGGAAAAAAAAACTGCCAAATGCCAAAATAGCCCCCGTCGCACAGCGGCGGCCGCCGTTCGAGGCGCCCTGCAGACTGCCTGGCAAAAAAAAAAGCAAGACTAGGGACACAAAGCACTCCGGCTCCACCATAGCACGTACTGCCAAGCTTCGGGACGCCAGGGCTGCCAGGTTGCAGCTCATGCAGCTCTTGTGCTCAGTGCACCAACTCCTCGCCACAGACGCTCGCAGCGTGACTGAGCTGCGTTGCAGACCGGAGCATGACGGACACCGGGGCCGCTGGGCCTGGGCCTGGCTCCGAGCGGGAGTTGCTGCGCGCCAACGGCCGCTTAAGTAATCAACTGAGGTGCTTCCGCCTGGCACCTATGGCTCTGGAGGTGGTATCATAGGCGGACAATGCCCAGTCTGCTGTTGGACAGGAGAAGCATCGTACAGGTTGATGCTCCAGTTGCAATACGTAGACAGCCGTGCCGAGCACAGAGCCTTGCTCAGGCAGGGCGACTGAGCGCGCTGCACAGCGCGCTCGTCGTTGCCACCCCGGCAGCCCCGCTGCCCTCCTGCCCCCTGCTGAGGCACCCGCTGGCGCAGGGGCGTGCAGTGCGAGCGCGGGCCGCTGCAGCGCGCGGACGGGTCGGCGCGCTGGGCGCAGGGCGGCAGCGCGGTGCTCGCGGCGGTGTACGGCCCGCGCGCTACCGCGCAGCGCAAGGAGGACCCCGAGCGCGCGGTGGTCGAGGTCGTCTTCCGCCCGCGCTCCGGCTTGGCAGGCGCTCGCCCCGCATTGTGTAGTAGGCCGGCTGCGTACCTTGCGCGGCGCCAGGCTGTTCGCTTGCGGCTGGCCTGGACGCAGCAGCTCGACACATGGTCACCCCTTTACTCGGGCAGTGCAGGCTTCTGAGTTGGCCAACGCAATTTTGAGACAGAGGGGCTATGCTGTTGTACCAGCTCACCTTGTGCGGGAGCGCCAGGCCCGGCGGAGCGGCTGGCAGAAGCCACGGTGCGGCAGGCGGTGGAGGGCGTGCTCATTGGGGCGCTGCACCCGCGCACCGCCATCACCGTGGTGCTGCAGGCACGGGCTTAATCAAATCTGGCGTGCGTGCGTGCGTGCAATTCTTGCTGTTAGTGCTGATAGCCTGTCTTGCCTGGCCCAGCTGTGTCCACTGCATGACATGGCCCTGCGCCAGCCACACACGATGCAGCCCTCCTCGTGGCAGCTGGCTCCTCTCTTGCATGCGAGGCGCTGTGATGCTTGCACAGCCGCGCAGGTGCTGGCAGAGGACGGCGGGGTGCTCGCATGCGCGCTGTGCGCAGCCTGCGCGGCGCTGGTCGACGCCGCGGTGCCGCTATCGCGCACATTCGGTGCGCGCGTGCAAGCAGCCTGCGTGCTGTCCTGTCACCTTGCTTGCGGCAACGGCGTTTGACGCTGACGCGTACCTGGCTCGGCGTCTCCTTTCGATGGCGTGGACGATCACTGTGCTACCGCTCACATGCGAAGAGTGCTCGCTTCTTGCATGGTGCATGCCAAACAGAGCTGCTCTGTGTTGCAAGTGAGCTGCCTGTCCATGCCATCGCTTAATGACACTGTTTGCTGCAGTGGCTATCACAGTGGCGAGTAGTGCCGGCGGCGGCCTGATCGTGGACCCCGATGCAGTCGAAGAAAGGGCGCGCGCCCACACATAGCGCTTATCATGCACCGCAGCGCCCATGCACGAGCTCGTCCGATGCATACCATTGGTCCGCCCAGGGGCTGTTGCGCTGTGTGACCATGCTGCAGTGCATGAAAGCAGCTAGCGTGCAGGAGGCAGCGGCGGTCGCGACGCTGGCGTTCATGGCGCGCGGCGAGCAGCCTGGCGATGCGCAGCCCACGCTTGCGGACGGCGTGCTGATGAGCGTGAGCGCCGGGCCGCTGGCGACGGCCGAGTACCTGGCCGCTGTGGACCTCGCGCACGCGGCTGCCGTCTGCGTCGCCAGCTTCGCGCGCGCGTCGCTGGAGCGCAGTTTTGAGGTGCTGGCGTGACAGCGGACCTCTGACGCACAGAGGTCTGCAGGAACGCTGCTCCACTGCTGCATGCTATTCTGTTGTCCAACTCGTGCCAAGTACGCATAACACTAGACCTTTATCAACGCAGTGCTACCATGCGGCGAACGTGTGGTGAAGCCTGAGCACAGAGCGTGGCGAAGTGCCCGGTGAACTGGCTATTATGTGCAAACTGGCCCCACGACCAGCACTGCGCGCCGCCACACCCCGCTGCTGACACTGCTTCACTGCCCAAGGCGGCCCCTGCAACCTACATACTTTCAGAGAGACAGAGTGTGAGGGCTCAGCTCAAGTGTATAGTGCCTCACTGCCCCAGCAGGGCTCGGCACGGCTTGCTGTCCTCATTGCCCGCAGCGGCCCGGGCAGTACCGGCGCCTGCTACCACACAGCTTCAGACCTTCGCCTTACAGGTTCAGCAGCGCACGCGCGAGACGCGCGGTGCTCAGAGGCCTTACGGAAACGTGTCATCCCGGGCCGGCGGGGCAGTGCGGAGCACACCCCAGGTAGCAAGCACCAGGTCTACCCAGCCGCCAGGCGCGCTGGCGCCCCAGCCGCAAGCCTCACGCCGAGCGGCCTTTGTCCGTGTACTCAACCTTTGCTCGCCGTCAGAGTTCAAGTCATCGGGTTGCCCCTCATATTTGGCTAGCCTTCTTCAGCCAGGCCGCTGGCACAGGGATGCTTCCGGCTGAAAGCGCACAGCGCGCCACTGGCACACACACGGGCTGCGCCTTGCAGTGTTCAGGTTGAAAACTATATATCTTTGCGAAACTCATCATCGCAGGGACGCAGTGCGCCCGTGCTCACAAACATTGCTGCAATCATGACCGGCGCCTCCTGTGTATGTGAGTGACGGCCCTGGGCCCACTGGCTGCAGCAAGCTGTTGCCACCCTACCCTGCATACCCTGTTACGTAACAGCGGCCTCTCTTTCCAACAGCGTCTTCCGAGAAGAGCTGTTCCTGGTGACTCTCTGGGGCCACAGAGCATGGACGTGTGGGCTGGCACACCAGTGCTGACGTGTCATGCCTCATAGTCTGCACGGCTGTGATGCTTCCTGCACTGGTTGCCCTCCCAGGCGTGCTTCTCGTTTCCCAGCTTGTTATGGGCGCCACCAGCGCGCCGTCACAGCCGCAGGCGGCTGCCACCGTGCGCGCCAGCATTGAAAGCGCAATCGCCCGCCCTTCGGTCCCTCTTGAGGCGAGTTTGGTGGTCGTTGTATCTCTTGTATCTTTTGCAATAGCAGCGCATGGCCTGTGACGCAGAGACCGGCCGGCAGGTAAGGAATGAGCGTAGGCAAACGCTCGATAATGGCAAGCTGGAGCTGGAGAGCTTGCAGCTGCACTGCGATGGTGGTCAACAGGGCTGGATGCCCGTGAGCATTATAAAGAATCCGCATGCCACTGGCAGGCTGCCGGCGGTAATTTTCCTGCACGGCACCGGTGCGCGGCATGGCCGAGGCCATGCGCCTTGCAAGCGGCGCTTAGTCTTAACAGGCCCAGATGCGCCTTTGTTTTTATAATAACTGCCTGTGTTGGCCTCCACTCAATGTAGTGTAGTATGGGCGCACCAAGTTTTGAAGTTTATCACGCCGCTCACTATCCGTAGGACTTCTCAGAACGCACTATGGACCAGCGCTGACGCGTCTGGTCAGGTGGCGACAAGGAGAGCATGCGGGAGCGCATGGTGCGCATTGCCGGCCGCGGCGCCCTCGCAGCGGCGGTCGACTGCCGCTACCACGGCGAGCGGGCGAGCCCGGGCGCCGCGTCCGCCTACGACAGCTATCAGCAGGCGCTGGTCCGGTGCGCGGGCGCCCTGCCATAGCATGCGACCTGCTGCCTTGCTCTCGAGCTTCATTGCTCGCTCATCCATGTCGTGCTTGGTTCGTCGGGGCAGCGCTGCTCGGCGTAGCACTCTGTCCTCGGCAACGCGCGGCGCTTCTGCTTCTACAGCAGATGTTATAAGCACTTGCGCTTCACCCTGAGATACCTGACTTGTTGCCTGACTTGTTGAGACCATGTACCTTGCCGTGCAGCTGTCACGACGGCCAGCAAAGCAGGGCGAGCACGCTTTGCTGCTGGACACTCAATGTGGGGCGTTCTGTCCTGAGAGTGGACGTGAGCCATCCGTGGGGCGGCGTGCGGGTATCGCGCTGCGCGCAAGCTCCGGGCGCGCGCCGGCCAGCACGCCCTCACAGATGGGCGCGCGCAGGGCGTGGCGCGGCAGCGGCGAGCACCCCTACCTGCTGGACAACCTGTGGGACCTGCGCGTGCTGGTGAGCTACCTGTACGGTCGACCAGACGTCGACGCCGCGCGCCTGGGCGCCTCCGGCGTGAGCCTGGGCGGCATGCACGCCTGGCTGCTGGCCGCGCTGGAGCCGCGCATCGCAGCGGCGGCGCCGCTGATCGGCGTGCAGGCGCGCGCGCGCGCTGCGCCGCCCCTGCGCGCCCGCCCCGCCGCGCCGGTCCTGTCCGGCGCGTGCGCCGTGCGTACGCGCTCCGCTACGGGTTGGTCCTGCTCAGCCGCCAGGCTCTCCAGCCTCGCGGGCCGCCCCCGCGCCAAACCTGCATGCAGACGTATGCCGCTCGCGGGCTCGTCGCCCGCAGAGGCAGCCTGTCCGCGTGCCTGCTCCCTGGGACGTGCTCGGCACGCACACACGCGCGCGTGCCGCCCGCGGCGGCGGCCGCGCGCGCTCAGGCGGCGCCGCGGCGCAGAGCTTTGGCTGGGCGCTGGAGCACAGCGCGTACCAGGCGCGCGTCGCCAGCATCCCGGCCGTGTTTGACGCGGCCGCGGCCGACCTGGGCGAGCGCGGCGTGACGCAGCGCGTCGTGCGCGCGGTGTGGGAGAAGCTCCTGCCCGGGCTTCTTGAGGTGCGCAGGGCCGGCATGAACGGGGCAGCGTGAGTGGATGTTTGAGCGCTCAGCCGCCCTGCCAAACGCGTCAATGACGTCGATGGCTGCCCCTTTGACGGACGACACTATTAGCGCTCGCTTGCTCGCCTGCGCTGCATTGCGACCCTGCCCGCAGTGCGGCAGTGGGCGTCCTTCTGAGACGTCCTGAGACCCGATGGCGTGCCACACAGGAGTATGACGCGCTGTGGTCGCTGCCCGCCATTGCGCCGCGGCCGCTGCTGGTCGCCAACGGCGCCAAGGACGCCCGCTGCCCGGTCCGGGCGCCTGAGCTATAACCCTCCAGAAGGCCCACAGTTCAGCCGCTCACGGCAGTGCTTGCTTCACGCCCCTCTCATTGTTGCTCTCCACGGTTGTCGTACTAGCTGAACAGCGCCAAACACGCTGTGCCGATGCGGCGCCCTTGCTCGCCAGTGGCAGCCTGCTTGCAGCACTGGCAGCCTCGCAGTGCCAGGGGTGCCAGCCGCCGGTGGGTACCTTGCGTGCCATTCCCGACTCAGGACCTGCGGCCCATGGCCCTATGGCATGCCTCACATCGCAGTGCCGCAGAGCTTTGAGCTTCACCGGGCACGGCCGCTCAGGCGGAAGTCCCAGTCGCCCGTCTGGCGCGGCAGGTGGAGGGCCTGCAGGTGCCGCTGGCCGCAGCGAGAGCGGCGTATGCCGCCGCAGGCTGCCCGGAGCGGCTGCAGGTGCTGCTGCAGGCAGGCGTGGGGCATTCGGTGACATCAGAAATGGATGCCGCCGTCGACGCGTTCTTTGACAAGTGGCTGCTGGGCGGCGCCGCGCCCGGCGCCGCGGCGGCGCCGCGCTAGACGCCCGCAGTGGCGCTGCTGGGGCCGGCGCCGCTGTGGGGTCGCGCGCGAGGCTGGCGTACGCTGCTCTAATAGCTAATCAGACTCTGGGCAGCAGCGGCGTGCGCCTGGCGAGCTTGGGAGTGGTGGTGGGGTATGCCGCAGCAAGCCCTTCTTTCTGCTTGTAACTGCTATCCCAGCGTGATGCCCATGCGGACAGCACTAGGGATGCATGGGCAGTATACTTGGGCAGCTACTATGTTGGGACTGCTGTATAAGTGCACGCTGACATGTGCGCTGTGTGGTGGGCCATCTCTGCTTCAATCAGTTTATTATTTATTTGCATGCTTGCATGGCACTGTGTCCTGTGAACAGCTGAAACAATGGTTCCCTACCCTTGCAAAGACTCGCCAAGGCTTCAAACTCACCAGCTCCGACCAGGCAGGGCAGTGCTACCTGCTCAAGTCCCTTCCGCCAGGCAGGCCCGGACCGTGGCAATGTTTTCTCGCTAGTATGCTGGTAATCAAAGCTGCTTCTGTGCCAGGACGCTGCACCTGCACCTGCGCGTTGGGCCAATGCGCCGCTCTGCGAGCCAAGCTCTGCTCTTATGCCTGGTAGTGCTCGCACCGCCGGACTCAACAGCAGCACAAGGCGCGGCGCACGCTGCTCTTTGGCCGTAGCAGCAAGTAGGCAGTCTGCGCTGCGTGGCGTACACAGTGTCCCCACACATGCCTGTGAACAGGCCCCCGGCACGTGAGGATCTCCCGCCCGTGCCGCGCCAGGCACTACCCTGCGCACGCACCTGCACCATGGCGCGGCGCGGGGCGGCGCGCGCCGCGAGGCCCCCGCGCTTAGCGGCTTCCTCGCGCTGGCGGCCGCGGCACAGGAGCGCCAGCGCTTCTTCTGCAGCATCGACGCCGTCATAGAGCCGGCCGCCGCAGTCGGCCGGCTGGTGCAGCACAACGTGAGCGTCGCGGGCGCGCTCGTGGAGATGAGCCTCTACCAGTGCGTGCAGCGCCTGTGCCCTTGGCAGGCCGCTGCGTGCTGCGTGTGTCGTGGCTGCCTGCAAGCCTGAACCAGTCCGCTCTGCATACAAGGCCGACACGCCCGTTCAGGGCGTCAGCTCACCACCTCTGCCTGTATGCTACAGGCAAGGCGTGTGGGCGCGCAGGGACGGCGACGAGATCAGCGCCAGCGTGCGGCGCGCCGGCCAGTGGGAGGCCGGGCTCGTGCACGAGATCCTGGCGCGGCTGCGCGCGGCCGCGGCCGCGGCGGACGCCGCCGGCCAGCGGCCGCCGGTCCTGCTCGACATCGGCGCTAACCTCGGCACGTTCGCGCTGGCGGTCGCCGCCGCGGGGCACCGCGTGATCGCGTTCGAGGCGCTCGCCGCCAATGCAGTCGCGCTGCGGCGCAGCCTGTGCCGCAACCCCGCGCTCGGCGACCGCGTGCTGCTGTTTGACAAAGCGCTCGGCGCCAGTGCGGAGCTCGACTGCGTCATCGTGTCCGGCATAGAGAACAAGGTGCGTCCTGCACCGGCAGGGTTGCGCCCCCTCCCGCGCGCCGCAGCTGCGGCGCCACATGTGCCCATCCTGCTTGGCTGTAGCACAGAGCATCAAGGACATATATATGTAAGCTGCAGTGCTGATTGTGGCGCGCGCCTGCACAAACACATATATGCTCCAGCTTGTGCTATCCTGGGCGAGTCGCAGTGCAACGACACAGGGGAGCTTGGAGCGCAGCTGCTGCAAGACGACGGCGGGCTGGCCGCAGGGAGATGGCGCCCTGGCCTGCAACAAGCCCGCCGGGTGGGTCCCTGGTCCGGAGTACGTCGTGCGGCCGGGCCGGCTGGAGTTTGCGCGCCTGGACGACCTGCTGGGCGGCAGCTTGGACGACATCGTCGTGGCCAAGATGGACGTCGAGGCGCGCCCCGCACCTGTCTGTGCCCGCGGCGCGCGCAGGTGCGCTGTGCTGCCGTTCGCTGCCTCAAACAGCGATGCCACAGGTACAGACCTGTTGAGCAAAGGATAGCTACCTCTCCTTGCATGCTGGGCATGTCTGTGAGTCCGTGACCGACGCTGGCGCAACCAGCGCAGTCACAACAGGCTTCAAGCGCCGCCTGCTGTGACACCGCCGCCGCCGCTCGGCGCCTGGGCGGCAGGGCTACGAGGCGCACGTGCTGGAGGGCGGCGCGGAGACGCTGCTCGGCCGGCGCATCCCGTTCATCCACACCGAGGTGGGGCCGGTGATGATGGCCGGCGCGGGCAGCAACGCGACCGCCTTCCTGGAGCGCTTTGTGCAGGCGCGCCCACACGAGTCGTGGCCCAACCCCGCATGATGTCACGGTGTCAGCCGACCCCAGATGGCCCGCTGTGTCTCTGCTCGCTGTGCGCCCACGCTGCGCATGTGAGAGGATAGATAGGCTTCATCGCAAAGGCTGTTCTCACCGGGGCGTGCATACAAGCGCCACCCCGTCATTAAGCAGGGTGTGAGCGGCGCCCTGGCGCTTTAAGAAACGGAGCCGCTCAGCCCTGCAGAGGCTGCAGGACTCAGATTTCATGGCAGGGCGTGGCAGAGGTGTGGACTTGGCGTGATACCTGTGCAAAAGCCTGACACTCAGAACCCGGCCCGCAGGCGGGGTACGAGCTGCGCATCAGCAGCTGGGACGTGCCGGAACGCGTCAGCCCGGCGCAGGCCGTGGCGCGCGCGGCTCGCGGGTTGGTCAACGTGTGCATGACATACGTACCCTCGCTGGACCCTGCTGCGCCCGGCAAGCACGCGCACGGGGTCGCAGGCGAGGCAGGCAAGGGGCTGCGGGGAAGGCCGCCCGGCGCCGTCTGGAATGCAGTGTTCCGGCACACGGCTTGACAGGCCGGATAGCTAGCACGCCGGCACTTTTACAGCCAGCCAGCGCGCGGGCGTGGGCTCTGCTTTGTGTTGCTTGAGCAGCATCCATTTTTGGTTGTTTTCCAAAATGTGTAAAATGCAGAGGTGCCTGCTGCACTCTGGCGTGAGACAGAATGATGCTGGCGCGTGGCCGTGCCTGGCAGCCCTCCATGTGCGGCGTGGCCGCATGTGCACCCCTGGCTGGCTGAGAGAGGCCATAGCTTCGTCTTGACTTATGAATGCGCTGACAGTGTCATGCATGCTGTATGCTTGAAGCTTTAACTGCGGTATCATGCCAATCCCACTCCAATCGCATGATGGACTGCTTGTTAAGCAGCTTGGGTGCATTGATGGCGAGCGCTTCACGCTATGGGAATGTGCTTGTTGGCTGTGTTTCCGCCCGGATCTTCCTGGTCAGCTAGTGGCATGCCTGCATGCCTTTCACCTACTTTGATGCCTGCTATGCATCCATCCATGGGGCAGCACCACGCTCGGCGAGCATGGTGCGTCGCACTTTGGGTTTGCCACATCAATTTGGCAAATTGCATGCGGGTGTCGCGCGCTATTGTACTGTATAGCTGATCAACATGCAATCTAGACGTAATACCATGCAGAGCTGGCATGTGGCACTCACCGCCTGTCCAAGCAGAGCTCGCATGGGTGCGCTCTCGACTGAAGGCATGCGCGCAACAGCTTACGCCTGGGGCTTGCGCATGGTGATCATCCATGCATAACTGTTGCACCCTTCCCGCGAGTTTTCAAAATTCTCGACAGAGAAGCCTGCCTGCAGAGTCTGGACGGGATGCGCAACCAGGCAGGGCTGGCACCGTCTGCATCGCTATGCTCTCCTATCCAGAACCTCGCACTCCGTTTCAGATTGCGCTTACAGTTTTGCAATGTGAACTAACTTGTTGATGCGCAAGGATGTTACGCGTCGGGGCGCTGGGCAGGTCTTCAGCACCGGCGCCCCTGCTAGGCCTGACAGTCCTTGCGGTGCTGGCCTTCACGGCAGTACAAGGTGCGAGTCAAGTCCGTTCTCTGGCCTGTGCTCCATGTTTTCATATAGGTAGAACGCAGTCTGGTGCCTACAGTGCCCACACTGGTACCAACTGGTACCAGTATCAGGACCGGTGCCGGCAGGTGCCCGACACAAACCTTTCCGCTGCTGGTGCAGCAGGCAGTACCTTGCACGCTCACCTGCGCGGCGGCGCTGCGCGGGGCGGCGCGCGCCGCGAGGCCCTGGCAAACAGCGGCTTTCCGGCTCACGCGGCGGCGGCGCTGGAGCGCCAGCGCTACTTCTGCAGCCTTGACGCTGTCATAGAGCCCGCCGCCGCGGTCGGCCGGCTGGTGCAGCACAACGTGAGCCTTGTCGCGGGCGCGACCGTGGAGCTGAGCCTCTACCCGTGCGCGCAGCCCTTGTTCCAGCAGACTGCAGGAGTCCTTGGGCGCTGCACCTGCGTGTGGCGCAAAGCTTGTCCGCTTCGGCAGGCTCTGCGGGCCGCAAGCAGTGTGCCAAAGTGACAGCAGCAGGCACCGTCAGCTCTGGAGCGCGCGGCACCTTGAAGCCTGTCTGCAGGGCCGCAGGGACGGCGACGTGGTCAGCCGCAGCATGCTGCGCATCGGGCGCTGGGAGCCGCGGCTGTTCTACGAGGTGCTGGCGCGGCTGCGGGCGGCCGCCGCGGCTGCGGCCGCGGCCGGCCAGCGGCCGCCCGTGTTCCTCGACATCGGCGCCAACCTCGGCGCATTTGCAGTGCCGCTCGCCAGCGCGGGGCACCGCGTGATCGCGTTCGAGGCGCTCGCGGCCAACCTGGTCGCGCTGCGGCGCAGCCTGTGCCGCAACCCCGCGCTCGGCGACCGCGTGCTGCTGTTTGACAGGGCGCTCGGCGCCAGCGCGGAGCACGACTGCGTCTTCGTGTCCACCCCTCACAACAAGGCGCGCGGCGTGCCTGCACGGTAAGAGAATGGTGCATGCCTGTGCATGACCCAGAGCTGGGCACCTCCTCCTGCCCACCGGCATGGCACATCGTACGCAAATGCATGGAGCAGAGGCAGCTTAGGTGCGAGCCGCAGCAAGCAAGGAAACAGGCGCGCTAAAGCTGTCTGCATGCTTACAATAAGAGAGGCAGCCTGCACAAGGAAGTACCAACATGGGAAATTTGGGAGCTCACAGCTGACCAGCTGGTGCATGAGGTCGAGCCGGTGCGCAGGGAGACCGCATGCTGGCGTGCGACAAGCCCGCCGGGTGGGTCCCGGGTCCGGGCCTGGTTGTGCGGCCGGGCAGGCTGGAGTTTGCGCGCCTGGACGACGTGCTGGACGGCTGCTTGGACGACATCGTCGTCGCCAAGCTGGACGTTGAGGCGCGCCCCTCCATCTGCGCCGCATGTGTGCGCGGGAGGGCTGCGCTGTGTGCCTATCAGTGTAGGTGTCTACTGAGCTGGCACTGCCCTCGACGTCAGCAGAAGCATCACTGACAACCCTCCCTGCACCTGACTTCTCGCCATCGAAGAGCGCGCTTGGCTCACCTAGGGGACCTGCATGTCAAGAAATTTACCATTCTTTCAGAGTGGCTGCGACGCCTTCTGGCCACAAAGCAAGCGAGGGCACTGGACAAAGTCCAGGCGAATGTGTCACCAGACGCTGCCAGGACGTGGTGGCAAGCCCGTCCGCTTCAGCGCCGCCGCTCGGCGCCCGGCGCGCAGGGCTTTGAGGCGCGCGTCCTGGAGGGCGGCGCGCGGACGCTGCTGGGCCGGCGTATCCCCTTCATCCAGACGGAGGTGGGCCCGGCCATGATGGCCGGCGTGGGCAGCAACGCGACAGCCTACCTGGAGCGCTTCGTGCGGGTGAGCCGAGTTTGCACCTGTTATGGCCTGACCTGGCTCGCGGCAGCCAAATGCATGTGACCCGATGGTGTGTAGTTGATGCATTGCGCCCGTCCTACGCCTAGCACGCCCCCCAGAGCTCTGTGGACATTCTCAAGCCTAGAGTGATCAGCAGCTCCCCGAGCTTACTGGTGACAGTGTGCTGCACTGCAATTGCAGACTGTCAGGGACATATGTAAGAGACCCGCTCATCACTCGCTGGTTGCTTCTGGCGGGCAGCATGCGAGCTGCGCGCCGGCACCTGGGAGTGAGGCGGGATGTATAAGCCCTGTAGGGGCTACTTGGCTCAGGCTTTTTGGCCTTGTATGGCTGCATGAAGACGGGGTGCGTTTATCTTCACCCTGCTCTGTTCTGAAACACCCTGACCATAAAGCTTCCTGCCCGCAGGCGGGGTACGAGCTGCGCATCGGCAGCTGGGAGGTGCCGGAGCGGCTCAGCCCAGCGCAGGCCGTCGCGCATGCGGTTGACGCGCAGGTCAACGTGTGTATGACATACGTACCCTCGCAGGACCCTGCCATGCTCGGCAAGCGCGCGCACGGGCCCACAGGCGAGGCAGGCGGTGCGCAGCAGGGCCGGCCGTCCGGCGTGGTCTGGGAAGCGGCGGCGCGCAGGCAGCCTGACAGGGCATAGCTAGCGTTTGGAGCTTGCGCCCGGGCAAGGGGCCATTCTTTTGGTCACCGAAGTGGAAGACTCCTTGAGGCACAATCGCAACGCGGCGCTCCGGCGCGCCGCATATCATACGGTGGATCATATGTAAAAAAAGTGATGGATATGTTTTCAGGAATACAAGGACGCCAACAAGGCATACAGAGCGTTCAAGCTTGCATCAGGGTCGCACGTGGACGCCTTGCTGCGGCACTTGAACACAGACGTGTGCACAACACGCCTGGCACGGTCCTCGGGCACGACAGTCTCAGGCAGTCAGCCAGTGACGATCACAGTCCGAGCCAGGCGTGTTGTGTACGTCCACATTCAAAACCACAGCACGGCGTGCGGGTGCGACTCCGGTGCAAGCTTGGTTGCTCTGTACGCCGTGTTGGCGTCCTTGTTTGCCTGCAGGCATTTTTATATGTAGATGTATTTATCTAAAGTCCACCCCACACGCTCTCATCAGCGCCAACGTCCCCAACCACAACAGTATACACTCAGACAAACTCCTTGCCGTAAGGTAAGCGTGAACGCTTGGTTAGTTGGAGCCCAGGCAGCAGACCCGGCCGCCTGCGCATGCCCAGATTGGCTGTGGAGAGGTGCAAATTATGCCGAGATGGGCTGCTAGAGGGGGGTTTTGGAGAACCGCACACGAACGCGACAGCGATCTTTTTGTTTCGCAAATTGAGCTGTTTCAAGGCAACAACGGAGAAGCACCACCACAGAAGTGTTACTTGACTTCATAGGGACTAG
>JAABUJ010002405.1_pt1 | contig 23287 bp, 28 predicted proteins | sample 5559131 | NCBI WGS metagenome assembly JAABUJ01 (sample SAMN10711875, study PRJNA513366) | rock metagenome | isolation source: Antarctica rocks | place: Antarctica: Victoria Land, Mt New Zealand nord | collected 2016-01-07
ACGGCGAAGCTCTTTGCTCCTCCCGAACCCTGGCAGCAGGGACAAACAAGCAGGCGCCGAACTCGGACCGGCACATCGCCGAACAAAGAGCGGAACGTCGCAGGATAATAACCCTTGCTGGCTAGCACGCATCCACACGTCGCGCACAAGCGATGACGCTCGCCCACCACGGTTACCTGCCTCGGCACCATCTCTGCCTGGAGCGCCGCTGTGATCTGCTTCGCCTCTCCCAGCCGCAGTCCAAGGTCGGCCACGCTGGCCTGTTCATCGCGCTCGAAGCGGCCGACCTCCACCTCCGTCGTCACCCCAGCCTGAAACTCCGCCACCAGCTTCACCCGCCACACCAGCTTCGCCACCAGCTCACCTTCTCCCCGTGAGCCGAAAACTTACCCCAGCAGGAACAAACCCCCACAGGTTTGCATGCTCCCCAAGAGAACATGTTCTTGTGGCAAACCATTGATTAACAATCACTTGGCTTACGAGCAAAATGGCCAAAGTCGAGCTTAGGAAGACCGCAACCAAAGCTGATGGGGCTTCCCCCGTTACCCGAGCATAAGATCGAACGGCGTCACCGGCACGAACTCCTCGTCCGTAGCTGTCCCGTCGCGCCACACGAAGATCGCGAAGTTGGTCGGCACATCGAGCACGGTCATGCTGAGGTCCCAGGTGTCAATCGCATAGGTCACGCCCTGTCCCGGCCCTGCAAGGAACGCCATGGCGCGCTCCATGTCCGGCCCGCCTGCTGCCGCGTGCGGGGCCACCAGGGCAATGAAACGAGCCGGGCCGAGTGGTACAAAGCTCTGCGAGGAGGAGGCGTGCCGTTCCATCGTCTCCACGCGGAGCTTCATGCCGGGCAGGGGAACGGCCCGGGACAGGGATAGGCTCGGCCACGCGCCAGGGCGCTCGCTGCGGAGCATACGCTCGAAATAGGCGCGGCCCGGCGCATCGGGCACTGTCAGCACCTCCCCGAATGGCTCGAAGGCCGCTGCCGTCAGGGGTTGGACCATCCTCATGCAGCTGCCGCGTCGAAGCCATCGGGCACGCGCCCGGTGGGGGCGGCGGTCGAGTAGGGAGTCCGGGCCAGGAAGCGGCCGGAGCCGGGTTGCGCCAGCACTTCGCCGTCCCGGGCTGCGACCTTACCCTGGCTCAACGTTACGGTCGGCCAGCCCTTCACGGTAAATCCCTCCCAGGGTGTGTAGTCGATGGCATGATGCAGGTCGGCATTACGGATCACCCGCTCCGCATTGGGGTCCCAGAGCACGATGTCGGCATCCGCCCCCGGGACCAGGCTGCCCTTGCGGCCGGACAGCCCGAATAGCCTGGCGGCGTTGGCGGAACTGAGGCGCACAAACGTCGGCAGGTCGATGCGGCCCTTGGAAACGCCTTCGGAGAACAGCACGGGAAGGCGCGTCTCGATACCCGGCACGCCGTTGGGAATGGCGTTGAAGGCAGGCCTGCCATCTGGCCGGGTGACGGCCGCTCCCTGGCTGTAGCCGCCGCTGCTGTCGCGGCCCTGCTTGGCCGAGGTGAAGGAAAAGCCGCAATGATCGGAGGACACGATGTCGAGCGTGCCGTCCTGGATCCGTTTCCACACCCGCTCGCGCTCCGCAGGCGCGCGCAGCGCCGGCGAGCACACCGCTTTGGCGCCGGCGAAATCGGGGCGGTCGAGGTCGTCGGTGGACAAGGTCAGGTACTGCGGGCAGGTCTCGCCCCAAACGCTCAGGCCACGCGACCGGCCGACCGCGATCTCCGCTGCCGCGTCCTCGCAAGAGACGTGAAAGACCTGGATTGGCTGGTCCACCAGCTCGGCCAAGGCTATGGCACGGTGCGTCGCCTCACGCTCCACCACGGGCGGGCGGGACCAGGCATGCTGCAAGGGATCGGTGCGGCCAGCCTTCAGCAAGGCGGCAATTCGCCATCCAATGGCCTCGAAGTTCTCGCAGTGCACCGTGACCATGGCGCCGAGGCGGCGCGCCGTGGCCAGAACCTCTAAGAACTGCCCGTCCGTCAGGCGCAGCGGGTCGTAGGTCAGGAAGACCTTGAGCGACCGCACGCCGCGCGCCACCAGCCGCGGGACCTCCTGCTCCATAACCTCGGGCGTGGGATCGGTGATGATCTGATGGAAAGAGTAGTCGGCCCGCGACTGCTGGGCGCGCGCCTCGTATCCCGGAGCGCTGTCGGCGAGGGAATGGCCCTTCCACTGCGGCAAGAAGCAGATGAAGCTCGTGGTGCCGCCGGCCAGCGCCGCCGCCGAGCCGCTGTCGAAGCTTTCCTCGTGAACTGAGCCGTTCTCGCCTATCTCTTCCAAATGGCAATGGGGATCCAGCCCGCCCGGGGTGACGAGCAGTCCCTTGGCCGAAATCTCCTCCCGCCCGCGCGGCAGGTTGCGGCCGAGCGCGGCGATCGTTTCCCCGCAGATGCCGATGTCCGCCTCGAACACTTCGGCCGCGGTGCACAGTGTGCCGCCGCGCACCACCAGATCGTATTCGCTCATCATGCCTCTCCTTGCCTGAAGACCGGCTTACGCCGTTTGGTACGCACTTGCCCCTTCTGCCAGGGCCGAATGGCCGGACGCAAACAGTTTGGTCTGACCAAATCAAGATCGAGGAGTATGTTGCAGGCCTCTGACAAAAAATGCTTAAATCCTAAGCGGATTTTTTGTGTATGCTTACTGTATAAGCTGTTTTCATCGATAACTGTCGAAAAGGTGCAAATGGGTGCTGCTAGGTATGGACGACGGTCTGACCATTTGGGTAGTGTTCGCTTGCCCGCCCCATTGCGGAAGCGTGGTGCACGGATCGGGTGGTTGGTGCTGAGGAGCTGGGCGGGGTAGGAGATCGTCCCCTTATCCTGACCAGGATGCCCGCCTTGCCGTTCAAGCTGAACCAGGACCGCCGTCATCACATTCCGCGGCAGCGGCACAAGGTCACGAACTGGCCGGCCTACGACGCCAGCTTGCGCCAGCGCGGCAGCTTGACGGTGTGGTTCACGGATGAGGCGCACGCGGCGTGGACGGCCGAACCACGGACGACCCGCGGTGGGCAGTTTTGGTATTCGCCTCTGGCGATCCTGACGGCGCTCACGATACGTGCGGTGTTCCGCCTGGCCTACCGGCAAGCCGAGGGCCTGCTCGGCTCCGTCGTCGGCCTGCTCGGCCTCAGCTTGCGTGTGCCGGACCATACGACCCTCAGCTGACGGGCTGCGACGCTGGAGGTGCCGCGGCCGCGGGGGCCCAGTGCCGATGCGGGTGACACCCCGAAGCCCATGCACCTGCTGGTGGACAGCACAGGCCTGAAGCTGTGCGGCAAAGGCGAGTGGCTGGGGGAGAAGCATGGCACCAAGACACGCCGGTCGTGGCGCACCCTGCACCTCGGCGTGACGCCGGCACCGGCCGGATCATGGCCTCGGCGCTGACCCCCAAGGACGTGGATGACGGGTCCCAGGTCGATCCCTTGCTCGACCAGGTGGCGGGACCCGTGGCGTCGTTCACCGGCGACGGTGCCTATGATCAGGACCGCGTTTACGCCAGCGTCGCCCAGTATCATCCTGAAGCGGCCGTGGTCGTGCCGCCGCGCGCGACTGCCGTGCCGAGCGAGATGGCCAGACCGCACCGACCCAGCGCGACTGCCACCTGCAGGTCATCGCCGAGCACGGTCGAATGGCTTGGCAGAAAGCGTCTGGATACACCAAGCGCGCCCGGGTCGAAGCCACCATGGGCAGATGGAAACAGGTGATCGGCGACGAGTTGCGCGCGCATACCGATGAGCGCCGGGCGACCGAGGTGGAGGTCGCCGTCCATGCGCTCAACCGCATGCTGGAGCTGGGACGCCCCACCTACGTCCGCATCGCATGACCTCAGACGGGATTGGGATCAATGCGCTCACATCCCGGATCCGTGCACCACGCTAGTTCAGGTCACCGTCGGGGGGCGTCCACCCCATCAACGCCGCGCTCCACCGTCCGCCTAAGACGGAACGGCTCGACGTCGATGATGGGGACCTGAAGTAGCATTGCGGGATCCTTTCCGTCGGATGTGGCGGGGCTGTCAGGACCGTTCGGCGAGCAGTGGCCAGCGACTGGCCCACGGCAGGACCTGTTCGAGGCGCCGGGCCAAGTCGAGCAGCACAGTCTCATGGCCAAACGGGGCCACGAATTGAAGTCCGATCGGCCGGCCGTCTGGATGCGGTGCGACGGGTATGCTGATGCCAGGATAGCCGACCGCATTGACCCAGCCGCAAAACATGCCCTGCGTCGCTGCTTTGCCAGGGCGGCCACCGATCTCTGCAGGGTGCTCCTCTTCCGCAGCCCAAGCCGGCGCGGGCGCGGTCGGCATCGCCAACGCATCGAAATCACCCCAACTGGCGGAGACCCCGGCGCGAAGCAGCGCCAGGCGATCAAGCGCCTCAACATAGGCCGTGGCAGGGATCGCGAGGCCGCTCTCGACCGCTGCGGCGACACTCGTCGTCGTTTCATCTTGCCAGCGATCAGGGAACCGTGTGGCGACCCGGGCCGCGCCGACGGCGGTGAGCGTGCCCCAGATATCGCGGAGTGCCGTGAGATCGAACGGCGGTGTGCAGGGCTCAATTTCGCAATTCTGCTCGGCGAGCATCTGCAGCGCTGCACCGACAGAGCCAGCGACGGCGTTGTCGGCATGCTCGTGCCCAATAGCGGTGAACCAGCCGACTCGCAGCTTGCGGCCGCTGGGCGCCGCGGATGTCGGCGGCAGGCGCGACGAGGTGGGATCGCGCGTATCGGGCCCAGCGAGCGCGCCATAGAGCAGCGCCTGATCGCGCACCGTTCGCGTCAACGTGCCGATCGTCTGGAAGTCGTTCGCCATAGATGGAAAGCCGTAACGCCGTGGGACGCGTCCATTTGACGGGCGCAGTCCCACAAGTCCCGTGTAGCTTGCTGGAATCCGTGTCGATCCGCCGGCATCTGTGCCGAGCGCGAGCGGGACCATGCCGGACGCCACGGCCGCGACCGCGCCACCGCTGGAGCCGCCGGGCGTTAACGCGGGATCCCAGGGATTGCGCGTCATCCCGGCAATTCGGCTCTCGGTGCGGCCGGAGAGGGCAAATTCTGGAGTGGTGGTCTTGCCAATCAGCACTGCACCCGCGGTGCGCAACCGCTCAACGCAAAGGTCATCGTCCTTTGGGAAATGGCCGCGAAACAGCAGGCTGCCCCAACTCGCCGGCATGCCCGCGACGAACAGGTTGTCTTTGACCGCCACCGGGATGCCGTCGAGTGGGCCTAGCCGCTCACCACGGCCTTGGCGGGCTGCCGCTGCAACGGCAGCCCGCATCGCGCCCGCACGGTCGACGTGGATGAATGCGTTAAGCACAGGATTCAGCCGTTCGCAGCGGGCAAGGAACAAGTCGAGCAGCTCAACCGGTGTCACAGTGCCGGCGTCGAGCAGACCGGATAGGGCAACGGCGTCGTAACGCCAGAGATTAGTGGAGGTCATCATGCAGTCGGCTCGGCATGGGTGACGCGAGCCGTCCTTGTCACTTCGTGCGCTCCTACTCGAATATTGCGACCGCGCGGATTGGGCTTGCCGTGCCACCACGGATTTTCAGTGGGAAGCCGACGAAGCGGAAGCGGCCGCGGCCAATCAGCTTGTCGAGATTGGCGAGACACTCGATGTGGGTAATGCCACGCTCGCCGCAGGCTATATGCGCCTGGAAATTCAGTTCGCCCTCTGGCGACGGGCTGACAGCTTCCACGCCAAACATGCCGATTTCCTTGTCGGCTAGCCAATGAACGGACTCAAGCGCGAGGCCGGCAAAATCATGCTCGTATTCCGGCCTGCCAAGCAGGCGCTCATTGGTCGCCATCCAGATCAGCACCGTGTCCTTCGGCCGAATGTCCTCCCCCGACTTTTCGAGCGCTGCCTGCATTTCCGGTACTGTGATTGCGTGCTTCAACGGCACATGCGACAAATCGAGGCATATCGCCGAAGTATAGAAGTTCTCCAGTGGCACCTCATCGATCGAAGCAGCGTCCGGGTCCGGGTCGAAATGCACCGGCGCGTCCACGTGGGTTCCGGCGTGATCGCTAAAGGAAATTGACAGCGCCTTCGAGCTGAACACGGTATTCCCAGCAGTCACTTTCTCAGAGTGGTCACTCCAGGTGGTGATGATGACTGGTGGGTGGCTTGGATGGCGGTGCGTGCGGTGAAACAGCTCGCGGCTTAGGTCGACGAACTCCATGCTGTCCCTCATTCTTACAATTCGATTGCGAAGCAGTTCAACAATCCGCAAGTCTAATGCCATCCGGCGTGTGCCGGAACTTCAAAAAACCAAAGCAGCACGGAGATGGTGCTTGAAAGCGCGTGAGTCGCCTGGGCGGGTTTGAAGGGCGTCAAAAACCTGGGCGTTACGCCACGAACTGGAATGCTTGGTGGCCGAAGCGTCCGTCCAGCACTGCAGCCCTGACCTGAAGCATTCGGTGGGCGCCTCGGGCGACCAGCGCATCCGCCTACGTTTGTTCATGCGTGCGTTCACCAGCTGATTGACGGTGCCCTCGGCCCCTAAATTGGCTTGCCAGCCCGGTAGCGCTGGCCGTAGTCGATCAGTGCGCCCTCGTTGTTCCCAATGTAGGTGCCCAGCTCCGTGCAACGCGCGACCAGGCGCCTGGCCTTGGCTTCGACGGCGGGTTCGTTCAGCACGATGGCGTCCTTGGCCCAGCTTGCGATCCGACCCAGGGCCTCGCAGGCCTTTTCGTGGTCGCCGTTCCAGAGCAGATGCCGCAATCGTTCCACGTCGATCCGAGCGTGGTCGAGCGGGGCGAGGGGCGGCGGCTCGAGGGCGCACAGGCCCTGCATGACCGGGTCGACGTAGCGCACACGCATGGAGAGATGGAACCAATCCAGGATGGCTCTTGTCGGGTTCCAGGGTGTTGGCCTGAGTCATCCGAGAAGTGCGGCGGTTGAGGGCGCCGAGCAGGGCTTTGCCGCGTCGGCGAGCGTTGTGCACGAACTGGAAGAGGCCGAGATAAACGGGCAGCTTGTCCTGCGAGATGCCCCGGTGCGGGCGCGACCAGGAGCGCAACAGCGACCAGAACCCTTCCACGGTGTTGACGTGGACCTCACAGAACCCGTCGCCGTCCTCGTCGCGGGCGTATTCGCCTTGGGCGTGGCAGACCGTTTTGTGCCCATAGCCCTAGGCCGGCAGGCGGGCGTGAATGGCACCCTCGTCCGTGTGGACGAGGGTGCCCGGGGCGACGGCAGCTGTGATGATCGTCGATCTCCACCTCGGCCTTCAGTTCCGCCGCCGGCACTTTGGCGACCAACCCGGCACGCAGCTGCTCCGTCATGGCGTGCACGTCCGAGACGACCAGGCCAGCTCACCCGCGATCTGCCTGTTCGAGAGGTTCAGTCCCATGAAATAGAGGCACAGCACCCAGATCCGCAGCGGCTGGTGGTGCCCGGCCAGCACCGTGCCGGTGAGGTCGTCGAAACGGGATGCGCACGCCTTGCACCGGTAGCGCTGCCGATGCGGCTGCGTGTCGTCGCATCCGTCCCGGATGACCGAGGGACTGTCGCAGCCAGGGCAGCATACGCCCTCCGGCCAGCGATGCTGGCGCACAAGCGCGAAGCACTTGGCGTCGTCCATCAACCCGGAAAGGTTGACCAAGTCGGATACAGACATGATGGCGGAAACTCCTCGCGCGAGCCGGTTGGCTGCTCGCACTCCAGCCATCACATCAGATACCTGCCAGCGGCACCACCCCAGAACCCGACAAGAGCCACACTCTTAATGCGACAGTAATGCGACAGCGCCTATAAACTCGTGCTGCGACTGGCCGTTGATTGAGGGGCTTTTGACGCTCCAGCGAAATGTCGAAGGGAGCGAAACAATGCGGCCGACTCGATATTTCGCCCGATCAGGACGATTGCGCTGTCCCCAGGGGATGCCGGGCCGCTGGTCGCATCTGACAAGATCTCCGGCGACTGTACCACCTTGCGGACGCTTTGCAGAAGCAGCCGGCCACGTGGCGTTCGCACCATTCCCTTGACACGCATGATGTCGTCGCCTCGGGCGTGGATCAAGGCGCTGAGCCACACGCTGAAAGCGGGCCAGTCGATCGTTTCGTCAAGTTCGAGCGTGATCGCCAAAATAGGAGAAACGGTGCCGTCGGACAGGTCCGGCAACGTATCTGCCATCGCGACTTCTGGGTCCGGCAGAACCACGGAACTCCCCATGACGGCTCCCGAGATAGCCGCTCCCGGGTTCAGGACACTGAGCGTCGCGATCAAACGCTTGAGGTCCTGGGCGTCGGCTTGGTCGACCTTCGTAATCACCAGCTTGTGCGCGGTCTCGATCTGCCTTCGTCCGAGCGGCTCCTCCCTGATCTGCTGGAGACCGTGAAGCGCATCCACCGCCACGACGATCTCGCTGACAACGATGTGGTGCTGCAGGACGGGGTCGGTGGTGATGGCGGCCAGGATACGGCCGGGGTCGGCAAGCCCGCTTGTTTCGAGCACGATGCGGTCCACACGCCCCGAGGCCGTCGTTGCACTCACGCGACCGTCGCAAATCTGGCGAAGTAGCGCAACGAGGTCCCTGCGCGCGTCGCAACAGGCGCAACCGCCTGCGAGGACTTTCAAGCGGACCGACCGCAACAGCAGCGCGTCGTCCACCGGCGTTGCAGCGGCTTCGTTGACGATGACCAATGCCTCGTGCATCAAGCCGTGATGCAAGTTGTGACGCAGCCAGGTGGTCTTCCCGGAGCCCAAGAATCCACTCAGCACGCTCAGCTTGATGCGGCCGTCCGGGGAGTCGTTCATGTGACGATCATGCGTCCCAGACATCGGCGCGGGTGAAGCGGGGATCGAGCGGGTCGACGGCGCGTCCGCCGATCCGCTCGGCAGCTTCCCAGAGCTCAGTCAGGTTAGCGACAATGATTTGGCCGCCTGTCTTCGTCGCAAGCGTGAATCCGGGGCTGACGCCATCATCGTAGACCGTAAGCCCATAGGACGAGAGAACGGCATCAAGGACGCGCACGCGACGCAGTCGCCCGCGCAACCGATCGAAAGCGCTACCCGCGCCCGCCTCGGTCCAGTGTCCCTGAGCAGCAGGAAAACCGCAATTCGCACACATGGTTCCATCCGTTCTATCAAGAGCCGCGTCGGATCAGATGACCGACGGTCTTTCCTTGCCGCCGAAAGGATAGCGCTTGCGGAAATCCTCCGCGATATCCTCGAAGGAAGCCCAGCGCACGCCCGCATGGTCTTTGACATATTCGATCAGCCGCTCGAGCATCATGATGACTTGCGGGCGTCCGCTGACATCCGGATGAATCGTGAAGCAGAACGCCGCGTAATCCATCTCCCGATAGACCCAATCAAATTGTTGCCGCCATAGGTCTTCGATGTCGCGAGGATTGACAAAGCCGTGGCTGTTGGGCGAACGTTTGATGAACATCATCGGCGGCAGGTCGTCGACATACCAGTTGGCGCCGATCTCGACGAGGTCGATTTCCTTGCCGTGTACGAGCGGCTTCATCCATTCTTCAGCCTGTTTCGAGTAGTCGATCAACGTCCAGTCGTCGCCGACCCGCGCGTAAAAGGGCTGGAAGTCGCGATAACCTTGGCTATGGTCGTATTTGAAGCCGTGCTTCTGCAACAGCGCAGCCGTCGAAGCCGACATTTCCCACCAGGGGGCCACATAACCGCGCGGCCGCTTGCCACTCAGTTTCTCGATCAGGTCGATCGATTTGACGAGAACGGCTTCTTCCTGCGTCGGCGTCATGGCAATCGGATTTTCGTGGGAGTAGCCGTGTGCCCCGATCTCGTGACCTTCGTCCACGATCCTGCGACACTCGTTCGGAAAGGTTTCAATCGAATGGCCTGGAATGAAAAAGGTCGTTTTGAGGTCGTACTTCTTGAACAGCCGCAGCAAGCGCACAATCCCGACTTCGCTGGCGAAGATGCCACGCTGGATGTCGGACGGTGAATCGCCTCCTCCATATGATCCGATCCAGCCCGCGACGGAGTCGATGTCCGTGCCAAAGCTGCAGATGATCTCTTTCTTGGCCATGTCGTCTCTCCCATTTCACTGCCGTTCCTGCCGGACGCCGAGCATCCAACGCTCTGCGCAAGCTTCGCGTCAGGCGTTCCTGCCGCGGATGGCTTGGCACACCGCGTCCGTTATCTCTCGTGTTATCGCGCGTCCGCCGAAATCCAGAGTCAGGATGCCTGACGCCGTCTCGACCTCCATCCCGGTGATCAGCCTCTGCGATGCATCCTCCTCGCCTAGAGCATCATCCGACCGAGCGGGACCACCCGTCGGATAAAGATACTCGCCAAAACAACGAGCTTGAGCATGGGCCGTGCGCCTATCAGCATGGATCATGCTCTAGATGGGTCAGCATCTGCGCGACCGACCAGAATGTCGCGATGAGATTCGCGATGTCCTTGCTCGCGATGACGAAAGCGGAGCCGTGAATCGGTTCGAACATCAAGGAAGCCGACGCTCCGGATCGATGTTCGCGATCGGCGCGATCCCGACGTTTCCGGCGAGCGACGCCGCGAGGTCCGATAGGATGTCGGCGTCAGGGCGATTGCATATAAGATTGCTGCCGGTCCAGCAGCGTTGGCGTGGTCGATTTTCGACCGCTCTGGTCGAATTTGCCTCGCCCAAACGAGAGCGAATGGAGCAAGCTCGACTGCAGGAATTCATATGCAATCGCCCTGTGTCGGCGTGAAGATTGGTGGCTACGATCGTATCGAGGCTAGTAGGATGCGCTACCATGCGGACCGTCATGGCATCGACAAGGATCTTGTCCGGGCTGACATCGGGAAAGTCTGCCGCGATTTCGACCGCGATCTCGTCCCAGAGCACTAAGCCGAACCGCTGGGCATCGGATTTCGTCACCACCGTCAGCAGCTTGCGCGGGCGACGTCGGGCGAGCGCGAAGGCGTATTGCATAATCCGTGTGACGCCGACACGGGCGAAAATCGCGACTCCCTTGGACAGTCCGCGATGGGTGCGGCCCCCGTTGCTAGAATATTCGCCCTCCGAGTTCTCATGCACGATCACCCAGTCGCGGTCCCCGGGTGCGCAGTGTCGCAGCACCGAGTTGGGACCCGCCAGCACCTAGGTGGGCCTTACGTTGGCGTACTGATCGAAACCCTGACAGATCGGCAGACGCAAGCCCCAGAGCGTCACATGGTCGGACACGTCCGGCGTGCCCACGGGGCCGAAGAGGATTGCGTCGAAGCCGTTCAGCGTGGACAGCGCGTCGACCGGCATCATCATGCCGTGACGCCGGAAATAGTCGGAGCCGCAGGAGAATTCCTGCACGTTCAGGACGAAATCGCCGCTGTGGTTCGCCAAGACGTCGAGAACCTCGAGTCCCGCGGTGACGACTTCCTTGCCGATTCCGTCGGCGGGGATGGCGTCGATTGAATGGTGGTGCATCTGTCTTCCTATCTCAAAACATGTGCGGACTACGCGACGGGCGTGCGGCCCTTGGGCGACCCGAGGTCAGTTGGGGAGGGGGATGGGCTTCACCCGGTTCGGCTCAAGCCAATCGGCAGGCGCCTTGCAATCAATGCAATTCACGCCGGGCAGATCGTCCGCGTAAGTCACGGCCGGCAACGGCTGGATCTTGGCATCGGGATTCGGAACGCCGTTCTGGACGGCTCCGATGCTGAGTTCCGGGATGAGATCGCCATTCAGCGCGGTGTCAAGGAACAGTGGCGCGACCTTATCTGCCGGGAAGGTGTTGCAGCCATGGGCGAACATGTCGCCGGTACAGATTTTGACATCCTTCGGCTCCACCCATGGCAGCGGGTATTCGATGTTCTGCTTCTCGAGCGTCTTGTGCCCGGTCAACACTTCCATCATCAGCTTGAACGCGTACGGCCCGACAGCGGGACCCGCGCTTGACGAGACGCCCTTGAGCCCTTTCGCCTGCTCGGTTGGATCGGCGATCATCAAGCGAAAGCCGTTGTTCGACTGTCCTGCGATCGTTACGAGGCGGTTCGGCCTTCCGTTCACCACGGCCTGCAGCGACCCATAGGTTCCATCCACGGTCCAGATACCATCGATATTAGGATGAGCCGCAAGGATCTTCGCGAGTTCCTCCTGCGAGGTGCTATCGTTCCAGTTGCCGTAGAAATCGCCGACGATCTTGATGTCCGGATACTTCTTGAACACGCCATAGGCCTGTTCATCGTAGGTTTTGGTCACCGTGGTGCCCGCGACGCCGTGGTTGATGACGACCTCGCCTTTCCCCTCCATTTGGTTGACCATCCATTGCGCCGTGTTGGCGCCGTAACGCGCCGTAATGTTGCTTACGTTATAGGCGCATGGCTCAGTCACGGTTGAATCGTAGGTGAAGACGACGATCTTCTTGGCACAGGCCTGCTTGATGACGCGGTTCAGGGCAGTCGGCGATAGTGGATAAATCAGAATGGCATTTGCGCCGGCCGCCACCATGCTCTGCAAATCAGAAATCTGATGCTGCACGTCCGTGCCCGAGATGACAGTCTTGAAATCCACAGACTGGTCGTAGGGCGTCGTGCTGGCCAGGGCCTTGATGCCGTTGGCGGCCGCGGCCTGCCAGGAATTGCCGCTATAGCTCATGTCTAGGAACACTTTGTAATGCTCCGCAGCCCTGCCCGACGTTGCCGACAGGGCAAGGAAAGCGGCTGCGATCGTTGCCGCGACGATCCCGGCGGTCCGGGTACGTGTTTGACTTGTCATGCATTTGTCTCCTGTTGTCGCCAATCAAGGCCGGCGATGATGTCGATCAGGTCGTGCGGCGGTCTGACTGCCGGCTTTGCAGAAGGAGCGCCAAAATAATCACACCGCCCTGGATGACGCTGCGAAGCCCCTGAGATAGGCTGAGTACAGTGATGGCGGTCGACAGCGTGCTGAGGAACAGCGCTCCCGCCAATGTCCCCGCATAGAGACCCGCCCCGCCGGTCACCCGGGCACCGCCGATCACAACGGCGGCGATGGTGGGCATCAGCAAGGCGTTGCCCATGTCCAGCGTCGCGCTCGACGAATAACCGGCCAGTAGAACACCCGCCGTACCGGCACAAAAACCGCTGATCGCGTAGACCACGATCGTGAGGGCAGCCACGGGAAGGCCGAGGATGCGAGCCGCTTTGGGGCTGCTGCCCAGTGCGTAAAGGTGGCGACCTGTCGCGCTACAATTCTGGAACAGCACCGCCGCAATCGCAAAGAGGACGATGAAGACAATGGGCAAAGGCACGCCCAACCAGCCTCCCGCCATAAACCGCTGCAAGGCCGGAGCGACACTCTGCTGAGAACTGCCGGCCGTCAGCCCGAGCGCCACACCGAAAAACGTCGTGGCGGACGAGAGCGTCATGACGAACGGCGGAACCCGGGCGAGCGCCACGCCCAGGCCGTTGATGACGCCGACCCCACTGCAGCACAGAAGCGCAATCGGCAGCGCGTAGGCAAGCGCGGGGTCGCTGCCGCGCGTCATGTTGGCGACGATCATGCCACCGATCCCCATCACGGCGCCGATGGATAGATCGATGCCTCCGACCAGAATGACCAGTCCCTGCCCGAACGAAGCTACAATGAGAAAGATGGCCGTGATCAGGATTGCGGTCATTTGCCCAAGCGAGCCGAAACTCGGAATGGACAGTTTCAATCCCACGATCAGCGCCGCGGTCGCGGCCAGAACCACGGCCGTCGGCACGATGTCGGGGCGCAACAGGCCCGCCCGTGCTCCGGCCGGTTCGACAGGTATCGAACGGGTGGCGGACGGACGATCGGCGCCCATCATGCCGTCCTCCGCCGACCGAAGCGCGACAACAGGGTCGCGAGTTGCCCGAAGAAGATGGCCGCGATCATGATCAGCCCGTTGAAGATGTTGGTATAGAACTCCGCCACGCCGAGCGCGAAAAGCATCTTCTGCATCACAGTCAGAATTCCGGCGCCGACCAGCGAGCCCAAGACCCCGCCCCGTCCCCCCAATAACGAGGTCCCCCCAATCGCAACCGACGCGAACATGTAAAGCAGGAACGAGTCGCTCACACGGGGATCACCGGAGCCGATCTCGGCACTGAACAGGTAGCCGGCGAGCGCGTAGAGCAGACCGGCCGCCATGAAGGCGAAGAACCGGGTATGCCGGACATTCAAGCCGGAGAGACGTGCAGCGGCCTCGTCGTCGCCTACGGCGTAAAGCGCGATACCGCGCCGGGTGTTCTTCAAAACCAGCCAGGCCACCGCCACCGCCACCGCGATCAAGGCCGCGATGGGGACGCCGCCGATATCGCCCGTCACCCCAGAAGCAATCGCGTCCGCGACCTCGCCCCCCGGGGCCGGCAGAATGATGAGCGCGGCGCCCTGGCAGACGATCAGGGAGCCAATCGTAACGGCCAACGACTGCAAGCCAAACATCGTGACCAAGCCCCCATTGATCGCTCCGATCACTAGCCCCACGCCGATGACGATCGCGAGGCTTCCCAGGCTGCCAAGACCGCCCGTGCTCGTGGTCGCAACGGTCACATTCACGATCGCAATCACACCCGGCCCCGACAGGTCGAGTTCGCCCGCCAGGACCACAAGCGTCAGGCCGGCCGATGCGACAGCCAGCACGATCGCATTGTTGACGAGGTTGCCAAAGCCGAATGCCGTCAGGGCTGACGGATCACGGTTCGCGTAGATGCCGAACATGATGACGAGCAGCGCGAGGGCTGGCGCGGTGGTGCTCTCCGTGAGCCATCGGGTCAGCGCGATCGAACGCGCCATCAGTGCACGACCTGCAACAACGGCGCATGAGCCTCACAACCCGGAGCGCCCGAGTTGCCGCCGGACGCCAGGGACAGGATGCCCGCCTGGGTCAGATCCGCGTCGCGGACCTCGCCCGCAAGCCTCTGCCGGTAGAGCACGAGGCAGCGGTCGCAAAGATGGACGAGTTCGTCGAGTTCTGTCGAGTAGAACAAGATGGCCCCGCCACTCTCCAGGAACTTGGCCATCATGGCGTAGATGCTCTGCTTCGCGCCCACGTCGACACCCCGTGTGGGATCGAACAGCAGCAGACATCTGGCGCCCGTGATGAGCGCGCGTGCCAGGATGGCTTTCTGCTGATTCCCGCCCGAAAGCGCGTTGATACTTCGTGGCAGATAGCGCTCTGGGAGATCCACCGCCGGCGTGACCACCGCGGCGGCGCGCTGTTCGGCGCGGTGGTCGACAAGCCCGCCGCGGCTCAAGGTCCCGATCACCGGCAGCGAGATGTTGGCCAGGGTCGATAGATCGCTGAAGATCCCTTCGGATTTCCGATCCTCCGGCACCAGCACCATCCCGCGATGACGCGCGTCCCGCGGCGAGCGGATTGCAGCGGGAACGCCATCGAGGACAACCGACCCGCCGCTTGCAGGCGACAGGCCGACCAGCGTCTTGAACAAGGCGGATTGCCCATGTCCCTCCAGCCCGGCTACACCAAGGCACTCGCCCGGCGCGAGAGAAAACCCCACCCCGTTCAGGCCCGGCCCGCTCAGGCCTTCGACCAGCAGGCGAGGAGCCGCACCGTCCCTGATGGCCGACGCCCGGCGCGTGAAGGTTTCGACAACCGATCTGCCGGCCATGCTGGTGAAGATGTCGTCGTCGCTCATCGTCGCCACGTCGCTGTCCAGCACCTTGCGGCCGTTGCGCAGGATGATGCAGCGCCGGCACAGGCGGCGGATCTCGTCGAGCTTGTGACTGATGTACAGGATCGAGACGCCGTCCCTTAGCACGCGATCGATGAGACCGAACAACCATTCCCGATCCGACAGGGCCGATGTCGGTTCGTCGAGGAGGAGGACCGAAGGCTGCCGCGCGAGGGCGCGGACGATTTCGACACGCTGTCGTATGCCGAGAGGAAGTTCGCCAACCACGTCGGTGGGCCGGATTTCCGGTACACCGTAGCGCTCGAGGAGTTCCTCCGCGCGGCGCTTGAGCACGCCTTGCGAAACAAGGCCAAGGACGTTCCGATCGGGATGCGGAAGCGCTAGATTCACGGCGACCGACAAGCTGGGAACCAGGCTGAGTTCCTGGAACGCGGTCGAAGTGCCGCGGCGATTGGCATCGAGGATCGAGGCCGGGCTGAAGGCGGCGCCATTCAAGCGGATCGTGCCGGTCCCCGGCGTGACCACGCCGCTCAATACTTTGACGAGCGTCGACTTGCCCGCTCCGTTCTCGCCGAGCAAACCGCACACCTCGCCCGCCTTCAGCTCGAAGGAGACGTCGTCGAGGGCTGTCGTGGCACCGTAGCGTTTGCTGAGCTCGTTCACCTGAAGAATGGGAACCTTCACGAGCGACGCTCCGAAACGAGCCAGACTACCACTGAATTGCTTTGGTCCGACCAATCGCAACGCTATCATCGCGTTTTCAGAGGGGTCAAGAGGCTTTCCCTCATCCAAGCCGATTGAGGAAGACCGAAGGAGCTCCCATCAAGCATCGTGTACATCGTGCCGACCCTTTTGGTCTGACCCGTTATCGATGTGAGAACGTTCTCAGGTCAGCAGAGATCGCAAGACCGCGTAGAGGTCCGCCTTGGCTTCGAAGCCGACGCCCGGACAGTTCGGGAGAGTGACATGACCGTTCTCCACGACGGTGTCGTCCGCAAATCCCCCCAAACGGCCGGAACACATCGGGATAGGATTCGTTGCCGCCGAGATGAAGGCCAGCCGCGATGTTGAGCGACATCTGATGGCCACCGTGCGGCACGACCCTGCGGCACGACCAACCGTTCTGCGCCAGGACGTCCAGCGTGCGCAGATATTCGACGAGGCCATAGGACAAGGCACAATCGAACTGCAACCAGTCGCACTGCGGATTGATGCCGGCGTAGCGGACTAGATTGCGTGCATCCTGATGCGAGAAGAGGTTCTCGCCCGTCGCCATAGCACCAGGGTAGCGGCTGCTCAGTTCCGCCTGCAGGGCGAAATCCAACGGGTCCCCGGCCTCCTCGTACCAGAACAATCCATAAGGCTCGAGCGCGGCCGCATAGGCCATTGCAGTGTCGCGATCGAATCGCCCGTTGGCATCGACCGCGAGACGGCTTCCATCCCCCACCACGTCGAGCACGGCCTCAATGCGCCTCAGATCCTTGGCGAGTGGCACGCCGCCGATCTTCATCTTCACGACACGGTAGCCGCGATCGAGATAGCTCCGCATCTCGTCCTGCAGCTTGGTAAGATCCTTTCCCGGGTAGTAATAGCCACCGGCCGCATAGACCCAGATCTTGTCATCGGCCGTTCCGCCCCCGAACCGTCCAGCGAGCAGACGATGGAGCGGCTTGCCCTCGATCTTCGCCACCGCGTCCCAGACCGCCATGTCCAGCGTGCCCACTGCGACGGATCGCTCGCCGTGACCGCCGGGCTTCTCGTTCCGCATCATTGCGCCCCAGATCCGGAATGGATCGAGGTTCGTGCCACTATCGTCGAGCAACGACCTGGGATCGGCCTCGGCCAGCCGGGGAAGCAGCCGCTCACGCATGAGCGCGCCTTGGCCGTAGCGACCATTGGAATTGAATCCATAGCCCACCACGGGAGCGCCGTCCCGCACGACATCGGTAACCACAGAAACGACCGAACACGTCATTCGCGAGAAATCGATGTAAGCGTTGGCGATCGGCGACGCGATCGAGATCGTCCGCTCCTTGATGTCTACGATACGCACGCCGCTGTTCCTTCCTGTTCCGAGCGTTGTCGCGAGGGCTGCCCCTTGCTGGAACTCCACTTGATCCGAGTTGCTACTATCTGCGATTCAATGCAAATCTGTCATAGTCCCATGCCGATCCCAAATACGACATGAACCCCACTTGGCTGACGGACTTCCTTTCCCTGAACGAGAGCCGCAGCTTTTCGCGCGCGGCAGAGCAGCGTCATCTCACGCAGCCCGCGTTCGGCCGATGGATACAAGTTCTAGAGCAATGGGCGGGCGTCCCCTTGTTCGAACGAAACGTGCGGAGCGTCCTCGACCGCGAGCGGTTCAAATCGGTGTCCGTCGGCGCCGACGCTCTGCTGGCGGTTGCTACGCCGGTGATCAATTTCGGCGTGTTGGGCCGGAATGCTGTCATCGGATCCTGCATCAGCTACAGTGACGATCCAGGCCTTGGGCGTTTCCTCTCGCATGTTCTCGAAAATGCGGTCGATGTGAGCATTACGAGGCCGAGCTTCACTTCCCATCATGCCGGAGTCTTGAAAATGATGGCCTGCGGCGAACAAGGGCTTACATGGCTTCCCCGGTCGATCATCCTCGGCGAACTCGCGAGGCGCGACTTCGTCCAGGTCGGGAGGGCGGATTAGGTGATCCCGCTCGACATTCGCCTGTTCCGGCCGAGCGCGCGGTTTAGCGGGAGCGGCGAGGCGTTCTGGGCTGCGGCGACGGACCTCGACGGCACTGATGGGGACGACGTAAACGGGAGCCGCTTGCACCTCGAGCTTGAAGGCCGCGAGCTTTGACCGTGCGCTTCATTCCAGACCATGGACAACGACCTCTATGTCGACATGGGTCTGAATGCGCTGCGAAGACATCCTAACCGCAGAGCGCAAGATCTTGGAAACGGATCCGGGCCGGATCTCGGCGATGGCGCCCGAGCGCTCTCCTGCGCGACGCGACGGAAGCGCCAACGTCACCCAGGCCGTTGTCGTGACATTGCAGACGATGATCCGCGATGGAACATTCAAGCCCGGCGCTGCCCTCCCGCCGCAGCGCAATCTGGCCCAGCAACTGGCTGTCAGCCGCACTTCGCTACGCGAGGCTGTGTCCATTCTGGCGACGCTGGGGCTTCTATCGGTCGAGCAGGGCCGCGGCACGTTCATGGTGAGTAATGCCGAAGGCGCAAATCCGGGACAGCCCATTGGTTCCTGGCGCTTCGCCGCCCGCTACTCACCGGAAGAAGTCTATCAGTTCCGGCTGATCGCTGAAAGCCAGGCCGTCCAGCTTGCCGCCATGAACCACACCGATGATGAACTGGCGGAACTGCACCAGAACCTTAACATGTTTCGGAACGCGACGCGGCAGGGTGACCTCGGGGCCTATGCGCAGGCCGATTTTGATTTTCACAGGTTGATCATCCGCTTCTCGCGTAACCGCTTACTGGCCGACATGCACGCAAGCTTCGCGGGTGTGATGATCGAGAGCCAGCAGCTTCCCTTGGTCCGACGTAACACGTTGTGGGAGCCCGTGCTTGAACACGAGCGCATCCTTGAGTCGCTCAAGCGTAATGATCCGGAGGGCGCACGCTACTACATGCGCCAGCACCTCAGCCGAGCATGCAACCGGGCCGGTATTCGTATCGTCGAGGTGATCTGACATCCGGTTTCAGCCACCGAGGCGGTCGAACTCGTCCCGCATGGCGTCGGAGGGCAGGCCCATGCCGAGCAGGACGGATGCCAGGATCCGCGCCTTGGGCCCGCTCAGGTCGCCAGCGAAGATGGCACCCGCCCGTTCGAGATCGGCTGCGCCGCCGTTGCCATAGATCGCCCGCACACGGCCGCGCGGGCAGCGCGAAGTGACGATCACGGGCGTACCGGCCGCTATCACGTCGGCCACGGCCTGCGCCGCGACGGGAGTCGCATTGCCGCGACCAAAACCTTCCATCACAATGGCTTTCGCCCCGTTCGCGGCGGAGAAGCGGATAAATCGGTCGTCCGCTCCCATGACAAGTTTGATGAGGTCGACCCGAGGCTCGATTCGCTCGGCGGCAAACGCCCTGCGGAGCACCGGACGACGAAACACGACGACCCTGTCACCATCAATTTCACCCAGCTTGCCATGTTCTCCCGACGCGAATGAGTCGACTCTCGACGCGTGCGTCTTGGTGACATCGCGCGCCGCATGAAAGTCCTGCTCGAACGATATGATGGCGCCGAGCCCCGTCGTCCGATCGGATGCCGCGATCCTGACCGCCTCCGCGATATTGCGGGGACCGTCGGCGTCGGGCATGTCCGCCGAGCGCTGGGCCCCCGTGAAAACAACCGGCTTGTCGGACCGCACGAGAAGATCGGCCATATAGGCGCTTTCCTCCATCGTGTCGGTTCCGTGCGTGACGACTACGCCCGCCGTCGCCTCGTCCGCAAGATGGCGTTCGATCCGCTTCGCCAGATCGAACGCCAGCGGCAAGTCAACCGCGAATGATCCGACATTGCAGAATTCGTCGACCACGAGCTCGATCCCGTCGAGCCGGTCGTGCAGCGTCCGGCGAAGATCGTCGCCTCTGATGCTCGCAACCGTGTGACCGCAATTGGGATCGTGCCGCGATGCGATTGTTCCGCCGGTCGTGATCAAGACGATCTTGCTCATTCCTCAGTCCTCATCCTCGTCAAGCTTCCTACACCAAGTGGTCAGACCTTAATCGGAAACTTGTCTCCAGCACATTGATTTTGCTCTCCGAATAGGCACTGGTGCACAAACTTCGGTGTTGACGGCCGAGTACATTCGGTGTCCACTTGCATGGCAAATTGGTCCGACCTTTTCGGCGTGATCTGTTATGGGAGAACTGCATGTCCGATCACGAGTCCGGATCATCTTTCGCTCAAAACCGCCGTGAATTCCTTAGATATTCGGCTCTCGCCGGTGGAGCCGCGATGGTGCCGATGGGCTTTGGCCTGCCGGGAGCAGCATCGGCCCAGGGCGTGTCGGATACGCTGGTCGTAGCGGCTCCGGCGACGCCTCAGGGTCTCGATATCGAGTTCGATGTAAGCCTCGGTTCGATCGACGCGCTGGGCGCGCTTTACGAGTACATGCTCGGCTATGAGAAAATGCCCGATCCTAACGCCCCGGGCGTTTTGCGGGAGGACATCGGTATTCACGCCGACAAGCCCAATGGCTTGGCCCTCCAGGGCCGTTTAGCGGAAAGCTGGGAACTCGCTCCCGACGGCCGGACGGCCACGTTCAAGCTCCGCGAAGGCATAAAATCGAATTGGGGCAATCCGTTCACGTCCAAGGACGTGAAATGGACTTGGGACCGCAAGTTCAACCTGAAAGGTCAAGGTCTGTTCCAGACCGCGGTGCTCGGGCTGCATTCCCCCGACCAGATCAAGATCGAGGGCGACCATGCAATCTCGTTCAATCTCGACAAGCCGAACCCCCTGTTGCTGAAGCAGCAGTGCAACCTCGCCAATCCGATCTACGATGGCAGGAAATGTGCCGAAGTCGGGGGCACCGACGATCCTTGGGCTGTGAAGTTCCTCAAGAACGACAGCGCGGGCTTCGGCCCCTACCGGCTGAGGCAGTTGGTGCGCGGTCAACAGGCCGTGTTCGAGGCGCGTGACGACTATTGGGGGGAAAAGCCCGCGATGAAGCGGGTCCTCATGAAGGAGGTTCCGCAATCGGCAAGTCGCCTGTCGCTCCTCCAGGGCGGTGCTGTCGATATCGCGCAATTCCTGCAGCCCCGAGAATTGCAGTCGCTCAACGGATCGAGCCTGGTAGCGGTGGACGCCATCAACGCGTCTTACGCGATCTGGCTCGAATTGAACGCCGCCATGAAGCCGTTCGATAATGTCGACGTCCGCCGGGCTTTCAACTATGCCATCCCGCAGGACGAGATCATCCGCACGATCTACTACGGCTATGCCGACAAGCAAACGGCACCCATCCCCTACATCTATCCCATGGCGAACCAAAGCTTCTTCGACTACAATCTAAACCTCGACAAAGCTAAGGAATTGCTGAGCAGGGCCGGGATGCCGAGCGGCTTCTCGACAACGATCTCCTATAATGCGGGTGATCCGACTCAAGAGCCGATCGCGCTGCTGATCCAGACATCCATGCGCACCATCGGCATCGAGATCACGCTCGAAAAATTGCCGGCCGGCGTCTTCTACGAGGCCGTTACGAAGCGTCAGAAGCCGGCGATTTTCTACCTCGACTCCCCCTGGACCCCCGACCCTGGCTACTCGACCTATCTCTATTTCAATCAGAAGAGCTACGTCGACTATTCGAACTACAAGAACGCCAGGGTCGACCAGCTCATCACCGAGGGGCTTGAGACACTCGACGACAAGGTCCGTCTCGACAAATATACGGAAGTCCAGAAAATCCTGATGGACGAAGCACCCTGGGGCTTCATGGCATATCCGAAATATACGGTGGCGCGGAAAGCGAACCTCAAAGGCTTTACGTACTACACCTCCAACAATCTCCGGTTCCAGGATTTCAGTCGCGGATGAGCGTGTGGAAAGCTGCTATGCGATCCTTGGCCGGAATCGTGCAGTATGGGACGATGCAACGAACTGGATAGCGGCGGTTCCGGCATGATGTCTGCCTTGCGTTTCTTCGGGCGCGCCCTAGTGACACGGCCACGTTTCGCCGTGGGTTACGCTATCGTGGCGATGGTCGTGCTGGCAGGGCTCCTGGCGCTGCTGATCGCGCCCTATTCGCCCGTGGAGACGAACTCCAGGGAGTTCCTTCAAGTCCCGAGCCGGGCGCATTGGTTCGGCACCGACGCCGTCGGTATGGACATTTTCAGCCGCGCTATTACGGCGCCCCGCATCGATCTCACCATCGCTATCCTTGGGACGCTGTTGTCCGCCGTGGTCGGCACCGTTATCGGCGCCCTGGTCGGCTTCTATTCGGTCGGCCGCGGGCCGAAGGTCTGGCTGTCCTTCGCGGTGATGCGGGCTGCCGATGTCCTGCAAGCCTTTCCCGTCTTCGTGTTCGCGATCGCGCTCGTCGCGGCCCTGGGCCAGAGCATCCAGACCGTGGTGCTGGCGATCGCTTTCGTGAACATGCCGATCTACCTGCGGTTGATGCGTTCGCAGGTGCTTAGCATCCGCGCCATGCGTTACGTCGAGGCTGCCAAGGTCGCGGGTGTCGCGGATATGACAACCATTAGACGCCACATCATTCCCAACGCTATCGCGCCGGTGCTGGCGCAACTCTCGGTCAATGTGGGATGGGGCATTCTGCTAACCTCGGCCTTGTCGTTCGTGGGCGCGGGCGTCCGCGCGCCGACACCGGAATGGGGCAGCATGATCGCTATGGGATTTCAGAACGTCGTCACCGGGCAGTGGTGGCCGTCTGTTTTCCCCGGTCTGTCGCTCGCCATCACTGTATTCGGCTTCTCGCTCGTGGGCGGCTCGATCGAGATGCTGTCCGACCCAGCACGCCGTCAGACCCTAGCGCAGGAGATGGAGCGCCGCGGTGCACGCATGGCGGCGCAGCAGGTCGTGAAAGCGGGGATCTAGGGCCTGTTGACATTAGGGGGTTGCCGTTTTGGCGCCGCTTGGGCTTGAAGCTCTGCAGGAGCGGAGTTTGAGCATGGTGGATCGGGATCGGTTTGTGGTTCGCGACGCGGTCTGGGAGAAGGT
>JAABUJ010002409.1_pt1 | contig 23243 bp, 20 predicted proteins | sample 5559131 | NCBI WGS metagenome assembly JAABUJ01 (sample SAMN10711875, study PRJNA513366) | rock metagenome | isolation source: Antarctica rocks | place: Antarctica: Victoria Land, Mt New Zealand nord | collected 2016-01-07
CTTGGTCGCTCACGTTCAGCCCCGGTTCCTCCCCGACGTGCTCGCGGCGGTAGACGTTCACCCAGTTACCCAAGGTCCCCTCACCGATCTGCAACTCCCGGGCCACTGAGGCGATGGGCCGCGACGAATCGATGACCAACCGGACAGCGTCCTCACGGAACTCCGGACTGAACACCCTCTTTGCTCGACTCACGACCTGGCCTCTCATCTAAGTGGAAAGATTGTATCCACTGTCCGAGAAACGCGGGGCACCTCAGTGGCGCACTGACCACTTGACACCGCCCCGTGAATAAGCCTCAAGGGCTAAACCGTCCGATCTCATGGCAGCCGCTAACTACTACGCCACCAGGACGTGTCTGAGCGGCCACCCGCCTGCCCCGACCGCCGAGCAGACCGCTCTCGCGCTGCACCAGGCCATCCGCCGCATGGCCAACCCGGCGTGGCCGGTGGTGGGGCTGCCCGAAGTGCTGTACAACGACCACGGCAGCGACTTCACCAGCGCCCGTCTGGAGCGGGTGTGCCTGGACACTCACATCCGGCTAATCCACTCCCGGGTCGGGTTCCGCAGGGCCGGGGCAAGATCGAGCGGGTTTTACGGCACCGTGACCAGCGAGCTGCTGCCGCACCTGGCCGGGCACATCCCGCATGGCACCTGCGGCACCCCCACCTCGCTGCCGACGCTCACCCTCGAGCAGCTTGAGGTGACCCGCCTTTCTCGGACAGTGGGCGGTTGCCACCCGGGAGCGGGGCCTGCTGCAGGAGTGGCTCGACCGCATCACCGACACGCCCGAGTAGCGGGGGCGCGTCACCTTGTCGGACAGCCCCGAGGACGACCGTGGCGTCCAGCTGCGCGGACCGAGCGACCCGCGCCGCCAGGCCGCCGCGGGCGAAGACCTCGACCGTCCCGGGCGCCTGCCGCCGACTGGTCTCGACCAGCAGGTGTCCCCCCGGTGCCAGCCACTGCCGTGCGCCGGCCACGACGCGGCGTTGGACGTCGAGCCCGTCCGCACCGCCGTCCAGAGCCACCCGGGCCTCGTACCGGCGGGCCTCCGGCGGCATCGTCGCGATCGCGTCGGTCGGGACATAGGGAGCGTTGACGACGAGCACGTCGACCCGTCCGCCAAGCGTGACCGGCAGCGGTGCGAACAGGTCACCTTCGACGACGACGCTCGAACCGCTCAGGTTCCGGCGCGCGCAGCGGACCGCGGCGGGGTCGACGTCGGTGGCGTACAGCTGCACCCCGCTCACCGCCGCAGCCACCGCCGCGCCCACCGCGCCGGAGCCGCAGCACAGGTCCACCACGACGGGGTCGCGGACCCGGCGGGCGAGGTCGATTCCCAACCGGGCGAGGAACTCCGTCCGGCGGCGGGGCACGAAGACCCCGGGCTCCACCGCGATCCGCAGACCGCAGAACTCCGCCCACCCGAGCACCTGCTCCAACGGCGTCCCGGCGACCCGGCGCGCCACCAACTCGTCCAGCTCGGCCGGGCTCGACGCCGCCGCGACGAGCAGCCGCGCCTCGTCCTCGGCGAACACACACCCGGCGGCCCGGAGCCGGTCGACCACGGCTGCGGCAGGGGCGGCTCCGGCGGCGGCTGCGGCTGCGGACCCGGCGCCGGGTGCAGCAGGGGCGGACCCGGCGGCGGCTGCAGCATCGGCTGCCTCGGACACCATCGGGCCAGTGTCCCGGCCGGCCGCCGGACCGACGCGGGGTATCGGAACGTGGCCTGTCGATACGCTTTGCCGCCGTGACCCTGTATGCCGCCTACGGGTCGAACCTGGACCCCGCCCAGATGCGCCAGCGCTGTCCGGAGTCCCCGCTGCGCGACTGTGGCTGGCTGACCGGCTGGCGGCTCACCTTCGGCGGCGAGGACGTCGGCTGGGACGGTCCGCTGCCCACCGTGGTGGAGGACGCGGCCAGTCAGGTCTACGTCGCGCTGTACGAGATCTCCGACGCTGACGAGGCCTCGTTGGACCGCTGGGAGAGCGCGGACACCGGCCTGTTCCGCAAGATCCGGGTCCGGGTGCAGACGCTGGAGGGCGACAGCACGGCGTTCGTCTACGTGCTGGACGACTTCGAGGGCGGCCTGCCCTCCGCGCGCACCCGGGATCAGGTCGCCACGGCCGCCGGAGCCGCGGGCGCCCCGCCGGACTACGTCGAGGCCCTGCGCGCGCGGCCCGTCCGCGAGGACGGCTGAGGTGGCCGCCCTCCCGACGGTCCCCGCCCGGGCCGACGCGAGCGACCCGGTGGCCCGGGCAGGCCTGCTGGCGCAGGCACGGACCTGGCTGGCCGACGACCCGGACCCGGCAACCCGCGCGGAGCTGGCCGACCTGCTCGAGCGGGCGGTCGGCGACGGTGCCGAAGTGACCGGCGCGGCTGCGGACCTCGCCGACCGGTTCGCGGGGTCCCTGCAGTTCGGCACCGCCGGCCTGCGCGGGGAGCTCGGGGCCGGACCGAACCGGATGAACCGGGCCGTCGTGCTGCGTGCCGCGGCCGGGTTGGTCGGGTTCCTGGTGCAGCGGGGCGCCCGGGGGATCGTCGTCGGCTTCGATGCCCGGCACCGCTCGGCCGACTTCGCCCGCGACACCGCCCGCGTCGCCTCCGCCGCCGGACTGCGAGCGGTGCTCCTGCCACGACCGTTGCCGACGCCGGTGCTCGCGTTCGCCGTCCGGCACCTCGGGGTCGACGCCGGGGTGATGGTCACCGCCAGCCACAACCCCGCGCCGGACAACGGGTACAAGATCTATCTCGGCGACGGCAGCCAGCTGGTCTCCCCCGACGACGCCGTCGTCGCGGCGCGGATCGCCGAGGTCGGCCCGGTCTCCTCGATCGCGGCGGACGACGCGCACGTCGAGGTCCCCGACATCGACGTACCCGATCTAGACGCGCCCGATCTCCCCGCGGCCGATCTCGACGCGCCCGATGTCGAGCGGACCGGCAGCGGGACCGGTCTGCTGGCGGCCTACACGGACCGGGTCGCCGGGCTCGTCGGCGCCTGCGGGCCGGGTCGGGCCGGGCTGCGGGTGGTGCACACCTCGGTGCACGGTGTCGGCGGGCCGGTGTTCGCCGCAGCCGCCGTGGCCGCCGGGTTCGCGCCGCCGCTGCAGGTCCCCGAGCAGGCCCGGCCGGACCCGGACTTCCCGACGACACCGTTCCCCAATCCGGAGGAGGCGGGCGTCCTCGACCTCGCCCTCGACCTTGCCCGCCGGACCGCCGCCGACCTCGTTGTCGCCAACGACCCGGACGCGGACCGGTGCGCCGTCGCGATCCCGGACCCGACCGCCCCCGGGGCCTGGCGACGGCTGACCGGTGACGAGGTGGGCGTCCTGCTGGCCTCCCGGCTGGTCGGCGAGGCGGGCCCGCTGGCAGGGGTGGATCCGGCACGGACCGTCTTCGCGCGGACGATCGTGTCCTCCACCTGGCTGGACTCGATCGCCGCGGCACACGGGGTCGAGGTGGTCCGGACACTCACCGGCTTCAAGTGGCTGGCCCGCGTCCCCCGGCTGCGCTATGCCTACGAGGAGGCGCTGGGCTACTGCGTGGACCCGGACGGAGTCGCGGACAAGGACGGCATCTCCGCGGCGCTGCTGGTGCTCGACCTCGCGGCCCGGCTCGCCGCCGACGGCGCCACCCTGGCCGACGCACTGGACGACCTGACCCGCGCCCACGGCGTGCACGCCACCGGACAGCTGTCCATCCGGGTCGCGGACCTGGCCGAGCGCGACGTCGCACTGCAGCGGTTGCGGGACGCGGCACCGACCGCTCTCGGCGGCCTGGACGTGACCGGCTCCGACGACCTGGCCCAGCCGACGGACGGCCTGCCGCCGACCCCCGGCCTGCGGCTGTGGCTGTGCGGGGACGGGGGCCTGCGCGGAAACGGCGGAACCCGCGCGTGGGTGGTGGTCCGCCCGTCCGGCACCGAACGGAAGCTGAAGTGCTACCTGGAGGTGGTCGTGCCCGACGCCGGCGATCTGGTTGCCGCCCGGTCCTCGGCGGGCTTGTCGCTGGCCGCGGTCACCGACGAGCTGAGAGCGGTGCTCGGCGCATGAGCGGGCTCCCAGCCGACAATCCGTTCGCCGCGCCGAGCACGCTGCCGTTCGCGTTCCCGCCGTTCGACCGGATCCGCGAGGAGCACATCGGCCCGGCGTTCCAGGCGGGCATGGCCCAGCAGCGGGCCGAGGTCGAGGCGATTGCCGCCGACCCGTCCACGCCGACGTTCGCCAACACAGTCGAACCGCTCGAACGATCCGGAGCAATGCTCACGCGAGTGGGCAAGGTCTTCGACACACTGGTGAGTGCGGCTTCGACGCCGACCCTGCGCGCGCTGGAGGCACAGCTGGCGCCGGAGCTCGCCGCCCACGCGGACGCCCTGCTGCTCGAGCCCCGGCTGTTCGCCCGGCTGAGTGCGGTGCACGCCGCACGCGACGGGCTGTCGCTGGACGCCGAGCTGGACGCCGAGCAGGTCGCCGTCCTCGACCGGCACCACCGCGACCGGGTCCGGGCGGGTGCCGGCCTGGACGAGACCGGCCGGGACCGCCTGCGTGCGTTGAACGAGGAGCTGTCCGAGTTGGAAGCAGCGTTCCGGACCGCACTGCTCGACGAGACCAACGACCTGGCCGTGCACGTCGAGGACGTGGCTCGACTGGCAGGACTGAGCGCGGGCGAGATCGCCGCGGCCGCCGCCGCAGCCGGCGCGCGGGGAACGGCCGGCTGGTTGCTGCCGCTCGTCCTGCCGACCGGTCAGCCGGTGCTGGCGTCCCTGCGCGACCGGGCCCTGCGGGAACAGCTGCATCGCGCGGCCACGACCCGCGGCCTGCGCGGGAACGACACCGACACCAGAGCGCTGCTCACCCGGACCGCGGCGGCCCGAGCAGAGCGGGCCGCACTGCTCGGCTACCCCACCCACGCGGACTGGGTGATCGCCGACCAGACCGCGGGCAGCGCCGACGCGGTCCTGGCCGTCCTCGGCCCGCTGGCACCGACCGCCGCGGCGAACGCCCGCTCCGAGCAGCGCCGGCTCACCGCAGAGCTGCACGCCGACGGCGTGGACGGCGAGCTCCAACCGTGGGACTGGGCCTACTACGCCGAGCGGGCACGGATCGGCCACGCCGGCTCGGCGGCCGGTGGCGCATCAGCCGGGGGATCGCTGCGCGACTACCTCGAGCTGGACACCGTCTACCGGGACGGGGTCTTCGCCGCCGCGACCGGCCTCTACGGGCTCGGCTTCGCCGAACGGCACGACCTGACCGCCCACCACCGCGACGCCCGGACGTTCCAGGTCACCGATGCCGACGGGTCACCGCGCGGCCTGTTCGTCCTGGACCCCTTCGCCCGGGAGTCCAAGCGCGGCGGGGCCTGGATGACCAACCTCGTCGACCAGTCGCGGCTGCTCGACACGCTCCCGGTGGTCGTCAACGTGCTGAACATCGCCCGCCCCCCGGACGGCCAGCCGGTGCTGCTGAGCTTCGAGGAGGTGATCACCGCCTTCCACGAGTTCGGGCACGCGCTGCACGGGCTGCTGTCCGACGTCACCTACCCGAGGCTGTCCGGGACGTCGGTACCGCAGGACTTCGTCGAGTTCCCCAGCCAGGTCAACGAGATGTGGGCCTACGAGCCGACGCTGCTCACCCGGTACGCCCGCCACCACCGGACCGGGGCACCGTTGCCGCCGGCGATGGCCGAGGACGTGCTCGGCGCCCGCTCGCGACCGCAGGGCCACGCGACGGCCGAGATGCTCGCCGCCACCCTGCTGGACCTGGCGTGGCACCAGCTCGGCGCGGGACAGGTCCCAAGTCCGGACGACGTCGAGGCGTTCGAGGCCGCAGCACTCCGGGCGCACGAGCTGGACCTGCCCGCGGTGCCGCCGCGGTACCGGAGCACGTACTTCAACCACATCTTCGGTGGCGGCTACAGCGCCCGGTACTACGCATACCTGTGGAGCGAGGTACTCGACGCCGATGCCGTGCGCTGGTTCGGCGAGCACGGCGGACTGACCCGGGAGAACGGTGACCGGTTCCGCCGGGAGGTGCTCGCCCGCGGCGGGACCGTCGACCCCGCGGCCGCGTACCGCGCGGTCACCGGTGCGGACCCGTCGACCGGGCCGCTGTTGGACCGCCTCGGACTGCGCGGCCCGGCCGCCTGACCGCGTCAGCGGGTCGCCACGACGATCGCGGCGACGGTCGGCGCCAGGGCCAGCACGGCCGGCCACCACACCCACCGGGTGACCACGCCGGGCCCCGGGTCGGGCACCTCGCCCGCGCGCCTGACCCGCTCGGCCTCCTCCCGGATCCGGGACGCCGCGTAACCGGCCTGGGTCGCCCCCACGGCCGCGTCGAGGGTCTGCGGGTCCATCCGCTGCCGCTCCGGGTCGCCGAGCGTGCCGCGCCGCCCGCCCCGCCCCCGGGCACTGCCCCCGCCGAATTGCGCCGCCGACATCTGCCGGGCCTGGACCGCAGCCCGGCTGCTCTGCCGCGCCGACGCGGTGACCGTCGCGGTGGTCAGCACCCGGCTGCCGACCCGGATGCGCAGTGCGCCGCGGGTGTCCGCGCCGGTGACCGCCCCGAGCCGGACGACGGTGTCGCGGAACGCCCCGACCACCACGAGATGGCGGCTGTGCAGCCGGACCCCGGGCCGCCACGCGCCCAGGTACACGGTGGCGTCACTGGCGAGGATGGCCAGCGCGACGACCAGGGACTCGCGGTCTCGCCCACGGACCGCGATGTCTACCAGCGCGAACCCGGACAACGCCCACCACACCACGGCCAGCGCACGCGGGCCGCCGGACCGGAACACCTCGACGGCCCGTTCGCCACGGGCCGGGCCGGCCGGCCGGGCCGCCGGCACCGGCCGGCCGGTCATCGACCCCCTGCCGCGGCAGCCTGGACACGCACCGAGTCCAGGACCGCGTCGGCCTCGCCGCTACTCGTCGCGGACTTGACCTGGACGAACAGCGTCCGGCCAGCCCGGGTACCGAGGAAGTCGTCCCATCGGTCCGGGCCACCGCCCGGGCAGTTCGTCCACCGGGTGACCGTGCCGGGGAACCCGCCGACGGTGCGACCGCGGACCTGCTGCGAGCTGCATCCGGCACGGGCGGCCAGCGGCCGGACCGTTCGCACGACGTCCCCGGGCCAGACGACGACCGCCGCACCCGGCCCCGTGTCCGCGCGGTCGGCGAACCGCGCGGGCTGGTTGCTGACGGTAAGCGCCGTTCCCATGGGCAGTCCGGTCACGCGCTGCGCGCCGGCGGAGTACCGACCGGCCCAGCCGGCGGGCACGCTCATCGCGAGACCCCCGCTCTCGACGAACCGGTCCCCCCGGGCGACGGCGAACGCCCGGTCGCGCAGGCCGGGCTCGAGGACGCCGGCCAGCGTCGCGGCGGCGGCGAGCACGGCCAGCGTCAGCAGGATCAGGCCGAGCACCCGTCCGGGATGCCGCCGGGGCCGCCGGACAGGGGTCGGCGAGGCCTCCGATGGGGCGGGGAGGTCCAGGAACCGGTCGGCGACCGCGGGGCCTGGGCCGACCGATGTCGGGGGTTCGACCGCTGTCGGGGCGCTCACCGCTGTCCGGGACCCGACCCCGGCGCCAACCGGGACACTGTCCGGCGCGGCTGCCGCCGCCAGCCCGACCGCCCGCCGGTCCGGCACGGCGGCGCGGGCCTGGGCCGGGTCGTCCCTGTCATCCCGGTCCGGTGCCCTGTCATCCCGGTCCGGTGCCCTGTCATCCCGGCCCCGTGCCCTGTCGTCCCGGCCCGGTGCCGGCCGCGCGGCGCGCATGAGCACCGTCTGATCAGCGCCGGCGGGAGCAGGCACCTCGGGGGCCGTCGGACGCCGGTCCGCAGGCCGTGCCGGCGACCGTGCCGCGGGGCGGCGGGCGGACGAGCCACCGATCGTCGAGCCCGGCCTGGCCGGCAGCGCCCCGGCGACGTCGACCAGCGCCCGCCCGAACGCCCGTGCGTCGGGGTAGCGGTCGACGGGGTCCGGCTCGAGGCCGCGCTGCAGCACCGCGTCCACGCCCGGCGGCAGGTCCGACCGGTAGTGCCCGACCGGCCGGACCGGCTCGGCGGACCGGTTGAGCACGCTGACCGGCGAGTCGGCCCGCCGCGGGGTCTCCCCGGCGAGCAGCCGGTAGGTCAGCGCGGCCAGCGCGTAGACGTCCGAGGCGAACGTCAGCCCGAACCCCTCGGCCTGCTCCGGTGGCATGTAACCGGGGGTCCCGGCGGCCAGCGTCATCCCGGACGCCGCGATCGCGGCCTTGGCCAGCCCGAGGTCGGAGACCAGGACCTCCTGCCCGTCGTGCCCGGCGCGCAGCAGGACGTTCGACGGCTTGATATCGCGGTGGATGATGCCGCGTCCGTGCAGGACGGCCACGGCGCGGGCGGTCTCCACGGCGAACCACAGCGCCTCGGGCGGGCTCATCGGCACGCCCGTCAGCCGATCGGCCAGCGTCCCGGAGTCGGCGTAGGTCATGACGAAGTACGGGCGCCCGTCAGGCAGGTCGCCGATGTCGTGGACGCGCACGACCCGGTCCGAGTCCGCCCGGCGCAGCATCCGCGCCTCCTCGACGAACCGCTCGCGCACATCGGCGCGCCCGGCCCAGTTGTCGGCCAGAACTTTCACCGCGACCGGACCGTCCAACACGTCGTCGTGCGCCAGCCAGACGGAGGCGAACGCGCCGGAGCCGATCCGCTTCACGACGCGATAGCGTCCGAAGAGTTCGGGATCGGCCACGCTCCCATGATGGCGGACAGCAGGGACCGGCTCCGGAGCTGCCTGCCGCGACGACCGGGACAGCCCGTCCCGCGTGTGCCCGGACCCATGGGAGATGTCAGTCATGAGTGCCGAGGACACGACCGAGGAGCTGGCCCGCCGTGCCGCGGCCGGCGACACGGCCGCCCTGCCGGAGCTGCTGCGGCGGATCGAGCCGGAGGTGCTCCGCCGTTGCTCCCGCTTCCTGCCCTACCGGCAGGACGCAGAGGAGGCGGCCCAGGACACGCTGCTGATCGTCGCCCGGAAGATCACCAGCTTCCAGGGCCGGTCGAAGTTCTCCACCTGGCTCTACGAGGTCAACGCCAACTGCGCCCGCCAGACGTACCGCTCGCTCAAGCGCCGCGCGGCCGAGCAGCCGGGCTACGACGACACCCCGCCCGAACGCCCGGACCCCGCCCGGACCTCGATCATCGCCGGCTCGCGCATCGATCTGCTCGACGCGCTGGAGCAGCTGGAGGAGCGCCGCCACGACCTGGTCGAGCCGGTGGTACTGCGTGATGTAGCGGGCCTGGAGTACTCGGAGATCGCCGAGCGACTGGGCATCCCGCTGGGCACCGTCAAGTCCCGGATCCACGACGCCCGCAAGCTCCTTCGGACCTGGTTGGTCGTCCATGGCTGAGCCCATCCGCCGACATTCACTTCGATCGACCGGCAGGGCGTCCGACGGGCGGATGCTCTCCCCCGGCGTGCTCGCCGCCGGCGTGCTCGCTGTCGGCCTGCTCGTCGGTGGCTGCGGCGTCCCGCAGTCGGACTCCGGGGCCGCCGGACCGGCGCTGGGTCCCGGCCCGGCGACGGCCGGTGCCGCGGCGCCCGGCACCGGCCCATCGCGCACCACCTCTCCGGCGATGCCGACCTCGTCGGGAAGCGGAGCCCCCCGGCAGACCGACGGTCCGGGGCAGGCGCCGAGCGACGCTCCGGGCCAGACCGCCGTCCCGACGGCGTCCACCCGGCCCTCGGCCGACATCCCGACCGCCACGGCAACAGCGACGCCGGACCCGACCGGAACACCGGAGCCGACCGGGACACCGCTGTTCACGCCGGCACCGACGCAGACCTCCACCTCCAGCGGTTCAGTCGACCCGACGGCGACCACGACCGGGGGATCGACCGGCGTCCCGGCGCCGTCCGGGAACGGGAGCGCCGCGAGCATCGGCAGCCTGTCCGCCACCGAGATCGGGTACGGGAACCGCTCGTTGCGGCTGTCCGCTCCCGACGGCTGGGTCCGCACTACCCCCCTGCTCACCAGCCAACGGAACCGCACGCAGTGGACCGAGCCGGACGGGACGGTCCTGGTGCTGGTCGAGATCAACGACGCGAGCGGGACCGACCCGCTCACCATCGCCCGCTGGCACGACGCCGAACGCCGATCCTCCGGCAGCGGCGGGTACGTCCAGGGGTCGGGGCGGGTCACCCCGGGGCCGGGCAATGGCGCCACCTGGGAGTACAGCTACCGCGACAACAGCGGGGTGCGGCTACAGGCGCTGGACTGGTTCGCCCCGGTCGGCTCGACCGACGTCGCGCTCTTCGTGTCCGCCCCACCGGGGAACCAAACAGCAGCCCGTGCACTGTGGGTGCGGATGATCGACAGCACCGCGGCCGGAAAGTCCGGCTGAACCCGGCGGCCGCTTCTCCATCCAGCCGGCCGCTTCTCCATCCAGACGGCTGAGTCTCAAGCCAGCCGGCCCCGGATCAGCGGCGGGACCGTTGGCGATCGCTGCCCGACGTCGACCGCGTCGGCCAGGGCGGTCCGGGCAGCGGCGAACCGGCCTTCGTCGTCGCTGTGCAGGGTCAGCAGCGGCTGCCCGGCCCGCACCCGGTCCCCCGGCCGGGCGTGCCAGGTGACCCCGGCACCGGCCTGGACGGTGTCCTCCTTACGCGCACGCCCGGCCCCGAGCCGCCACGCGGCGACGCCGACCGCCAGCGCGTCCAGCCGGGTGAGCACCCCGTCGGCAGCGGCGGCAACCGTGTCGGTGTGCCGGGCCGTCGGCAGCGGGGCGTCCGGGTCGCCGCCCTGGGCGGTGACCATCGCCCGCCAGGTGTCCATCGCGGACCCGTCGGCGAGGGCATCGGCCGGATCCTTGGCGGCGCCGAGGCCGGCCGCGGCGAGCATCTCCCGGCCGAGGGTGACGGTCAGTTCGACGACGTCGGCCGGCCCGCCGCCCGCCAGCACCTCCAGGGCCTGCGCGACCTCGAGGGCGTTGCCCGCCGTGCGGCCCAGGGGCGTGTCCATCCCGGTCAGCAGGGCGACGGTGCGGACGCCGGCATCGGTCCCGAGGTCGACCATCGTCCGGGCGAGCGCCGTCGCGTCGTCCAGCGTCTTCATGAACGCCCCGGACCCGACCTTGACGTCGAGGACGAGCGCTCCCGTGCCCTCGGCGATCTTCTTGCTCATGATGCTGCTGGCGATCAGCGGGATCGACTCGACGGTGCCGGTGACGTCGCGCAGCGCGTAGAGCTTGCGGTCCGCCGGGGCCAGGTCGGCCCCCGCCGCGCAGATCACCGCACCGACCGTGGTCAGCTGGCGGTCGTACTGGGCCGGGGTCAGGGCGGCCCGCCACCCGGGGATCGACTCCAGCTTGTCGAGGGTTCCGCCGGTGTGCCCGAGACCCCGACCGGACAGCTGCGGGACCACCGCACCGCACGCCGCGACGGCCGGGGTCAGGGGCAGCGTGATCATGTCCCCGACCCCGCCGGTGCTGTGCTTGTCCACGGTCGGGCGGTCGATGCCGGACAGGTCCGCGCGCCGTCCGCTGGCCACCATCGCCGCTGTCCACCGGGCGACCTCCGGGCGGTCCATCCCCCGCCAGACGATCGCCATCGCCAGCGCAGCCATCTGCTCCTCGGCGATCTCGCCCCGGGTGTAGGCGTCCACCACCCAGTCGATCCGGTCGTCGTCGAGCCGACCGCCGTCCCGCTTGGCCCGGATCAGGTCCACCACGTCGAACGCCCCGGTCGCTGTCACGCCGCGACGGTAACGGCGACCCCCCGGCCGACTTCCGACTGGGAGACTTCCCGTCATGGCCTCCACCGAACGGACGACGCGGGTCCCGGATCGGGGGACGGACCGGCGAGGGGCCGTCGGGCCGGACCCGGTTGTGCGCCGCGCTATGTGGGCGGTGGCGGGGGTGTTCACCCTCAACGGGTTCGGGTTCGCGAGCTGGGTGAGCCGCATCCCGTCGGCACGGGACGAGCTCGGCCTGCAGTCGGGCCCACTCGGCCTGGTGCTGTTGGGGCTGTCGTTCGGTGCCGTGCTCTCCCTGCCGTTGGCCGGGGTGATCGTCACCCGGTTCGGTGCGGCCGCAACGGTGACCGTCACCTCGCTGCTGATGGCCGTCGGGCTGGTGACCGTCGCCGTCGGCACCGGCATCGGTGTGCTGCCGGTGGTCGTCGGGCTGTTCGCGATGGGCCTCGGGCAGGGGTCGTGGGACGTTGCGATGAACGTGGAGGGCGCTGCGGTGGAGCAGCGGCTCGGGCGCGCGATCATGCCCAGGTTCCACGCCGGGTTCAGCGTGGGGACCGTCGTCGGTGCACTGCTCGGTGCCGGTGCGGCCGGCGCCGGGCTGCCCGTCCGGACGCACCTGGTGATCGTCGCGGTGGTCATCGCCGTGCTTGCCCCGCTGGCGGCGCGGGCCTTCCTGCCGTCCGTCGCGCAGGGGTCGCCGGAGGCGGCCGAGCCCGCGCCGGCCGGCGCGGTCGGCCGGGCGTGGCGGGAGCCGCGGACCCTGCTGATCGGGTTGGTGGTGCTGGCCTTCGCGTTCTCCGAGGGAACCGGCAACGACTGGCTCGCGCTGGCGACCGTCGACGACTACGGGCAGTCGCAGGCCGTCGGATCCCTGGTCTTCGCCGTCTTCGTGGCCGCGATGACGGTCGGCCGGCTGGTGGGCACGCCGCTGCTGGACCGGCTGGGCCGCGTGGTGGTGCTCCGCGGGACCGCAGGGATCGCGGTGCTCGGGTTGCTGGCCGTCGTCCTCGGCTCGTCGCTGCCGTTCGCGGTGGCCGGCGCGGCGCTGTGGGGGTTCGGCTCGTCGCTGGGGTTCCCGGTGGGGATGAGCGCGGCCGCGGACGACCCAGCCCGCTCGGCCGCTCGGGTGAGCGTCGTCGCCTCGATCGGCTACACGGCCTTCCTGGCCGGCCCGCCGCTGATCGGCTTCCTCGGCCAGCACGTCGGCATCCAGCGCAGCCTGTCGGTGGCCGCTGCGCTGCTGGTGATCGGCTTCCTCGTCGCGGCGAGCACCCGGATGCTGCCGGGCACCACCCTCGGCGCCGGACCCGCGGCCGACTGACCCGCCGCTCCTGGGCCTGCGACCACCCCGTCGTCGAGGCGGGCCGAACGCGTTGTAGGTCAGCTGACGATGTCGAGGACGACGGCTGATTGGCGGGCCTGGCGAGCATCCCGGTCGCGGTCACGCTGGTGTACCGGCGTCCTAGCGCTGCGCTGGCCGCGGCCAGCGCGAGGGTCCCGGCGAACGAGACCCGCAGCGGTGAGCCACCTCCCACCGCCTCCTGACGCGGCGCGCGTCACCTGATAGGCCCCGGCGCTGGCGTCCTCGGCGATCAGGTCGAATTCTTCGAAGCCCGACAGCGCCGGCCGCTCATCTGGGCAGGTACGTCCACGCTGAACGGAACTGTCCGATTCTTCGCTCCCGGAGCGGCTGTGCTCGCAGAACGAGAGCGCAGTGTCACGGGGCGACGAGGGCTCCGTCGCGACCGCGGACCGTGGCAGCCCATTCGTCGTGCGGCGACAGGGGCGCCGGAAAACGCTTCGCGGCCCGCTCGTCGAGGTCGATGCCCCAACCGGGGGCCTCATTCGGGTAGAGCCAGCCCCGTTGCGCCACGAGGGTGCCGGGGAAGACTTCTTGCACCGCGTCGCTGTACTCGTGCCCCTCCTGAATCCCAAACGCGGAGGAGGTCACGTCGAGCGCCACGTTCGCCGCTGCCGCGATGGGCGACGTGTCGCCCGGCGCGTGCCATGCGGTCTTCACGCCCCGCGCCTCGCTCAGCGCGGCAATCGTCCTGGCCGGTCCGAATCCACCGATCGCCGAGATGTGGCAGCGGATGAAGTCCACACCGCCCTCAAGCACGAGGCGGGCGGCGTCGGTCGCGGAGGTCGCGAGTTCGCCCACGGCAATAGGGACGGGTGACGCCGCGCGGACCTCGGCGAGCCGGTTCCAGTTCTCGGGGGCCAGCACGTCCTCGAGGAAGAAGGGCCGATAGGGCTCGAGTCGTCTGGCGAGCACGACTGCCTCCTTTGGGGTGAGGCGGGAGTGAACGTCGTGCAGCAACTCCAGCTCATCGCCGAAACGCTCCCGGGCCGCGTCGAACAGCGCGGGCGTGGTGCGAAGGTATTGCTCCACGCTCCACCCCTGCGGGTAGACGGAGTCGGGTAGGCCCGGCAGTGCCGGGGCTCCATATGTTCCCGTACCCGGTTGCGCTGTCTGCAGGCGGACGTGCCGGAGTCCGAGTTCGCGCAGCTCGTCCGCGTGATCCAGTGTGGCCTCGACGCCGCCGCCGCTCGCGTGCAGGTAGGTGTCGGCCGCCGCACGCACCTTGCCCCCGATGAGTTCGTGCACCGGCATGCCGCTCCGCTTGCCCGTGATGTCCCACAGGGCCATGTCCAAGCCGGAGATGGCATTGTTGCTGACCGGTCCCTCCCTCCAGTATGCCGAGAACCTGGCCAGCCGGACCAGGTCGGCGATGTCGCCCGGATAGCGCCCGACCACCAGCCGTTCCAAATGCTGCTCGACGAACGCGACGACGGCGTGCCAGCGCTGCGTGAAGGTCGCGCAGCCCAGCCCGTAGAGCCCGTCAACGTTCGTGTCGACCCGCACCACGACGAGCGCGATGCCCTCGGGGGCGGTCACGACGGTGCGCACTCCGCTGATCCGGACGTCTTCGCGAGATGGCCACGGCGGGGCAAACCCCGGGATCGGAGGCGCGAAGGTTTCGGTCTCGTCAAGCATTCGTCTTTCCCATTCTAAGGTCGTCGAACGCACCCGGAGTGGCCCGGTGGATGGAGTGGCGAGGGGTGAAGCCGAGCACGTCGGCGGCCTTCCTGGTATCTATCAGGGACTGCCGCCCGCGGATCGGTGAGCGGCGCGGTACCCGTGGCGCGTAGCGATCCAGGAGGTCCGCTGTCGGCTCGGCGAGCAATGTGTCCTCCGCGGACAGTCCGAGAACGACGGCGCCGTCCAATGGTGCGACGAGACCCAGGTATACCGCCTCTGCGGCGTCTCGGAGGTCGAGGTACGACCAGCCCTCGCGGACCGCGTCCTCCGGTCGCTCGGCCGACCGCCGCGCAGCGACGTGGAGCGCGGCCTCGGTGTCGACGCGGGGGAATCGGAACGCCACGACCGCCATCCCCCACCGACGGGCCACCATGGCTGCGGTCAGTTCGTCGGAGCGCTTCGACAGGGAGTACCAGTCCGCGAGGTCCGTCGGAATTTCCTCGTCGATCGGAAAGTACAGCGGCAAGACATCGTGCGGGTTCAGCGGCACCCCGAACGCGTTGATGCTCGAGGCCACGACCGCCCGGGGCACCCCTCGTTCGGCCGCATGAGCCAGCACGGTGAACGTCGAGGTCACGTTGGTGACGTAGACGTCGTGCGGTGTGCCGAGGTCGCGATGGGGGATCGCGGCGAGGTGCACGACGGCGTCAACCCCTTCCAGCGCCGTGACGACGGCCCGCTCGTCCATTGCGCTAGCCGTGAGGACGCGGTCCGCTGTGAACCCGTCGGGGTAGTCCAACGACAGGGCGGTGACCGCGACGCCGCGCTCGGTGAGCAGTCTCGTCACGGCGCGACCGATCCTGCCTGCCGCGCCAGTGACGAGCACACGACCGGGCGCGGGAGTCGGCCCCGTCATCCCTTGACCGCCCCACCAAGGCCGGCGCCCCGAAGGAACATCCGCTGGAACACGATGAACACCACGACGGGTACGAGGGTCGTTATCGCGAGGGCCGCCAGGTAGACGTCCAGCGGGATCGCGTCCTGGAGGGTGGGCAGGCGCACGGACAACGGCTGCATTGCCGGATCACGCAGCACGAGCAGCGGCCAGAGGTAGTCCTTCCAGGACGCGAGTACGGCGAACACCGATACCACGCCCAGGATCGGCTTCGACATGGGCAGCACGATCGAGACGAAGAGGCGCCAGGAGCCCGCGCCGTCGGTCCTCGCCGCCTCGAACACCTCCCAGGGCAGGTTGTCGAAGAACCGCTTGACCAGCACGACGTTGAACGCGCTTGCGCCCGCCGGGAGCCACACGGCCCAGAACGTGTTGATCATCGACACTCCGATGATCGGCGGGTGCAGGATCGTCAGGTAGAGCGGAACCAGCAGCACGACTGCCGGGACGAAGAGCGTGCCGAGCACGAGCGAGTACAGCACCTTGCCGTACCTCGGCTTCAGGACCGATAGCGCGAATCCGGCCGTTGTCGCGACAATGAGCTGCGCGGCCCACGAGCCGACCGCGACCCACACCGTGTTGAGGAACTGGACGCTGAGCTTGAGAGTGAACCAGGCCGTTCCGAGGTTGGACCAAGCAACGCCGTGCGGGAAGAGCGCGAACGGCTGCTGGAGCGTATCGGCTGTGGGGGTGACGGCGGACTTCGCCAGCCAGAGCAGCGGCCCGGTGCCGAACACGATCAGCAGGATGAGCAGCAGCGTGTGCGCCACCCGGGCCGTCCACTTGATGCGGCCCTTGCGCCAGTCGGCGCTCGAGAGCAGACGCCGGTCGGGTGCGTCCTCCGACTTCCTCGATTGGCGGCGAGCGACTCGAGGGGCGGTGGGGTTTCCTACCAGCGGTGCGGCGTCGGTTCCCAAGCCGGGCCGGCCCCCCGTTATGTTCCCTGTGCTCAATTCTAGCTCCAAGATCGGGTGAGTCGGAAGTAGACGAGGGACAGGACGGCGAGGAATACGGCGAGCAACACGCTGAGCGCGGTCGCCGCACCATAGTCACCGCCCAGGCTGTTCTGGAACGCGTAATTGTAGATAAGGAGCAGGATCGTCGTCGTCGAGTTGACCGGTCCACCATCAGTGAAAAGAAACGGCTCGAGGAACACCTGCGCCGTCCCGATTATCTGCAGGATGAGGGTGACGAGGAGGATGCCGCGAAGCTGCGGCAGCGTGATGTGCCAAATTTTATTCCAGACGGACGCCCCGTCGACCTCCCCCGCGTCGTACAGCTCGGGCGCGACACCGGTGAGGGCGGCCAGATAGATGATGATCGTGCTGCCGGCAGCGGCCCAGGTCGCTTCGACGACCAGTGAGGGCATGGCCTGGAGCTCGTTCTGAATCCACGGTTGGGGGGGCAGGTGAGCCCAGGCGAGGATCGTGTTGAAGACGCCGGTCGGGCTCGCGTCGTAAAAGAACTTCCAGAGCAGCACCGCGACCACGGGCGGGACCACGACTGGCAGGTAGGCGAGCGCACTGTAAAGGCCCTTCCAGCGGCGCACCTCCGACATGAGGACGGCCGCGACGAGGGGAATCGGGTACCCGAGCACGAGCGCGAGCAGCGCGAACCATCCAGTGTTGCCGACAGCGGTCCAGAACAGTGGATCGTTCACGACCCGGACGAAGTTGCTGAAGCCGACGAACGTCGGGGCGGTCACGAGGTTGGTGGTCTGGAAGCTCATGACGACGGCGCGGACGATGGGGTACCACGAGAACAGGCCGAAGATGAAGAGCATCGGAAGCAGGAACAGCAGGCTGCTGAGCCCGCCACCGCGGACCCAGCCGGTGACCGAACGCCGGGCGTGGCGCTTGCGGCGGAGGGTGCTCGCGCGACTCGTGACGGCCATGACTGGTCCTCTCGGGCGGCTTCGGGGCTGGATCCGACCGGCTCGGCCGCACGAGCCGGTCGGATCCGTCATCACTTCGCCGTGTCTACGACAGGCTGCATCTTCGCGTCGACGCCCTTCAGCAGCGCGTCGATGTCCGCGTTCCGGTTGGTGAGGACGGCCTGCACCACCGAGTCCAGCGCCGCGTAGAGCTGCTGCGACGCCTTCGCCGGCTCGGGGACCACCTGCTCGTCGAAGATCTTCGCGGTGAACGGCGCAACGTTGCTCAGCGGAATGTTCACCTCGGGCTTGATCCACTCCTGCGACTGGTTGTACGTCGCCTGGTTGAAGACCGGCAGCGTCGGCACACCGACCGGCTGCTTGTTCGCGGCCAGCACCTTGGCCGCGGAAACCGCCTGGGCCTTGTCGGTCAGGGGCTGCATGTAGTAGAAGTCGATCCACTTCACGGCCGCCGCCCTCTGCTCAGGCGTCGCCTTGACGCTCACCGCCGCGACGTTGCCGCCGCTCAGCACGCCGGCGTCGGTGCCCTCGGTGGGCAGCGGTGCGAGGCCGTAGTCCGCCGGCTTCACGCCGTCCTGCTGCACGAGCGCGCCGAGGACGTCCGATCCGCTCGGATACATCGCGATCTGCCCCGCGCCGAACCTTTGGTTGATGCCGCTCCAGTCGAGCAGGAAGTTGCTGCCGAGCGAGTTGTCTACCCAGCGCATGTCATGTAGCTGCTGCAGCACCGCCTTGGTCTGCGGGTTGTCGGTGGTCACGGTGGTCTTGCCCCCCGACGTCGACTGCACACGGCCACCGCGCGAGTAGGTCGCCGCGGTCAGTTCCCAGCCACCCGTGCCGCCCTGCGTCATCTGCATGTAGCCCGCGACCCCCGGGACCTTCTGGGCGATGGTCTTCGCGTCGGCGCGCACCTCGTCCCACGTCGTCGGCGGCTTGTCCGGGTCTAGGCCGGCCTTCTTGAAGATGGCACGGTTGTACGAGAGCCCCATGGCGTACGGCCCGTAAGGGAGTCCGAAGATCTTGCCCGAGGAGTCCTGCGCCACACCGAACACGTTCTTATTGAACTGGGAGACGTACGGCAGTTGCTTGACCTGGTCGGTGATGTCCGCCAACTGGCCATTCTGGAGCAGGCTCTGCGAGTCGGTAAAGGGCACGCTGAACTCTGTGGGCAGGGTGCCGCCCGCGAGTTGGGAGGCGAAGGTGGGTCCCGTCCACTGGTACTCCTGCGGCGTGACCGTGATGTCGGGGTGGACCTTCTCGAAGGCTGTCACCCGCCCGTTGAACGCGGCGACAGCCTCCTTCGTGCTGCCCGGGATCAGGCTCGCAACCGTGATCGTGGTCTTGCCGTTGGCGGCGGTCTTGTCTCCCGCGCTCGAACAGCCGGACAGCAGTCCAACTCCGGTTGCGGCGAACGCGGCGAACGCGACCCATCGTCGTGATGACATCATCGTCAGTCCTTCCAATGCTGTGTGCGGGTGGGGTGGTGTGCTGCGGTGATCCGCTGGCTCCTCCGCGAGTACTTCGCTACGTGCGAAGCCAGACGGTGGAGTCAGGGGCAGATCGGCCGCCGTCGACAGGTGCGCGCCGCACGAAACCAAGGATGCTGGACCGAAACGTTTGGGACGATGTCGAGGACGGTCCTCATTCCGAACGCCCGAGCCTCGGCGATGAGCGGCTCGGCCTGCTCCAGGTCGCCGAAGAATGGGCGGACGCGGCGGCAGTCCTCCACGGCAGCCGACTCCGGACGCCGTTGATGTCACCGACGCCGTCGCCGTCGCTACCGGCGAAGCCGCGGACATAGACCTGGTAGACGACGGCATCGCGCCACCACGTCTCATCGGTAAGCCGCGGACCGGTCGCGATCTCGAACGGATTTACCTCACAGGATGCGCTGAGTGTGACGGAACTCATGAGCAGTTCCTTTCGCATCATCGGGATCCGGCTACCTCGGAGTTGAGCGAGCGCCGGTTGGAGCGGGCGCCAGCGCCTCAACGTAGACAGTGGAGTCGAACGATGCAAAAAACCGACGAATTGAAACTGGCTTGCAGGAGTCCGCGCAAGAACGCGAGCCCGTTGCGACTCTGCTCGGAAGTGGCAGCGCTACCGCGAGCGGGGGCCGGACGAGCGGCGGACAACGAGCTCGGGCTCGAAGACGAACTCGTCGAGGGGGGCAGGCAACCCACCCATCTGGCGGACCAGCAGTTCAATCATCATTCGGCCCATCGGCTCGATCGGCTGCCGAAGGGTCGTTAGCGGAGGATCCGTGCAGTTCATGAGAGCGGAGTCGTCGAAGCCCACGACCGACGCCTCGCCCGGGATGGAGCGGCCGAGCCGTCGCGCAGCACGGATCGCACCGAGTGCCATCACATCGCTGGCGCACACAATCCCGGTGACCCCTCCGGTCAGGAGCCGGGAGGCGCTGGCCTGAGCAGCCTCCAACGAGAACAGCGAGTGGGCCACGTCGCCATCGCTGATGGTTATTCCCCGCTCAGCAGCCCAGCGCTTCGCGGCCGCGAGCTTGCGCTGCGATGCCACGTGGTCCTCGGGACCGAGCAGCAGGCCGATGCGTTCATGGCCCAGTTGGTACAGATGGCCGACGGCAAATTCCATAGCCACGGTGTCGTCGCACGAGACGGTCGGGAAGTCCACCTCCTCGCTCCGCGCATTCAGCAACACGGTCGGCAGCTGAAGGTCCTTCAAGCGGGCGTAGTGTTCGTGCGGAGCTCGCTCCTGCGCGTAGTTGCCACCCATGAAGAGGATGCCCGAGACCCGCTGCTCGAGCAGCAGATCAACGTAGTCACTCTCCGTGATGTTGCTGCTGGCCGGCGTGCAGAGCACCGAGGTGTAGCCGCTCTGGGCGAGCGTTCCGCCAACGACCTCCGCGAACGCCGGGAAGATGGGATTCTGCAGTTCAGGCAGGACCAGGCCGACCAGGCGACGGCGCTCCCCGCGCAGTTTCGTCGGTCGCTCGTAGCCCAGCACGTCCAACGCGGCCAGCACCGCACGCCGGGTGGGCTCGGACACGCCCATCTTGCCGTTGAGCACGCGGCTCACCGTGGCTTCACTCACACCCACCTTGCGTGCGACCTCGGCCAAGCGCTGTGTCATGTGCTGAGCTTAGGAGGGCACTTTCACCAGGGCTCGCCACTCATGACACACCGTTGCTGGTCAGCGCAGGCGCGGGCGGTCCGTGACCCTGGGTCGGTCTAGAGGCCACGCTGTGGGCCTCCGTAGAGTCGTGTCTGCGTAGCGTGACCGGCGACGACGGGTCTTTGATCATGGTGCGAGGACGGATACGGGCTCATCTACGGGAGGATGAGGGTGCTGACGCCTTCCCGACCGAGAGCCCGTATCCGCGATTGCATGGTCCTGTGCATGCGCGGTCGGCGACCAGCCGCTTGACCGCGTGCCTGGCCTGCTTGCCGCTGCCCTGCCCGCTGATCTGCCCCGTCACCGCAACTTCCAGCTGGTCGTTGACCTCGCCGTTGGCGGCGAGGCGGCGACGTCGTCGCTGATCGCTGCGCTTTCGGCGGCGCCCCCGTGCGGAGGCGCAGCGATTGCTCACCGCTGACCGAGTCGGCTATTGTTCCAGAGAGTGAACCGTCTCCACGTATGTGAACGAACGCCGGCCTGATGGATGTGCTGACGATCGGTGAGGTCATGGCGTGCTTCGCCGCCGACCTGGCGGCAACGGGTGCTGTCGGGGTTTTCCGGAGATCGGTGGGTGGCGCCGAGGCGAACACCGCCATCGGCCTCGCCCGCCTCGGCGATTCCGTCGCGTGGATCTCTCGCGTCTCGACGGATCCACTGGGTGAGGCGGTACTGGATGCGCTCCGGACCGAAGGCGTCGACGTGTCACGGGTCGTCGCCGTCGAGGACGCGCAGACCGGTTTGATGCTGAAGGAACGGGTCGACGAGCACGAGGTCCGCGTCTTTTACTACCGCGCTGGCTCCGCGGCCTCCGCTCTTCAGCCAGGCGACGTTCCGGACGACGCAGTGCGGGAAAGCCGGTTGTTCCACGTCACTGGGGTCACACTCGCGCTCGGAGAGGCCCCACGGCAGCTCGCGATCGAGACCGCGGAGCGTGCTTCCGAAGGGGGAAGCCGGGTGACGTTCGACCTCAACTTCCGTCCGAAACTGACCTCGGCGGACGGTGCTCGCCGGTTCACTCACGAGATCCTGCCGTTCGTGGACGACTGAGGTGCCCGACTTCTTCCGGACAGTGGGCCCCAAGTAGATTGGGGTGAACAGATCGGGATGGAATCGTATCGAGTAAACGTGGTAAGTATTCTCCGGAGTTTAAGGAGGCGGCGGTCCGGGAGGTCATCGACCGGTCTCGGCCGGTGGCTGACGTCGCGCGGGAGAATGGTCTGGTCGCTCAGACGCTGGGGAACTGGGTAAGCGCCTGGCGTGTGGATCACGCCGGTGAGGAACCGCAGCTGTCGGTGTCTGAGCGGGCCCGGCTGAAGGAGCTCGAGCGGGAGAGCCGTGAGCTGCGGATGGAGAATGAGTTCTTGGGAAAAGCGACGGCCTTCTTCGCCAAGAAATCGCAGTAGACGTGAAGTACGCGTTCATCTGCGGCGAGGAAGGGAACTACCCGGTCGCCAAGATGTGCCGGTGGGCGAAGGTCTCACGGTCGGGGTACTACGAGTGGCACGGTCGCGGCCCGTCCTCGACCGAGCTCCGTCGCCGGCGGCTGGCCACGTTGGTGGCGTGGTCGTTCAAGGACTCCGATGGCACCTACGGGTACCGGCGGGTGCGCGCCCACCTGGCCCGGGTCGGCCAGCACGCCGACCCCGAGACGATCCGCCTGCTGATGCGTGAGCTCGCCCTGGTGCCGTGCCAGCCAGGACCCTGGCGGCCCACCACCACGGTCGCCGGCGACGTCGCGAGCACCCCGGACCTGCTGCGCCGGGACTTCACCTGCAACACCCCGGCGACCAAGCTCGTCGGGGACATCACCTACATCCGCACCTGGGAAGGATGGCTGTACCTGGCCACCGTGCTGGACTGCCACACCAAGCAAGTCCTCGGCTACGCCATGGCCGATCACCTGCGCACCGCACTGGTCACCGACGCCCTCGCGATGGCCGCCCGCAAGGTCACCATCCGTGCCGGCGTCACCGTGTTCCACAGCGACCGGGGCTGCCAATACACCCTCCCAACAATTCGCTGACACCACCGACCAACTGGGACTGGTCCGCTCCCTGGGACGCACCGGAACGTGCTACGACAATGCTTGGGCTGAGTCATTCAACGGCACCCTCAAGAACGAACGAGTCAACCGAACCGTGTACCCCACCAAGGACCACGCCAGAATTGACATCACCCGCTACATCGAACTAAGATACAATCAGAAAAGGCTCCACTCCGCGCTCGGATACATCACTGGGGTGCCCCGCGTTTCTCGGACAGTGGATACAATCTTTCCACTTAGATGAGAGGCCAGGTCGTGAGTCGAGCAAAGAGGGTGTTCAGCCCAGAGTTCCGTGAGGACGCTGTCCGGTTGGTCATCGATTCGTCGCGGCCGATCGCTTCAGTGGCGCGGGAGCTGGGGATCGGGGAGGGAACCCTGGGTAACTGGGTGAACGTCTACCGCCGCGAGCACGTCGGGGAGGAACCGGGGCTGAACGTGAGCGACCAAGCCCGGCTCCGTGAACTCGAGCGAAAATACCGGGAGGTG
>JAABUJ010002410.1_pt1 | contig 23236 bp, 19 predicted proteins | sample 5559131 | NCBI WGS metagenome assembly JAABUJ01 (sample SAMN10711875, study PRJNA513366) | rock metagenome | isolation source: Antarctica rocks | place: Antarctica: Victoria Land, Mt New Zealand nord | collected 2016-01-07
GCCGACAAGCTCACCGTGCCGGCCAGGGGCGGGGTGAATGCGCACCTGAAGATCCCGGGCCTGATCGGTGGGATGGTCGCTGGTGCGGACAGCATCGATGACATGGACCTGCTGCGGCACGGCGGGACCGACCGGCTGTTCGGTGGCGTCCGGGCCCCTTCCACCCTCGGGACGTTCCTGCCGGCGTTCTCGTTCGGGCATGTCCGGCAGCTCGACAGCGTCGCCACCGCGATGCTAGCCGAGCTCGCGACCCGGACCCCGTTGCTGGCCGGAGCCGACCAGATCGCCTACATCGATGGGGGTGACACCGTGAAGGCGACCTACGGCTACGCCAAGCAAGGCGCCGGTTATGGCTACAGCGGAGTGAAGGGCCTGAACGCGCTGATCGCGACGGTCTCCACGCCGCTGTCTGCGCCGGTGATCTGCGCGACCCGGCTCCGTAAGGGCAGCACCAACTCCGCCCGCGGGGCGGCCCGACTGGTCGCTGACGCGCTGAAGGCCGCGAAGGCCGCCGGGGCGGCAGGACCCGACGGCAAAGGGCTGATCGTGCTACGCGCCGACAGTGCCTTTTACAACCACGACGTGATCGCCGCGGCCCGCCGCGCAGGAGTGCGGTTCTCGGTCACCGCCAGGATGAGTCCCGCTCTTAACACGGCGATCAGCAGCATCGGCGAGGACGATTGGACGCCCATCACGTATCCCAATGCGGTCTGGGACCACGACGAGCAGCGCCTGATCAGCGACGCGGAGATCGCCGAGATCACCTACACGGCGTTCACCAGCCGCCGCAAGGCCGACCACATCCAAGGCCGGCTGATCGTGCGCCGCGTCAAACGCCTCAACCCCACCACCGTCAAGCCCAAGCCGACAAGCGCGACGACCAAGGCGACCAAGGCGAGTGCTCCTGAGCAGCAGGAGTTGTTCTCGCTCTACCGCTACCACGCCGTGTTCAGCAACAGCCCGCTGACCCTGGTCCAGGCTGAGAAGGCGCACCGCGGCCACGCGATCATCGAACAGGTCCACGCCGACCTGAAGAACGGGCCGCTGGCCCATCTGCCTCAGGGTCGTTCCAAGCCAATGCGGCCTGGCTGGTGATGGCCGCGATCGCCTTCAACCTCACCCGAGCCGCCGGTTGCCTGGCCTCAACGTTCCACGCCCGCGCGACCACCGGCACCATCCGCGCCCAACTGATCAACGTGCCCGCCCGGCTGGCGCACTCAGCCCGCAAGCTCCAACTCCACCTGCCGAAGCACTGGCCCTGGGAACCCGCCTGGACCCAACTGTTCGACGCCACCCTCAGACCACCCACCGCAGCCTGAAACCGACCACCCCCGCCACGGCCCAAATGAGACGTCAGTGGAAAGCCGGACAGCCCGGCGGCTCCCCCACGCCCAAACACCGAGCAAGATCATCGAGCGCCGTCAGGCGCCGTCAAGAATCGGGGCGGTGGATCCAGGTTCAGTAAGCACTTGATCGGCTGTTGATGATCATGAAGATCTGGGATTTCGGGTTTGGACATGCCGGGGGGCCGGCGCCGGGTCCGGGGTCTCCGTGATCGTGGTGGGGGTTCGGGATCGGTGGTGCTGGCCGTCAGGCCGGGAGCGGGATCGTCGGCAGGCGGGTGAACGCTTTGGCCAGGGCCGGTGCCCAGGGCCAGTGCTCGGCCAGGCGTAGGAAGACCTTGCGTTGGCCGCGGGTTATGCGCGCGCCCATGTGCAGGAGCCGGTAGCGGAGGGTTTTGGGTTCGGCGCGGTGCAGGTCGGGCTCGCTATGCTCCTACACCCTGTGCAGGTCGACTGTGAGGGTGAGTGCATCGGCGACGCGGGCGAGGTCGGTCGGGTCGCTGGTGACGATGGTGTCGCCCCGGGCGGCGGCGGTGACCACGACTGCCGCGTCGACGATGTCCGCGGTGCGGCTTGCGCCGCAGCCGACGCCGGCAGCGCGGGCCTGGGTCTCGGTCAGCGGGTCGAGGCGGCAGCCTTTGAGCAGCCGGGAGAGCTGGGCTTGCGGGCCGCCGCGCCACGCCTGGGCGAGGACGACGGCGGGCACGGTAGGTGGCTGCCCGCGGCGAAGCGCGGCCTCGTGCAGGACCCACACCGCACGACTGCCTGCTTCGGCGCCGAGCAGCGCGCCGGTGTCGTAGGTGAGCACTCAGGAGGCGGCGGCGCGCTGGCGAGCAGCGAGGGTGTCGAGCAGGGCATCGGCGGCGGCGCGTTCGGCGGCGGTGATGGGGGAGTGCTCGGCTTCCCATTCGGCGACGGCGCGGAGTCCTTCATCGATGCGCACGGCCTGTTCGGCGGCGCGGGACAACCACGCGGACAGGCTCATCCCGTCGCGCGTCGCGGCGACGCGGGCCGCAGATGCGACGCGCTCGTCAAGGGCGACGGAGAGTTTCGTGACGGCCACCCAGCCAGGGTAATACCTCGGGTGCCACCGTGGCGAGGCCGCAGGGGGAAGGTCATCCGCCCGGCGGGATCGGCACCGCGCCGAGGAGACGTCGCGGAGCAGGTCGAGGACTGGCCCCAACCCTTGGGCGCCGGCAACTGGTGGGACCGTCAGGCAAGATCACGACCGAAGGTGCTGGGGCTCGCTCCGGAAGCCGCTGGAGGACCTAGACAGGGTCAGGATGCTCTCGACCTGTTCCCGAAGCGGCTACCGACGCAGCCGCGGACCAGGTGGCAGGACCTGGCCGCAGATGCGGCAGCTGGGCGCCTACTTTACATAATATCAATTATCGGCGCGCCCTTTCATGCTGGGGGAGGGGCTTGCAGTGGCGCCGTCTGGGGGCCGGCGCGGTGGCTTGTCACCTGCCGGGAAGTACCCGCCGACTGAGTTCTCGCCGCTTGAGTTCGACGAGACGGTGGCGCTTGCAGCTCATGAGCCGGGAGCCTGGACTTAAGGTGCCGGCGGCGCCCAGGGCGACTACGACGCTGTTGGTAGCTTCAGCGGGTGGCCCGTCGACGCACGATGCGGGTCCCGGCCGATCCGGCGAGCAGCAGCCCGGCAGCCAACGCCGCGAGCTCGGTGTCACGGGCGACGGTGCTGCTAGATGCCCGGGCGGCCTGACCACCGGTCCCAGCATTGACGTGTATCGGGACGGCGGTGCCGCCCGTGCCCGTCGAACCGGTGGTTGCCGTCGCCGCGGAGGGAGCCGCGGCGGCGCCGGAGATCGTGAAGGGCACGGTGACGGTGTTGGAGATGACCCCAGCGCGATCAGCAGGCGCCACCTTGGGGGCAGTGCCGGACACGACGTACACGGTGAGGGTGACCGGGCGGTTCTGGCCGAAGACGGGCTTCTGGGGCTGCCAGGTGTTCCAGGTTTCCATCAGGCCATGCACCCGGGCGACGCCGTTGATCTGGAACAGCCCCGCCAGGTTAGTTCGGGGCCCGTGGAAGGGGCTGTGCACGCCCTTGTCGGGCGTGCTGGACAGCAACACCACCAGCCCGGGCGCACCCGGGTCAGCACCGGTGTGCGGGGCGGGTTGGCCGCTGGCGGTGACGGGGGCGTTGAAGGATGGTTTGTACCCATTGCGGGCGGACAGCAGGGTGTTTCCGTAAGCGTCGGTTGCGTCCAGGGCTAGATCGACGATGAAGCCGACCCCGTGACTGCCGGACAGGTCGCCCGAGCCGGGCGAGAAGACGGTGACTTTCACCGGGTTGGCACTGTGCTGACCAGAATGCGCCGGAGCGGCCAGCGCCGCCGGTGCCAGGGCCAGACTGGCCACGCCGCCGACGGCACCAGCCAGCAGCTTGCGGGACATGCGATGCATGCGAGTCTCCTTGAGAAACGTTTGTTGGATCACACGCGCGACCGGCTGCCACACGACGATGACCAGCCCCGATGGATGAGGGTTCTACCGCTCGGGCCTGTCAAGGGTCCTTGGATGTGAGGTGACACGTGTCGGGATCTCTGGCGGTTTAACGCCGCCGCGACACTTCGTCGCGTCGCCGCGCGCCGAGACTACGGGCAACGGTCACACCTCGGATCGGGCGTGGGATCGGCCACCAGATGAATGCGGTGGTGGCAGAGAAGGCGGCATAGCGACCTACGGCCTCTCCCCTGGGTTGACGCATCCCACAGCCGTGCTCGCGCTAGCCGGTTCCGCCCCGTAGACCGAGGTCCGCAGCCCTTGTGGCGAAGGTAGTTCCTCACCCGGCCCGCAGGGACGGTCCGGTCAAGCCCCATAGGCGGCGGAACGACGGCGCAACCGGCGACCTGCTGGCACCGTTCGGCCCTGCGTGCGGCCATAAGCGCCGCGCAGGGCGGGTGAACGAACATGTGCCCGGGAATTAGCCTTGTGCTGGGGCAGAGCGTGCGGGGTCCGAGGCGGCGTTCGCGACCGGGGTGGCCGGATGCTGGCCGAGGTGACACCGGTTCTCGACGAGCGGGCGCGGCGGTTGCTGCTGGGCTCAGCCGACTCGCGGTCGCCGACGACCTGCGCCTGCGCACGCTCGTCTCCGTCGAGGTGGAGGCGGACCCGACCCGGGTCTTGCCGGCGGTGTGGGCCCGGGGACGGCGAGTGGGCGCGGGATATCAGGACGTGCCGGCCGTGGCCACCGCATCACCTGACCTCTGACCATCCGGTCGCCGCGTCTGCCGGCCGAGTCCAAGGTCGCCTTTTGGGGTACCGAGCCCCATCGGTGTATCGCAGACGTCACCCCGCGGCTATTTTCAACCGCACGTTCAGGTCGCCGTGACCTCCAAGCATTTCCGACGGATCAGCCGCATTCGCCGTATTGCCGAGCCGTTCGACGTCGCGCAGCAGAAAGCGACCACCACCTCCGTACGGGCACCCCCACATCAATGGAGATGATCCCATGACCGCTGCCGTTCCATCGAAGTCGCATGCCGTCGAGAAGGACCCCGACTGGAAGGGCGCGCACTGGTATCCGAGCGGCAGGGAGATCGAAGAAGCGCTTCCGGGGTTCCTGCTGGTGGTGCTGCCGATCACAGTGATCGCGGAGGTGCTCTGGACGGTGGAGATCGTGTCCAAACAGTCCTTCTTCGTCGACATCTTCATGGGCGCCGTGCTCGCCGTCATCGTCGGCAACGTCGTGCAGATCCCGGACCGGCTTCAGCCCGGGCTGGTCTTCTCCACCAAGTGGTTCCTGCGCGCCGGTATCATCATTTACGGCCTCAAGTTCTCCTATAGGAGCCTGGCGGGTGGAGGCATCGACTACCTGGCTGTCGTGCTCGTCTCGGTAATCCCGGCGATCTGCGGGGTGGCAGCCGCGATGGCCACCGCGCCGTCGGTGCGGGCCAAGGCGGAGGAGGTCGGCGTCGCGCTCGCAGGCATCCTGTTCTGGGGGACCCTCGGACTGTTCCTGTACCCCTACATCGGCCACGCCCTAGGACTGAGCAACTCCGTTTATGGCGCGTGGGCCGGCGCGTCCATCCACGACCTGCCGCAGATCGTGGCCGCCGCCAAGCAGGGCGGGGGGGCCACAGGTCAGCCCGTGGTGAGGGTGGACCCGTTCACCTAAGTGGGAACTCTTGCCAGGGTGCCACCTCTCAACGCCCCGTGCCAGACCCGGCATCAAGGAGCACGATGACCGTCCTGGAAGTCCTGATCGCCTTCTTCCTGCCACCGCTGTCGGTCGCCATGAAGAAGGGCCTGAGCAGCAAGGTCCTGATCGCGCTACTGCTCCAGCTGTGTGGACACATCCCCGGCGTCATCTACGGCATCTACGTCGTCACCCAGGAGTAGGGCCAGCTTCGGGCGGCCGCGTCAGTTGACGGTCACGAAGTCCCAGACAACTGCTGCGCTACGGTGCGGTCTGTCGCTGCCGACCCTGCTCGGTCCAATGCGCCGTCGGAGGTGTCGGTGAGCTCTGAGGCTGAGCGGACGTTGGCCGAAAAGCTTGACGAGCTGTTCAGCACGGTGCACCCGGTCGGCAAGGAGTACTCCTACAACGATGTCGCGCGGGGCGTGGAAGAGCTCGGTGCTCCCAAGGTGTCCGCCACCTACATCTGGCAGCTCCGCACGGGTAAGCGGGATAACCCGACCAAGCGGCACATTGAGGCCCTCGCCACCTTCTTTGGGGTGCCACCGGCGTACTTCTTCGACGACCAAGTCGCCGCGCAGGTCCGTTCCCAGCTTCAGCTGTTGGCCACCCTGCGCGACCGCGGGGTGCGTCAGGTAGCGACCCGCGCGGCCGGGTTGTCGCCCCGGGCCCTGCGCGCCGTCGACGAGATGATCAAGCAGGTCCGCCAGCTCGAGGGACTCGGCGACGGCGCGGACGTCGCGAACGAAGTGGGCGTACGCAACCTGGACCCGCCCGACCATCAGGCGTGACCCATCCAGCACCTACGACAGGACGGAGAAGCAGCGTGCGGGACCGACAAGCGCGGCGACAGTGGCAGGCGCTGGTCGACGGCTTGGCGTTGCCTGACCCGTTCGACCTGGCGCAGTTCTGCAAGCAATTCGAGCAGGGCACCGGGCGCCCAATCGTCTTGATGCCGCGTGACAGCGAGCGGGACGGTCCGGCGCCGTGCGGGCTGTTGGCTCGCACCGACGACCGGGATTATGTGTTCTACGAAACCGCGACCAGCAGGGTGCACCTGCGGCAGAACATCTTCCACGAGCTGGGGCACCTGCTGGCCGACCACGCTCCCATGACTACCGCGGTCGGCGCCGAGGACCCTGGTCTGCGGACGCTGCTCCCCCATCTCGACCCGGCGGTGGTGCGCCGGGTGTTGGCCCGCGGCGGTTATGACCGTCAGATCGAGCGGGAAGCCGAGGTGATCGGCTCGCTGCTGGGCCTTCGCGTCGAGGCCTCCCTGCGCGGCCGCACGCGCCCGCAGGCCAGCGGTGACCCTGCTCTGGACCGGATGGCAGTGATCTTCGGCCGGGACGGCGACTGAGGTCGGCGTGGACAATCCGGCTGCGGTCGCGGGCATGTTCGTGCTGTACCTGGCGTTGCTGACCAAGCTCCTGCTCAGCCGTCGGGTCGCGGCCGGCGCCGGTGTGCGCATGCTGACCTTTGCGTTGGTCATGCTCGCCGGAAGCATGACCGTGGACTTGTCGGTGGTGTACCGGCCGCTGGATATTGCGCTGGGCAGCCGAAACGGCGCCTGTCTGCTGGTCTACGGCCAGGCCCTGGCCTCGGTCTGGGCGTTCTACATGGTCCTGGACCGCTATCTGGCCCGCAGCCTGCACACCGCACCCATCGACGGGCGGCGTGGCTATACCGAGCTCGGTGGCTGCCTGACAGCCGTCCTGCTGCTATACGTGACGGGTCCCGCTCTGGTCCCGGACCAACCCAAGCTTGACTCCCACCCACTGACCACAGCCGGTACGACCGCCTGGTTCGTCGCGGTGCTGCTGGCTGGGTCCTACTTCACCGTCCGGGCCATGCTCGGGGCCGGGCGGGCCGCGTCCTACGCAGCCCGGACCGGGCGGACCGCGACGGCGGTCGGCCTTCGCCTGGTCGCCCTCGGCGGACTGCTGGGGCTGGTCAACGTCCATTACCAGACGTTCGTGTTCCCGCTGGCCGGGTCCGGCCCGGTCAACCGGTCCCTGTCGGACCTGGCCACCGCCGCAGGGTTCCTCGGCGCCGGCAGCGCAGCCACTGGGGTGTGCCTGCCGGCCGTGGCCGGCGCCCTCCGCCGGGCCGGCCGCGCTCACCACTGGCAGCAGCGCCGGGCGTACGCGGCGCTGTACCCGCTGTGGCGCGACCTGACGGCCGTGGTCCCCGAGGTCGCCATGGACCGCGGCGGGTGGGGCCCGACACGGGCGGTGGCCGTGCGCGACGTGGACTACCTGCTCTACCGGCGCGTCATCGAGCTCCGCGACGCCGTTCACGCCCTGTACCCCGACGTGGCGCGCGAGCAGGACCCTGGGCTGGCCCGACAGCCGGCGCCGTCCAGGTCACAGCCGCTCGCGCACCTGGCAGCGCGGATGATCAGCACCCAGGACGCCGACAGCCGTCCCGGGCAGCCTGACTCGGGGTCGGCCGGCCGCACAGGGGCTGGTCTGCAGGACGAGGTCGAGCACTTCCTGGCTTTGGCCCGCACCTACCGCAGGTGAGCCCAGCGCTTCCTGGGAACCGCGGTGCCGACGATCAGCGCTGGAGCGACTGGGATGCTCACCGCTGAGGGGTAGGTGCTGCTGTGGTGCACTTCGTGTGCCACGGCGACCATCCGGGTGGCCCGGGCCCAGGGTTCGCCGGTGCCGTAGTTGCGGACCCAGCGGGGGTGCGCGCCGCCGGCGATCTGCAGCCGGAGCCGGTGACCGGCCGCGAACTGGTAGACCGTTGCGGTCAGGTCCAGCTCCACCGCCCGCACCGACACGTCTTCACCGGCGGGCGTCTGCGGCGCGCCTTTCGTCTGGTCGGGTTCCGGGCGCAGGCGGACCAGGGCGTCGCAGATGTTGGTGGAGCGCCCGTCCGGTGCGACGTCGCACAGCCGGGCGAACACGTCGGCGTGTGGGTTGTCCGGGCGCACGTACACCACGGCGCGGACTGGGCCGGCGAGCTGCAGCGGCTGCTCCAGCTCCTGGCTGGTGTAGGTCAGCACGTCCGGTCGGGCTTCCAGGTCGCGGTTGTCCTGGGCGCCGGCGTCGGCGGCCAGCGTCGCCCCGCCGACCGACGGCGTCGGGTTGGCCGGGTCGTAGACGAAGCGGTCCGGATCGCTGGCGGCCGGCTGCTGCGGGGAAAGGCCGGAGTCGGGATGCAGGTACCAGGTCTGCGGCTGGTGCGCGGGCGGCCAGGTGGGCAGGTCGGTCCAGCCGGGCTGGGCGCCGAGGGCGAAAAGCCGCACTGCCGGGCCGTTGGTGTCGCCTGGCGCGTCGGTGCTCTTGGAGGGCGGTCCTGCTGGGTGCAGGTGGGTGTGCAGCCAGCTGTAGCCGTCGCGGAACATCGCCGGCCAGTCCTCCAGCCCGGTGTGCGGCCAGGGGCCGACGGTGAGCCGGGTCGGTACGCCGCGGTCGTGGAGTCGCTGGTGGGCGTCCAGGGTGTCGCCCAGGAACGCGTCGTACCAGCCGGTGAGCAGCCCGACCGGGATGCTGACCCGGTCGGCGGCCGCCGCGACGGACCGGGCCTGCCAGTACGGGCCGTCGCCGGGATGGTCGATCCACTCCTCCAAGAACGGCGCCGGCCGGCCCAGCGCACGCCGGTAGGCCTCGGTGAACGGCAGTCCCTGCCAGGCCGGGGCGAGTCGCTCCAGCACCCGGTCTCCGGCGAGCAGCCCCTCCAGCGTGGCCTTGGCGACGGTGTCGGCCCAGGGCCGTCCGGTCATGTCCTCGGCCCAAGTCAGCCAGTTCTCCAGCGCGAACGCGCCACCGGGGTTGATGGTGCGCACCGGGTCCCGAGGGCCCATCTGGATCGACATTGCCGCGAGGTCGGCGGGGGCGTCCAGGCCGACCGCCCACTGGGCGTAACCCAAATAGCTGGCGCCGACCATGCCCAACGGCGCGTTGTACCAGGGCTGGGTCCGCAGCCACGCCACGGTGTCCTGGCCGTCATCGGCCTCGTGCACCAGCGGCTCCAGTCGGTCCCCGGAGCCGTAACCGCCACGGGTGCTCTGCAACACCACCTGGAAGCCTCGCTCAGCGAACAGCTGCCCGTACTGGAAGCCCATCAGCCCGCGCCGGCCGTAGCAGGACCGCACGAGCAGGGTCGGAACTGGACCGACTCCCCGCGGGTAGTAACGATCCGACAGCAGCACCTTGCCGTCCCGGGTCGGGGTGGCCAGGTCCCGCTGTACGCGCACATCAGGGGTCGTGATCGGCGGGAGCTTCCACACCCGATGGGCTAGCCGGCTCAGAACGCTCACAGCCTCCAGTCTGCCCAGTCACGCGGCACCCGGCGTCCGACAGCCTTTGCCGCTGGACGGACGCGGCGCGTCGCTGCCCCGCGGGCGGTTGACGGTCTACGCTCGTGCTATCAACTGAAGTGGACGTAGGTACGAAACGACGGGCGTCCCCCGTGACCGACCAGCTCACCCCGCTGAAGGAGTTCGTGTGACTGCCCTGCTGAGTGTGCATAGCGCCTTGACCACCGTGGCGCTCCCGCATCTGGCCATCCCGAACGGGCCGTCGCAAGCCCCGCCCGGGGTCGGCGGGAAGGTCGGCGCGTTGGTGGGCTATGTGAAGTTCGGAGTGGAGGCGGCGATCTTCATCGGCTTCCTGGTCGGGGTGGGGTTGTTCGCCGCCGGCAAGATCTTCCATCACAGCCCGTCGGCGACCCAGGGACCGAAGGTGATCCTGTCCAGTCTGGGCGCCGCGGTGCTGTTCGCGGTCGGCTACAACCTGCTCGTCGGCCTGTCGAACTGACCGGCCACCGAGCCAGGAGCCGATCATGACCTTCTCCGATCACACCCCCCGCCGGGGCCCACGGATCGCCGCTGCCGCCGCTCTGGCCGTGCTGCTGATCGGGGCCGGCACCGCCATCGGTTTCGGGCTGGGCGGCTCATCCAGCCACTCCCCCGCCCCCCACGCCCTACCGACCACGCCCAGTACTCCACCGTCGACCGCGGCCAGCCCGCCACCGGCCACCAGCGCCACCGCCACGCCCGGGACGATCGTGCTTCCGCACGCCGCCGGCCTGGAGAACGGGCTGGCCGTCCGGTGGCCGCACACCGACGAAGGGGCGGTCGCCATGAACGTCGCGGCGAACACCGCCCTCGGGGCGTCGTTTGACCTGGACCGAGAGGCCAGCATCAAACGCACCTTGGCTCCAACGTTCCGCCAAGCAGTGCCTGAGGTCATTCGAGTCATCCGGAGTGCGCGTGCCAAGTCCGGTATCCCGGCCGACGGCCCGCTGCCGGCTGGGGTGTTGTCCTCGATCACCGACTCCATGGCCAAGATCGTCGCTTCGCACGGGGACCAGCGCACGGTGTGCACCTGGGGGGTGCTGCGGATCACCGGGGTGCCGGTGCCGACCAACGCTCCGTCTACCACCTGCTACCTGATCGGGTGGGTGCATGGGGACTGGCGCATCGTTGGTGACGGCCCCGACCAGCCACAGACCGTGTTCACCCCGGGCGACCCGGCCCCGGTCGCCGCCGGCTGGAAAGTGCTCCGTTATGCGTCTTGATCCGATGCCGGTTACCGGCGGTGACGGGGGTGGTCTTGGTGGGGTTGGAAACGCGATTCTCGGCACGATCACGGATCCGGCTGGTGCGTTGGGTGGGGCGGTGTCGGGGGTGGCGCGTAGTGCGGTCGATCCGTTGTTGGAGCAGTTCGCGAAGCTGCCGGTGTTTCTGATGAAGCAGTTCGCGCAGGTGCTGAACAGCGCCAGCGGCGTGTCCCTGGGCGACATTCAGACCTCGTCGGCGTGGCGGATCTCGCTGTACGTCAGCGGGTCGGTGGCGTTTTTGGTGTTGTTGCTGCAGACCGCGAGCATCGCGGTCGGGCGGGACGGCGCCGGCTTGGGTTTCGCGGTGCGGGGCCTGGTCCGGTACGCGGTGTCGATCGCGGCGATCGTGGGCGTGGCCTCGGCGGCGCTGGCGGCCGCGGACGGGGTCAGCAGCTACATCGTCGCCGCGACCTTCGGCGACACCGCCGGGCTGCAGACCAAGATGTTGGTGCTGTTCGGCGGTCAGGCGCTGGTCTCCGGTGGCGGCGCCGGGCTGGTGTTCATGTTCTTGTTCGCGTTCGTCATCGCCGCCCTGACGCTGCTGCTGTGGGGGGAGTTGTTCATCCGCAACGCCGCGATCGTGGTGCTGGTGGTGACCAGCCCGATCGCCGCGGCCGGTTCGATGCACCAGGCCACCAGCTCGTGGGCGAAAAAGACGATGTCCTGGACGATCGCGTTCATCGTGATGAAGCCGGTGCTGTTTTTGTGCCTGGCGATCGGGGTGACCCGGTTCGGTGAGGCCACCGACCTGACCCGGGTGCTGCTGGGTGGGGCGATCTTGGCGGTCGCCGGGATCACCCCGTTCATGCTGTTGAAGCTGTTCTCCTTCGTCGACGACGTCGGGCTCGGCGTGATCGGCCAGAAAGCCGCCGGCGCCCTGGGTCTGGAGTCCCTGGCTGGGATGGTCCCCGGCGGCTCCGGCGGCGGCAGCAGCGGTGGTGGTGCCAGCGGTGGTGGTGGCGGTGGTGCGTTCTCCCCGGACGCCGACCTCAGCGGTGAGCAGCTGATGAACCACATCGAGCAGGACAACATCTCCCAGATGGAGCAGCGGGTGAAAGCCAACCAGGCCAGCAACCCCGCCCCGGCGCCGGCCTCGGCCGGTGGCGCGACCGGCTCGCCGGCCGCCGCCGAGACTCCGCCGCCGGCGCCTGCCGGCCCCCCGGCACCGGGGGCCGGCCCTGCGGCCCCCGGTGCGCCGGCGCCCGGTGCGCCGGCGGGCCTTGGCACACCCAGCCCGGCCGGCACCTCGAGCGGCAGTGGCGCACCGACCGGCGGCGCGGCTAGCGGAGGGGCCGGCGGAGCGGCCGGGCCGGCTGTGGCCGCACCCGCCGCGCCGCCGGCGGCGGCCGCGGTGGTGCTGTGACGTCTCCGGTCCAGGGCCGCCGGTTCTCCGGCTGGTCCGGCGAACGTGATGCGTGGGTGTTCGGCCTGACCCCCGGCGCCGCCCTGGTGCTGGGGGCGGCGGTGATGCTGGTGCTGCTGCCCCTGGCCGGGCAGCACTTCGCCCGGCTGCTGCTGACCGTGCCGCTGGCGGCGGTGCTCGCGGTCGGGGTGTTGACCCGGGTCGCCGGCTACAGCGCACTGGCCTGGACCCGGCTGGCGGTCCGGCACGAACTCGCCGGGCTGCGCCACGAGACGATCTTCCAGTCCACGAACGGGGACGCCCTCATGCTGCCCAACGCCACCGGCGCCACCGCACCTGAGTCGGCGGCGGGGGCGGGGGCGGGGGTGGTCACCGACCTGCCCGGTCCGTTGGGCGGCCTGGCGTTCCACGCCGCCACCGCCGATGCGCTGCCGGTCGGGGTCGCGCACAACCCCGGCGCCCGGCAGTGGACCGCGACGGCCCGGCTGGTCCACCCCGGGCTGTCGCTGGGCGATGAGACCTCGGCCGACAGCGGCGTGGAGCTGTGGGGCGGCTTCTTGGCGCAGCAGGGGGTGGAGGACGGCCCGTGGTCCCGGCTGTCGGTGCTGATCCGGTCGGTACCCGACGACGGCACCGAACTGGCGTACTGGACCGCCCGCAACGTCCGCCCGGACGCCCCAGCCGGGCCGCTGGCGACTGTGCACGAGCTGCTGGCGTCCACCGCGACCGCCAGCGTCCGGCACGAGGCGTTCCTGACGGTGGCAATGAGTGAACGCACCGTACGCAAGGCGGTCCGGGTCGCCGGCGGCCCACCGGCGGCCGGCGGCGCGCAGGTGCTGGCCGCGGAGCTGTCCGGTCTGCGTGAGCACCTGGTCGGCGCCGGGTTCACCGACGTCACCTGGTTGGACGCCCCGGCGTTGGCCGAGGTGATCCGGGTCGGGTTCGACCCGGCCGAGCAGGCCCAGTTGGAGGACCTGCGGCTGTCCGGGGCCGACCCCGGCTACGACGGCCTGCCGGTCGGGGTGCCGGCCGTGCTGGCCGGGCCGGTCGCGGCCCTCAGCAGCCGGGGCGTCTACTGCCACGACTCCGCGACCTCGGTGACCTTGCAGGTGCTGCCGTCTCGCCGGCCGGTGACCGCCGGGGTGCTGCGCCCGCTGCTGCGGGTCGGCCGCCGGCCGGGGGAACGCCGGTCGCTGACCATCGTGTACGAGCCGCTGAGCCCGAGCCGGGCCGAGAAGGCCACCAGCGACGCGATCACCCGCAAAGACGTGGCGATCGAGACCCCCCGCTCCAAAGGCTTCCGGCCGCGCCGCCGCCTGGTCCGGGAACGCGAAGAGATCAAGATCCGGGAGGACGCGCTGGTCAGCGGCCACGCGATGCTGCGCTTCCGGATCCTGCTGACCGTCACCGTCCCGCACCAGACGTCGGTGGAGGCCTCGGTGCAGGGCGCGCAGAGCGATGCCCGCAACGCCCACCTGCAGCTACGCCGGTTGTGGTTCGCCCAGGACAGCGCGTTCTACGCCGCAGCGCTGCCACTGGCCCTGGGGCTGCCCAGCATGCGCACCAACCGGAAGTGACCAGCCCCACCGGCCGGGCGACCGGTTCCCGCCCCGACACCCCCGCCCAGGCCGGTCCCGCCGACCAGCCCAACCAGCCCGACCAGCCCGACGGCCCCGCCGTCGGGGGCGCGAACGGCTCGCAGCGGACCGGGTGGGGCCGTCGGTGGCCCCTGGCCGGCGGCCGGCGTGGCAGCGTCAGCGACCCGCCTGCGCGCAGCCTGGCCGAGTTGCTGACCGCAGCCGGGGCGCCGCTGCCCGCCGCCACCCGCCCGGCCCCGCCGGCCCGGGCCGGTGGCGGCGCCCGGCCGCCGGTGGCGCCACCGCAGGGCCGGCACGGGCCGGGCCGGGGCCGGGCGGCCAGCGCCCCGGATGCGGTGACCTGGCAGGCCGACAGCTCCCAGCTCGCCGGGCTGTACCCGTTCGTGTTCGCCCCCGGCGTGCCGCCCCGGGGAGCGCCGATCGGGTTCGACGCCGGCAGCGGCGGGGTGTTCTGCGCCCACCCGGTGGAATGGCTACGGGCCGGGCTGGTCACCAACCCGAACATGTTCTGGCTCGGCGCCCCCGGCCGCGGCAAAAGCATGGGCGTGAAGATCTTGTGTTGGCGGTTGTTGCCGTTCGGCGCCCGGATCCTGATCCCCGGCGACACCAAAGACGAGTACGCCCCGATGTGCCAGGCCCTGGGCGTCCAACCCATCCGGCTCGGCCCCGGCCTGCCCGGCCGGCTCAACCCCCTCGACGCCGGGCCGTTGGGCCGGGACCTGCCCCGCCAAGCCGGGCTGCTCACCGAACGCCTGGCCGCGATCCGCAGCCGCCGGCTGCTGCTGGCCAAGGCGTTGCTGGGCGCCCGGGGCTACCGGATGAGCGACACCGACGAGCTGGCGTTCGGCGCCGCAGTCGACCAGCTGTCCGGTCAGGCCGGCGGCAACACCGCCCTTGTCGACATGACCATCCCGCAAGTGTGGGCGGCGCTGCGCACCCCGACCGCGGCGGTGCTGGAAGCGGCCAGCGCCCGTAACCAGCGGGAGTTCACCGAACTGACCCGGTCGATGACCGCAGCCCTGAACGTGCTCGTCAAAGGCAGCCTGGCCGGCATCTTCGACGCCCCGTCCACCGTGCACGTCGATTTCACCGCCCCGATCCAGTCGGTGTCGCTGCGCGCCCTGGAACAGCGCGGTGAAGAAGCCGTCGGCTGCGCCCTGGCGTGCGTGAACAGCTGGGCGACCGCCGAGGTCGACCGGGACCTACCCGGAGTGCAAATCGTGCTGCGCGATGAGATGTGGCGGGCGCTGCGGCTGGGACCGGAGATGGTCCGCAAAGCCGACGCCGACCTGCGGCTGTCCCGCTCAGAGAACAAGATCCAGATCATGGTGGCGCACAAACCGTCGGACCTGGCCAGCGTCGGGGACGCCGGCAGCCAGGCCACCGCGATCGCCAAGGACTTCATGGCTTTGTGCTCCACCAAGGTCGTGTTCGGCCTGGACGCCGCCCCCGCCGCCGAGCTCAGCGACGCCATCGGGCTGTCCGGCGCTGAGACCCGCCGGATCACCAGCTGGCCGGAGAACGTCAAGGGCCGGGCGGTGTGGAAAGTCGGGGCCCGCAGCTTCGTGGTGCAGACCAACCCCACCGGCACCGAACGGGTCCTGTTCGACACCAACGACGCGATCCTGCCGTCCGGGCAGGTCGGTCGCTGATGCCCGCCGCCGGCGTGGGCCTGGGGGCCGCGGCCGCGTTGCTGCTCACCGCCCCGGCGATCGGCACTGTGCTGCTGCTCGGCCCGGGCAGCCCCGCGGCCGCGGCCGGCGCCAGCAGCTGCGAGCTGGCCGGCGCCGGCAGCCGGCTGTACACCGGCGAGGCACTCACCGAGCAGATGTGGACCGACGCCAACAGCATCGTGCAGACCACCACCCGGGCCGGCCTGCCACCGCGGGCGGCGGTGATCGCGGTCGCCACCAGCCTGCAGGAAGCCCGGCTGCTCCCGCTCAGCCACGGCGACCTCGCCGGCCCGGACAGCCTGGGCATGTACCAGCAACGCACCAGCTGGGGGCCGGCCAGTGTCCGGCTGGACCCGGCCGGCGCCACCACCTTGTTCCTGGCCCGCCTGGTCACCGTCCCCGGCTGGCAGCACCTGCCACTGACCCGCGCCGCCCAAGCAGTACAGAACAGCGCGTTCGGCGGCGCCTACGCAGCATGGGAGGGCGACGCCGCCCGGATCGTCCACACCCTGCAGGGCAGCGCCGCCCCGTGCACCCCGACCGCCGGGGACGGCCTGCCGGCCACCGGCAGCACCGCGCTACCAGCCGGCTTCGCCCTGCCCACCGGCACCAGCCTGGGCGCGACCCGGGCGGTCAGCTTTGCCCTGGCCCAGCTCGGCAAACCCTACGGGTTCGGCAGCACGGGGCCGCTGAGCTGGGACTGCTCCAGCCTGACCCAACACGCCTGGGCCGCCGCCGGCGTGGCCCTGCCGCGCACCACCTACACCCAGGTCAACGCCGGCACCCCGGTGTACGACCCGAGCTCGCTGCAGCCCGGGGACCTGGTGTTCATCGCCGGCAGCGACGGCAGCACCACCAGCCCCGGGCACGTCGGGATGTACCTCGGTGGCGGCCTGCTCATCGACGCCCCCCACACCGGCGCCGTCGTCCACATCCTCCCGCTGAGCTCCTACGGCGCGTTGTCCTCGATGCGCCACCTCGCCTGAACCCACGACCCATCTGGACCGCAGGAGGACACATGCACCACCTGTTGGCCTGGCCGGCCGGCCGGTGCTGGCCGCCGCGGTCCTGGTCGTCCTGACCGGTGCGATCGCCGTGCTGGCGTTCCTGCGGGGTTGGTGGGCGCCGGCCTCGCACGCCGGGTTTGCCCCGGTCGGCCGGGCCGCTGAGGTGATCTCCGGGCGGGCGGCCCGGGCCGCCGGTCGGCAGAGCCGGCCGGGCCTGTCCCGTCGCGACCGCGGCCGGGCGCCGCAGACCGCGTTCGGCCTGCCCCTGGGGCCGTCGCGCCGGCCCCGCGGCCTGACCGTCATGCTGCCCTGGGACCGTTCGATGCGGGTCGTCGGGCCGCCCGGGTCCGGCAAGACCCTGGCCTACTTCGCGCCGTTGGTGCTGGCCGCCCCCGGCCCGGTGCTGGTCAGCTCCACCAAACCCGACATCGTGGAGCTGACCTGGACCGCCCGCAGCCAGCTCGGGCCGTGCCGGGTGGTGGACCCGCTCGGGGTCACCGCCGGCCTGCCGGCGCTGCGCTGGTCCCCGCTGGCCGGCTGCGCCGATCCGACCCGGGCCGAGACCCTGGCCCGGGCGTTCATCGCCGGCACCGCCAGCGGCACCGGCAGCGGGGTTGGGGCTGACGGCGGTGCCAGCGCGTTCTACCGCGAGCAGGCCGCCGCGGTGCTGGCGTGCCTGCTGCACGCCGCCGCCCTGGCCGGCGCGGACCTGGCGACCTGGCTGCGCTGGTGCGGCACCCCGACCGACCCGCAGCCCCTGCACATCCTGACCACCCACCCCGACACCGGGGCGGGGATGCTGGACAAGCTGGAGAGCGCCACGACCGGGGACTCCCGGACCGTCGGCAACATCCGGGCGACCGTGGCCACCGCCCTGGCCTGGTCCACCGTGCCAGCCGCCCGCGCCACCCTTGCCGCAAGTCCCGACCAGGTCGACCGCGTCGAGGACCTGCTGGACGCCGGCGGCACGATCTACCTGCTCGGCAAGGACGACCCGACCAGCCCGGTCGTGCCGCTGCTGACCGCGATCGCCGAGGACGTGCTGGACCGGGCCGAGCGGCACGCCCTGACCCGCCCGGCCGGGCGGCTGGACCCGCCACTGGTCGCCGCGCTGGACGAAGCGCCGCTGACCGCCCCGATCCCCAGCCTGCCGCAGCGCGTCGGGGACGGCCGGGGCCGCGGGCTGTCGGTGCACTACGGCATGCAGGGCTGGCCGCAGGCCCGGGCCCGCTGGGGTGAGCAGGGCAGCAGCGTCCTGGCCTCGGTCACCACCGGGCTGCTGGCCTTCGGTGGCAGCAACGACCCGCAGTTCAACAGCGACGTCGAACGGCTCTGCGGCACCCGCCGGGTGCAACGCAAAGACTCCGCCGGCACCCGACGAGGCGAGACCGAACCGGTGCTGGCCGCCGCCGAGTTCCGTCAGCTCCGCACCCGCCAAGCGCTGCTGCTCATTGACCGGCTCGGCCCGGTGGTGGTCAAGACCCGGCCGGTGTTCACCGACCGGGCCCGGTGGAAGACGTTGCAGACCGGCCAGGACCAGGTCCGGGCCACCGTGGCCGCCGCCCGCACCGCCCCGTCGCCATCCCCGCAACTCACCGCACCGCCCGCCCCCGCCGCCCCAACCAGGCCAGCCTCGGCCGGCGAGCCGCCCGAGTCCCTCCCAGCAGCCGCAGCCCAGGTCACCGGGTGACGACGGTCCCGTGGCCGCCACCCCCGGCGGAGGACCTACCCGACGCACCACCGCCAGCGTCCTTCCTGGCCGCCGCCCGACCCTTTCCCGAGCCCGGCGGCTATCTGCTCGCGTTGTTCGCGCTGTGGCAGGACGAACCCGACCCGGAAGCCGGGCCCGACCAGGGACTGGACCGCGCCATGATCGGTGCGCCGTTCGACCCGGCCGGTCTCCCCGAGGACACCCGACCTGACCTGCACCGGTGGCTCCGGCAGGTCGTGAACCACCTGAACTGGGCGTACGGCCGGGACCCGGCGCACACCATCGCTGCCTGCTGGGACCGCCACCCGCATTTGGTCACCATGCTGACCGTGCTGGCCGCAGCCCGGCTGGAGGCGTTCACCGCCACCTCCGCCACACCGGCGACGACCTGGACACTGGTGACGCTGCCCGCATTCTACCGAGAACTCGACACCGAACCCCTCGCCAGGCGCTGCCGGCACCCCAACGCCCACCCTGACGCCTGAATCCACCGGTGAAGTTGCTTGGATGAGCGTGGCGTAGGGGCGAGATAGGCTGCGCTGCAGGACAACGTCGATGGACGTCACGTCGACCTGTTGGAGGCCGCCCGGGCGGAGATGGAAGCCCGGTACGCGTCCCTGACCGCCGCCGGGGTGAACACATCGACCTCCTGCCGGCGGCCGAGCGGCCCCGCCGGTCACTCGTTGTCGTGGACAAGATCGCCGAACTGCTCTCGCCGGGCAGGGCAAGAGCGACGAGGCGAAGGCCAAGAACGAGTTGACGGGGGCGGTGCGCGAACGCCATCTAGGCTTGTCTCCTCTCAGAAGTCCACTTGCTCGACGCTGAGTACCTTGACTCGAATGGCCACGCTCATACCGTCTCAGTGTTCTATGTGGCCTGAGAACGCCTACACGTCGTTGAAGCCATTTGGGCTGCTACCCCAGTAGAACACCTTGTTGTCGCCCTCTCGAAGGAGTTGACGAATTAGTCAACGATGAGTTCGGTGCCAACACGAACGCCGTCGCCGGGCGTGGCTGCGGTGCGGACCTTAGTTCCCTGCAGGAATGGAGCTTGATTCATCGTGGGCGGTCCTCCTTCTTGTGAAGTAGAAACTCCTGGCGTCTTCCTCAGTCGACGGGACTGTTCTGGTGTCGCCGTGGGGAAGCGGCCCGGTCGAACGGGCGTCACGTCAACGGCGGCGTTCGTCTACTTCTTCTCGCAGGCGACACTGTCGCCGTCACGATCAAGGCCGCTGTTTGCGTTATACAGCGCTGCATCCTGCACGAACGTGGTGACACCCGACTTGCCAGAGGCGACATGGTCTACGGCTCCGGGCAGGCCCACGCCATGTGGGTACTGGCCGTGGAGCTCGGTGCAGTTTGCGAAGCTCGTGGCGCCTGCGGGTGCTGCTGAGGGGGTTGTCTCGGGCTGCGTCTGCGCTGTAGTGCGTGGCGCCATGGTTGAGGGTGCAGCGGGTGCGATGGGTGCAACGGGTGCAACGGGTGCAGCTGAAGATGGCGCAGCATCTGGGGCTGCGGCCGGAGCGGGAGTATTGGCTGGCGCCTCGGCGCTGGTGCTCGGGGATGCCGTCCCACTACTGGTCGTGCTGGCGCCACATCCTGCCACCAGGATCATAGCTCCCGCAAAGACGTACCGATTCATAAACATGTGCTGACCTCTCTGACGAGCAGTGCCGACCGCCAGGAAAGCAGACCGCAAACCGGACTCTCTGCCTGGGAAGCGCCTTTGTCAATGGCGGCTCCCGCGCCAGCAACCACATGACAGACACATCTTGGTTTGCCGGCCGGCGAAGTAGACTGGCACAGGCCGGTGGGTGCCCATCCGGCGGCATTAACGTCTCTGCACCCACATTGCTAGCCGCAATCAGAGTAGGCGTGTAGTGACGCCTCGTTTTCGGCCGGTCGGATCCGTACACTCACGCGAGAATCAATTCTAGTGTGAACACCTTGGTGTCGCGGACGTCGCACTCACGCAGCATTCAATCCAGCAAACTCTGGTTGGGACCGTTCGGCACGAGGTATTCCGACGCTGGCTTCTCCCAGACAGTGACATGGTCTGGGGACGAGTCATTAGCGAAATAACACCCGGCGCTGGACGACGGCAAATCGATGTGCAGCGGCTCGTCCAGCCCCCGCTCAACGGCTGATCCCGGGGTCGTTCGGGTGCCCCGCGTCAAGGTCTCGCTGGACCTGCTGCCGCTGGGCCTCTTCGACCAGCGGGTCCTCTCCCCCCGGTAGCCGGTCTGCTTCGCTGCGGTCGGCGAGGTTGAACGCCTCGCTCGGCCGCCAGCTCGGCTACCTGCCGGCCGGTCAGCTGCGTCCGGTGCCGGTCGGGCACGGCCAGCTCCATGGGCCCTGGATCACCGACGCCGCTCTGCTGCGGCACGTCGGTTTCGGTGTCCTGATCGCGGCCCGGCACTGCCCCGGTAACACCTGGCTTCCCAGGGCCGATGGCCAGTTCGGGCCAGGTCTGCTCGAGCAGGCCGCGGGCCTGCTCGAGGACTCCGGCTTGGTGCAGGCTGTTGGCGTAGCGCTGCAGCACCTGGCTGTGGCGTTGCGTGGCGGGGAGTTGCTGCAGCCAGGTGAGGTCTTCGGGGGTGTCGCTGACGGCTTCGGCGCTCAGGACGACGGTGGTGCTGCTGCGGTCCCGGCTCAGCGCGACGTAGCTCGCTGCGTGCTGGTGCGGGTCCAGCACCGCGATGGCGTGTTCCACGGTGCGGCCTTGGGCCAGGTGCACGGTGCTGGCGGCGCCGCCTTGGACTCCGTCGGCTTCCAGGTAGGACCGGGCGATCTGCCCGGCCACCACATCACCTGGGCTCAACACCACCCTGCTGACCCCGCCGGACAGGTCCGGCCAGGCCAGCGCCACGTTCCGGTCGACGTCGATGCCCTCGACTACCGCCCGCTGGCCGTTGGTCAGCGCCGGGTTGCCGCCGGCGGCGGGGTTGTTGCGGCGCAGCAGCACAGTCTCGCCCTGGGCCAGGCGCAGCGTCCCGCCGCTCATCAGCCGGTAGGTCACGTCCTGCCCGCTTAGGTGTCCGTCGGCGCGGGCGTGCACCCGGGCCAGCTCGTTGAGGACCTGGCCGTCTTCCCGCCGGCCGGCCATCAAGGTGACCTGCTCGACCCGTTGCAGCGGGTCGGTCACGGTCGCGGCCCGGTCCCGCCAGGCGAGTGCCGCGGCGGTCAGTGCCTCATCCTGGGTGCCGACGACCGTGACTTGCCCGGCGCCGGCCAGCACCCCCAACGCGTCGTGTTCGGCGCCGGCCCGGAACAGGGCCAGGGCGGTGCGTTCGTGTTCGTGTTGCTGCCGCCGCATGTCGAGCAGGTCCGGGCCGCCAGCGGCGGTGTGCGCGGCGGTGAACCAACCGCCGACCCCGACCGCACCGAGCTGCCGGTCATCCCCGACCGCGACGACCTTGGTCCCGGCTCCCCCGGCGATGCTGAGCAACGCGGCCATCTGGCGGGTGTCGACCATCGACGCCTCATCCACGATCAGCACATCCGCGGCCTGGATCAGCCCAGGCTGCCGCAGGTGCCAGGCGACTGTCCGGGCCGGCAGGGCGGCCTCGGCGGCCAGGCCCTCCACCGCGATCGCTGCGGTCGAGGCCCCGACCACGCTCGCCCCGGCGGCGGTGTAGGCGTCGGTCACGATCCGCATCACCGTGGTCTTGCCGGTCCCGGGCAGCCCCAGCACCGTGTCGAAGCTCCCGCCGCCTTGGGTGATGTGCCGGGCGGCCGTCAGCTGCTCGGTGCTGGGTGGGTAGCCGTGCCGGTCGGTGAACGCCGCTACCGCCCCGGCCAGCTGCCCGTCGGTGACCGCCGGCCCGTCCCGCCGGGTGGCGCTGTCCCGGGCCGCGCGCAGCACCGCCTGTTCGGCGCCGGCGATGTGCCAGGTGGTGAACTCCCCGGCCCGGCCGGCCCGGGCCGGCAACCGCAGGACCTGCGGGGTGTCCAACGCCGCGGCGGTCAGCACCGCGATCTGCTCAGCGTCCCCACCGGCCGGCAGGGTGCCGGCGACGGCGGCGAACGCGGCGTGCCAGGTGAAGCTCTGGGCGTGCGCGCTGGGACCGTCCCGCTCATCCAACAGCACCGCCCGGGCCCGCTGCACCTGCCCGGTCCAGCCGGTCGGCACCGGCCGCCCATCAGCACCAACCACCGCAGCAGGTTGCCCCCCGAGAGGTTGCCGGGCCGGCAGCGGCAGGGCCGGGTCGACGCCTTCCGCGGCGACCTGGGTGCGGGTGCGTTCCACGATCGTCTCCGGCCGGGCTGCCCCGTCGGTCTTGGCTTTCCGGGCGGCCTGCCCGGCCGCGTCCTGCTGCTGGGCGGTGGCGCTGGCCGGGTCGATCCCGGCGCGCAGCAGCGCGGCGACGACGTCGGCCCGGCGGGTGCTGGTGGCCCGGATCGCGGCGTCCGGGACATGGGCGAGTTCCCACCGGCCGGTCAGCTGCGACCAGCGCACCCCCCACCCCAGCTGCTCAGCCACCAGCGCGCGGGCGCGGGCCTCCATCAACGCCCCCAAGGCGTGCACCGACCCGTACAGGCTGTCCTGCCCGGCCGACGACAACGCCGACCACTGCCCGTCCGGACCCAGGCCGACCGCGGCCAGGGTGCAGTGCGCGTGCCAGTGCGTGTCGCCGTTGCGGTTCACCGGGTCCACCGACAACCACCCCAACAACCCCGAGGTCTGCACGACCTGGGCCTGTTGGCCGTTGCCGTGGTGACCGCGGGTGGCCCGGGCGTGCCACTGCTCCGCCGTCGCCACCACCTCGGTGGCGGCCTGGGTGTACAGCTCGTTGACGCGGGTTC
>JAABUJ010002412.1_pt1 | contig 23224 bp, 22 predicted proteins | sample 5559131 | NCBI WGS metagenome assembly JAABUJ01 (sample SAMN10711875, study PRJNA513366) | rock metagenome | isolation source: Antarctica rocks | place: Antarctica: Victoria Land, Mt New Zealand nord | collected 2016-01-07
CATGCGATCGCTCAAGCGCTACATCACCCGGCAGCTGTTCCGTACCCTCACCGCAGCGCACCCGGTCCCCGCCACTTGACAGATATAGAAGCATCCCGGCATGTCCGGAGACTTCGAACCTTGGGAAGGTTGGAGTCATGCCAGGGAACACGTCTAGGAGGTACCCGCCCGGATCAGGGCGGCCAGACTGACGGCGGCGACGCGCGGCAACGTCTGCAGAAGCGGCGTCTTGGGGTGAGCGGGCAGCACTTTGGCTAGGTCGCGTTCGAGTCGAGTGAGCTCGGTGTTGAGGAGCCGAATGTGCGCGGTAGGCCTGCACGATCGATGCAAGGATCTTGGAGCGATTGGATTCGTGCTGGCGGGAGCCGCGCGAAGCCGACCGACGAGCTCGGCCGGGGACTTCCCACCGCGATAGCTGTGCCGGCGGTAGAACCGCGCCATCCGCCCCTCCCCGAGCTGTGCCGCGGACTGCGGTGTCGTCGGATAATCGGTCAGGAATGCGAGCGCGATCTGAGAGGTCAGCTTCTGGAACACCACCGCAGCGCCAGGCCAGTGCTCGGGACATCCTCAGAACACACTTCGCTAGCGGATGTGGCGCCTAGGCGGCCTCCTTGTTACGGTCGACTGCATCGAACATTTTCTGCAGAGGAGGTTCATGGACAGCCCCGCAGCAACAGCTACGGGAAGTCAATAGCGGAGGTGTGTCCATGGGAAAAATTGTTGGTGTAGATATCGGTGGCACGTTCACTGACCTTGTGCTGTATGAATCTGAGGACGGATCAATCACGGTACATAAGACGCCGACAACGGGCGCGAACCCGTCCGAGGGCATGGTCCAAGGCATCACCGAACTGTGTGAGCGTGCGGGAATAGCCACCGACGAGGTCGGCTCCATCGTACACGGGACAACAATCGCTACCAACGCAATTCTTCAGTACGACGGGGCTCGAACAGGCTTCCTGACGACTGCCGGTTTTCGCGACATTCTACACATTGGTCGCCATCAGCGTCCACTGCACTACTCGATCATGCAGGACATTCCTTGGCAGGTACGCCCGTTAGTGCAGCGGCGCTACCGCAAGACCGTCAACGAGCGAATTGATGCGTCCGTTGGTGCAGTGGTTGTACCGCTCGACGAGGACGGTGTCCGTATAGCCGCTCACGAGTTTCGTGAGGCGCAGATCGAGGCGGTTGCGGTCGGGTTCCTCTCCTCTTACCTCAACCCTAAACACGAGCTGCGCGCTAGGCAGATCCTCGAGGAGGAACTGCCGGGAGTGTTCATCACCACCTCCAGTGAGTTGTTCCCACAGTTTCGCGAGTTCGAGCGGTTCACCACGGCCGCGATTAACGCTTTTGTGGGGCCGAAGGTGGCCCAGTACCTCAGGGACCTCAAGTCAGCCCTAGACCGGCGCTCTATGCGGGGGCGCCTGCACGTGATGATGTCCAACGGCGGTATGGCCACTGTCGAGGCTGCAAGCGAAAAGCCTGCGACGCTCCTAATGTCGGGACCAGTCGCCGGTGTGCTGGGCGGCAAGTGGTGCGGCGACCGCGCCGAGCGGCGCAAGATGATCACGTTCGACATGGGCGGCACAAGTGCTGACATCGGTATAGTCACCGAGCGCGGCATCGTCGAGGCGCATGCACGCGACACATCTGTCGCGGGCTACCCGCTGCTGGTCCCGATGCTGGATCTGCACACTATTGGCGCCGGTGGCGGCAGCGTGGCCTACGTGGACAGTGGTGGTGCATTTCGCGTCGGCCCGCGCAGTGCGAACGCGAGGCCTGGCCCTGCCTGCTACGGATTCGGCGGCGAGGAACCGACCGTCACCGATGCACAGGTGGTGCTCGGCAGGATCGACCCCGAGAATTTCCTTGGGGGGGAAATGATCTTAGAACCCCGTCGGGCCAAAGACGCAGTGCAGTCCCTAGCGGACCCGCTCGGTCTAAGCCTGGAGGAGGCGGCTGAGGGCATCATTACAATCGCCAACAGCAACATGGCCGCCGCCATCCGGTCGCGGACCGTTCAGCGAGGCCTTGATCCGCGTGAGTTCGCCCTTGTGGCCTTCGGTGGCGCCGGTGCCCTACATGCCGCCGAATTGGCCGATACGCTCGACATCCCCGAAGTCGTCGTCCCGCCTTACCCAGGCATCAATTCAGCGATGGGTCTGCTGACCACTGATTTGCGCTATGACCAAATGCACACGGTGCTTATGTTGAATTCCGCGTTCAACTTTGATCGCGTCAACGCTAGCTTCGCCAAACAAGCGGGTGAATTGCGTCAACGTCTAGAAGATGACGGCGTCGCCGTCCACGACAGCAGCGTCAAACGCTCGCTCGACTGCCGTTACGTCGGCCAAGGTTACGAGTTGCGTGTGAGCTTGCCCGACGAAACGCTCGATCAATCCTCCCTTGCTAAGTTGGTCGAAGACTTTCACAATATTCATGAACGTGAGTACGACCACTGCTTCCGTGGCGACCCAGTGGAGATCGTCAACCTGCGCACGACCGCGATCGGCGCGACGTCAAAAATTAAGGACTTCCACGGACCCAAGACCACCACGCTGGACGATGCGAAGTTGGGCGCGGGTAAGGGCTTGTTCCGAACCGGCGGGAAATTGGAGGCTGGTGAAGTGCGCTTCTTCGACCGCTGGAAGATCCCACCGGGTCATCCGGTGGCAGGCGCCGCAGTGATCTTCCAGCGTGACACAACGATCTTCGTTCCACCGGCGTGGACCGCGCAAGCGGACGAAATGGGAAACCTATTATTGATGAGGAGGAAGGCAGCATGACCACCGTCGAGACACGGGTTAACCCGGTCACTGCGTGGGTGATCGCCGGAACGCTGCAAAGCATTACCGACGAGATGGCACACAAATTGACTCGGATGGCTTACTCGAGCATCATCCGCGAGTCGGAGGACTTTGGCTGCGCCCTGCTGGACGGGGAGACCCGCCAACTGGCCGAGTCGGTCTTGAGTACCCCGCTGCAGTCCGGGCCCATCCCTGGCTATGTGCGAGGGATTCTTCGTCACTTCGAGGAGATAGGCGAGGCTTTCCAGCCCGGGGATGTGGTGATGCACAATCACGCCTACTACGGGGCGTCACACGGACCTGACGTTGGCTTTTGCGTTCCAGTCTTCCACGGGGATCAGTTGGTCGGATTCTCCGTCACGACGGCCCACCACCTCGACATCGGGGCGTTGTCGCCCGGATCGTGTGGCATTGTCGACGCAACCGACGCCTACGCCGAGGGTCTGCAGTTCAACGCGATCAAGGTCTATGAGGGCGGCAAGCGCAACGAGTGGGTGTGGAGGATTTTGCAGGATAACCTTCGGGCGGCTCCGTTGGTTATCGGGGACATGGAGGCCCAGATTTCGGCAGCACGCATAGGTGCGAACCGTTTCGTGGAGCTCATCGACCAGTTCAGCCTAGAAACCGTACAGTCAGCAACGGAGGACCTGCTCGACTACTCCGAGCGAATGCTCCGTAGCAAGATCTCCGAATTGCCGGACGGCACCTACAGGGCCGAGGGTTTCGTCGATGGGTTTCTGGATCATCCTGACCCCGCGTACCGAGACCTGCGCATCGCCGCGGCGGTCACGGTGAAAGGCGACGAGATCCTCGTCGACCTGACCGGGACCGATCCGCAGGTTGACCTACCGATCAATATGCCCTTCATAGGCACGGTGGACATGGCGGTCTACGTCGTGGTCCGTTCGATCCTGCTCGACAGTGCGGTGAACGAGGCGGTGCCAGCCAACTCCGGGTTATACCGCCCAATCACGATCACCGCGCCGTTGGGCAGTCTTGCCAATCCTCGTTACCCCGCCCCGGTGATCGCCCGCTTCTGCCCAGGCAACGTGTTGGCGGCGACGGTCATGCGAGCACTCGCGCCCGTGGTGCCCGAGCAAGTCAGTGCGGGCGTCGGGAACCTCAAGATTGTTGCTTACAGCGGGCTACGGGACGACGGCACCTACTGGGTATACATGGACATCACAGAAGGTAGTTATGGCGGCCGTTTTGGCAAAGACGGCATGGACGCCGTGGACACGCTTTACGCCAATACTCGCAACAACCCGATCGAGGACATCGAGTCCCACTATCCGCTGAGGGTCGACCGGTATGAACTGTGCAACGAAGCAGCCGGCCCCGGGAGGTGGCGTGGCGGGTATGGCTCGATCCGGGACGTTCGATTCATCGCTACTGGCGGCTTCTCGATGGAAGGGGATGGGAACACGTTCGCTCCTCTAGGACTGTTTGGCGGCCGAAAAGGGGCGACCGGCGAGACCGTGATGAACCCTGCGACGGCGGACAAAGCACATCTGCCGCCTCTGTCGCCGTATCGGAAGGTCCAGGCTGGCGCCGTCCTGAGGACCGTCAGTCCGTGCGGAGGTGGCTACGGCGATTCTCTTCAACGCAACCCTGCCTCGGTGCTCGCCGACGTGCTGGACGGCTTTGCGACCGTCGAGTCCGCCCGTGTCGACTACGGGGTCATTGTCAGGACGGACCTTCAGGAGGTAGACGAAGCCGCCACTAAGGAGTTGCGCGAGCAGCTGCAGACCGAGGTGGCGAACGCACGATGATCAAGCTCAGTGCGGGTTTGACGCCAGCGAGCGCCGCCTCTCCGACATCCCGTTGGATTGCGCGCGGACTCAAGTTTCCGCATCTGCACTCGCGCACTTGAGCGGAGACTAGCTGTTCTGCCCTGATAGGTTGGTTACGCGGCTGGCTGGCGTGGCGCCCCCAAGTGCGGTGTGGCCGCGGTGATGATTATAGGTGTGTAGCCAGACGGGAAAGGCGGCGACGCGCTCGGCTTCGCTGCGGTAGAGCCGGGCGTAGGCCCATTCGTCGAGCAAGGTCCGGTTGAAGCGTTCGACCTTGCCGTTGGTCTGTGGGCGGTAGGGCAGGGTGCGCTTGTGGGTGACCCTTCCCCTAGGGCGGCGGCGAACAGTTTCGAGCGGTAGCACGAGCCGTTGTCGGTCAGCACCCGCTGCACGGTGATGCCGCAGCTGGTGAAGTAGTTGTTGGCGCGCTGCCAGAACGCCGCGGCGGTCTCCTTGCGCTCGTCGCAGAGGATCTCGGTGTAGGCCCCCTCGATGGACGCCGCCTCGACGGAGACGAACGGGAGGTAGTTGCCGTTGAAGTCGGACGTGTCCACTACGACGCCGTACACGATGCCCGCCGCACCGAGCCGGACGATCGCGTAGAGGCGGCCGTCATCACGGCGCCTGCGGGGTCTCCAAGCCGTCATAGACCTTGCCCTTGTGGCCGAGGTCGGCGTCGAAGTAGGGCGCCTCCGCGCGGATCAGGTTCCCGCTGAGCAAACAGCTCGTCGTTGGCCGCGGAAACACTACCGCCGAGTGTGCGGGTGCGAGGTCGGTCATCGCCGTGAACTCGCGCTGCTCATGATGGGCCTGCGGTCTCGTCGGGGTCGGGGAGTCCACGGTAGCGCCGCCATCCGCCGTGATCGGTGATGTCGGCGAGCTGCTCGCCCATCGACTCGCTCAACCCGGGGCGCAGGCCAACGGCGAGCACCGAGCGGCCGTCGTCCAGCTCGATGACGGTGAGCTCGAGTTCCGCGGGCTCCTCGGGAAGGAAGTCGGTGCGAATGTCCGCGATGGGGATGTCGTAGAGCTCGCCGTGGATCGCCGCACCGCCGTCCTCGATGAGCAGCAGCGCCGGGAACTCGTCCCGGACGGAAAAGAGCCGGTAGTGCGGCGCCGTCCGCGCCGCACCGCAGAAGGGGTGCGCGGATACGTTGTGATGCAGATTCCCCCCGCGCATCGCCCCGCCGTTGCAGAACAACTCAGCCATTCGGCTGCACCTTTTCCCTGTCAGCCGCACAACATCCGGGCTGCGCGGGCGTACCGCTCGAGGTCATGACTGGTCCGTCGTCGGTTCGGCGGCCTGGGCGAACTCAGCCCGGATTGCATAGGTGTGCTGCCCGAGTGCCGGGATCGCACCCATGGAGGCTTCGCGTCCGGTCACGGTGACCGGGGGTAGCAGGGAGCGTACCGGTCCGACGGGGGAGTCGACCTCGCGCCAGCGGTCGCGGGCCGCCAGCTGCGGGTGTGCGGCGAACTCGTCCATCGTGCGCATCCGGGCGTTGGCGATGCCGATTTCGTCGAGGCGTGTGGTGATCTGCTCGGCGCTCAGGTGGGCAAACGCATCCTCCAACAGCACGCGCAGCGCATCGTCGTTGGCGACGCGGCTGGAGTTGCGAGCAAAGCGTGAATCCTGTGCGAGCTCTGGTCGGCTCAGCACGTGGAGGCAGAGCGCGGTCCACTCCCGGTCGTTCTGCACGCCGATGAACACCTGGGCCCCGTCGCCAGCCTGGTAGGGGCCGTAGGGCGAGATGGAGGCGTGCCGGGCACCGGTGCGGCGGGCAGGCGTACCACCATAGCTGGCGTAAAGGTAGGGCTGGCTGGTCCACTCGCCGAGCGCGTCCAACATGGCCACCTCGACGCCGGTGCCGACACCGGTGTGTTCCCGCTCGTACAGGGCGGTCAACACACCGGTGTACGCGTACATGCCCGCGGAGATGTCGGCGACGGAGATGCCGACTTTTGCCGGCGAATCGGGGGTACCGGTCACCGACAGCAGCCCTGCCTCGCACTGGACAAGCAGGTCATAGGCCTTTTTGCTGCGGTAGGGCCCCCCGGGGCCGTACCCGGAGATGGAGCAGGTGATCAGCCGCGGATGCATGGGGCGCAGTGTCTCCTCGTCCAGCCCGAGGCGCGCTGTCGCGCCGGGCAGTAGGTTCTGCACGAAAACGTCGGCGCGGGAAAGCATGTTGTCGAGGATGGCACGATCGCCGGGGTCCTTGATGTCGAGTGTGATGCTTTCCTTGCCACGGTTGAGCCATACGAAGTAGCTGGACATGCCCTTGACCTTCTCGTCGTAGCCGCGGGCGAAGTCTCCGCCGTCCGAGCGTTCGATCTTGAGTACGCGGGCACCGAGGTCGGCGAGCTGGCGGGTGGCGAACGGCGCGGCCACGGCCTGCTCCAGCGCCACCACGGTGATGCCCTTCAATGGGAGCATTATGACCTCATATCGACTCATCGAGGGTGTCGATCAGGCCAGCCCGGTGCAGGACCAGCCGGGCGCGTTCAGTGACCGGCCGATCGATCAGCTGTCCGTCCAGACGTCCCGCCCCGCCGTCGGTGACGCTGTCCAGGATCCGGCGGGCGCGGTGTATGTCGGCTTCGCTAGGGCGGAACGCAGCGTTGACGGCGCCCACCTGGCGCGGGTGGATGCACAGCTTGCCGCCGAAGCCCAGGCTGAGCGCGGTTGCGGCGGCTGTCTCGACGACGGACACCTCGTCCAAAGTCATTGTTACCCCGTCGACCGGGGCCGCTATGCGCGCGGCGCGGGAGGCCACCACCAGGGCGGACCGCGCGAAAAGCAGGGGCGTGTCGGTTTCGTCGGCGCCGACGTCGAGCGCGAAGTCGATCGAGCCGAAGGCCAATCGAACTACACCGCGCGCCGCTGCTATGTCATAGGCGCGGTGCACTCCCAGCCCGGTCTCGACGAGCGCGACCACCGCCGTGTGCGGACCCAGGGCGTCGCTGAGCTTAGTGAGCGCCCGCGGGTCCTCGGCCTTAGGCACCATGACCGTGCACAAGCCCGGCAAGCCGGTCAGCGCAACGACATCGGCCTCGTAGTAGGGGCTGCCGCGGGCGTTGATCCGCACACACGCCGCCGCGCCGCCGGTCAGCCAACGCGCGACCTCGTCGCGAGCCGCGGACTTGGCGTCGGCGGCCACCGCGTCCTCGAGGTCACAGACCACGATGTCGGCACCGCTCGCGGTCGCCTTGGTGAACCGGTCAGCACGGTCTCCGGGCACAAACAGCCACGAGCGGTCGGTGCGCACGTCGACGAGGTTTTGACGCACGTCAGGGTTCCACCGTGCCACGGCTCACCAGCTGGCGGGCAATGACGTTGCGCTGGATCTCGTTGGTGCCCTCGCCGACGATCATCAGCGGGGCGTCACGAAAGTAACGCTCCACGTCGAACTCGGTGGAGTAGCCGTAGCCACCGTGGATCCGGATGGCATCGAGCGCGATCTGCATGGCGGTCTCTGAGGCGAACAGCTTGGCCATGCCAGCTTCCATGTCCGCCCGCTCACCGACCTCGAAGCGCCGGCAGGCGTAGAGCACCAGCTGGCGAGCGGCGGTCAGCTTGGTGGCCATGTCGGCGAGGTAATTGCCGATCGACTGGTGCCGCCATATCTGCTTGCCGAAGCTCTCCCGCTCCTGCGCGTACCGAAGAGCGTCCTCCAGGGCGGCCCGGCCGACGCCGAGGGCCCGTGCGGCCACCTGGATACGGCCGATCTCTAGTCCGCGCATCATCTGCGCGAAGCCCTGACCCTCCTGCTCGCCGAGCAGGGACGAGGTCGGGGTATGGAAGTCGTCGAAGGAAAGCTCGCAACTCTCCACGCCCTTGTAACCGAGCTTGGGTAAGTCACGCGACAGAGTGAAGCCCGTCCCCTTCTCCACTAACAGGATGCTGATGCCACGGTGCGCCGGGGTCGCGGACGGGTTGGTCTTGCATAGCAGCGCCACCAATCCTGCCTTGCGGGCGTTAGTGATCCACGTCTTGGAGCCATTGACCACGTACTCCTCACCGGCGCGCAGGGCCGACGTGCGCATCGCCTGCAGGTCGGACCCGCCGCCGGGCTCGGTGAGCGCCATCGTGGCGCGCAGCCGCCCGGCCGCCATTTGTGGCAGGTAAGTATTCTTCTGCTCGTTCGTGCCGTAGTCGAGGATCAGCTTCGCGACCACCGTGTGTCCACCCATCGCACCGGCCAAGCTCATCCAGCCCCGGGCGAGCTCCTCGGTGATAAGCGCGTAGCAGGGCGTGCTCACCCGGGATTCCCCCCACGGCTCCGGGATCGCCAGACCGAAGATACCGAGCTGCTTCATCTGCTCGATTAGCTTCTCGGGGTAGGTATTCGTGTGATCCAATTCCTGGACCACGGGCTTCACCTCCCGGTTGACGAACTCCCGCACCGTCTCGACGATTACCCGCTCTTCCTCGTTCAGCCCCTCCATCGGGACTCCTCTCATCTGGCCTTTGATGTGCACGGCGAGGCCGCAGCGGGTGGGGTCAGACGTAGTCGCGCAAGATATTGGCTGCGCTAGACCAATCAATAGTTTCGGGGGCCAATGAAGTGCCGGCCAGGCAGGTCGCCACCTTGCGGCTCAGTTCGGCGCGAGAGGGGGGGCGTTGAGGAGAACCCGGCGGAAACTGCTCCCTCGCGTGCGCGACCCGGCCCCCAACATGCACCTCGGCCTCCAGCTCGCCAGCGAGCAGCCAGTCGCCGCCTTCCCCGAGTTGGACGTCCACCAGGTCTACGAGCCGCCGAGCCGCGGGTCGTTGCGTGGCCGCGTCAGTAAAGCTGGCGAAGCCCGGATAGGGGTCGAGCAGAGCGGTGGCCGCCGCGTACTCAATGCTGAACTTAGCCTGCAAACCGGTCTCGGGACGGTGGTAAATCAACGGCGTAACCGTGCCCTTAGGCGTTTTGAGGACTATGCGGCTCACATTTGCCGGGTCCAGCCTCCGCCGGGCTAGCCGGGATAGGACGCTGATCGGACGCTGAAGCGCGTAGCAGCAAGGAAAAACCTTGATGGCTAACCCGTCTGGCACCGCGGGGCCGCTCATGTCAAGGGTGCTGGGGTCGCCTCCCAAGAGATCAAACCAACTGTCGAGGGCACCGATGTCCGCCGTGGCACCGGCGGCAGCCAGGCGAGCTGCCCGCACGCCCACATCAGCGGCGAACCCGACCTGAAGCGACTTTGCGTCCGTGCCGAAGGCCCGCTGCACACCGCCTGCGCCAGGTACGGCCAGTGCCATGGCCGTGGCGACCCGTTCGGCATCAAGTCCCAGGCCGAGGCTGGCTCCCACAGCAGCCGCCAGCGCGCCTGCGGTGGTTGTCGTATGCCAGCCGGAGGAGTAATGCGCCCACCCCAGCCCGGTCCCGAGGCGGGCCATCACGCCCGCGGCGGCTAAATAGGCCCGAGCGTCACCATCAGTCGCTAGGACCGCAGGCACGCAGACAGCGCTGATGTGGGTGGTCGACTTCATATGCAAATCGTCGAAGTCGAGGATATGGCCCGCCACTGCCCACCGTGCTGCTTCCGGCAAGTCTGCAGCCATGCTGACAACTGGTTCATTGCGTCCTGCAACCGCGACCGCAACCGTGTCCACCAGCGAGCGGTGCGCCAATTCGAGATCGTCTCCGGTTGGTTCTAGAGCGGCAGCCCAGTGTGCCAGCTCGGCAGCAATGAAGGACATGACACCAACTTCTCAAGACTAAGGCCAAGACGCGACTCGGATAATGTACGGCCATTCACGCACGCTGGGGCACCCCTTGTCAAGGCCTTACTCAACGCGCGCATTGCGGTGCCTCTGGAGGTTGGTTCTTTCACGTGCTGCAAGACTTACAGGCACGGCGTCCGCTCGACGCGCCGGTTGCCGTGTAGTCGCACGAGTCACGGAAAGCCTTGTCCCACTGGGTAACGCCGGGGGACGCGCCGAGGGCGTGGAGACCTCTAGGCGGGGCTGCGACGCAGTCGGATGCGGTAGGAGTATCGGTCGGGATGGAAGTGGCTGATGGCGAGCTCCACTGGCTCACCGTTGGTGTCGAAGTACATGCGGTCGGCCCGTAGCACGTGAGTCTCGTCTGGCAGGTCGAGACACTGGGTCACCTCCACGGGTGCGGTAACCACGGTGATGCTCTGTTCAGCGTCACGGATCGGCGCTACGAGCGCGCTATCCAGCAGGCCGATCACGGTAACCGGGCTGACCGCGCCGATGCTGCCCAGCTCATCGATATCACCCAGCTGCGCCCGGACTTGAGGCGGCAAATAAACCGTGGTGTGCGAGAACGCTTCACCGTGGTGAACACGCAGGAAGGTCAACTTAGCAACTCGGTCATCAGAGAGTCGCAACCGGTTCGCGGCAGTCAGGTCGACCGCCGCGCGAGGGGGATGAAGTACTTGAAGGTGGCTGTCGGCGGACAGTGCCATCAGGTCTTCGACGGAGCCAAACTGGCGTAAGTAGCGTTCTGACGACGGAATGACGAAAGTGCCACGACCGGGAACTCGGAAGACCAGGTCCTCGGCGACCAAATCTTGGAAGGCGCGCCGCACGGTCTGGCGGCTGACGGAGTACTTGCGTGCGATTTCAGCCTCGGTGGGCAGAGCCGTTCCTGCGGGAAACGCGTGTTCGAATATCTGCGCCCGCAGATCGCTCCAGACTCGCCGGAATGCTGGCTCACGCTTCACGTACGCATCCACCCCGCTCCTACTGGTATCGCCCTGAACGAGCCGTGCCCCGGTACGTCCCGAGGTGTCTGATGCGCGATGCCAGCGCAGGTGCGGTGATCATGGCTTTCAGTGTAGGGACTCGCCGGTCACTTCCCACGGGGTGGCATCGACCAGTCGGTGCGGCAGTACCACCGGGGCCTGCGCTGGCAGCGGACCGGACAGGCTGGAGGAGGTCGCGCCAAGTCTAGCTGCCGAACCTCTTGACCGTACTTCTGGCCGATGCTATAAATGGCACTACAAATCAGTCTACTGGCCGTGATGAACCTCCCAGTGTGTCGGGCCTGCTGGCTGGTCGATCTCTGCCCGGGCGGCTAATCGGTCGCGCGTGCGTGTCGGTTCTGCTCATTCGGCAGCGCCGCTGGGCGGCGCGTACCTGATCGTTCTCCTTGCGGTCGGTGCGGGCTCAACGAAACGGAGTTCAAAGCGATGGTTTCCTCTACTCGTATGGAGTCCCAGGTGCCTCGCGTCACCAAACGGGACGTGAACATCGCGACGTGGGTCTGCTTTTTTGCGTGGACCTTCGCTGTCTACGATTTTGTGTTGTTCGGTAACCTTCTCCCCAAGCTCGCCGCAGAGCAGGGTTGGAGTTCCGCGCATTCGACGGGAATCAATACTTGGGTCACCGTCGGTACCGCCTTGGTCGCCTTCGTTGTCGGTCCGCTCGCGGACAAGCTTGGTCGCCGCAAAGGAATTATTATTGCGGTGGTCGGTGCCGCGCTCGCCTCGGCTGTGACCGCCGCCGCCGGCCCGCTTGTCGGCGTTACGGCCGGTCTCGGTGTCGTGGTCCTCGTGCTCGTGCGTTCCGTCGCTGGCCTGGGCTATGCCGAGCAAGCCATCAGCGCCACGTATTTGAACGAAATGTTCGCTCATGTCTACTCCGACCCGGCCCAAGCCCGCCGCCGCGGCCTGATCTACTCGCTTGTCCAGTCGGGTTGGCCTGTCGGCTCCGTTCTGGCGCCCGTGTCGATATACCTGCTGTTCCCCATCGGTGGTTGGTCGCTCTGCTTCATCGTCGCGGCGTTTCCCGCCATCTTTATGCTGTGGGCAGCGCGCTACCTCAAGGAGAGCCCCCAGTTCGCTGTCCGCCATGAAGCCGAGAATCTACTGGCAGAGGGCCGCAGTGAGGAAGCACACACGCTGGCGAACGCCGCTGGCATCGACCTGACCGATCGCTCGACGTCACTCGCCTCGGCGTTCAAAGGGGAGTCGCGGCGCTCGACCTTGGTGATCGGGTCGGCCTTTTTGCTCAGCTGGCTCGGCGTTCTGGCGTTTGCGGTCCTGGGCACCTCGCTTCTGACTGCCCACGACGGCAAAAATATCACCTTCGACAATGCGCTCCTTATCCTCATCATCTCCAACGTGACCGCTTTCGCCGGCTACGTGTTCCACGGATGGCTGGGTGACCGGATCGGCCGCCGCAATACGATCGCGGCGGGCTGGATCCTGTCCGGTCTCGCCTTCGCTGGCATGCTCCTCGTCCCGAGCGGTAGTTACGGCGCCGTCATCGCGCTCTACAGCGCGGGTCTGTTCTTCCTGCTCGGCCCCTTTGCGGCCCTGTTGTTCTTCAACGCCGAGAGCTTCCCCGTCCACACCCGTGCGACCGGCGGATCGATCATCAACGCTGCCGGTCAGATCGGTGCTGTTATCGGAGGCCTGCTGATTACCGCTACGCTTGCCAGTGGCCATAGCTGGACCTTCGCGGCAGCCATCTGGGGATGCCTACCAATCTTCGCGGCGGGAATCATCATTCTCGGCGCCCGTAACGTCGATCCCCGCACGGTACGGCTCGACTGAGGTGTGATTTCCACGCCCGACTTGATCACGTTGATCAATATCGCGTCAGGTTGGTCGAGAACACTAGTAACGTACGTACTCCCATGCCTTACTGCTTTGAGGAGTCTCTGACGATGACACAGCGCGTGATTGACCTGTCCTTGCCCATCGATGACAACATGCCGAGCCACAAGTTTTTTCAGCGGCCAGTGCACATACCGCATATTCGCCATGAGGAATCTGTCGCGCTGGGTCTGGGAACCGAAGATGATCCGATGTCGATGGCTACCGCCTACCTCGGAACGCTGGACCATATCGGTACTCACGTCGATTCGTTCTTTCATGTGAAGCCGGACGGCTTGAAAATTGGAGAGATGCCGCTGGAGATGTTCTTCGGCAAGGCGGTGTGCTTCGACATGACGCACATCCCGGACCTGGGCATGATCGAGGTCGAGGACATGGAAAAAGCAGAGCGCGACTCAGGTATCACAGTCGATGGACACATCGTTCTTCTCAACACAGGACTGCACAAACGGCACTACCCCCGACCCGAGGTCGTCACGAGCAACCCCGGTATCAGCACGGCAGCAACGCACTGGCTGGCAGACAAGGGTTCAAAGGTGCACGGTGTCGAAGGGCCGTCCACCGACGCGCCGGACCACAACTTCTTCTATAACCACCGCACCTGTCGTGACCGTGGCATCACCCATTATGAGTGGCTCGTAAACCTGGAACAACTGGTCGGCAAGGGCGAATTTATGTTTTTCGGCGTGCCTCTCGCCTTAACAAACGGCACTGGTGGACCGACGCGCGCATTCGCTATCCTCGATGAGTAAACACGTCACGCAATGTTGCGCTCGGCACATTAAGGGACGGGGCTGGATGAGTAGATGTCGGCAGTTCTGTTGGAAGCAAGGGTGAGTCTTCGTGTCCACTGACTTTGCCTACATGTCAGCAACGGAGATCAGACACCTCGTGTCGACAAGGCAGGCGTCTGCGGTGGAGGTTGTAACTGACGCTCTAGAGCGGTTGGCCGCCCTGGAGCCGACCTTAAACGCATTCGTAACGAAAACTCCGGAGCTGGCGCTGCAAGCTGCCCACCAGGCGGATAAGAACGTTGCAGACGGTGCTGAACTAGGACCACTGGTCGCGGTACCGGTATCGGTGAAGGACCTCATCGACGTCGCCGATGTCCGAACCACCTTCGGCTCGCGGACGATGGCCACAAATGTAGCGCGTGTGGATGCACCCGCCGTCAGCCGGGTCAAAAATGCGGGCGCGTGCATTCTTGGTAAGACAACGACAACCGAGTTCGGATGTAAAGCGGGTGGTGGGGACAGCCCGCTGACGGGCATCACCCGCAATCCGTGGAATATCTCCAAGTCAACAGGTGGCTCTAGTGCCGGAGCGGCGGCCAGCGTTGCCGCCGGCGTCACGCCCGTCGCGCTGGGTACAGACGGTGGCGGATCGTGCCGCATCCCCGCTGCGCTCTGCGGCTTGGTAGGCATCAAAGCCCAGTACGGACGGGTTCCCGTCTTCCCAGCCAGTGCCACACCATCGCTCGGGCACGTGGGGGCAATCGCGAGGACTGTTCGGGACGCCGCCGAACTTCTGCAGGTCCTGGCGGGATTCGATCCTCGCGATCCGTCGAGCATCGCCGAGCCCGTCCCGGATTTTGTCGGTGCGTGTAGCCGTGGGATCGCAAACCTTCGTATTGCATGGAGCCCAACGCTTGGATACGTTCCTGTAAGTGAGGAGGTGCGCAACCTCACCTCGGCCGCCGTACAACAGTTACAAAATGGTGGGTGCAAGGTCGACACTATCGAACGAGTGTTCCAGGATCCGATCGAGCTTTGGAACGCCGAATTCTACGCAGGAGTTGTCTCAAAGTTGAAGTCTGCGTTGGATGACTCCAGAGAGCTTCTGGACCCAGCGGTAGCGGAACTTCTCGGGGGCGCGTTGTATGGCCAGAGTGTAGAAGAATATTTTCGTAAAGTGTTTCAACGGTTTGAGTTTAGAGAGCAATTCAGAAACTTTCTTGAACCGTACGATTTGTTAATCACACCTACCCTTCCCGTCGCCGATTTACCGGCTGGTGTCAATGTGCCGCAGGAACTTGACGACCGAAACATCGTGTCGTGGGTCTATTATACCTATCCGTTCAACCTAACAGGAAACCCAGCGGGCTCCGTACCTTGCGGGTTCACGGATGATGGAATGCCCGTCGGTCTGCAAATTGTTGCTAAGACACTGCGGGAGGTGGACTTGTTTCGAGTAGCAGGAGCGCTGGAAGAAGCGTTGCCCTGGGCCCATATCACCCCCCCGGTGAGCGTGCCATGAGCGCTAGCGGGCTGCTCCTCGTAGGGCGGGTAACGCTGGTCGTCGGCGGAGCCGGAGGGATCGGCGCTGCAATCGCTAAAGCTTTCTGTGCCGAAGGGGCCACCGTCGTGGTCGCCGACCGCGGCGAGAATTTGGCGAAGGAAGCGGCCAACGAAATCGGGGCGGCCAGTTGGGTGGCCCTGGACGTTTCCTCACAGGCGTCGGTCCAGGCGGCGGTGCAGGAAGTGTTTTCGGCGCACGGGCACATCGACGTGCTCGTGAACTCCGCTGGAATTCTCACTGAAGCACCTCTAATTGAAATGACTCTTGAGCAGTGGCAGGATACTATCGACATCGACCTGACGGGCGCCTTCCTCACCTGTCGTGCCGTTGCCCCCCACATGGTCAAGCGCGGCGAGGGGCGCATCATCAACATCGCCTCCCAACTCGGGATTAAAGGGGGACGCGGGCTGACGCATTACAGCGCCGCCAAAGCGGGCGTGTTGGGCCTCACCAAGGCGCTCGCATTAGAAGTCGCCCAGTATGGCGTCCTTGTTAACGCGATCGCACCTGGCCCGGTTCATACCGCAATGGTCGCCGGCATCACCGAGGAGTGGAAGGCCGCCAAACAGGCGGAACTCCCACTCGGTCGGTTTGGTGTGCCAGCGGAAGTCGCACCCACCGCGGTGTTGCTCGCCAGCTCGCCTGGTGGCAACTTGTATGTGGGCCAGACGCTCGGGCCCAACTCCGGCGACGTGATGCCATGAGCATCCTCCACGCAGCCGACGACAGCACACGCGAGAGCTACCGCAGCGCCGGGTTCACTGGTGGCTTCGAACTAGGAGAGCGGCCCGCAATTGTCGTCGTCGACTTCTGCCGCGGGTTCACCGACCCCGAGAGCCCGCTCGGGTCGGAAACTTCTACTGAAGTCGAACGCACCCGAGTACTGCTCGACACCGCACGGCAACTCGGAGTTTTCGTGGTGTTCACCAGCATCGCATACGACGAGGGCGCCCGTGCCGTAACGACCTGGCTGCGCAAGGTCCCTTCACTCGGTCTACTGATTGCTGGCTCACCCTGGACCGAGATCGACTCGCGGCTAGGTCGACTCACCCGCGAGCCGCTCATTCTCAAGAGTGGCGCGTCGGCGTTCTACGGCACCTCCCTACACGCGTTGCTCGTCGCGAACGGCACCGACAGCGTGCTGGTGCTGGGCGCGACGACGTCGGGGTGCGTTCGCGCCTCGGTCGTCGACTCCGTGCAGCACGGTTTTCCCACGTTCGTCATCACCGACTGTTGCGCAGACCGATCGCCAGCACCGCACGAGGCGAACCTATTCGACATGACGGCGAAGTATGCCGACCCCCTCACCGCCAGAGAGGTGGTGAGCTACCTCGAGAGCCTGTCCGAGACCGTCGCCGGGGCACGGCAGCCGTTCGTCGAGGGCTGACGGTCCTACCCACAGATATTCACCAGATCTTTCAGCGAAGCGGACCAGATAACACCGCGGAACGCCTGCAGTGTTATTACCTATGAGGAGATGAATATGCCCAAGGACATCAAATGCGTATTCGGCGTTGACATCGACGCCGTCGGAGGATGGCTCGGATCCTACGGCGGTGAAGACTCGCCATCAGACATCCAGCGAGGAATGTACTCCGGTGAGGTCGGCAGTCCACGGGTGCTGAAGCTCTTCAAAAAGTTCGAAATACCGGCGACGTGGTTCATTCCCGGTCACTCGATCGAGACCTTCCCCGATACGGTCAAAATGATTGTCGATGCGGGCCACGAGATAGGCGCACACGGTTACTCCCATGAGAACCCGATTGCCATGACCCCGAAGCAAGAGGAAGATGTTCTCTCCTACTGCGTCGAACTCGTGGAGAAAGTGAGTGGCAAGGCGCCCCGTGGCTACGTCCCCCCATGGTGGGAGATGTCGAACATCACTGCATCACTTTTGCAGAAGTACGGCTTCACCTACGACCACGGCCAAGGTTTCCACGACTTCATGCCGTTCTACGCTCGGGTCGGCGACTCCTGGACCAAAATAGACTACTCCAAGGAGGCCAGTACGTGGATGAAGCCCCTCGAGCGCGGGGAAGTCATTGATCTGGTGGAGATCGGCGCGAACTGGTACATGGACGACCTCCCCCCGATGATGTTCATCAAGAAGGCACCAAACAGTGCCGGTTGGGTGAATCCCCGCGACGTCGAGTCGTGGTGGAAGGATCAATTTGACTGGGTGTACCGCGAGCAGGATTATGGCGTCTTTGCATTCACGATCCACCCAGACGTCTCCGGGCGCCCACAGGTACTGCTTATGCTCGAGCGTCTGATCGAGTACATCAACGGTCACGAGGGCACCAGTTGGGTCACCATGGAGGAGGCGGCGGACGATTTTCGCCAGCGCTATACCTACCCGGGACCTAAGGGCAGCCCGTTCCTACCAGGGTCCTAATCGGCCGGCCGGGGGTGGTGTGGCCTCTGCCGTCCGCGCCCCGGCTGCCTCCCTTACGACTTACCACGACTCGAAGGGTCGCTGAGTTTCCATGTGCGTGCTGTGCTACGACCTGGCCCCTGCGGAGCACTGGTCAAACGAAGTCTCGGACGGGGACTCGAACGACCTGCCCGGCCGCTCGCGCTACCGGCGCACGCGCATCCTCTCCGCCGTACTGGCACCATATGGCCTCACCGTGTCCGACCCGGGCAGTGGATCGTACTGCGTGATCGCAGACCGCAAGGGGTCAGCAGAGGTGGTCGCCGGCCTACCCGCCGTTTGGCAAGCCGCAGGACGATTATCGCCGAGTGAAATCGACGTGCTCGACCCCGAACTCCTCCACGCCCTGACGATGGGCGGCCCGGCGTGACGTTGCTGAACCTGCCCGCATCCGATGGCGCCGCTCCAGCCTTTCACGCGCGACGTGGGATAACGTTGCTCAGCGGCTTCCTCGGGTCCGGTAAGACGACGCTGCTGCGCTGCGAGCTGGACCGTGCAGGCGACCATCCACCCGCTGTAATAGTTAATGACTTCGGTCAAACGCTGGTCGATGACATCCTTCTCAGCGTCAATGGGCAGTCCCCGGTCGTCTTGTCCGGGGGCTGCGCCTGCTGTACCCGGCGTGAGGACCTGGCCAAGGCGCTCGCCAGTCTGCTGGACGCCGAACAGCGTGGCAGTGCACCACGCCGCGATTATGCCGTGATCGAGACCAGCGGATTATCCGACCCAGGCCCCATCGCCTTCACCATTGCGAACGATCCTGTCTTAAAGCATCACTACGCACTGGAGCGGATCTGCGTCACGGTCGACGCCCTCACCGGTCTGGCCAGCATCGAGGAGCATGAAATTGCATTGCGGCAGCTTCTCGCAGCTGACGACGTGCTGGTTACCAAGGTGGATTTGGCCGAGCCCGAGCACGTGGCAGGTTTGGTCGCCAGGCTTCACGAACTCAACCCCTCCGCCACGGTCACCACCACGGCTAACGGTAAGCTGTTACGAACCGAGATGCCGAACGGCGTCCCCCACAGCATTGCGCCGGTGCAGCTGCCTTTGGGCGCCGCACACACTAGCGCCATCTCTACCCTGGAGCTAACGACCGACGACCGCCTGGACTGGCAGGCGTTCTCCGTGTGGCTCAGCCTGTTACTCCATCGACATGGCCCGGACGTACTCAGAGTCAAGGGCATTCTTGACATCGAAGGTGTCGGCCCCGTCGCACTGAACGGGGTACAGCACGTCGTACATCGACCGGAGCACCTGACTGGCCCGGTCCCGCAGGGCACCAGGCTCGTCTTCATTGTGCGCAACATCGACCCTGGGCTGCTCAAGCGCTCTTTCTACGCTTTTCTCGCCATCAAGTGAAAGTGAAGTAGGCCTATGACGAAACAGGCTGCGGGGCCCAAGGTCACAATCTTTTCCCTGGGCGGCACTATTGCGTCAACGAGTTCCGGCGATGGTGGCTCCGCGGGCGGAGTCACGCCCCAGCTCGGCGCCCGCGAGCTCGTCGACGCCATTCCCCAACTGCGGGACGTCACCGAGCCGGAAACTGTGGCGTTCCGCCAGACCGCCTCGGGCGACCTAACCTTGCAGGACCTCATCGCCCTCGCCGCGGAGATTACGAAGCGCTTCGACGCCGGAGTAGACGGCGTGGTCGTCACCCAGGGCACCGACACGATCGAAGAGACCTCGTTCGCGCTCGACTTACTCGTGCGTCACCAGCGACCAGTCGTCGTCACCGGGGCGATGCGCAACCCTACCCTCGCAGGGCCCGACGGTCCGGCCAATCTTCTCGCGGCCGTGCAAGTGGCGGTAGCGCAAGAGGCAGCTGGCATGGGCACCTTAGTCGTATTGAACGACGAGATCCACGCGGCGCGCTTCGTGCGCAAGACTCACACGTCGAACCCCGCGACGTTCCACTCCCTGAGCGCAGGCCCGCTCGGTTGGATGGCCGAGGGACGCCCGCGCATTGTTTTCCGTCCGCCTGCGCTCGCGGGCGTTCTGTCCAGCGGGTACCAGGACGTGCCCGCTGTCGCACTGCTTACCTCCACTTTTGGAGATGACTCCAGATTTATCGCGCAGGTGGAGGCGCTCGGGTACGCCGGTTTGGTGCTCGCGGCCTTTGGCGGTGGCCACGTTCCCGCACAGGTCGTCCCGGCCCTGGGCGATCTAGCTACTCGTCTGCCGGTCGTGCTGGCTTCGCGTACCGGCGGTGGCGAGATGCTTCAGCAGACTTACGGCTTTCCTGGTTCCGAGCGGGACCTACTTTCCCACGGGTTGATTCCAGCCGGGTTCCTCGACGGTTTGAAGGCCCGTATTTTGCTGAGCCTGCTCCTGGCTAGCGGTGCCAACCTAGATGGTGTGCGTACGGCGTTCGAGCAGGTCAATGCCTCCGTCTCCGCGGCCAGCGTCGCTAGGTATTGACGCGTCCTCCGTGTGACACGATTGAAAGGCGAGCGCTCAGCCGCCTTCGGCGCCCGGTGCTATCCGCAGACCGTTCCAGGTAGCCGGAGGCTAACTCTCGCAAGATGCTCACCGTCGCGTTGGACACGACTTGCTGGGCGCCGAGTAATGATCAGAACCTGTGGATGGCCCTCGGCGAGGTGACGTGAAGAAGCGCACCTTCCCGAGGATGATCTGCAGTACGTTCGCTCTGATCAAGGGCCGGCGTTGGCGCGCTGGTTCGGGAAGGTACGCCATGCTCAAGGTAGCCCAGAAGAACGAAGAGTCCAACGACAACCGCGCGGAGGCGGTTGGTGGTTCGCTACTCGACGAAATCGTGCGCGATGGTGCGCGGCAGATGCTCGCGGCGGCGTTGGCCGCCGAGGTCGCCGCCTACGTCGAGGCCCATTGTGGCGAGCTTGATGAGGAGGGTCGGCGGTTGGTGGTGCGCAACGGGCACCACGCCGAGCGGGAGGTGACCACCGCCGCGGGGGCGGTGGCGGTGCGGGCGCCGCGGGTCAACGACAAACGCGTCGATGAGTCCACCGGGCAGCGCAGGCGGTTCTCCTCGGCCATTCTGCCGGCGTGGTCACGCAAGTCGCCGCGTGTCGCGGAGGTGTTGCCGCTGCTGTACCTGCATGGGCTCTCGACCTCGGATTCCGGACCGGCGTTGTCGCAGTTTTTGGGCAGCGGTGCGGGCCTGTCGGCGGCGACGATCACCCGGCTCACTACCCAGTGGCAGCAGGAAGCGGCCGCGTTCGGCGCGCGGTCGCTGGCCGGCACCGACTACGTCTATGTGTGGGTGGACGGTATCCACCTCAAGGTGCGCCTCGCCCAGGACAAGGTGTGCCTGCTGGTGATAATCGGGGTCCGCGCCGACGGCCGCAAAGAGCTCATCGCCCTGGCCGATGGGTTCCGGGAGTCCAGCGAGTCCTGGGCTGATCTGCTGCGCTCGTGTCGCCGCCGGGGGATGGCCGCGCCGGTGCTGGCGGTCGGGGACGGGGCGCTGGGGTTCTGGAAGGCGGTCCGGGATGTGTTCCCCGACACCAAGGAGCAGCGCTGCTGGTTCCATAAGAGTGCGAATGTGCTTGCGGCGCTGCCGACGTCGGCGCATCCGGGAGCGGTCAAGGCGATGCAGGAAATCTACCAGGCCGAGGGCAAGGATCACGCGCGCAAGGCCGCCGAGGCGTTCGCCGACGCCTACAGCGCGAAGTGGCCCAAGGCCGCCGCGAAGATCACCGATGATCTGGACGTGCTACTGGAGTTTTACGACTACCCCGCGCAGCACTGGATTCACCTGCGCACCACAAATCCGATCGAGTCGACCTTCGCCACGGTCAGGTTGCGGCAACGCGTGACCAAAGGGCCCGGCTCCCGCGCCGCTGGCGTCGCGATGGCCTTCAAACTCATCGAGTCCGCCCAAACCCGGTGGCGGGCCATCAACGCACCACACCTGGTCGCCCTCGTCCGCGCCGGAGCCACATTCCACAACGGGCAACTGGTCGAACGACCCGACGAATCAGGAGGTGATCAGCAAGCCGCGTGACACGCCGATCCACAGGATTTGACAATAACTCTGGGCGCCGTGGATATTGCTCTCAGGGCTATTCATCTGAGCCGCATTAGTCCCGTCCGCAGGAAAGGAACACTTCGAGGCGGTGAAGTCACCGTGGAGCGTCCGGGATCGACCCTATGGTGCGGGCGATGAACTCGGTGATCGGGAACCAGTTGGGCTCATGCCGCGGGTCGAGGCGGACCTCGTACGTGCGGGTGCGCCAGCTGCCGGTTTCGAGATCCTCCGTGAGCCTCGCCCCGGTGAGGCCTCCGCCGCGACCCATGTAGGTGAAGGCCAGGGTGCCCTCAGCGTGGGCCGCGACGATCTCCGTGCCGGTCAGCCACCGCCCCGGTACCCAGCTCAGCGTAGAGCCACAACAACCGAAGGCAACTTATCGGCGCTTGAATTGTGTTGCGGGGGAGCTGGTTTGGTTGTGCTGTGCCAGCAGCTCAGTCCACACCGCTGCCTGGGCCACTTAGCTCGATGCACGCGAAGACCGTCGGCCATGGCCCGCGAGGACCATCGAGGACGGCGGCTCTCGCCGCGACCCGGCCGAGCTGACCCGCCGCCGCACGGCCGGCGGACTGCGACGGGGCACAGGCCGGACGTTCTTAGGAGGCGTTGGTGTAGACCCGAGTCGGGTTGACCAGGACGGCGACACGGCCCTGTTCGGCCATGATGCGGTCGTAGGTGTCCCAGTCGGGGTGCTGCCCGCCCGCGGCGGTGAAGATGGCCCGGAGCAGACCCGGGAGGTGGTCCGGGTCAAGACCGGGCAGCCGATCGTGCGGGCCGGCGAGTTGGGCGGTGCCATCGAGGCTGACCCAGGACCATCCCGAGCGCCAAGTGAGGGTCGGCGCCGCAAGTGAGCGAGCTTCACCGGCCCATAAGTGACGAATGCACCCACCTGCACCCCGGTCACCGGGTGCGCCACCACCGCGGCGTTGACCACCGAGGAATGGGGGGACCCGTCAGAGCGCAGGGTGCTCACCACCGCAAGGTAGGAATCCTGAGAACCGATCGCGGAGATCAGGTCGAGTCGTTGTCCCTCAGTGTCCATCGCTGCATCCCCTGCCGTGCTCATCACCCATCACCGATGTGCCGACCATCATGGCCGACAACCCATTAGAAGCCCACTCCAGTGCCGAAAAGTGGTGAACGACCGCCGCACTCGTGGCCAGTGAGGGCGAAGTGCGGTTATGCCGCGCAGTCGCGGCAGATCGGCAGGCCTGCGCGTTCGCCGGCGTAGCGGTGACGGTGGTGGACGAGGAAACAGGTCGAGCAGGTGAACTCGTCGGCTTGTTTCGGCACGACC
>JAABUJ010002414.1_pt1 | contig 23202 bp, 22 predicted proteins | sample 5559131 | NCBI WGS metagenome assembly JAABUJ01 (sample SAMN10711875, study PRJNA513366) | rock metagenome | isolation source: Antarctica rocks | place: Antarctica: Victoria Land, Mt New Zealand nord | collected 2016-01-07
TTTACATCCGCTAGCGACGACCAGAACTGGCTCGGTGTGGGGAGGTTTCGTGCAGTCAAAAATTAACGTGACAGTACCCCTGGTGGTGCCTCTTCCGGCGCGCCGCCCTCGCCGGGAAGTCCTTCGCCGACGACCGCGAGATCGCCCAGGCTCCACCGCCTGTGTTGGCTCTTTATCGATCCTGGCTAGTTCCGCAGAGGATCGCTTCGCGACCAACCGGTGCTACCAAGCGGCTAAAATGGCGCATGCGCGATGCGGCCTTGTAGCTCCACGTCTCGGCGACAGACTCGAGGGGAGTGGACGCATGCTGCGATTGCGCGGGTGTTGTCGCCGCCTGGGCAGGATCCTCGCGGGTGTGCGGCGGACCCTCGTCGCGCGCCTCTGGGCGGGACCGGCAGCGACCCACCTGGCGCGGACCGGGGCGGAGCTGCGGCGCACCAGGGGGCGGTTGCTCGCCGCGAATGCCCGCTTACGCCAGCCGCTCGTCGTGGTGCCTCGCAGCGTTAAGCGTCCGGTCATGACCACGGCGGACCGCACGCTCCCGGTGCTGCGCGCCGGGCGCATCCGCACCTGGCGGCCGGCCCTGCTCGTCGTCCGGCCCGACACGCCGCTACGCTGGCAGCGGGCCGGTTTCCGCGCGCTCCGGTGCCGCAAGTCGCGCCCGGGGCCGGGTCGCCCGCCGCTCCCGGCGGCGACCGTCGCCCGCATCCGCCGCATGGCGGACGAGAACCCGCGCTGGGGGGCCGAACGGATGCGCGGCGAACGCCAGAAGCGGGGGCCGCGCGTCGCCAAGCGGACGATCCAGACCGACCTGCCGACCCCTCGGGCCCCGCGCCCGCGCGGGCAGTCCCGGGCGACGTTCCTGCGCGCCCACGCCCCGGACATCCGGGCCGGCGACTTCCTGCCCGTCACCGCTCTGCGCTTCCGACCGCGCTGCGCCTGCTGCGTCATCGCGCTCGACACGCGGCGCGTGGTGCAGGTGGGCGTGACGCGCCACCCGACCGACGCCTGGGTCGCCCAGCAGCGGCGCGAGGCCACGCCGTTCGACCAGCGCCCGCGCTACCGCGTCCGTGACAACGACGGCACGTGCGGGGCCGCGTTCGCGCGCGTCGCCGCGGCCAGCGGCATGGTCATCCTCCGCACGCCCTCTCGCGCGCCGCGCGCGAATGCGACCGGCGCACGGTTCCGGGGCAGCGTGCGCCGGGAGTGCCTGGACCAGGTGCTGGTCCTCGGCGCGCGTCACCGCGCGCGCGTGCTCCGCGAGTACGTCGCCTACTGCAACCGGGCGCTCCCGCACCAGGGCCGCGGCCAGGCGCTCCCGGAGCCGTCACCGCGGGAGCTGACGCGTCGTATGGGGCCGACCCGCGCGGTGCCGGTCCTCGGTGGCCTCCATCATACCTACCAGCGCGCCGCGTGAGGCCGACGGACGCTTTTTCAGCCAGCACAGGGGGCCTGAGCGCCCGCGCGGGGTCGGCGGAGCGGCCTGCGGGTCGCGATCGTGAGCGGGCTCGCTCGGGTCCACCACCGGTAGGGGCAGCCTCAAGCGTCCCGAACCGCCGCGATCGTGCGGCGCGGGCGGCCGCCGCAGTGCGGGCGCTGCTTGTACGCGGCCACGTCCGCAGCACGGATCGACCAGTCGCGCCCGCACTTCGTCGCCGGCAGGCGGCCCTGGAGGATGGCGCGGCGGACCGCGCGCGGGTCCATCTCCAGTACTCGCGCCGCCTCGCTGACGGTTAACGTCGTTCCCGGCAGCGCTTCCCTCGCACCCACCCCGTCCTCGCCCATTACCGCCCTGTCGCGGAGGCCCTATGGAGTACACCGCGTACTCGGGGGTGCGTTACGGAAGCTGTCACCGACCGCGAAGTAGCGATCGTACACGGGCTGGCGCCGTTGGTCGGCGACCGCTGCGGCGCGCGGCGCGTTCCGCATGCGCCGAAGAGGCGCGCTGCTCGTCGTGATCGCGGCTGCCCCCCGACGCACACGGGGAAGTGGCCGAGCACCTGCCCGTACCCCTCTTCCTGGTCGAATACTTCAGCGGCTGGCAGCCCCCGGCGCTGGTCGATACCGCCATGCCGATGGCACTGTCAAGTTAGGCCTTGTGGGCGGTGACGGTGGTCCGACAGTGGGGAACGATCGGCGTATGCGCGGCTCGATCCGGTCGCTACGGGCACGAGCGATGGCCAAAACTGGCCCTGCGTGGGGAGATTTCGTTCAGTAAAAACTTAACGTGACAGTACCGGCGGCACCGGTCCACATTCGTGGCTGTGGGGCAGATCGGCGACGGGCCCGGAATGCGTGTCCCGCCCGATCAACGATACGCTCGCAGCTGGCACAGGACGTGCGTATACGTACAGAACGGGCGTTCCCCCCGCCGCCGCTGCAGGGCGGTGGTCGCGGGACCATACGGCGATGGGCGAGCGCGAGGAGCGGGTGCGATGGCGAAGGCGACCCCGCGCAAGGGGGGGCAAGTGTTCGACGCGGACGAGGCCCTGCCCAGCATGATCGCCAGGGCGCGCGGCGGCGTCATCCGGCAGGCCCTACCGACGGTGGACCCGGCGACCTGCGGGCCGGTCGTGGTACCCGGGGGCCGGTGGCACCTGCGGCGCGGTACCGCGTCGCTGGTCGCCGGGAGTGCGCGCGCCGGGGCCGTCGCCCGCGCCGGTCTCTGCCTGCTGGCCCTGGCCGGCGGGCTGGGCGGCTGCGCGGGAGCCACCCCGACCCCCGCCGCACGGGCACCGACCGCGACGGTCGCGTTGGCCGGCCCGACCGTGCCGGCGGCGCGCGCGCCGGGCGGCACCGGGTCGCCGGGCACCTACCCGGACCCCGCGCTGACGCCGGGCGATGTCTTCCCGGGGGTCACCGCCCGCGAGGTCTGCCAGGCCGGCTACAGCGCCAGCGTCCGCAACGTGAGCACGGACGAGAAGGCGGCGGTCTATCGGCGGTACGGCCTCGCCGACGCGCCCGGCCGGCACGAGGTCGACCACTTCATCTCGCTCGAACTCGGCGGCTCGAACGCGCTGACGAACCTCTGGCCGGAGACCTACGAGCCGCGCCCCGGGGCGCACGAGAAGGATCGCGTGGAGGACTCCCTGCACCAGCAGGTCTGCGCGGGCACCATGACGCTCGCCCAGGCCCAGGAAGCAATCCGCACCGACTGGGTCGCAGTCTATACACGTATCGCCCGCCCGTGACACGTCACGGGCGGGCACGGGAGGGTGACGATGGTCGATGGGCTCACCGACACGGAACGGGCGCGGCTGCGGCAGCAGGCGGCGGCGGCGGGCGTGCCGTATGCGACCCTGGTGGGCCAGCACCTCTACGACCTACGGGGCCTGGCCGACGTCCTGGCCGGGGAGCTGGACCAGGCCCGGCAGGCGGGGGACGACCGGCAGGTCGCCGCAGCGACGCGGAAGCTCGCCCGCTGCCGCAGCCAGATCGCCGCCTACGAGCGGGAGGGGTAGAGTCCGCGAGCAACGAAGTTGAGGGCAGGCGATGGCTGGGGATCGGTGCGCGGCTGGTGGGTGCCCCGCGGCGGCGGGGCACCCTCCAGCCGCGTGACGCGCCGACGCGAACACATGCGCCCCCAGCGCACCAGAGGTCCGTTGGCCGTAGGTAGGGGCTGCGGCGATCCGTGTCAGCCGTTCCTCGATCACCCGGCAGGGTTCGGTTGGGTCGTGCGGTGCGGAGTAGTCGTGGTGTCGATTCGCCGCGCGCTCGAGGGGTTGTCAGGTGTCAAAGGTGGCCGAAATGTCCAGAAATAAGCGTACATCTGCTACCTTTGGTGACACCATTTTCGCCCCGGCGGTACATCACCGCACATGCCAACAGAAGCGCCACTTATCCAAACCTCACGTGGGGGGAGCGCGAGAAAATCGCGCCGGATGAGCTGATCAGCCAGGAGAGCGGTGGCACGTGCGCCAGGACCGCTAGTCGGTCCGGCGCGCGGCTGCTACCGAAGCGCGCGGTTCCACGGGCGCTTGCGGTGCGGGGATCACCGGGTCGGCCGCGACATAGTCGGCGGCGACGGTCGCGTCCGCGCCCTCCTCGCTGCGCAGCGCCCGTAGGATGGCGGTCAGCGCCAGCGCGACGACGAGGTTCGCGAGGAGGGCGTAGAACCCAGCGTAGCCCGCGAGCGTCCGGTCGCCGAGCCGCAGCGGGTAGACCGAGGCGAACTGTTGCGACGCCGCCATCAGCGTGCCGAGCGCCATGCCGACCGCCCAGCCGACTAGGAGCGCCCGGCGATGGAACCAGCGCGTGAAGAGTCCGACGATGAGCGCCGGGAAGGTCTGCAGGATCCAGACCTCCCCGAGGAGCTGGAAATTGATCGCCTGCTGCCGTGGCAGGAAGAGGATGAAGGCCAACGCGCCGAACTTGACGACGAGCGACACCAGCTTCGCGACCGACGACTCCTGCGGCGCCGTGGCGTCCGGCCGGAAGTGGGCGCGATAGATATTGCGCGTGAACAGGTTGGCGGTGGCGATCGACATGATCGCCGCGGGGACCAGCGCCCCGATCGCGATGGCCGCGAACGCGAAGCCGACGAACCAGTGCGGGAACATCAGGTTGAAGAGGGCCGGCACTGCGAACTGCGCGCCGTAGGTCGGGTCCGGTTTCACCCCCGCCGCGAGCGCCATGTAGCCGAGGAGCGCGATCAGCCCGAGGAGGAAGCTGTAGATCGGCAGGAACGCGGCGTTGCGCTTGATGACCGCGCGGCCGTCGCTGGCCAGCACCCCGGTAAGCGAGTGCGGGTAGAGGAAGAGGGCGAAGGCCGACCCCAGCGCCAGCGTCCAGTAGTCGCCGTACTGCGCCGGCTGGAGGATCAGCTTGGCAGGCGGGACGGCGGCGAAGATCGCGCCGAAGCCCCCCAGCCTGGCCGGGATGATGGCGACGGCGGCGATCACGGTGGCGAAGATCAGCACGTCCTTCACCAGCGCGATCATCGCCGGCGCGCGCAGCCCGCTGGAGTAAGTATAGGCCGGCCAGGATGGCGAAGGCGATGATCAGCGGCAGATCGCCGAGGACGCCGCTGCCGCCGATCCCCATCGCCGCGAGCACCACCTGGATGCCGACGAGCTAGAGCGCGATATAGGGCATAGTCGCCAGGATCCCGGTCAGCGCGATGGCCAGGGCCAGCCCGCCGCTGCCGTAACGGCCGCGCACGAAGTCGGCCGGGGTCACGTAGCCGTGCCGCCGCGCGACCGACCAGAGGCGCGGCATCGTCAGGAAGATGAAGGGGTACACGATGATCGTGTAGGGGACGGCGAAGAAGCCAAGCGCGCCCGACCCGTAGACCAGGGCCGGCACCGCGATGAAGGTGTACGCGGTGTAGAGGTCGCCGCCGAGCAGGAACCAGGTCACGAGCGTGCCGAAGCGCCCGCCCGCGAGTCCCCACTCGTGCAGCAGGTCGAGGTCGCCGCGCCGCCAGCGGGCCGCGGCGAAACCGAGGATCGTCACGAGCGCGAAGAGCGCGCCGAAGACGCCGAGTGCCACCCAGTCGACCATGACGCCGCCTCCTCCCGCGGGCCGTGCCGTCGGCCCGACGTTCAGCGATCCGCGAAGTAGACGATCGCGGTCAGCACCGCGCTGATGATCACCCAGAGGAACTGGTACCAGTAGAAGAACGGGATGCCAAACCAGGCGGGGTCGGCCGAGGCATACGACGAGACCCACAGGGTCCCGATGAAGGGGATAAGGAGGAGGAAGAGAGCGAAGCGCCGGCTCACCTTGGCGGCGACGGGTTCGTGCTCCATCGTGCTTCCCCTCCGCGCTGATCGGGTAAGCCACCCGGCGGCCGCTGCGGCTGGTGTCTCGCCGCCCACATGCCGACCGGCCCAAGCATTCTAGCACGGCCGACGCCGAATACCAGCCCTGTCGTGGCCAGAAAAGTCGATCCGGGCAGCCAGGGCAGGACGCCGCGCTGAATGGCGCTCTCCCGGGGTATTGTCAACGTCACTGTCCAGTTGGCGTGCCATTCGGGGAGGGAAGCTGAACGAAGGCGAGTTGCGGCCGTGCGGGTGCGCTCAGGCGACGACGGTCGTCCCGGTCACTGCGTGCCAGATCTGGAAGCGTGCGGTTCTGGTCTCGCGGTAGGCGGCAATCAGGCGGCGGCAGCGCGGACGGAAATGCGCAGTGCTGGGGCCGTAGGCGGCGAGGAACCATTGCGCGTGGCCCGGACGCGTGAAGCGCCGCCGCCGCCGCTCCCGCTCGCGGGTCAGCTGGTGAGCATGCTCGGCCCGGTTGTTCAGCCGTTTGTGCTGACGGTGCTCGACGCTCGGCATGACCTCCCGCTTGGCCGCCCGGTAGCAGGCGAGCTTCTCAGTGCTGACGACGCGCGGCACGTACGCGCGATCCTTGAGCAACCGGCGGAAGGATTTCTCGGCCGCCGCCGTATTTCGGTGGCGTTGCACCAGGATGTCGAGCACGTGCCCGTCCTGGTCCACCGCGCGCCGCAGGGAGTGTTGCCTCCCGTTGCTGCTGATGAAGGCCGCAGCAAGGGGCCACGTATCGCCAGGCCGCGACCGACGGCGGCGTAGTTCGTTCGCGTAGGCCTGGCCGCACGTGCGGCACCGCTGGCGCACCGTCTCGTACGTCACGATCACGCCCCGCTCGGCCGGCAGCTCCTCGACATTGCGGTAGCTGAGCGCAAAGCGGCAGTAGCGCCACACCGCGTGGCCGATGATCACGGGCGGGAAGCGGTGGCGTTTGTAGTGGGCGGCATCCTGCTCATGCATGCGCGCAGTATCGCCGATCACCGCCGCTGAACTTTACCTGACAGTGCCCTGCTGGGGCGTCTTGGAGCAGCACTGGAACGCCACTCTCCTCGACGCGCTCGATACCGTGGTGTGCTTCGCCCGGACGATGACGTGGAAAGGCCACCACCCCGTCGTGGAACTGGTGACCACGACCTACAAGCGCGGCCTCACCCTGACCAGGGAGGCGATGGCCGACGTGGAAGCCCACCTTCACATGGCATCCCGATAAGTGGTTCGTTGGTATCGGCCCACCGAGCGCTGCTTGGGATACCTAATTCTGCGCGTAGCCCTTATCAAAATCCCACGCGAACTGCTCGCGCGCCTCACCGATGCCCTTTGCTACGTAGCCTGAACCGCTAAAGTCGAATTTAGGACGCATCGAAGAGGGCGGTGACATCTACACTGAACGCAGACAGGAGCACCGAGGTTGCGCGGGTGTCGCGTCCAAAAACGCCGTGCTCCCGATACGCTTCGCCATGTAATTGCAGCACGACGACCGTCTCATCGAGCGGGTTGACGATCCAGTATTCACGGATCCTGGCCTCGGCATAATCTCGGCGCTTCTCGATAAGGTCGCGCGCAGGATTATCTGGGCTGACGATCTCGACGACCAGATCGGCTCCAGTCCAGTACTGTTGGCCTCGCCGGTGGTCGCTCGCGTGGAGCAGCAGCAGCAGATCCGGTTCGCGGTACTTGCGCGCCCGTATACGGAGTTTCAAAGGCGCATATTGGATAAGGCCACCACGCGGCTTCAAGAATGCGAGAAAGTCCAACAAGAGGTGCTGTGAGAGCAGCTGATGGTCGTCCGTCGGCATCGGCAGCACCTCAATGTAGCCATCGGTGAACTCGATCAAGCGATTGGCCTTGTCGGCAAGCCAAATGTAGGCGTCTTCCTCCCACTGGCCCTGCGCCGAGAGCAGCTCCAGCACCAAATCATCAAGTTGCTCTTGGCTGGTCCTGATGCTGACGAAAGATGATACGGTCATGCGCATGCTCCAATCGGCCAGGGGTCGAGTTTGCGGCTACTCCGTCGAGCATACCCCCTCTCGGCGTGAGGCGCAAACGCCGCTCGGACTTCCCGCGGGTCTATTCATAGTAAGCGTGAGGACCAAGCCGATGAGGATGCGTCAGAAGCCAGACAACACCTGGAAGGGACGATCGTATTTCAGTCCTGCGGCGACCTGACCGCTGCGTGGAGGAGCTGCCCGTGAACTGGGACGGTGCAATCTGATGGGGGATAGCGAAAGCAGCAGGAAGCCCTGTGTCGGCTACTTCGGCCATCCGCGCAGCGCTTGGTGTTGCCGCGTGGTGTGCGCGGGGCGATGCGGGCAGTAGAATCTGGCGCACGGTCAGGACCGCCCGCCGCTGCGGCACGTCGCGGAACTGGGGTTGCCCCGTTGCTGTGAGTGCTGGCGAATGTTATGGCAACGCTCTTGGGCGTTAGTGAGCGTGGCTTGGTAGGCTGCAGAGGCCGTCATTGTCGTCGCGCCGCCAAGAGGATCGTGATGCTGCGCCCCCAGACGCTCCCGCCTGTCCCCGCCGAGACCGCCCGGATCGCCCGCGCCGCCTTCCCGAAGGGCCACCCCTTTCTGAGCGCTGCGGACGAGTTCGGGGAGCTTTTCACCGATGATACCTTCGCGGCGCTCTTCCGGCGCCGCCGCCAGCCCGCGCTCGCGCCCTGGCGGCTCGCGCTGGCGACGATCCTGCAGTTCGCGGAGGGGCTCTCGGACCGGCAGGCCGCCGACGCGGTGCGCGCGCGGCTCGACTGGAAGTACGTGCTGCGGCTGGACGTCGACGACCCGGGCTTCGACGCCTCGATCCTCTGCGAGTTCCGCAGCCGCCTCGCCGCAGGTGAGGCCGGAGTGGCTGCTCTTCGAGGCGGTGCTGACATGGGCATTGTCAACTTGCGGGCGAGGGTGATCTGCATGCGATACTTGCCGCATGAAAGAGTGTACTGCGCCTTCGTCCTACACCGGCTATCGCTTTCCACCGGAGATCATCGCCCACGCCGTTTGGCTGTACTTCCGGTTCGCCCTCAGCTACCGCGACGTGGAGGAGTTGCTGGCCGAGCGCGGGGTGATCGTGACGTACGAGACCGTGCGCCAGTGGTGCCGCAAGTTCGGGCAGGGCTACGCGAACGCCCTGCGCCGCCGCCGCCCGCGACCTGGGGACAAGTGGCACCTCGACGAGGTCTTCATCAGCATCAATGGGGTCCAGCACTATCTGTGGCGGGCGGTGGACCAGGACGGCACCGTGCTCGATATCCTGGTCCAGCGCCAGCGGAACAAGGCGGCGGCGAAGCAGTGCTTCCGCAAGCTGCTGAAAGGCCTCGCCTATGTCCCGCGCGTGCTCATCACCGACACGCTCGCCAGCTATGACGCGGCGCGGCGGGAGGTGTGACCCAGCGTGGAGCACCGGCGCCATAAGGGCTTGAACAATCGCGCCGAGAACTCCCACCAGCCCGCGCGCGAGCGCGAGCGGCGGATGCGCCGGTTCAAGTCGCCGGGGCACGCGCAACGCTTCCTCGCCGCCTACGGGTCCATCGCCGCCCACTTTCGCCCGCGCCGCCATCGCCTCACCGCCGCCGCCTACCGCCAACACCGCGACCACGCCTTCGCCAGCTGGCGCGAGGTCATCGGCGTCGCCGCTACCGCCTGAGCAAACACCACGCCTCGCCCCCGCACGCCCCCGCGCTGCTTGCGCCGTGCGACACCGGCTCAAGTTGACAGTGCCCGGATCGACGCGTGCGGATGTCCAAGGGGTACTCGTTGTATCTCTGTAGATGCCCCCGGGGAACGTCACCTGCGCCAGGTGCCCCACGCCCGCCGGTTGGGGATCCGGCGGGCGTGAGGCGGAGATAAAGTTGGTCGGGGACGGGGCGACGGCTCGCGCGCCAGCGTTCGATCGTCGGTGCCGACGCTACCGCAGGACATGCTCCGGTGCCAGCCCCCACATGGCCGAAGCACGGCCACCGCGATGCCGCCCGCTGGTGGCCGACTCCGCACGGCGGGGGTCGCCCGCTCAGACACCAGCGTCGCGCCCGATCGTCGCGCCGGATTCGTCGCCGTGGGACGGCGCGTGACGCGCGAGTTCCTCGGCCAATACGTGCCCCCACGCGAGCGAGGGATCCATGCGGGCCAGCTCGCGCACCGATGAACGCAAGCTCTCGGGCAGGTACGACCAGAGTCGCTGGCCCAATTCGCGGGCGATGGCGTTGGCCACCACCTGCCCGCGCCCCCCGTGACCATCCTCCGGCGCGGTCGGCGTTCCTACCGTCGCGAGCGCGTCCGGATCAAACGACGTTTGATCCGGCGCGCCGACCAGTGCCGGGGTAGCGCCGCCCGTGACACTCGGCGGTGGGGCCATGTCCTCCGGAGGGGGGGCCGCAGGATCAAACGTCGTTTGATCCTGCGGCGTTGGGCGCGAACCACGACCGCCACCCTTGAAGCGCGGATTCATGATCCCGCTCGCGATCAGGCGCTGGCGATGCGCCTCGATCTCCACGTGGCGGATCTCCTCACCGCGCTGGAGCCGCACCTTGAAGTGCTCGATCTCCTCCTCGGGCATTTGCTGGAGCGAGCGCGCGGCCGTCATGTTGAGCTGTTTGCGCTCGAGCGCATCCGCCACCACCTGGTTGGTGAGGAGGCGCAACCGATCGCGGATCAGCTGGCCGGAGAGTTTCAGCCGCCCCGCGAGGGCGGGCGGCGTGAGGCCCTCGATGTCGAGCAGCTCCTGGAAGGCGCGCGCCTCGTCCATGGGGCTGAGCTGCTGGCGCTGCAAGTTCTCGAGGAGTTGCAGGACCCGGACCCGGACCCCCTCGTCACCCCGGATCAGCACCGGCACGGTCGCGAGGCCGGCGCGCTCGGCCGCCGCGCGGCGGCGACCGCCGGCGATGACGATGAATTCCTGGACCCCATCCGCGCGGATGCGCCCTTCGCGCACCAGGAGCGGCTGGATGATCCCGAACTCGCGGATGCTGGCCGCCAGTTCCTCGAGACGCCGATCGCCGTCGTCGTGGGCCCAGTCGCGGCGCGGCTGCTCGGGGTCGGGGATGACCCGCTCGATCGGGAGCTCGAGCGCGCCGGGCAGCGCCCGCTCCTCGCTCGGCGTCCCCGCGCGCTGCGCCACGCGCTGCTGCGGCGCGCGGAGCACGCTCATCCCGCGCTTGCGCGCCACCTCGTCCGGGCCCCGCCCGGTCGTCTCGCGATCAGTCCGCGCCACGGGTCGCCTCCTCATGTCGCGTCGGTGCCGTCGCCTCGAGCACCCGCTCCGCCAGTTCGAGGTACGGGAGCGTCGCCGTCGCGCGCGGCTCGTAGCGCACGATCGGAATGCGCGCGTTCATCGACCGCTTCATCGCCACGCTGTGCGGCACCGGGCTCGCGACCAAGTCGCCGAACGTCTCGCGCAGGAGCGCGACGACGCCGCGATCGACGTTGTCCGCGTCGATGTCGATCGGCACGATGGCAAGGGGCGCGGCGACGCGCTCCTCGTCCTCGACCAAATTCTCGATCAACCGCAGCGTATCCTGCAGCGCGTCGATATCCTGCTGCACCGTCATCGTGGGGAGGATCGCCCACTCGGCCGCGACCAGCGCGATCGCGGTCGCGAACTCGAGGGACGGCGGCGTGTCGAGCAACACCGCGTCGTAATCCGGCAGCGTCTGCAGCACCCGGCGGAGGCGGCGGAAGGCCGCGGGGTAGCTGCGCAACTTCTCGGCGGCCGTCTCGATCGAGCGATCCCCCGGCAGCAGGTCCACGCCGATCGCCGTCGGCCTCAGGATGTCGGCGGCGGGGCGGCCATCCAGAACGATGCAACTGCCGATCCCGTACCCCTCCTCGACCGGCTCCTCGAGCAGGAGGCGCGTGAGCGACGCCTGGGGATCCAGGTCGACGATCAGGATCCGCGGCGCGCGTTCGCGGAGCGCCCCGGCGAGTTGAAACGTCGTGGTCGACTTGCCGGACCCGCCCTTGCGATTCACGATGGCGACGATACTTCGCGGGTCCATCACCGTTCCCCTCGCGCCAGGGGCGTCCCCGCCCCGTCTATTGGCCGACCGCGCTTCGCGTCCGCCAGGTGCGCGATCAGGATCTGGCGGACGAGCTTGTTGCGCGAGAGGTGCACTCCCTCGGCGCGCTCCCCGAGTTGCAGGATCGCCCAACGCGGGAGATAGCAACTGATCGTCTCGCCGCGATCGTCCGTCGGTAAGGGTTGTCGCCCGCGCCGGGCCTCGCGCCTCGCCTGTTCCGCCTCCATCATCCCCCTCCCCGCGCGCCGTCGTCGCACGACACCGGTAATTACTTAATGCAGTAATTCTGTACGTACATAATAGGGGCGGCGTGTCATCCCGTCAAGCGTCGCCGTGCCTGGTTGACGAGGGGGGGTTGGCCGCGTCGGCACCATCGCGGATCAGGCGCAGGACGTCGTCGTACCAGAGATACTGGATCGCGATCGGTCGCCCGTGGGCGCGGGCGAGCCGCGCGGCGACGGCGGCACGGCTCGTCCGGTGCGCGCCGCTCGTCGCGCGTTCGGCGTCGGCATGTGCCACGAAGATCAGCGCCGCTGGTTCCCGGCCGCGCGACCCATAGAAGAGGGCCTGCCGGAAGAGCAGGGGCAACGGCGGTGCCTCGTGCGCCAGCCGGGCCCAGGACGCCTGATCGTCGGCCTCCAGCCCCACCACCGCCAGGCGTTCCCGGTACTCGCGATCCCGCGCGGCGGCGGCGGCGGCGTCTTGGCGCAATCGTTCTTCCCGATGGAGCGCATCCTGCTCCCATGCGGCGTCTCCCAGGGCACGCTCCGTCGGCGTGCAATATCCCGGGGGCGTCGCCCAATCGTCCTCGATCCGGCGTCGCAGACGACCCGCTGTGAGGTGGGGCCGTCCAGGGTGCTCCGCGCATTCCCAAACATGCACGTCGAGATGATGGCGCACATGTGCCGCACCAAATGTGGCAATCAGGCGGCGAGCGACCGCGCTCGTCACGCCGATGCCCGCAAGTTCCTCGCTCAGCACCTGCTCGCTCGGTACCGTAACAACAACATCATGATGCCAAGCATCGATGGGCAGATCGGGTGCGCTCGGCACCTGTTGTTCTTTCTGTTTAATAGTCTCTCGATCAGTCTCTGATCCCTTTAAGGATTGCGCCATATCGGGTCGCTCGATCGCGACAATTCGGTCGGTTGCAGGTCGCCATAACGGGTCGTTAGAGTCCGACAAATCGGGCTGGTCGATCGCGACATTTTGAGTCGATGGATACCGACATATTGGGTCGCTGGGCATCGTCGCGATCGCCGTCGCCCCGTGCTGTGTCTCGAGCGCCTCGAGCGCGTCGAAATCGACCGTATACCATTTTGTGCGATCGCGCGCCGAGGCATTGTAGGCGGCGGACGAGAGCAGCAGCCCGCGCCGCTCCAATTCCTGCAGCGCGCGCTGGATCGTCTTGCGCGACCGGAATGCGAGCGACTCCCAGAATGGGACCTGCAAGGGGCAGACCCAGCGCCTGCCGTCGCGCACGGGCGGGCGGCGACGATCGCCGAGCCAGTAGTAGATCTGTCGCAGCACGACCGCCTCGTCGAGGCCGATCAGCTCCGCCAGGCGCACGCCGATCGGCAGGAGATCCTCCTCGTCGAGGTAGTTGCTGGCGGGGAGCGGCGGCAGTCCCGCGCTCGCGCTCGTCTCGTCGGCCCCGGCACCCGACCATGACGGGGCGTCCGGCGGGCGTCGATCGAGCGCCTCGAGTCGGCCCCAGGCGATGGTATAGCTATTGGTGGCGTCCCCCGCGCGGATGTCGAGTTGGCGCGCGACGATCAGCCCGCTCGCGATCAACGAGGCGAACGTGCGCTCGATGGTACGTGTCGTCCAGAACGGGAAGTCGCGCTCGTGCCAGCGGCCGAGCGGCGCGCGCGCCCAGCGGCGGCCGTCGGCGACACGGGGCTGGCGTTCGTCTTCGAGGTAGTAGCGGACCTGCTGCAACACGATCGCCTCGTTCAGCCCAACGAGGCCGACGAGGCGCGGCAGGAGCAGGAGACGCCGTCCGCCGACGAGCAGGCGACTGGCCGGGAGCGTCGGCAAAGGCGGTGCCCCGGTGGTTGCGGGACGCCGATCGGCCACATGCGTGCGCGACGTCACGGGCGGTGACTCCCCCACCCCGCGCGTCCCGTGTCCCGCCATATCCTCGCCATCCCGCACAGGACCGCCGCGCGGCGGTCCCCCACGCCACTCTAGCACGGCCCGTGGGCCGCCATCCGCGCGCGTAGTCACAACAGATGCACTGCCGAATCACAACTACAGTCACAGGATCATGCGTCGCCGATGGCGCGGACTGGGTGGTGCACGTACAGGTACCGCACCGCTCGCGGTTCGACAAGTTGGCACGGGACGGGATACCCCTCCGTCACGGTCCTGATAGCCCGCCCGGCCGGTCGCCATAGCCCTCCGCAGGCACAGTCTTCTTGGCAATATTCGGGTCGCGATACCCCGCCGCATTGTGCACAGCTGTGACTATGCACGGCCGCAAAAGGGGCAGGATGGTCCACCGTATTGTGATCGCTTGTGACTCGGTGGCGGCGAAAATGGGGCACGATACCCCGCCACATTGTGATCGGCTGTGACTTGCGCTGTCCCAAGGGGCCGACGACGGGGCCGTACGCGACCAGCAGGGCCATGGGATCGGGTTAGAGGAGGGGCACGATAGCCCTCCCGATCGTGCCTAATTGTGACTGGGTATGTCCGAATCGCGCCATCGCCGGGGGAGGGCGCGGGCGCGTCAGGGCGTCGATCGTCCCTGGCGCGCGTCCCTGACCATCACCGCCCAGGCGTATACCCGCTGGCGGAACGCGTCCGAAGGGCGCGGCTTATTCGGCTTGTCGCCCTCGAGCTTGTTGATGTAGCCGGGACTACAGGCCAATTCCTTGGCGGCCCTGGATTGGGAGATATTGCCCCGCAACGCGCGCTCGGCCTTGATGAGGGCCCCGATGTCATCGTCCCCGAGCGGGATCCCGTCCATCAGCGACGCGGTCGCCTCGGGTGTGGGGGGACGCAGCACCAGCGCGGGCGGGACGATGCACAACGCGCAGGCGAGCCAGAATGCCGCCCAGCCGTGGTGGTTGGCTGCGGTCTCGTCCCAGCCGAGATAGTGCCAACCGCCGATCACCCCGTCTTGCTGCAGGGTATCGAGCGCGAGCTCCAGGCGCTCGCGGGTGCGGCTCGGCTTGCGCGCATACACCTCCTTGCCGGCGGCCTCGAGGAGACGACTCACGGGATAACGCAACTGCCCATTCCCGTCCAAGGCCGCCCGCCGCCAACTCCAGCTGAAGAGCCGTGCGAGGCGCTTCTCCCAATCCTGGCGATAGGGATCGTAGCGGAGGGCCATCGCGGAGAGGAGCGCGGTCTCGCCGCCCGGGCCGAGCAGGAAGGCGGTGAAGACCGCGCCCGGCCTGAATTCGAAGCGGCTCAGCTCGATCTGGCCCTGCGGGCCGATGGGGCCGACCCGATCGCTGATGGTGATCGCCTGGCTGGCGAGACCCAGCGGCGCGTCGTCCGGCGTCCCCGGTGCGTCGCCGCCGATGGTGACCGTGATGGTCAGGTTCTGCAAGTGTCCGAGGGAGCGCAGTGCCTGCTGCCGGGCCTCCGTCTCGTAACCGGTGCGCACGCCTTGGCCACGATGACGCTGGAGATGGCCGCGCAATTTCAGGAAATCGTTCAGGTCGGCGTAGGCCCGTGTGCTCCCCGCCCGGGTCTGCAGGATGTAGACCGCGCATAACCAGTCGAGCATGTCCGCGTCGAGATCGGAGAGCTCGTCGCGCTGCCGCCACATCGCCTCCACCCACAGGTCGAATTGGTCCGCGGATAGGTCGCCGAGGCTCTCCGGGATGGGAGGCCGGAGTTGTGCCGCACCGGTGACGCTGCCGATGCTGAGCGAGGCGGTCGGCCACGGCGTGCCGGGCAGTGCTTGGAACCCCCGCAGCGAGAGCGCCTGCCGGACTGCATACGACAGATCGTCGCCGAAGACGGTCAGGTGATCGTCCTGCAGCAGTGGGGCGCGCTGCAGGATCGTGAGCGGGAGCGCGGCGTTGCGCCGCAGGAGATCGCCTCCGGGGCGCAGCGGCTCAAGCCCGAGCAACTGGCGCAGCTGCGGCGTCGGGAGGAGCGAGAGGTCGAGGGTGTGGACGATCACCTTGCTGAATTCCTGCGCGAAGCTCAGGAGGAGGAAGCTCGCGCGGTCGCGTACCAGCGTGGGCTCGCGCCGATTGCCCATGTAGTCGCCGACACGCGCCTGATACTCCTCCGGCGAGAGGGTCAGCACCGCCTCGCGACCGAGCTCCTGCTGCATCGTGGCAACCGCCCACGCGGTCTGCTGCGACCAGATCCATTCCGCGAGCCCGAGCCAGGGATGGTAGTCGCCGGGGGTGGGGGCGGCGTACCGTCCCGCGATGATCGTCTCCAGGCGCGCGATCACCGCTTCCAGCGACACCCGGACCGGACCAACCTGCGGCGCGACCTCGGCCCAGGCGGCACTGCTCTCCAGGAGCCAGGGGGCGATGAGGGCAGCCGTCAGCCGGTGGAGGGGCACGATCGCCCGGATCGCCTCGGCGATCTGGGCGATCGCCTCGCGACTCTCGCGCTGGGGCGCGGCGATCGCCCAGCGGCGGCGATCACTCAGGAGTTCCCCAAACTGTCGCAGGCCCTCGACCAGGTCGACGCGCGCGAGCGCGACCGTGACCCAGGCGGCCGGCTGGAATTCCGGCACGAGACGTGGCATGTCGCCGGAGCCCGACACCGCCGCTACGCGCTCCGCATCACCCATCACGCCGCTCACACGCCCACCACCTTAACCGTAACACCGGCGCATGATGCGCTACCGATGAGTACGGACACTATAGCGACGACGATGCCGACGCGCAATGTGCACGCGCTCGGGCCGATGCAGAAAATGTGTCCGGTCAAGCGTGGCTTGATCACGTGGAGTGGTTGCGTCAGGAATCAGACGCCCGGCTGGCGGGAGAGGCCGCGCGCTGGTAGCGTAGCGGCGTTAGCCGCTGCGTGAAGGAGTTGCCCGTGCCTTGCCCACACTGCGCCGCGACGAACACGGATGAGCAAGCCAGGCGGACGACGCTCGGCTACCGCACGTGTCGCTGCCGTGCCTGTCGGCGCGTCTTCAATGGGCGCACCGGCACGCCGTTCAACCACCTGCACGCCCCGACCGACATCGTCAGGCTGGTCGTCCTCTGGCGCTGGTATTGTCAACTTGAGTTGGGGCGGGCGGTGAGGGCGACCTATGCGATACTCGGCGTATGCAAGAACTGCGCCCGCCGAGCTATAAAGGCTACCGTTTCCCGCCGGAAGTTATCAGCCACACGGTCTGGTTGTACTTCCGCTTCGCGCTCAGCTATCGCGACGTGGAGGAACTCCTCGCCGAGCGCGGCATCGTCGTCACGTATGAGTCGATCCGGCAATGGTGTCGGAAGCTCGGGCAGCTATACGCGAATGCCCTGCGTCGACGCCGCCCTCGTCCGGGCGACAAGTGGCAGCTTGATGGCCTGATTGCAATACCACCTTTCGATGGGCTGCACCGCCAAATGGGATGATGTAGCGGATCTCCACCTCGGGCGGGGCGACGAGGACGCGGTCGATCAGTAACTCGACCAGCTCGCGCCGACGCGCGAAGGACGCCTGGTCCAGCCCTTTGGCGATGGTCGCCCGGAAGTCCTCCACTTGTGTGGCGAGCACGGCGACCTGCGCCTGCTGCTCCGCGCTCGTCGCGAACTGGTGCTCGTCCCGTGTCAGGTCGGTGAGGCGCCCTGCCAGCGCCCGCACGCGGGTCTGCAACTCTTCCAGGGTGACCGCCTCGGCGGCGTAGGCGTCGATGAGCCGCTGGCGCTGGCGCTCGAGCGTGGTACGGCGCTGCCGCAGGTCGTGCCGCCGGGCGGTGCGGGCATCGTCGTTGCGCCACCCGGCCTGCGCTCGCCGCACCGCCTCGGCGAGGACCGCCGGGTCGCTGAGCACCTGACAGCGGTCGGCCCAGACCGCGGCATCGAGGGCGGCGGTGGGGACGGACTGCTCCTGGCAGCGCGCGTGGTGCTCGTCGGCACCGTCCCCCGCCCGTGGCAGGCAACGGTAGTAGGCGTAGCGGCCGTTGTTACTGACGCACTCAGCCCGGCCGCAGCGGCGGCAGCTGACCAGGCAGCGCAGGAGGTATTCGCCCTGGGTGTTGCGCGGGGACCAGGCCCGGTTACGCTCGAGGCGCTCCTGCGCCGCAGCGAACAGCTCCGGCGTGACCAGCGCCGGGACGGGCACCGCGATCCACGCGTCTGCGGGGCGCGCCCGTGCTGATACGCCACCGGACGGCCGCGCCACGCGCCCGCTGCGTGGGTAGCGTCGTCGTGCCGGCACGCGCTGCTCCCGATTGCCGTAGGCGACGCCGCGGTAGCTGGTGTTGCGCAGGATGCCGCCGACACTCGTCGGCCCCCAGCTTGGCCGCCCGGTCGCGGTCGGCGTCCCGGCGACGGTCAAGCGCCGCGCGATGGCATGGAGGGTGAGCCCCTCCTCGACGTACCACGCGAACACCTGGCGGACCACCGCGGCGCGTTCCGCATCGACGGCGAGGCCGGCCGGATCGCACGGGGCCTGGGGATCGGCCCGATAGCCATAAGGCGGGCTGCTCCAGGGCAGCAGGCGGCCGGCTTGGAGCGCGGCCAGGCGCCCGCGGCGCGTGCGGTCGGCGATGACCGCCCGCGCATACTCCGCGACCACCCCGCGGATTTGCACGAGCAACGCGTCTTGCGGATCGTCGGTCGGCGGCCGATCGAGAAAGATCACCTCGCAGCCGGCCCGCGCGAACTCCTCTAACGGTACTGTCACGTTAAGTTTTGACTGAACGAAACCTCCCCACACCGAGCCAGTTCTGGCCGTCGCTAGCGCTTGTAAAAGCCAGATCCGGTCTTCTATACGCCGGTCGTTCCCCACTTTCGGACCACCGTCGGTGCCCAAAAGGCTTAACTTGACAGTGCCCAGCAGCGTCAGGGACGGGGCGACGAGCGCCCACTCCGCGTCGCCCACGTCGCTCGGGTACGGCTTCCGATCCGCCACCACGTCACCCCCTCACACCGTTGCCGCTCACCCCCGCGCGTGGGGTATACGATCGTCATCGCGTGGCGCCTAACCCCCTCTAGGAGCGCGGGGCGACACTTGGAATCGCGCCGAGACACGCGCGACGCGCTCACTGAGCTGTTGAGACGCCGCTGACCAGGGCATCGATCAGCACTCGCCCGAGGGTACCCGCTTTCGTAGATGCCGACGAAGTTGGTAGGGAAACTATGTGGCGTGATAACGGGCACCTTGTGGCATATCCTGGTAGGTTGTAAGCGATATTATGTGTGGCGATACACGAGCGAGGAGCCAGGGATCGCCGGGATGATCCGTGTCGGAGCGAGACCGTGCCCCATGGCGCACGATGCCGATCGCTATTGCCTACATGCGCCTGACCGGCACGAACAAGGAGGAATACCAGTATGGCCGAGGGGACGATCAAGACACTGAACCACGCACGCGGCTACGGCTTCATCATGGCGGATGGCGAGAGCGGCGCGCTTTACTTCGACCGTCTGGCGGTCGCGGGGTGGGACTTCGACGATTTGGAGGAGGAGCAGCGCGTCACATTCACCACGACCCCCGACCCGCTCAAGCCGGAGCGCCTGCGCGCCGAGGAAATCCGCCTCGGCACCCGCGCGTAGTCCCGCAGACCTTGGCTGGGGTGGCCCGGTACGCGGAGCACCGGCGGTACGATGACGCGCGTAGTACTGCCAGCGTACGCCCCTTTCGCGACGATAGCCAAGCACGAACGGGGAATACCGGCCGGATCGAATGCCCTACCCGCCGCTGCCACCCCATCTTCAGGGCCACAAACGGCCGATGGTGGGAGCCTGCGTTCGGTGAAAACTTCACGTGGCAATACCCGCCGATGGGCTCGACGCGGTGCCCCGGCGCACCGGCTACCGGCCCCCTAGCAATCGGTCCCGCACGTGCGGCGTGCGAAGCGCCCTGTGAGCCATGCGGCACCTGGCGGAGTAGCTGGCGACGGTCACCGGGGTGACGGTGGACCGGGAGACGGTGCGCCGCCATCTGCACACTCACTGTGGCGTTCTAGGTTATGGGTCAGGGCTTTTCGGGCCGCGCGAGGAGACTGCGGCGCACCCCCCACGCGCCCCCAGGGGATGCGGGCTCACGGGGCGGAGGCGTGATAGTGTCCCCCCTGACGACAGGGGCGTGCACCGCGGCCCATCTGGCGTGTGGGATGCGGAAGATGCCCCAAAGGTTAGCGGGCGTATGGCAACGGTCGGGGTCGACCGGGGTGCCACACCCGGGCGGCCCCGGCACGGTCCGGTCCAGAGTACGCCGATGCCAACCGGTCTGTCCGTAGCGCCAACCGACGAAGAATACCAGGGCGCCAGGCAGGTACCCGGCGTCGACACCCACCGCTTCCCGCACCTCAGCGGCGCGGCGGCCCCGCTGCCGCGGTCGCTAGAAGCCCAGCAACCGCGGGATGAGCGTCCCCAGGAGATACCCGCCCCCGGCCGAGGCACCCCCGACGAGCACGATCTCGAGCACGCTCCGCACCGGGTTGAGGCTGGCCAGGTGCCCCTTGATGAGGCCGACCACAACCAGGGCCACGAGCGTCAGGGCGATGGAAAGCGGCAACGCCGCGAGCACCGACAGGAAGAAGTAGGGGGCTAGCGGGAAGATCGAGCCGACGATGTACGAGCCCCCCATCGTCAGGGCCTCCGGCACCTTGACCGTGCCCGGTTCGAGCTGGAGGCCCAGCTCTTTCTCCACCATGGTCTTGTGATACGCCTCGGGGTAGCGCACCAGCACCGCCACGATCCGGGCCGCATCCCCCGCGTCGAGCCCCTCGTGGGCGAGCAGCGTGGCCAGCTCCCGCTGCTCCGCCGCGGGCTGGCGACGGATCTCCTCCAGTTCCTTGGCGACCTCGGTCTGCTGGACCTGCGCCTCGGGCCGGGCGGCGATGAACTCGCCCGCGCCCATGGAGAGCGCGCCGGCGAAGGCCTCGGCGAGGCCCGCCACCAGCACGGCGTGGCTGCTGCCCGTCCCGCCCGCGACGCCGCTGATGACGCCGAGCGGCACCAGGAGCCCGTCCAGCGAGCCGAAGACGAGCTGGCGGACGCGGCCCAGCCGCGCGATGCGCGCCTTCTCCGCGAAGAGCCGTGTGGTGGGATCCGCTTGCGCCGCCGTGTGCGTCGGCCACATCGCGCCGTGTCCTTTTCTCTGTGGGGGACCGTCGGTAGCCCGTATCGGTGCCTGCGCGTCGCGTCACCCCCGATCGGCGGCGCGACCCTGAGCGGCGCGACCGTGGCGCACGGTGTCGTCCCCCGCTGCGCCACGGGGCGCGGGTGCCGGTCGGCGGGGCACCCGACCCAGCAGGCGGCGCTTGACCACCTCGACCAGCAGCAGGTACGTCGCCGTGGCGGCCGCCAGGAAGAGGAAGTACGGTGCCGGCAACGGGGTGAAGCCCAGGGCGCGGGCGAGCGGGGTGAAGGGCAGCAGGACGCCGAGCGCGACGATCAGCAGGACCGTCGCGGCCAGCGGCCGACTCGGGCGGCTGCGCAGCGGGTTGCCGGCCGTGCGGATGACGAAGATCACCAGCGTCTGCGTCGCCAGCGACTCGACGAACCAGCCGGTGTGGAAGAGCGCCTCGTCGGCGTGGAAGACGCGCAGCAGCACGACGAAGGTGAGCACATCGTAGAGGGCACTGTCTGTATGTTAGGGTGAATGGGGGGGCGAGTTGACTCGGGTACTGTCTGCGCACCGACGCTTGAAGTTGAGCTGTCGCTCGCTCCCCTGCAATGGCACCCGGTCGGCAGACTGGACGGGAGCGTGTCGCGTACTCGATACAGACATGTCGCCGCCGGCGTGCTGCGTGCATCTCGATAGGCAGCAGACGAGGAGGTGGCATGGAACTCGGCGTCGACACGCACAAGCGGTCCCACGTCCTGGTGGCCCTGGATGACGAAGGACGGCAGCTCGGGACGCGGACGATCGCGAACACGCCGGAAGGTTGGGCCGAGGCACTGGCGTGGGCACGAGGGAAACAACAACACCACCGGCGCTGGGGTATCGAGAACGGCGGGTCGTTGGGCAAGGGCTTCGCGCAGTTCCTGCTCGCGCAGGGTGAGGCGGTGGTGCGGGAGGTGAGCCCGCAGCGCACGGCGCAGTATCGTCGGCGCGGCCGCACGCAGGATAAGACGGACCAGGCCGACGCGCTCGCTATCGCACGCCTGCTGCTGGCGCAGGGCGAGCACTTGCCAGCGATCCCGCGCGATGACGTCAGCACCGAATTGCGCTTGCTCAGCGACCATCGGGATAACCTGCTGGTCGACCGCACACGGCTGATTAACCAGCTCCATGCGCAGATGCTCCAGATCGATCCCGACTATCAGGCGCGGAGCGGTGCCCTGACGGCGCGGCGTGGTCTCCTCTACTGTCGCGATCTGCTCCTCCCCGAAGCGGATGGGGTGACCCTGACGCGACAGCTCATCGTGCGGCAGTTGGTGGGACAGATCCTGGGCTTGGATGGGGAAATCGTCACCATCACCGCGGCGCTCGGCGAGCGGGTTCGTGCAAGCCGGACCCCGATCCTCGCGTTGTGCGGGGTCGGCGAGGTGATCGCCGCGCGCCTCCTCGGCGAATTGGGTGTCGTCCCGCGGGTACACTCCGCCGCCGCGCTGGCCGCGCTTGCGGGTATCTCACCGGTCGCGGTCTCGTCGGGCGGTCGCGGCGGTTTTCGCCTCAACCGTGGTGGGAATCGCCAGCTCAACCGGGTCATCCACCTGATGGCGCTCAGCCAGCGCCGCTGCGACCCGCGCGCACAAGCCTACTACGCGAAGAAACGGGCGGAAGGGAAGACGCGCCGGGCGGCGATGCGCTGCCTGAAACGGCGGCTGGTGGACGTGCTCTACCGCTGCTTCACGCGCGGCACGGTCGAGCAACCGGTGGCGATCGCCGCGTGAGCGCCGCGTTGCTGGGCTGACGCCATGTCGGCCTGGCCAGGATGCCGGGCGATGCCAGTCGGTGGCACGCCAGTCTTGCGGTGCCCCGCGATACTCCTCGTCTCGTGACCCGGCCGGGGCAGCGGGGCAGTGACCGGAGCACCCGATTCGCGTGGGCAGCGCTCCGAGTCGTCCGGACGAGGCCCGCGTGGCTCGGCGCGCTTATTCGCGAGAGTACGACGGAGGCGACCCGTCCGCACCCCGGCAACCACTCGTCGCCATCTCATTAAGAGGTCCCAAGACGACTTCCCGGGCGATTTTGCCCTACCCCTTGACACGGGAGTCGGCATGCCGCCGGTGCGCCACCGGCGGGGATGCAAATCGCGGTATGCTGCCCCTGGCGTGGGTGGCGGGCACGGCGGTCGTCATTGAACCTGGTGCCCTCAGCCCGAAC
>JAABUJ010002415.1_pt1 | contig 23202 bp, 25 predicted proteins | sample 5559131 | NCBI WGS metagenome assembly JAABUJ01 (sample SAMN10711875, study PRJNA513366) | rock metagenome | isolation source: Antarctica rocks | place: Antarctica: Victoria Land, Mt New Zealand nord | collected 2016-01-07
AGCAAGCAACCGCAGTGCCGCGTTCCTCCGTCGGCGGGGGCTCCGAACGTAGGCGAGGCCCGGACTCGAACCGGGCACGAATCCTGTAGATGCGTCCGGGCGCGTCCCCAGCGTCCCTCCCGTCCCCAGCGAGGGACTCCTGGGACGCATGGGACGATGCGTCCGGTACCACGGCTGGTACCACGGGCCCCTCTAGTGATACGAGGATTGTTTCGAACTACCGCGGGTATGACACAAGCTGAGTGCAGGCGATCTCATTGAGCTGCCTGTCTACGGTGCTCTTCGTGTCACCTCCGTATCACGTACGGGCGGGGAGCGGAGAGGTGCAGCCGCTTCTCGTCCGAAGCGAGAATCGTCGGTCGCGTGAGTCGGCGTAGAGGCCGGCTGCGCCTCGGCGACCTCGTCTTCTGGGACGGCGGCGGCCATGTCGGCATCTACACCGGGAACAGCCGGTTCACCTCCGCGACCGTTCACAGTGGCATCTGGGACTACAGCTTCCAGGTATGGAGGGCGACCCAGCCGTACCCAACAGCACGGCGCATCCTGCGGAGCACGACGAATCCGTCGGTCGGCGGCGCGCGTGTCGCCGCGGCTCCTCACGCTCTCACCTGCCGCGCAACGGCGGACCGGCAGACGCCACTCACAAGCGCTGAGCGCGCACGGGTCAGCCGTGACGAAGCAGGCGTCCGACGGCGCCCATCAGCTCGTCGGACTTGGCCATCCGCTCCTCGCCTTCGGCCTGCACCATGCAGTGACGGGCATGGTCGTCCAGGAGGCCGAGCGCGACTTTGTCCAGGGCGGCCTGCGCGGCGCTGATCTGGGTGAGGACCTCGATGCAGTAGCGGTCCTCATCGACCATGCGCTGCACGCCGCGTACCTGGCCCTCCACGCGACGCAGGCGCTTGAGTAGCTGCTCCTTGCTCGCGGTGTAGCCGCGCGCCGGCCCAGCTGGCATGCGCTCGCTCATGCCCATCAGTATACACACCCCACCGGGGTATGGTAGGCTCGAACCAAGAACAAACTGGAAGGACTTCATGACCGCCGTATTGAACGTCATCTGGCACGGATTCAAAGATTCCTTCTTGATGGCGTGGGAGGTCTGGTGGGCGCTGGTCTTCGGGTTCGCGATCTCCGCCGTCGTGCAGGCTTGGGTCCCGCGCGAGCGCATCGAGGCCGCCCTGTCCGGCAGCGGGGTGAAACCCATCGCCAAGGCCACCGGCCTGGGCGCCGCGTCGAGCTCCTGCTCCTACGCGGCGATCGCCATCGCCAAGAGCCTGTTCCAGAAGGGCGCCTCGGCCTCCTCGGCGCTGGCCTTCCAGTTCGCCTCGACCAACCTGGTGTGGGAGCTCGGCCTCGTGCTGTGGGTGCTCATCGGCTGGCAGTTCGCGCTCGCCGAGTACCTCGGCGGCCTGGTCATGATCGGCCTGATGGCCGTGCTGCTGCGGCTGTTCGTCTCCCGCAAGCTCGAATCCGAGGCGCGTGAGCACGCCGGGGAAGCCGACACCGGCCACCAGCACCACATGGCCGGCGAGCGCATGAGCTGGCGCCAACGGCTGACGAGCGCCTCGGCGTGGTCAGACGTCGCGCACAACTTCCGCGGCGACTGGCAGATGCTCTACAAGGAGATCACCATCGGGTTCCTGCTCGCCGGCTTCGTCGCCCAGCTCGGCAACGGGTTCTTCAACGGCCTGTTCCTCCACGGCTCCCCGACAATCGTCCAGACGATCTGGGGCGCGTTCATCGGCCCCGTCATCGCCGTCCTCTCATTCGTCTGCTCGGTGGGCAACGTGCCCCTCGCCGCCGTGCTGTGGTCCGGTGGCATCTCGTTCGCCGGCGTGATGGCCTTCATCTTCGCCGACCTCATCGTCCTGCCGATCCTCGCGATCTACCGCAAGTACTACGGCACCGGCTTCGCGCTGCGGATCACCGCGCTTATGTTCGTGACCATGGTTGCCGCGGCGCTGGTCATCGACGGGCTGTTCAGCGGCCTGAGCATCATCCCCCACGCGCGACCCACCCGCGCCAACATCTTCGGCTCCATCCAGGTCGACTACAAGCTGTTCCTCAACGTGCTCGGGGTGGCGATCTTCGCCGCCCTGTTCTGGCTGACCGCCCGCCGCGGGGTCACCGACCCCGTGTGCGGCATGAAGGTCGACCGCGCCAAGGCCGTCACCAAGGAGCTCGATGGGCAGACCTTCTACTTCTGCTCGGAGCACTGCCTGCACGCCTACGAGACCGGCCAAGACCGCGAGGGCGGCGGCGGACGGCCAGTGGAGGCGAGGGTCGCCGACCACGACGCCGGCCAGGCTCACCCTGCCCACCAGGCCTGAAGCAACCGAGCCACCATCTCTCATGTCGCCAGAGCAGACCGTTCGCCATCCGCTGTTCGCACGGCTCTACGCGCGGATGGCCGCCAAGGAGACAGCCGAAGTTCTGGAGCACCGCCGGCAGCTCCTCGCCGGCCTCTCCGGCCGCGTACTCGAAGTAGGAGCGGGAAGCGGCGTCAACTTCGCCCACTACCCGCCCGAAGTGGACGAGGTGGTGGCCGTCGAACCGGAGCCCTACCTGCGCGCACGCGCGCACGACGCCGCGCACAGCGCCGCCGTGCGCGTGAGCATCATCGGCGGCACCGCCGAGCACCTGCCGGTCGAGGACGAGTCGTGCGAGGCGACGGTCGCCGCGTTGGTGTTGTGCTCGGTGCCCGACCAACGGCGGGCGCTGGCGGAGCTGCGCCGGGTCCTACGGCCCGGCGGCGAGCTGCGCTTCTACGAGCACGTTCGCTCACACAAGGCGGCCATCGCCCGCAGCCAAGAGGCGGTGGATCGCCTGTTCTGGCCGCGCGCGTTCGGCAACTGCCACACCGCGCGCGACACCTCCGCGGCGATCGAGCGAGCGGGCTTCATCATCGAACGACAGGAACGCCTGTGGGCGCCGCCCTGCCCGCTCGCGGTGCCGGTCGGCCCCCACGCGCTCGGCGTCGCGCGGCGACCGTAGTCCATCGCAGCGCGCCGACGATGTCGGCCTGCGGGTTAGCTCATCCGCCTGGCGCAGTCGTTCGCTCGGCACTGGCCGCGGGACGGTTCACGCCGGTCTCGTAGGCGAACATCACGGCTTGGACGCGGTCGCGCAGCTCGAGCTTCATCAGGATCCGCTTCACATGCGTCCTGATCGTCGATTCCTCGCCCACGAGCCCTGCGGCGATCTCGCGGTTGGCGGGGCCGCGGGCGATCAACTCGAGCACCTCGCGCTCGCGCGGGGTGAGCTCGTCGAGCTTGGCCTGGTCGGCGAGCTCGGGGGTCGGCTGCTGGGCCATGCGGTCGATCACGCGAGGCATGTTCCCACCTTGCGCTGCGACTGCGCGGACCAGCTGGACACCAGCATTGCCCGACAACGCCGAGCGCGCCGGCGCCTTCCTCAGTCTCGGATCGCAGCCCGGGAGCTCGAACCTTCAATACTTGGCTCGTGGCCTCCGAGATACCTTCCTGAAGCTCCGAGACCCACTCGGGCGGCGGCATCTGCGTCCCGAGTTACGTGCGGCCCGGATACTTCTCGCTCGGGAACGGCACGAGCCGGTAGGTGAACGGGTCGCCACCCCCGTCGATCACGTAGATAACCGAGCCGTCCTGCCGCAAGCACCTGAGCCACAGTGGGCTCCCCTCGCCCGCGAACAGATAGGCCCCGTCCTCCTGGCGCTCGAACTCCTCGGCGCGGTAGAGCCCCCAATCAATCCAACCGCCCTCAGCTGTGAGGCACTCGAGGACGAACTCCTCGGGCATGTCGATATCGATGAACCGAGTCGGCACGAGATCATCGAAGCAGAGGGCCGCTGCTGCACAATGGCGCCATCGGGGCCGAATGCTGACCGGCAACGCCGAATAGCAGGGCACATCCCAGCCTCTGCTCGGAGCCCCCTTACGATTGGCGTTCATGACCGGGCGACCGCCAATCAGCGTCCTGGCATTTATCAACGCCGTTCGCGCGGAGCTTCGTCGCCCTGCGTTACCTGCCCTTCCCTACGTGGGCACCGATGACGTCCTCGCAGCCGCCCTGGGGGTCGAGGTGGACGGTGCCGAGAATCTGCACTGGGAGCTTGCCGGGAGGTGGGTGATGCACTTCGCCGAGCCGTGGATCGCGGAGCAAGTGGCGACATCGCTAGGCCTCGAGTCGGTTGCCGAGCCACCCGAGGTCGCGCTGCCGGACGCTTTGGTCGACGTTGCTGTCTCGGAGCAATTCGACGTCGTCGTCGAAGACGACGAGGGCTGGGTCCGAGGCTGGTGGGTTCCCGACGCAGAGGGCATTCCCGAGTTCATCACGCCGAGTGACGCCATCGTCGAGCTCAGAAGCGGCCGGTCCGAATCGGAGGAGTAGCGCTGCGCATCTGCATTCATCGCGGCGCTGCCGAAGTTGGCGGGTCCTGCGTCGAAGTCGAACACGAAGGTGCGCGCCTTCTGCTTGATCTCGGGCTGCCGCTCGACGCCGGCCTGACCGCTCCGGCGCCGCTGCCACCCGTTCCCGGTCTGCGCGAAAGGGATCCGTCGTTGGTGGGCGTGCTCATCTCGCACGGCCACCCCGACCACTGGGGATTGGCGACGGGCCTCCCAGCTCTGGCCCTTCGAGTCCTCGCGGCCGTGGGCATCCCAGGGCGCGACGCGTATAGGGAGCGATGACCGGACATTCACCGGGCGTGCCTTCCGGGACACCCGACGCGTACATCGACTTTCCGGGCGGTACGTTCGGCCGATGGCTCCGGGATTTTCGGCGGCTCATCGTGGCGGTAGAGGCTCGCCGATGGTATGCCTGCACGGGTTCATGGACTCGTGGAGAACCTGGGAGCTGGTGCTGCCAGCGTTGGAGCGTCGGCACGACGTCCTCGCGCCGACGCTCCCCGGGCACGCCCGGCGGCTCGGCGTTCTACGGCGCGGCAGGCATGGCCGGCATCATCGATGCCGTCGAGCGGGCGATGGACGATGCGGGATTCGTTACCGCGCACCTCGTGGGCAACTCCCTCGGCGACTGGACCGCGCTCCAGCTCGCCGCGCGGGGCCGCGCGGCCTCGGTCGTCGCCCTCGCGCCGGCCGGGGGCTGGGAAGCTGGCGATGACTTCTATCCCGCGATCGCGCACCGCCAGGCGAACATGCACCGCGGGACCCGAGACCTCGCCGTAACGGCCGAAGCGCTTGTTTCGACGCTCGCAGGACGCCGCGCCGTGACATCCTCGACGACCGTCGCGTTTGAGCACATCCCGCCCGAGCTCCTTGCGCACCAGATCCGCGGCCTGGCGGCGTGTGACGCGTTGACCATGATCGATGTCGCACTGCGCGAGGGCTACGAGCTCGACGCCCAACACGTCACCTGCCCCGTCCGGATCCTGTGGGGCACCCGCGACGAGATCCTGCCGCTCCCCGCTGGCGCCGTGCGCTACCGGCGCGACTGGCTGCCGACCGCGGACTGGATCGAGCTCGACGATGTCGGCCACGCACCGCAGCTCGACGTGCCGCTCGAAACCGCCCAGCTGATCCTCGACTTCACCTCCGGCTAAGCCGGCTAGTTCCGACCGCGAGCGGCCGCCGGAGCCAGGGTCCCAGGCCGACCGATCTGACCTGCACGCGCCGGGGGCGGGCCCGTCACCTCGTTGTCCGGTCGCCGATGGTGTTTCAGAAATGCAGGTGCGGCGTCCTGCTCGGCCTATGGACGACGCACGGGACCGCCGAGAAGGTCGAGGTATCCCTGCTGCGAGGCCGGAGGGTGGTGAGCGACGCGACCTTCCGCGCCTCGGGCGCCGTCACCGGCGGATCCTCATGCGCCCACGCGCCGGACACCGCTTCATCCGGGGACGCCACACCTTCCTAATCCGCGTAGGCGACCACATCAGGGCCCGGCACGTCCTCAACATCCCCTGAGCTCGAAGTTTCCTCGCCGCGCGATTACCCCGGCGGATCGGGCTCGAGCGCTGTGTGCGGGGCTCGCCGATGAACACCGACGTCGTCCCACAGCCGATTGGCGTGCGGGGCGATGTCCTCGTGATGGATTGGCCCGCGTGGGCGACGGAGAGGGTTGAAGGAGCAGTTGGCCTTACGCGACGCGCTGCGCGCCGACCTCGAGCTCGCGGAGAGCTACGCGGCACTGAAGAGGAAGCCGGCGTGCCAGCACGCAGACGATCGGGGAGCCCACACGGCCGGCAAGACGGCCTTCGCCCGGGCAGTCCTCGAGCACCAAAACACGAGACCCCGTGCCGCACCGTAAGCCGATCCCTCTCAGGGTCGCTTGCCGTGGCTTTCAGCCGCGTGATGGGCGAGTGTGGTGACCGTCTGCGCGATCTTCTCCCGCATCGCCGGCTCGGTCAGTGTCCCATCCGGGCCGACAGCCTCCCGCGTTACCGGGACGCGAGCACAGGCCGCTTCAACGATGTTGGCATGGACATATCCCAGCACCTTGCGCAGGGAATCGTGCGCGTCCGCTGCGCCCGTCGGCGCGGCGGGGCCGGAGGCGTTGATCCAGGCGATCGGCTTACGGTAAGTGCCGGCATCGCCGACGGTCCACTCCAGCAGGTTCTTCAGCGCTCCGGGCAGCGCACCCGCGTACTCCGGCGTGCAGAGCAGCAGCGCGTCCGCCGCCGCGATCTGCTGGTGCAGCTCGGCCACCGCGGCGTTCACGGGCTCGCCCTCCCGGTCGTCATCAGGGTTGAAGTGCGGCAGCGTGTGCATGCCTCCGTAGAGAGCGGTGATGACTCCTTCGTCAGCGACCGTGCGAGCGGTCTGCAGCACGGCGATGTTGGTCGAGCCGGTCCTTAGGCTCCCCGAGATCAGCAGGATGTGCAGCGGCTTCTCCATGACGCAGCGAAGCTAGCGGATGACGAGCTTCAAGCCGAGGCCTGCAGTCGCCGAGCTGCAATGACCCGGACACCGGCGCTTGACTCTTCTCGACAGTCAACAGATGAGCGTCGCGTCAAGAGCCCCTATCGGAAGCCGATCGGCTTGTGGGCCCGCCGGACGCGTGGCTCTCATCGTTCGCTCGCGCAGCGGGCACCACGCGTGTCGTTCGGTCTAGTTGCTTGCGGTTCTCCGAGGTTTCAGTATTGTCTGAACTACATGGAGGGAGTGAGCGACAAGCTGTGGGAGTTCGTCGACGCCACCGGGATGTGGCTGTCGCAGTCCTACGGCTTCCCGCGCATGACGGGCCGGGTGCTGGGTTGGCTGCTGGTGTGCGAGCCCGTCGAGCAGACCGCCGCCCAGCTCGCCGAGGCGCTTGGCGCGAGCAGCGGGGCGATCAGCGGGGCGACCGGGATCCTGGTGCGCGCCAAGCTCGTGGACCGGACGCGTGTCCGCGGCGAGCGGGCCGACCGGTTCCGGTTGCGCCCGGACGCCTGGGATGAGCAGGTGCGCGACGAGGCCGGGGCGCAGGCCGCGCGGGCTCTGTTCGCTCGGGGCCTGGAGGCGCTGGCCGACGCGCCGGCCGCCCGCCGGGACCGGCTCGAGGAGCTCGACGCCTTCTACGCCTGGTGGCAGTCCCGGATGCTGGCGCTGTGGGAGGAATGGCAGGAGCACAAGCGGACGCTGAGGAGCGAGCGATGAGCGACCACGACGGGCCGGCCGTGCACGTCGAGGACCTGGCTATGTCCTTCGGGGCGGTCACCGCCCTCGACGGGCTCGCCCTGACCGTCGAGGCGGGCACGGTCTTCGGGCTGCTCGGCCCGAACGGCGCCGGCAAGACCACCCTCGTGCGGATCCTCGCCACGCTGCTGCGGCCGACGCGCGGCTTCGCCCGAGTCCTCGGCCATGACGTCGTCGCCGAGCCGCTGGCCGTGCGCCGCGCGATCGGATTGGCCGGTCAGTTCGCGGCCGTCGACGAGGAGCTGACCGGGCGGGAGAACCTTGAGATGATCGGCCAGCTCTACCGGCTGCCCGGCGCCGAGGCGCGGCGCCGGGCGAGCGAGGTGCTCGAGCGGTTCGACCTCGCCGCCGCTGCCGACCGGCGGGTGTCCACCTACTCCGGCGGGATGCGCCGCCGCCTCGACCTCGCTGCGAGCCTGACTGGCCGCCCACCGGTGCTCTTGCTCGACGAGCCCACCACCGGCCTGGACCCCCGCTCGCGCCAAGAGCTGTGGGCCGTCATCGACGAGCTGCGCCGCGGCGGCACCACCGTGCTTCTCACCACGCAGTATCTGGAGGAGGCCGACCGGCTCGCGCACCGCATCGCCGTGGTCGACCACGGCCGCATCGCCGCTGCCGGCACGCCCGCCGAGCTCAAGGCGGCCGTCGGCGCCGAGCTGCTCAGCGTCCGCCTCACCAACCCCGCCGCGGCGAGCGAGGCCAGCGCGCTGCTAGCCGACCTCGCCGCCACCGACCCACCGCAGACCGACGTCGTGACCGGGGAGATCCGAATCGCCGTCACGCGTCCAGACGCCTCCGCCGACGCGCTGCGCCGCCTCGATGCCCGCGCCATCGGCATCGCCGCCCTCCAGCTCCAGCAGCCGAGCCTCGATGACGTCTTCCTCAGCCTCACCGGCCGGCCGGCACAAAGCGATCCCGCCGACCCCACGTCCCTGCCGGAGCCCGCATGAACGCCACCGCACCCACGCTGCCCACCCAGCAACGGCTGACCCTGCTCGAGACGCTGCGCGACAGCCGAGTGATGGCCGCCCGGCAACTGCGCAAGACGCTGCGCCGGCCCACCTACATCGTCTTCTCGTTCGTCCAGCCGGTCATCTTCGTGCTGCTCTTCCGCTACGTCTTCGGCGGTGCAATCAACACCGGTCGCGTCTCCTACGTCAACTTCCTCCTGCCCGGCATCATCGTCCAGACCGCCGTGTTCGGCGCGCTCGTCACGGGCCTCGGACTGACCGAGGACCTCAAGGCCGGAGTCGTCGACCGCTTCCGCTCCCTGCCCATCGCCCGCTCGGCGGTCCTGATCGGCCGCACCGCCGCCGACATGACCATGAACGTCCTCACGCTCGTCGTCATGGTCGCCGTCGGCCTAGCCGTCGGCTTCCGCCCCGACCAGCCCGCCTGGCAACTCGCCACCGCATTCATCCTCGTGCTCGCCTTCTCCTACGTCTTCTCCTGGATCAGCGCGTACATCGGGCTCAAGGTGCGCGACCCGGAGACCGCGCAGTCCGCCGGATTCATCTGGGTCTTCCCGCTCACCTTCGCCTCCTCGGCGTTCGTCCCGACCTCCTCCATGCCCGCACCGGTCGAAGCGTTCGCCAACCTCAACCCCGTAAGCCTCGCGGTCAACGCCGTCCGCGCACTCACCATCGGCCACGCCGACGCCGCACCACCGGCCCTGAAGACCCTGGCCTGGCTGACCGCTCTGCTGCTCGTGTTCGTCCCGCTCGCCGTGCGCGCGTTCCGCCACGCCTAACCGCGTCCCAGCAAGCGATCGCTCGCAGCCCGAGCGGGCTCACCGCCGTCCGGTGTCGATGAGTCCGAATACGACGTCGTCGTCGATCTCGGTCTCCCCCGTGGCGACCAGCACCCCGGACTCGTCGACCAGGCGAGCGGTACGCCCCGTCGGGAGCAACTGGAGCCCGGCGCCGTAGCGGGAGATGTCAACCGTCGAGCCCGGAGTGAGACCGAGGGCGTCGCGCAGGGGCTTCGGAACGACGATCCGTCCGACCGAGTCGATCGAGGTCAGGTCCGGATCGGCTGGGCCACCAGGCGCTCGCCCGCCATGCCGCCCTCCGGCTCGACGAGGATCGCGCCCTCGCCCGAGGCGTAGGCCTCCTCGCCGTGGCTCACGACGTCCATCCCGATCGCCTCCTCCCGCTCGCTGACCCGCAGCGGCATGAGGAGCCCCAACAGCTTCAGGATGACGAACGTCGCTCCGAACGCGTAGGCGGGGGCCGCGGCCACGGCGAGCGCCTGGTGGCCGAGCTGGGCCGCGTTCCCGTAGAAGAGACCATTCGACACTCCGTTCCACCCGACCTGGGCGACGAACCCGACGAAGAGGATGCCCGTGAGACCGGCGACCCCGTGGGCGGCGAGCACGTCGAGGGTCTCGTCCACGCGGGTACGGGGCCGCAGGACGATCACCGCGTAGCTCGGCAGAGCGGCGACCACGCCGAGCGCGAGCGCCCAGCCGGGGCTGATGTAACCGGCCGCTGGAGTGATGCCGACGCAGCCGACGACGATCGCCGTCGCCGCGCCGATGGCGGTGACGTGGCGGTCACGGATGAGGTCGAGCACGAACCACGTGGCCAGCGCGCAGGCCGGCGTGAGGAGGGTGTTGACGAATGCGAGCACGGCGGGGCGCCCGGTGGAGAATCCGCTCCCTCCGTTGAACCCGAACCACCCGAACCACAGCAGTCCGGCTCCGACGAGGACGTAGACGGCGTTGTGCGGCAGGAGCGCCTGGCGGCCGTAGTCCTTGCGGGCCCCGACCACGAGCGCGGCGGCGAGCGCGGAGAACCCCGAACCCATCTCGACCGGGATGCCCCCGGCGAAGTCGAGGGTCCCTCCGTGCTCCAGCCAGCCGCCGCCGAAGGCCCAGTGCGCGAGCACCGCGTACACGAGCACCGACCACAGCCCGGCGAAGATCAGGAACGAACCGAACCGCATCCGCTCCACCACGGCGCCCGACACGAGCGCGGTGGTCACGATGCAGAAGGTCGCCTGGAAGGCGAAGAACAGCAGGTGCGGGATGGTCGTGCCCTCGCGGGGCGCCAGCGTCACCCCGTTGAGGAAGGCGTGGCCGAGACCGCCGATGATGCCGTTCCCGCTATCGAAGGCGAGGGAGTAGCCGACCACGGCCCACGCCACCGTCGCCACGGCGAGCGCGGCGACGGACATCATGAACGTGTTGAGCGTGTTCTTCTCCCGGACGAGCCCCGCGTAGAAGAGCCCGAGCGCCGGCGTCATCAGGAGCACGAGTGCGGTGGCGGCGAGCATCCAGGCGGTGTCGCCCGCGTTCACGGTGGCCGCCGCCATTACTCGCTCACCGGCGTGACCGCGGAGTTGTCGGTCTCGCCCGTCCGGATGCGAACCACCCGCTCGAGCGCCACGACGAAGATCTTCCCGTCGCCGACGTCGCCGGTCCGGGCGCCCTCGCAGAGCGCGTCGATCGTGGCCTGGACGAACTCCTCGGAGACCGCGACCTCGAAGCGGACCTTGTCGGCGAGCCCGATCCGGACGGTCGTCCCGCGGTAGGTCTCGACACGGTCGAGCTCACCGCCGTGGCCCTGCACCCTGCTCATCGAGATCCCACGGACCTCGGCGCGGTACAGGGCTTCGAGGACGTCGTTGGTCTTCTCGGGACGAACGATGCCGATCACGAGCTTCACGGGCGGCGGACCTCCTCTCTTCAGGCCTTCACGACAAAGCCTCGGCAGGCTGCCGGTCGAGCGCCGCCGTGTCTATCGCCCTGTGGATAGGAATCTCGCGCACCGGTTGTCCAGGCGACCATGCCGTGCCCCGCCGTACGCTCCAGCGGCATGGCACGACAGGTCGCACTGCTCCGCGGCATCAACGTCGGGGGTCGCAAGAAGGTCGCGATGGCCCGACTGCGCGAGCTGATGGAGGAGCTCGGCTACTCGGAGGTGCGGACCTACGTGAACAGCGGCAACGTCGTCTTCAGCGGGCCCGAGCAGCCCCCGCTGGAGGTGGCGCGCCGGCTCGAGGAGCAGCTCGCGACGACGTTCGGTTTCGACATAGCGGTGGTCGTGCGCTCCCGCGAGGAGCTCGCCGAGACGGTCCGCGCCAATCCGCTGGGCGCGATCGCGACCGACCCCGCGCGGCACCTCGTCCTCTTCCTCGCCGTCGAGCCCGAGGCCGACCGCGTGCCCGAGCTCGACACCGCGGAAATCGCGCCGGAGGCCTTCCACCTCCTCGGACGGGAGATCCACCTCTGGTGCCCGGACGGCGTCAACGACTCCCCCCTGGCCAAGCAGATGTCCGAGAAGCGCCTCGGCGTCACCGCGACGGCACGCAACTGGAGGACGGTCGAGAAGCTCCTCGCACTGGCCGAGGAAGGCCTAGACTCGGAGTTCCCGCCGACCTGAGGAGAGAGCAGTGCCCGACTTCTCCACCGCCTACGCCCCCGGCCGCCCCCACGCCACGACGAGCACCGCCACGTTGCTCGGCCAGGTGATGTGCCTCGTCGCGCTCGCGCTCGGCTTCCTCGTCCTCGGCACCTACGTCGGGCGCAACCTCCCGTTCAACACCGCGCGGATCCTCGGGTTCGTCGGCTTCGGGATGCTCATCCTCTCCTCGTTCGCCGGCCGCCGGTTCCGCGTCGGCCCGTTCGCGATGGGCTGGCTCTTCGCCACCGCCCTCGTCATCGGTCTCGGCCTGGGGCCCGTGCTGGCCTACCTGGTCGCGCACGACCCGGCGACGGTGACGCAGGCCGCCGGGGCGACGGCGCTCATCGTGCTGGGCATGGGCTCGCTCGGCCTGGCGCTGAGCAGGGATCTCGCGCGCTGGATGCGGCCGCTCTCGCTGATCGTCTTCGGCGCCGTGATCGTGAGCTTCCTGCTCGTGGTGGTCGGCTCGGGCGGCAACCCGATCCTCTCGGTGATCATCGGCGGCGTCTCGGCGCTGCTCATCCTCGTCGACTTCAACTTCCTGCGCCGGCACGGCACCGAGGACGACGCGATCTGGCTGGCGACCGGGATCTTCGTCTCGATCGTCAACATCTTCCTGTCGCTGCTGAACCTCCTGCGGAACTAGTCCTCCCGCAGCGCCGGCAGGACCTTCTCTCCGTAGGTGCGGATCGTCCCGAGGGGGTCGGCCTGGCCGATGAGCTGCAGGCAGACGGTCGTGCCGCCGATCGCCTCGATCTGCCGGATCCGCTCGACGTGCTCGTCGGGATCGGCGGCGACGATGAAGCCCTCCTTGGCGAACTCCTCGTCGCTCATCTGCTCGTCGGCGCGGCGCTGCATGTCGTCCTGGTCGGGGATGTCCTCGCGATAGAGCTCGGGGAGCTGGGTCGGCTTCCAGCGCCGGGCTCCCGCGACGGCCGCCTGCTCGTCATCCGCCCACGCGATGCCGGTCTGGAGGATGATCTCGCCGACCTCCTTGCCGCTCTGCGCGCAGGACTCCTTGTAGGCGTCGATCACCTCGGGCGCCGAGTCGGGATCGCCGAGCGTCCAGAGCCCGTCGCCGTAGCGACCGGCGATCTGCGCCGCCTGCGGACCGAAGGCGGAGACGTAGAGCTTCGGCCGGGAGCGCGGCAGGGTCCACAGCTTGGCGTTCTTCAGGCGAAACCAGCCGCCGTCCATGCTCACCGTCTCGCCGTCCCACAGGCGCGTGATGGCCTCGAGGCCGCGCTCGAAGCGCTCGTGCTGCTCGGCAGGGGAGGGCCAGTCGAGCCCGAGTGGGGTCTCGTTGACCGCCTCGCCGGAGCCGACCCCGAGGAAGACGCGACCCGGGTAGAGCGCTTCGAGCGTCGCGAAGGCCTGGGCGATCACTCCCGGGTGGTAGTGATGGACGACCGGCGTGACCCCGGTGCCGATCGGCTTGGTGGTCGCCTGCCCGATCGCGCCGAGGGCGACCCACGCCTGCGTTCCGAGGCCGTCGGGGAACCACGGCGCGAAGTGGTCTGAGACGCCGAGGCCGTCGAAGCCGGCCTCCTCGGCCGCCCGGGCCTGCGTGACCATGTCGGCGGGAGCGAACTCCTCGGTGGACGCGGCGAACCAGTACTCGGTGTCGGTCATCTCGGAGTAGCGAGTGCCCAGCCGCGCCGCGCTCTAACCCGGCGAAAGCCGGCGCCGCTCGCGCCTTGAGTTTGCCATGCTGTGAAGGTGAGGATGCTCCGCCGTCTCGCGCTCTGCCTGACCCTGGCTCTCCTGGCCGCGCTGCCGGCCGCTCCGGCGGGAGCGGTGGTCGGCGGCAAGCCGGTTCCGCCGGGTCAGCTCCCGTTCGTCGCCAACGTGACCATCGGCGGATCCTTCGGCTGCACGGGGACGCTCGTCACACCGCAGTGGGTGCTCACCGCGGGGCACTGCGGCTCGCTCAGCGGCTCGGTGTCGGACGGCCTCCTGCCGTCGCCCGCGCCGCTGCCCGCCTCGGCCTACGCGCTGACCCTCGGCACCGTCTACGCCTCGGGCCAGGGAGGCGAGCACCACACGGTGCAGCAGGTGCGGGTGGACACCGACTACGTCGCGACCAACGGCACCGGCAACGACGTGACGCTCCTCGAGCTCGACCGCCCCTCGAAGATCACGCCGATGAGGGTCGTGGCTCCCTCCGAGCGCTCGAGCTGGCGCGCGGGCGTGCTCTCCACGGTTGCGGGCTTCGGGACCACCTCCCAGGACGCGAGCGCCCCGCCCCCCCAGATGCAGGTCGCCCGCGTGCCGATCCAGAGCGACGCGTACTGCGCGAAGGCCTACCCCTCAGGGCTGAGCACCGTCGCCGACGACGGATCCTTCGACCCCGCGAGCATGCTCTGCGCCGGCTACCCCCAGGGCGGAACCGACACCTGCCAGGGAGACTCGGGCGGTCCGCTGCTCGTCTCCCTCCCCGGCGGGGGAACCGGGCTCGCCGGGGCCACGAGCTTCGGCAACGGCTGCGCCCAGCCGGGCAAGCCGGGCGTCTACGCGCGCCTGGCCGAGGGTCCGATCCGGCGCTTCCTGGCGAGCGTCGTGCCGGCCGCCCTGGCCCCCGACCCGGCGCCACGATCCTGCCCCCGGCTCAGCGCGCGCCTGACCTTTTCGCTCCGGCTCGCCCGCGGCTCCCATGCGGTGCGGGCACGCGTCTACGTCGGTGCTCGCCTCGTGCGCTCCTACACCGGGCGCAGCGCCCGTCGCCTCCGCACGATCGGCATCGCGCGCCCGCACGGCTCGCGCTACACGGTCACCATCCGCGTGCGCACGAGCGCGCACCGCACCATCGTGCTTGTCCTCCGCCACGCCGCGTGCCGCGACACGCGGAGCCGGCGCGCAGGCCGATAAGGCGGACCCTCAGCCCGGGAGCCGCCAGAGGATCCCTTCGAAGCGCGCGAAGTCGCGATCGAACGAGATCACCGTCGCCCCATGCTCGAGGGCGAGAGCCGCGAGGTGGGCGTCCCCGACGAGGTTCCCGGCGGTGCCCGTGTGGTCGAGCAGGCCGCGCAGGAGCGCGAGATGACGGCGAGTCGGCTCGAGCATGACGGCCTGGCGCTCGCCGAGCCATCGCTCGAGAACGTCGGCCGCCTGATCGGCCCTCAGCGGACGGGGGAAGACCGCGGGATGTGTGGCGAGGCGCAGGACCGCGAGGAGGACGGTCCAGGAGAAGGCCACCGCCTCGCCCCCGGCGAGGGCCTCGCGCAGCCAGGGTACGAGCGGCCACATGCTCCCGGGCGCTCTGGTTGACCGCGTACAGCAGCACGTTGGCGTCGACGAGCAGCACGCTTCACGCCCCCTGCGTCAGCCGCCGCGCGAGCTCCTGATCCTCGAGCTCCCCCGACAGTCGCAGCGCCTTCGTGACGTCGATGAGCGCATCGCCCATGTCGTGAGTTGGGAAGGGCCGTGAAGCGCCGGTGCGCCGAGGTGCCAGGCCTGAGCGAACCGCCTCGTTGATCGCCTGCTTGAAGCTCAGCCCTCGCTCCAGCATGACCCGCTTGACCATCAACTCAACATCAGGATCGAGCGTGACAGTCGTGCGCATACCGTGCATCATCGCATCATTCTGCAAGGTGCCATGATGCGCCGGGGCAGTTGTGGCGCTACCTCGAGCGCCTACGCCACCGCCCGTAGCCGCCGCGCGCGCCGGCGCTCCTCGCCGTGCTCGCGCAGGAACTCGTCGAGGAACGACCACGTCGATTCCCGCGCCGCGCGGCCGGTGAGCACGCCGAGGTGACCTCCCGGTGCGCGCTCGAGGCGCACCCCTGGTGCGTTCGGCATGAGCTCGGCCACGTGGTGCACCGCGGGAAGCGGAGCGATCCCGTCCCCGGTGCCCGCGACCGACATCACCGGCACGCGTACGTCGGCGAGCTCGATGACCCGGCCGTTCAGCTCCAGGCGTCCCTCGGCGAGGTCGTTGGCGCGGAAGAAGCGGTGGTAGAGCTGCCCGAAGGTCCGGCCCGGGTAGGCGAGCATGTTGTCGGTGAAGCGGTCGACCGCCTCGATCTGCGCGAGGAAGTCACGGTCGTCCAGGTTGAGCGCGATCGCCAACGGCTTGGTCAGGTACTTGTCGAGGGAGGCGAGCTGGTAGGCGCGCTTGACGATCGGGGCCGGCGCGCCGCCCAGCGCGCGGTAGATCGCCGTGCCGAGCAGCCCGCCGGTGAGGTTCACGAGCGGCCGCAGAGGCGCGACCATCGGCACCTGGGTGAAGTCGAACGGGCTGGCGACCATGGCCACCGAGCGCACGGGCGACTCTCCCCCGGCCGCGACGAGCAGCGACATGATCCCGCCCAGGCACCATCCCGCGAGCTGGACGGGTCGGCCGGCATGGTCGGCACGGACCGCTTCGACGGCGCGGGGGATGACCTCGTCGATCCAATGCTCGATGCCCAGCGTGCGGTCGGCGAAGGCGATGGAGCCGTAGTCGAGGAGGTAGGTCGGATGGCCGGCGGCGAGGAGGTGCTCGGCCAGCGAGCACCCGCGGCGCAGGTCGAAGCAGAGCGCCGGGGCGGCCAGCGGCGGGACGAGCAGGACCGGCGAGCCTCGCAGGTCGTGCTCGTCGTGGGGCAGGTAGCGATAGACGGTGCGGTTGGGACCCTCGTCGATGATCGCTGCCGGCAGCAGACGCAGGTCGGCCAGGCCACCGCGGAGCACGGCGTCGAAGACGTTGGCGGCGGCGGAGCCGACCGTGTCGGGCGTGGGTGGGAGACGCATGGGAGGACGCGGCCGCGGGAGTCAGCTCCGCACGTTCAACCGGCGGTGAGGCGCGCGATTCTAGCCCGGCTACCCCGCCGCGGCACCTTCGGCGGAGAACTCCAGCAGCAGCTTCGCGAAGCGCTCCGGGTCCTCGATCTGCGGGCAGTGCCCGCACCGCTCGAAGAGCTCGAGCCGCGCGCCGGGGACGGTGGCCAGCACACGCTCCGCGCCGCTCGAGAACACGAGTCGGTCGCGGTCACCCCACACGAGCAGCACCGGCCCGGCGATCCGCGACAGGTCGAACGGGTCACGCAGCTCGGGCAGCATCCGGCGGGCGGTCTCCATGTAGCGGGCGACGGTGTCGCGGTCACGGTGGTGGCGCGCGAACGCGGTGATCACCGAGGGATCGACGTGACGCGGATCCGCAAAGGCAAGGGTGGCGTAGACGCGCCCGACGACGGCACGCAGCACGCGCGGCGCCACCGGCACGGGCAGGGTGAGCAGGGAGCGCAGCACCCGGTCGCGCTCGATCAGCCCGAACCAGCCGGCCATCTCGAGGCCGGCCGGCGCCACGGCGACCGTGCCCGCGAGCTGGCCGCCCCGGCGCTCGGCGAGGCGCAGCGCGACGCAGCCACCGAGCGAGTTGCCCACCGCCACCGCCCGCTCGCCACCCTCCTCGAGCGCGTAGTCGAGCACGCCGGCGGCGACCGCGTCGAGCTGGGGGAGCACCTCACCGGGTCGCAGCCGCCCGCCCTCCGCGAAGCCCGGAAGGTCGACGGCGATCGCCCGCCGCTCGCTGCGCGCGAGGAGGGCGAGCGTGTGGCGCCAGGTGTCGGCGCTGTCGGAGAACCCGTGGAAGAGGAGGAGGGGAGCACCGTCGCCCTCGAGCTCCAGCACGCGTGTCTCGCAGCCGGCTAAGGAACGTCGATACTCGAACAACGGCTGCATGTCGGCCGTTGTATCGGCCGTCACGGACGCGCATTGCACCAAAAGACGCTCGAGGTGTCAGGAAAGAGCGTGTGTGCTGCGGATCGCGCCGTAGCCGTCCGCCGCCGCCTCTAGCGTTTCTCCCATGTTCGTGCGGGAGTGGCAGGACGGCCTCGAGGTGGAGCGGGCGCTCGTGGTGCGCGAGCTCGAGGTGCGCTCCAAGCGCGACGGCGCCCAGTACCTCAAGGTCCAGCTCGGCGACCGTACCGGCTCGGTCGCCGCGATGGTCTGGGAGGACGTCGCGGCGATGCGCGAGCTCTGCCGCTCCGGCTGCGTGGTCTGGGTGCGGGCCCGCTATTCCGTCCACCCCCGCTACGGGCCTCAGCTCGCGCTGCTCGCCCTGCGCCATGCGCGCGAGGAGGAGTACGAGCTGGAGGATCTCCTCGACGGGCCTCCGCGCACCGCTGCGCAGATGGAGGTGGACCTCCGCGAGCTCGTCGACACGGTTCAGAACCCACACCTCAGCCGGCTGCTGGGGGTGATCTTCGGTCGCGAGTCGCCGGTGTGGTCTGAGTTCCGTGACGCTCCCGCGGCCAAGTACTACCACCAGGCCTACCGTCACGGGCTTCTCGAGCACTGCCTCACCGTGGCCCAGGCGGTCAGCGCGATCTCGGCGACTTTCCCGGGGATCGACCGGGACGTCGCGGTGACCGGCGCGCTGCTGCACGACATCGGCAAGCTCGAGGCCTACACGGCCGAGCCTCCCTCGATCGACCTCACCGGCACGGGGCGCCTGCACGGCGAGATCCCACTGGGCTACTACCGGATCCGGCGTGCGATCGAGGACCTGCCCGGGTTCCCCGGCGAGCTCGCCGAGGCGGTGCTCCACATCATCCTGTCCCATCACGGCGCGCTCGAGCACGGCTCGCCGGTGGTTCCCTGCACGCGCGAGGCGACGCTCGTGCACACGATCGACAACCTGGGAGGCAAGCTCGGGTCCTTCGACCGTCTGGAGAAGGAGCTGCCCACCGGGCAGGCGTGGTCGGGCTATGACAAGGCGCTCGGGGCGGGCGCCTACTTCGCCGCGCGCGAAGCGGCGTAGGCACTCCCTCGCTCGCCAGCCACGGATGGGCGGCGCTCTGCGCCGGAAGCCCGCAAAGAGCGGGCCGACTCTCGCCCTTCCCCCTCCGCTGCCGAGGCGCCGTTCTATGCTCGGACGCGATGGCCAAGGACACCGAGAAGCTCATCCGCCAGCTCTCGCTGATCTCCTACCTGATGGCTGAGCGCCGGCCGGTGACCGCCCTGGAGATCCGACGCGACGTCGAGGGCTACAGCACGATGAACGAGGACGCCTTCGCCCGGCGCTTCTACGCCGACCGCTCGGAGCTCGAGTCCCTGGGCATCCAGCTCACGATCGAGAAGCCCTCGGAGAGCGCGGCCGAACAGGAGAACTACTCCCTCCCGCCCGAGAACTTCTTCCTGCCGGCGATCGAGTTCGGCGACTCCGAGCTCGCGGCGCTGCAGACCGCCCTCTCCCTGCTCGACGGCGAGTTCGCCTACGCCGAGCCCCTGCGCCTGGCGCTCCAGCAGATCTCGTGGGGACGCCCGAGTCCGCTCCAGGCGCCCGAGCAGCGCTCGGTGGCGCTCGGCATCACCGCCTCGGCCGGCGGCCACGAGCTCTCGGGGCGGCTGGCCAAGGTGGAGACGGCGATCTTCCGCCGCAAGACGATCACCTTCGAGTACCACTCGCTCGAGCGCGACGAGGTCGGCGAGCGCAAGGTCGACCCCTACCAGCTCCTCTTCCAGGGCGGCCAGTTCTACCTCGTCGGCTACGCGCATGAGCGGGGCGCGCTCCGAGTCTTCCGGCTCACCCGCATGCGAGGGAAGGTGGGCTACGCCTCCAAGGCCGAGCACGACTTCCAGCGGCCCCCCGGCTTCGATCCGCGGGTCTACGCCAACCGGATCCAGTGGCAGTTCGGCGAGCCGGTCGGCACCGCCGAGGTCTGGATCGCCGAGCGGATCGCCTGGCAGGTCGAGCGCCACTTCGGGCGCTACGGCGAGGTGCGCCCGGCGGACACCAACGGCGGCGGCGCGCACCGCGTCTTCGCCACCCCCTACGCCGACGCCCGCCAGCTCATCGCCTGGGTCCTGGGACTCGGCGAGAACGCGCGCGTGCTCGGGCCGCCGCCGCTCCTCGCCGAGCTGCAGGAGCGGGTCGCCGTGCTCGAGGAGCGCCACGGCGCGGAGGAGCCCGAGCTCGCGCCGTCGCTCGGCGCTCCCGCTCCGGCGCCCCTGAGCTCCGCCGAGCCCGAGCCGCGCGGCGAGGCCGCCATCCGCCCGGAGCGCTTCGCGCGCCTGGTCACGCTGGCGAGCATCCTCATCCAGGCCGGGCGCGAGGGACGCCGCCTCGCGGCGGCCGAGATCCAGGAGCGCCTCCAGTTCTCCGAGGCCGAGCTGCGCGAGGACCTCGGCGTCCTGAACGTCGTGAACTTCGGCGCGGGCTCCTACATCCTCTACGCCGAGCTGACCGACGACGGCCAGATCGAGGTCGACCCCGACGCCTACTCGGACTCCTTCGCGCGCCCCGCGCGGCTTCTCCCCGTCGAGGCCAAGGCGCTCGTGGCCGCGATCGACCTGATCGGCGAGCACATCCCGGACGGCTCGCTGGCCACGGTGCGGGAGAAGGTGGTGCTCGCCCTGGGCGAGGACCCGGCCGCCGAGGGGCTGCAGGTCGCGGAGGCGGGCGCCGACGACTCGGAGATCGCAGCCGTGGTCTCTCGCGCGATCTCCACGAACCGGCGGCTCGCGCTCGAGTACTACAAGGAGAACGAAGACCAGTTCAGCTCGCGCACGGTGGAGCCCTACGGCCTCATCAACGGGCGTGAGGGCTGGTACGTAGCCGCCTACGATCCCGACCGGGAGAGCGTGCGCCACTTCCGCCTCGACCGCGTCAAGTCCGCCTCGGTGACCGACGATCGCTTCGAGCACCGCCCCGACGTCGACCTCGCCGCCGACGTCGACGGCTGGCCGCGCACGGGCGAGGTGCCGGCCTCGCGCACGGCCCGCGTGTGGATCTCGCCCGAGCGCGCGCGCTGGGCGCGCGAGGACCGCACCGTGGCGCAGGAGCTCGCCGACGGCGCCGTGGTCGTCGAGTTGAGCTACGCGGGCACGGACTGGCTCGTGCGCGAGGTGCTCAAGGAGGCGGGCGACGCGGTCGTGCTCGAGCCCGCCGATGCGCGTGAGGCGGTGCGCGCCGCCGTGGCGCGGCTGCGCGACGGCGCCGGTGCGCCCGTCGCCACGTGAGCCGACGCGAGCAGATCCGCATGAGCGCCGGGGAGGTCGCCTCGTTCCTCGAGGAGGAACGCACGCTCGTCTGCGCCACCCAGGGCCGTGACGGCTGGCCGCACCTCATGCCGCTCTGGTACGTCATGCGCGGTGAGGAGCCGTGGGCGTGGACCTACTCCTCCTCCCAAAAGGTCAGGAACCTCGAGCGCGACCCGCGCGCCTCGGTGCAGGCGGAGGCTGGCGAGCAGTACCACGAGCTGCGAGGGGTGCTGCTGAAGACGCGGGTCGAGCTGCACCGCGAGCTCGAGGACGTGAGCGCACTCGGGGCGGAGATCTTGACGCGCTACGGCGGCGCGCCAGGGCCGGAGGTCGAGGAGGCCGTGCGCCAGCAGGCGAGCAAGAGGGTGGCGCTGCGATTCGTTCCCGAGCAGACCGCCTCGTGGGACCATCGCAAGCTCGGCGCGAGCTACTGACTGCACTACCCTGCGCGCGGAATGCGCGACTTGAAGGGTCTCATCCTCTCGGGCGGCAAGGGCACGCGGCTCCGCCCGATCACACACACGAGCGCCAAGCAGCTCGTCCCGGTGGCCAACAAGCCCGTGCTCTTCTACGGGATAGAGGCGATGGCCGAGGCGGGCATCAGGCAGGTCGGCATCATCATCGCCCCGGAGACCGGTGCCGAGATCCGCGCGGCGGTGGGCGACGGCTCGGCCTTCGGCGTCGAGGTGACCTACGTCGAGCAGGACGAGCCGCTCGGCCTGGCCCACGCGGTGCTCACCGCGGAGCCCTTCCTCGGCGACTCCGCGTTCGTGATGTACCTCGGCGACAACCTCCTCCAGGGCGGTATCGCCGAGTTGGTGGAGGGCTTCCGCACCAGCGATCCCGAGGCGCTCATCCTGCTCACGCCGGTGGCCGATCCGGAGAACTACGGCGTGGCGGAGCTGAGCGACGGGGCGGTGGTGCGCCTGGTCGAGAAGCCGCCCGAGCCGCGGACCGACCTCGCGCTCGTCGGCGTCTACATGTTCAAGGCGAGCGTGCACGACGCGGCGCGCGCGATCGAGCCCTCGGCCCGCGGAGAGCTCGAGATCACCGACGCGCTCCAGTATCTCGTCGACACGGGCGCCCGTGTCGAGCCCCACGTGGTCCGCGGCTGGTGGAAGGACACGGGCCGTCTCGACGACATCCTCGAGGCCAACCGCCTGATCCTCGAGAACCTCGAGCCGAGGGTGGAAGGCGAGCTCGAGGACGCGCAGATCTACGGGCGCGTCGTGCTCGAGGCCGGCGCACGGCTCACGCGCAGCACCGTGCGCGGCCCGGCGGTCATCGGCGCGGGCGCCGAGCTCCGCGACTGCTACATCGGTCCGTATACCGCGATCGGGGAGGGATGCGTGGTCCGCGACGCGGAGATCGAGCACTCGATCCTGCTGGCGGGATCCTCGGTGCGCGGCCTGGCGGGGCGCATGGAGTCCTCCCTGCTCGGCCGCAACGTGCGGATCGGCCGCGACCCCACGCGCCAGCCGCGGGCGTACCGGTTCATGGTGGGCGACAACTCCGAGATCGGGATCCTGTGAGGCTGCTCGTCACCGGCGCCGGGGGCATGCTCGGCCGGGATGTCGTGCGGGCGGCGGCCGCGCCGGAGGGAGGACACGACGTGGTCGCGCTCGACCGCTCGGCGCTGGACGTCACCGACCAGCCGGCGGTGCTCGCAGCGCTGCGGGGCGAGCGGCCCGACGTCGTCGTCAACTGCGCCGCGTTCACCGACGTGGACGGAGCGGAGTCCGCCGAAGCGGCCGCTTCGGCGGTCAACGCGGCGGCGGCCGGACACGTGTCCGAGGCCGCCGCGCGCGTCGGTGCACGCATCGTCCACGTCTCCACCGACTACGTCTTCGACGGGGCGGCCGGCCAGCCCTACGTCGAGTCCGACGAGCCGGGTCCTTTGGGCGCCTACGGTCGCACGAAGCTGGCCGGCGAGCGGGAGGTCGCCGCTCGCAATCGCGACCATGCGATCGTGCGCTCGTCGTGGCTCTTCGGCGCCGGAGGACGCAACTTCGTCCAGACCATGCTCGCGCTGGGGGCCGAGCGAAGCGAGGTCACCGTGGTGGACGACCAGGTCGGCTGCCCGACGTGGACCGGGCATCTCGGCCCCGCCCTCGTGCGGCTCGCCGAAGGAGATGCCACCGGGGTCCTCCACGTCGCGGGAGGCGGCTCCTGCTCCTGGCACGAGCTCGCCGAAGAGGTCATGCGCCACGCCGGGCTCGAGT
>JAABUJ010002416.1_pt1 | contig 23200 bp, 18 predicted proteins | sample 5559131 | NCBI WGS metagenome assembly JAABUJ01 (sample SAMN10711875, study PRJNA513366) | rock metagenome | isolation source: Antarctica rocks | place: Antarctica: Victoria Land, Mt New Zealand nord | collected 2016-01-07
TGCGGGGCGCCCGCAAGGCAGAACTAAGGTTTTCCATTTTGGTTTTTCCTTTGCAAAGGCGATTCGCCCTCATAGACCTAGATAGGGACTGAATAGGGAGTTAATAGAACAAATAATAATATATAATCATACTTATGACATTTAAAGCATTTCTGAATGCAGCAAACTTAATCATATAATTCTGTCTTTTTGTACTCAGAATTTCAAATTAACTCAGTTTGAAATGTTAAATTGATGTACTTTGCATTTATAAATTTTATTATTACAGATTCTGTCACTCATTTTAAGCTGCACAGTCATCTTACATAATTAATTAAAATGTTTTTCTCAACTTCAATCTTATAATTTTCTGTCTATATACATATCACTATAATTCACTAATCTTTTATTTTAATGCTCTGTATCAGTATGCTGTGCACAATAATCTCATAAATAATGATGATTATCTTGTTGTCTGCTTTTAAAGATATAATTTATTTAATATTACTTTGCAATGACTCTTTTTCAGTCACTATGAATATATATACTGTCAGATTATTTAACTTCAGTTATTTAATAATTATAATCTTAATAATGATGATGTTTTGATTTACAGTGATGTAGATGTGACTGTTGATGCAATTGTGTAGTGTGATTGATGAGAGAATGCATTAATAATTAATAAAAACAGTGTTAATGAGTTTGATGACAATTCTGTAATCATTAAATATAAAAAGATCTGTGATGATGCTTTTTTCTTTAAATGATGATGAAAAGAATGCTGCTGTTAAGAATGATGATATATTTACTATTATTTAAGCTTAAATATGTGTATATTTATATTCTGTAATGATGAAGAATTGCAATGCAGAGTTTCTGTTAATGAGAATCTTTAAAATGTTTTTTGTAACTGTAATGTTGTGTTGTACTGTATTCATGATTTGTCATAGAACTTTCAGATTAACTATAATTTAAATTGTTTTAAATTAATTTAAAATTCTTTTCACAAAGTTCTGAACAGATTTGACAAAGAATTCAATGTAAATTCATTGAAGAATCTTCTTAAATTTATTTTTCTTGATCTTTAAATTCATAAAGATCTGAAGTTGAGTTGCTTTATATTTTAATTGAGTGACATGCTCTGATAAAAAAGAGAGTTGCACACTCACTGTTGATTATGAAGATCTTAACATTGTGATTTATATTAAGTTATAAAGCACAATGAGAAGAGTTACTGACTAGATTTTAAGCTTATTTGGTGCAGTTCTGATGAAGTTATTCTGAAAATTCATTTTGAGCTAGAGGAGGTTGATCTTCCAGTCATGGTTGGAAAGGGATGATTTTTGGAGACACAGATTCGAGATTGACCGAGGCAAAAATCAGCCTCAACAGGGGATCAACAACACGAACCGACAGCGTGGGCTTGGGAATTTGACCAGCTCGTATCATGATCGTTCCTGTCTGCCTCTGCACTTCGAGGACCTTGCAGATGCTACAGCACGAATGTTCGACACGAATTGGTGCGCATCGTACTTTATCCCACGGTAGCGAAGGAAGATGATCTCCACGATACCAATCTTGCAGGCCCAACGAGGCTTACGTATCCTTGGGGTCGGGTTTTGAAGATCGTTACCGTACCCACAGAGAATCTCACGGGACTCATGTACGCTGCAAGAAGTTTGATCTTGCATCGCGAACACAAATCTTCTTATGCGACCATCAGTCCACGTACAACTTACTCTCCTATCTTGGCTTCTGTTCAAGCATCTTGGCGTAGGCGCTCGAATGAGACTATACGTGCTCTTCAGAATATTATTTAGGAATCTGGCTTAGATTGCCCACTGGTTGTTCGTAAACTGGGTTTTGTGATGGAGCTGAACGAACACAGTCGTACAGTGGGTCCTGTCGTCGTACCCCCCGAGACGGAAGGAAGTGACACTGGCGATGCGTGCCTGTCACTGCGCGCCTTAGCAACGTTGTACGTAAGCCATCCACCTTGGACTGAGCAGCCAAGCTGACATGGCACAGCAGTCACTGAATCTATGTAAGCACAGGGAGACTTAATCTTCTTCTCTCAGCGAATCAGAAAGAAAGTGCAATACAGTACAATGGCAGAGGATTGCCACGCCGCTTGTTACGACGAAGTTTGACTGAGGAGGGACCGGGAAGATATTAAGTACACTAAGGTGCTGGACATGCGAAATAAGAAAGGATCAAATTGATCCATCCCCGCCAATCGTCCCAGCAATAAATTAGGAGATTTTGGAGATTTTGAGATTAGAAAACGGGATGATCTCTGGGCCAGGGGGCCGATGTGAGATCGCCAGACCGTTGCTTTATCAGTTTGTAGCTGATCTTTGAATGGTGATAACAATGAAAAACGTCTCTATCAGATGAATCTCAGTAGTTGCGGCTAATAACTGATAGGTAACCACCTACCTTCACCTTATGGAGTTTTTCCTGCACGAGTACGGAGTCTGTATGGAGTATTTGTCGATCGTACCGCAAACGTCCCTCGTCTCCCCAGACGCGTTCTCCCATGCAAGGAACAAGGATGCTGTTGCTATCAGTTCCGTCCCTCGTGCAGCGGGACTAGTAAACGCAGTACAGACGCGAAAAGAGAAGAGAGAAGTCGTCCAACCCGAGCTTGTATCGACCCGCAGCGGGCCCTGGGTCTATCACACCAATCAACTGATCTGTATCCCACCCATGTCAAGACGCCAGAGGATATTTTACAACTCTGCCGTAGCTGATCGCCTCGGTCACGACGACGCGACTATTATTGTTGCACCATGCAGTGCTGTGCACTGCAGGGCCCGGGGGGAAGGCTGATAGTCGGCTGCTAGTATGGAGATCCTGTATCTCGAGGTAAGAAAAGAATTTATTCCCGTAGCTTGTAACGACGTCCAACTCTTCCCTCCTCCATCGCACAGTATACCTACGAAGTAAGTTACAAGCTCTGGACTTCAGAGTCTGTCGTTCTCGTGTTGCCCAATCCGCTCTTTCTATTACCTTCGTCACTTCTCGTTCGCCCCAATTCATGAGACATATCTGTAGTATTGCATTCCTGTTGAACCGGACTGTATTCGTACCACCCTCCCGTCCAGCTGGACAGCTGCAGTTAATCGAAAGCTCCCTCACGAATCACTCCGATACTCGAAGACCATTTTACCCTATCGAATTACTCCCTCGGCCAATAGTCGATACCATCGCAGCCATACCTCGACTCCTCCGAAGGCAAAGGCGACTTTAGACTTGGTGCTGTTTGCTCCTGCCTCCCGCATACGAACGCTGAGGTCTTCCTACAAGTCGGTCCTGACTCGAAACAATCACAGAAAAGCCTCAGTGGACCTGCTTCATTATTGCTTGAAACAATTACTCTTTACGACAAAGTGCTGGATTTGAGGTGTCGCCAAGTCGTGCCTTCTCTCGAGAATCACTGTTATTTTGAAAACCCGGGGGAACAACAAAAACAATCACGCAAACACGACAGACGACCAACCTCCTCCATTTCTTACAAACATAATCTACGAGGCTGGCTACACATTGAATTGCTTTACTCTCATTCTATTGGTCTACTATTTCGACCGAGCGTCTTGGTCGATCGTCCTGCCATGTCGTCCTCATCCCACTCACCCTCGCCCTCCACGGAAGGATCAGCATTCCCCTGGATTCTCGACCACATTCTCACGTATTCGGGCAGCTATGAGATACCGCTACGCACCATGTACACATTGAATTCGGCTCCTCGAGCGCAACCGCTTCCTCATTCGCTGTCTCGATCAGGTACACCAATTCCACCAACAGGTTTCGGCGCGACTCCTTCCCCTACAACTACCCAGTTCCCGGAAGAGCAACGACAACAGGCCGCCGCGGAAGCTGCAACGGCGCATTTCAAATCTTGCCTCATGACGCAGATATCACAATTGCCTTCACAACCATGCTCGCTGCCACCGAGCTTCATCACCTCATTTGTGCGGCGCTGCTTTCCATTCGATATTGCTACGGTAGATTTCGCGCAAGCATTGACGGCGCTGGACTATTTAAGAGACTTGGAGACGAGGAGGAGACGCGAAATCGCGAGTGCTTTACGAAGATTGAGTATTGATCCCAGTACGCTGGGAAAGGAAGGGGATGAGATCAGCAAGAAGTATCCGGGTGTCGTCGCGTGGGTCAAGGCGATTGAAGACAAGGAGAGAAAGGTGGAAGCTCTGTACACGCAAGTGTACATTGGCCTGCGACGTTGGGTAAGAGGTCCATTCGCCATTGATCCGAGAATCGGTGCTGATATAGGCGCGTTTGCAGACCCTTATCAACGAGATGTCTCTGGTACCTTTCAACAAAGCGAACTGCATCGCGATGCTCAATACCTTGTACCCGCCAACCACGACCAACCAACCAACGCCACAACTTACTTCCGCAATTCTTGCGTCGCAGCGGAATGGATTCTTTAGGTACATCCAAGGAGTCGAGAAGAACGGCAAGGGTATCCTCTCCAACCTCCAGAATCAAGGTAGACGACAGGGCGAAGAGAATGGCTGGATCGTGACGAGAGAAACAGTAGACAAATACCTTCGCGCCGCCAACGGCGTGATTGATGAATGTCAAGAGATCACCGGCGTGGACAGCCTAGACCCAGAGATACAAGACCCTTACCGCAAAGGCAAGCGAGCCGATTCCGGCATCAGCTTCTTGACCGGTGGCCGCCCCTCGACGAGCAGCAGCGGTAGTAGCAAGAGCAAGGAGAAGCCGCTGCCACCGTTCCCTGAGCCTACCACCCCGAGAAAAGGAGGCAGCACGCTTGAGAGGATCGCCAAGGAGATTCGGAAGATGAAATCACGGAGCGATATCAAGGATGCCGCCAAGAAGGAGGAAAAACTGAAGACGAAGAGCCTGAAGAAGATGAGGTCCGCGAGCGCTCTCAGCAACAGAGACGCAAACATCCGATCCTCGCTGTTCGGAGGATTGGGGGATGGCCGCGAGACTCCAGCATTCGACGTGGATGAGATGAAGCGGAGTCGGATGATCTGGGAAGCTACGACGAATAAGAGCGACGGGGAAAAGGTGTCGAGCTACGAGGTCTGAATGGTGAAAGAAGGGAGGGCGGAAGATGGAATTGTTTTCTGCACGGTTATGGTCTTTCGGTCAGGTTCAACGTTTGAAACCATCTGGATGCTCGGAGAGCATACGAACATCGACACGATACACGATACACATTTCACCCATAAACAAAAGACGATTATCTCTCCTATCCACACGACATCTCACTCAGCACATGCCCACCCTCTAACATCCCATACTCGGCGCATTTTTCTTCTCTCATAATGAACGACCTGATGTTTCGGCTCGATGTCTCTCTCAGCCACGCACGGCACGCATTCTTGGGGTCATCTGGAGCTCAGAGGTGGAACGGACTCTCACGAGCCAGGAAAAGGTAAAGGTTGTGTCGCTCTATCGGAGTCTCGAGGGCTTGCTTACTGGCATGGCGAACCCGTCTCTCATCTTTTGAAACTCTGCGTTCAGTGTAGGGAGACCCTTCTCGAGAGCACGTACCAATCAAAAGAAAACTGTCATACATTTTCTCTCCGACGCTTGTCGTAGACTTGTGCTATACGGCAAGGACAGTATCTGTGCCCCCCCTCTCCGCCTTCTACAACGCCCCCCCGTCTGACACCCCTACTCCTCCACGTTCTTGATTCGGTGTTGTGCTTTGGTCGCCGAGAACTGTGCTCTATATTTCTACGACGCGTAATGATACCAACAAACGTACGAAGACTGGTACGAACTACTCCTATAATACCTATTTCCTAAATTCGTGGGGTGCCCCAGAATTTTGTGACTGTTATCGTACATTAACTATAAGTGGACACTTGTAACCCTACTGTATCTCTACCCTCAAAACCTATAGATATGACCAAAAACTGATATAAGAAACTGATTCTAGATGCTTCAACTGTTTGGCTTCGTGTACCATCTTTAGCTACCTTAGGTATGTATCTGAATCTAAGATTAATGGTGATTGATACTGTATGGTCTACAAAAACGTTACCTTGATTATCCTACGTCCTACGTCCTGTACTGTAGCCTAAATGTGTCAGCTTATACTACCTAGTCACCCTGAAAGCCCATTGTCCACGCACAGTTTCTTGAGGCCACATAAACACAATTACACGATATCATCTCAGTGGTGACACCGTGTTCAGCTCCCGCATCTTGCCCATACGGTAACGGCTTACTCTTACAGGCAAGCTGGTTGTCATCTTCATCTTCACACTCACAATGAGTTATGAACCTTCCGGCCTGAAAATGTGCTTGTTCTCCATCTTCTGCTGCCCTCTAAGACTGTATCTATGGCACTTGATGAGGCAATCTTCTGCTGGATGTGTACGCCGTCCCGGACCTCGCGCCCATCGGAGGCCGCCAGTGCCTTTACCGCCGCGAGAACATCGACTTTCTTTCACTGACGAAAACGAGTCAGGTGCCACTGACCTGCGAATGGTGACCTCAGATCAATCACAATCCTACTTCTTCTCACTTCTACCATGGGAGCTCCGTTTACAAATCTACGAGTACATTCTTGGCGGAAGGCTCCTACACTTGAGACTTGAGGATAGATATTTGAGGAGAGAGACATCTCTCCAACGCTATCTCCAACGCTATCCTTGTGTCTTGGGGAACGATGTGAGCGCTTGGGATCATTCCTCTTGCCGTCCTTCGGGCACTCCTATGGAGAAGTTTCTGCCGTTGCTACAGAGCTGCCGCCTTGTGTACGTGCCTTCTTCGCTTTCCACATCACCCCTTTCCCCAACCCCACCAACAAGTCTTCTGACACGTATCTGCCCTTGCAGCTACAACGAAGCCATCTCCATGCTCTATTGTGCGAACACCTTCAGCTTCAGTGACTCGGAATGCCTGGAATATTTCCCCACTCTCGTCCTCCGCCAGCGTTTCGAGGCCATCCGCTCGCTGAAACTTGACTTCCCCCTGTGGGACTTTCCCTCCGACAATCTCCGCGTAAAAGAACACTACGACAAGGTATGGCGGTTGATAGCGTCGCTGCCCCTATTGTGCGAGCTGCGTGTTAAGCTCGAATGGAAAGGGGGGCGGGTGCCTCTATCATTATATTGGAAGGCGAATGAGGCGACGTTGCTCGCGCCGCTGAAGGGATTCAAGGGATTGAAAGTGTTTGAACTGGAAATGACGCTTGTGGACGCGTCGGAGATATCCAACGATATCGACGTAGGTGAATGTCGCATACACGCACTTGGGCAGCCGGGGAATGGATAGCTGGATCAGTCACGCCAGCTGTTCATGACGGATTTCGCACTGAACAAGGAAACATCCAAAGAAATCACAACCACCAATGAAGCCGGCTCCAAGACTCCCCCGCTTGACATGTGCTCGTACACGATCCCCCGGCCATTGGAACCAAAACCATTCCGGTTTCGACGGCGGCTCCGGCACCGAATATCTGCCCGGTTCCAACCGGTAAGGTGACCGACGTATGCTCCGAAGAGTGCGCGCCACAGGCTGGGGGGTGTTTCCATAGAGGGCTGGGAGAGCAGTAAGTGTCTCGTTCCTCCGTCTTTGTTGGCTCCGGTTCACAAATTGACACTGATTAAGATTGCAATAGCTGCCAGTGTCAATATATTCGGGATCCAAGCACAAATAGTACATACGGTGAGTCAGGAGTGGACTTGGATGAATCGCAGAAGCTGCGCATCATAGGATCATGGGTATATTAGATTTCCAACCGCGACAGTGTGTGCCTGTAGAACGGCAAAATGCATGAACAAGGTCCGAACACAGCATTAATAGGAATCGCTAGGTGGTAGAGACTCTTTATGCAATTTTTCTCTCGGGAAAAAAGACATCGAACCTCACTACCTCCACCATTTCTGCATCAAGATGTCTGAAGACTGTGAGAGTACAACAATCATGGAGTACCTCCAGGTAAGGTACCTTACCTACCTTAGTCTGGCCCTAAATGGGTACCTTACCTTAGGTAGGGACAAATAAATAAAGTACCTTACCTTACACAAAGTACTTCGTACCTGATGCGACCTGCGGGAGCTACCTTAATCTTCTTTTGAAGTTTTGATAGCTGGAATCTGGCCTCGAAGCTCAGCAATATATAATTGAATGAGCAGCATGTCAGATCGGACTATTTCTGAGGATGCCATATTCTTGACTCGCTGGAGGCTCTTCAATATCTGAAACAAATCCCACCGAAGACATTCCTAGCACCAAATGCGATCCCTGCCACAGATCTGGCAACGTATCAGTAACTACCAAATCATCTTTAATCCGGAGCTCGTATGTATGCCAACAACTTGCATTGAGATGATACCGTAAAATCAAGTCAATCCCATAATGAGGCTGTTACAACTGCCCTGGAGGCTGCCAGTGGCTCTCCTAGCAAGCATCTCACTGCACTACCTGTTCGTCTCAGCAGCTCCGTCGGTCAACGTTGCACTGAAAGCCACCTTCAACGCTGCGCCGTATCTAGTCGAGCTTCTGTATGTACCGCCCCCAATGCTAGACATGAGCGGCACTGATGTGCTCCAGTGAGACAGCAGCCGAAGAGAACTCCACATGCTACTTTCCACTCCTCGATCGGATTGGGGAGGGATATTTTGCGGAATCCATAACGGACCACGAAATATACATCTCTTTCTTGCAGCTCCTACAAGACGATGGACACATCACAGATGCGGAATCCTTGTCGTCCTTCCAGTTCGCGCTCTCCATACATTCTGCTACCCCTCGAATCGAGGCGCATTACCAGTACTACGATACCTCGGTGGAGCCATCCTTGGTGGCCGCCGAGTTCACCGAGTGTCCGGTATGGGTGCACTTTGAGGGTAAGAAGTATTGCTCACCTGAGCTTGAGCGTGCACAGCAGGATGTAGCTCGGTTGAAGTACGGCCTTCGTCCCTCAAAGCGCAAGTACAAGCTAACAGGTAGCAGAAAACCTCAAGAATTGCCATTCGATCGTGTCCTGGGCCATTCAAGTGATGCCCCGCCATCTGTGCTCTACGCCGATATCACTTCGCCTCTTTTTGGCGCTTTCCACCAGACGGTAAGCAAGACGGCTAAGGATGGCCGGAGCTCCTACCGTGTTCGGTACAAGCCCTCAAAATCCGCCGTCGGAGACAAGCTTGCCGTTAACGGGTACGGTGTCGAGCTCGCGCTCAAGCGGACGGACTACATAGTGATCGACGATCGAGAGGGGGCAAATGGGGACGACAAGAGAGATCAGATCGCTGGATCTGAGGCTTCCGGTGGCGTTCTGGTCGACGAAGAACTTCAGGATCTAAAGCCATTGTCCACGTCAGAGGTCTACAATCTCAGTATCAAAGCCGCAAGTTTTATCATGGGCCATGAGAATCCGTTCGAGAGCCTCATCAGCGTATCTCAAGACTTCCCGAAATACTCAGCTGCAATATCCGCGCGTAATGCTACAGTCGAATTCATGAACGAATTCGGTCACAATCGCGACACGTTCCTGCCGGCGGGCTATAATATTGTCTGGATCAACGGCGTGCAAGTGGACCCGAGACAGATGGATGCATTTTCCCTACTAGAACATCTACGACGGGAAAGGAAGCTTATCAATAGCATGAGAAACCTTGGCTTGACAAGCATAGAAGCAGTGAAGCTTTTGTCGCATCCTGCAATATCCCAGTCAAAGTCCAACGAGCCCCAAAGATACGATTACAGGGACGCCGTAGAAGGGGGCAATGTAATCATCTGGCTAAACGACATCGAAAAAGACAAACGATATGAGGGTTGGCCTACAAGTCCGACTGCTGTAAGTCCTCGGTGTCCGGGGAATTGCTGTGACTGATGTTACGTAGCTTCTGCAACGTACATACCCAGGACAACTACCTACAGTCAGGCGAGATATACACAACTTAGTGATACCTCTCGACTTCTCAGACCTGAAAGATATAGAAATGCTGGTCGAGTCATTGCAGGGCTTCGTCAAGCGTAAAGTCCCAATCCGGATAGGGGTAGTTCCAACGCTGCGCACGGCGGGTGCCACGGATCAAGCTAAGGCTGCGTATCATCTACTTGATACCTATGGTCTCAGTGGGCTTCTCCATTACCTCGAAGCTGTATGTCAGCTCTTCGTTTCCATTGACGACCGATAGCTCACAGGGTATAGTCATTGCTTAGCCGGAAAGCCTCCGCACCGAACAAAGCAGTCTTCGAAGCTACGGTCAAGAACCGTAAGCTGCGCAGAGACAGATCTGCTGTTCCCCTACAGGTTCTCCTCGAACCCGAAGCGTCATCGGATAGGCTAGACGCAGTTCGAAGCTACCTCTCCAGACTCGGCGCACAAGGCGAAAGCCCACCAGTCTTCATAAACGGGGTCGTCCTCCCGCGCAATGATGACTGGCTACAAGCGATGAGTACAAGAGTCAGTCAAGATCTGCAAGCGATCCAGCGCGGCGTCTTTGAGGAAGCGTTCCAGGAGGACTCGTGGCTGGCAGGCTCCTTTCTGGCCCAAGCCACTTCTCGCAGGAATCCTTTGATCATCCCCGAAGACGCGAACGACCTCAGGTTCATCGACGTGGGCGAGATATATCGCAAGTACAAGGAGTTGTTGGACACTCTTCCGCAAGTGGCGCCTGGTGAAGTTTCAAAGGACTGGGCGCATCTTATCGTCATTGCAGATACCGACAGCGACGAAGGAGCCAACCTAGTGCGGGAAGCTAGCGCGTTCAGCAGACAGCAGCAAAGCATCGAAATGAGACATTTTCCCAACCCTGTGACATCCCAAGAGTCGAACGATATCAATGAAGAGCTCAAAGATTCTGTTTCAGCCCATTGGCAGACCGTGCAATCTCTGCTCCGTGTGCTGGGTCTACGGGCTGGCGAGCAGGCGCTCTTGCTGAATGGGAGACTGATTGGACCTATTCCTCCGTCCACAAGCTTCACTACGAGCGACTTCACACAGCTACTCGAGTTCGAACGGGTGAAGCGCTTGAACCCTGCTGCTACTGCCGTAGCCGCTCTTGGGCTGAGAGATAATATAGACAGTCCTCTTGCAGCATCAAAGTTGTCTTCGCTGATAGCTCTATCGACCGTCTCTGATATTCCAGAAGGCATTTTCGAAGCTCCCCCAACACTTCGTCTAGACGCTTTCGATCAATGGAACCTAACACACTCTGCGATCGTCACAGGAACTGCGGACACGGCATCGATCCAAATAGTTGCAGCCATCGATCCAGCCAGTGAAATCGCACAGCGATGGATAGCCATCCTCAAGGTCCTGTCCGAACTCGATGGTGTGTATCTCCGATTGTCCTTGAATCCAAGAGAACGGATTCAAGAACTGCCCGTGAAGAGGTTTTACCGCCATGTACTGGCAGCTAAACCCTCCTTTGCCGAAGATGGCTCACTGCATAATCCAAGCGCACAATTCGAAGGTATACCGAAAGAGGCTTTGTTGAACCTTGCTATGGATGTGCCGCCATCTTGGCTTGTCGCTCCAAAGGAATGCACCTATGATCTCGACAACATCAAGCTCAGCAGTCTCCCGAATGGGGCGAATATCGATGCAGTATATGAACTGGAACACATTCTAATCGAAGGACACTCTCGCGATGTAACGACCGGCCCTCCCCCACGCGGTGTACAGCTTGTCTTAGGTACCCAAAAAAACCCACATTTTGCGGATACCATCGTCATGGCGAATTTGGGATATTTCCAATTCAAGGCCAACCCTGGCTTCTGGAAGGTTAATCTACAGGCCGGACGTAGCCAGCAGATTTTCAGCATTGACAGTATCGGCTCCAAGGGCTACAGTCCACAGCCAGGCGACGAGAGTACAGAGATAGCATTGACGAGTTTCCAGGGAAAGACATTGTTCCCTCGAATGTCCCGCAAGCCAGGACAAGAAACAGAAGACGTACTTGAAGACGAACCAAAAGCAGGATCAGCCAGGGGCTACTTATCCAAAGGCCTCAAACTAGCCGAATCCTTCCTTTCCGACGTCGGACACAACAAGCGTCCAAAACAGGCCGACATCAACATCTTCTCCGTCGCCAGCGGCCACCTCTACGAACGCATGCTCAACATCATGATGGTCTCTGTCATGCGCCACACCACCCACACCGTCAAATTCTGGTTCATCGAGCAATTCCTCTCCCCCTCCTTCAAAGACTTCATCCCACACCTCGCCGCACACTACAACTTTTCCTACGAGATGGTAACCTACAAATGGCCCCACTGGCTGCGCGGGCAAAAAGAAAAACAGCGAGAGATCTGGGGCTACAAGATCCTCTTCCTGGACGTGCTCTTCCCGCTCGACCTGGACAAAGTCATCTTCGTCGACGCTGACCAGATCGTGCGCGCCGACATGCACGACCTCGTCACGCTCGACCTGCACCAGGCCCCGTACGCCTTCACGCCCATGTGCGACTCCCGCACCGAGATGGAAGGCTTCCGCTTCTGGAAGCAGGGCTACTGGAAATCCTTCCTCCGCGGCCTCCCCTACCACATCTCCGCCCTCTACGTCGTCGACCTGCGCCGCTTCCGCCAGATCGCCGCCGGCGACCGCCTCCGTCAGCAGTACCACCAGCTCTCCGCCGATCCGAATTCGCTCTCCAATCTCGATCAGGACTTGCCGAATCATATGCAGATGGCGCTGCCAATCCACAGTCTGCCGCAGGAGTGGTTGTGGTGCGAGACGTGGTGCGATGATGAGAGTTTGAAGACGGCGAAGACGATTGATTTGTGTAATAATCCGCTGACCAAGGAGCCGAAGTTGGAGAGGGCGAGGAGGCAGGTTCCTGAGTGGGGGGTGTACGATGCGGAGATTGCGGAGTTGGCGGCTAGGGTGAGGGACCAGAGTCGGAAGGAGGACGAGCGGGGAGAGGATGGGGTGGGTGCAGATCGGGCGTGGCGTAAGGATGAATTGTAGACTGTTCCCTTGCACTTTCTGAAATCATAGATTAGAGCGCTTCCTTGAGTGTATGTATGTGTTGGACTCTGCCAGAAGTCCAGCTTTGTGTAAGAGTAGCGGAAGCATTGTCTTGCAATTGGATTCTTGCGAAAAGTAATATATTCATGTTGAATTTGGAGACTCGCTGAGCTGTGCATATTCCCATCCGCACTGTGCATGCTTCATGAATAATATGCCGAGAGACCTTGCAAGCTCACTAAAACCAACCGAATTATATTGTGTCGGACCCCAAAACCTCCAAGTAATCCATGCACCAAGTATTGTTACGATAGGATTGTATATGGATTTTTGCACGTTTGGTTTATATCTTCATTTAAGGCTCGGTTGACATTGCATTAAGCACCATGGCGCAGCGGAAGCGCGCCGGGCTCATAACCCGGAGGACACTGGATCGAAACCAGTTGGTGCTATATCTTTTGGTATTTTTTGCTCAACTCTGCCCACCAGAACGATGCGATTGCTGTGAGTCTGCTGGTTATGTGGGAGGAGAAATATAGGTAGATGTCAGACGTTGCCTCGTCCTACTGTATCAGGTGTTTGTACCATTTTACATCCGAAGCCCGGTGGTATGGCGAGAAAGATGGATCACCACCATCGTCGCAATTCTCTTCCACACAGCAATGCAGATTTGGCCGTGACATATGTATGTAGACCCCCAAAGCGATATACATAGGCTTTGATATATATACTAGTCGTAGAAAACGCCCTCATCACGGATTGCAGACAACTCTCATTAGGTCTCTTTTCTACCCAAGTTTCTAAGACATTAGGTGTGGGCTAGGCGTGGTTCAGGGCGTGGAAGGCCTAAAATCACTACTCGATCAAGGGGGCGTCTACGACATAGTTCATCAAGGGTCTACGTGTATCGTTCTGGAGTCTACGTCTATCACAGGCCCGTTTCGATCCCAGAAACGGAGTTTGAAACATCCCATTAGATTGACAATTCAAGCTGTTTCAACAGCACGCCCGAGACGGCGTGCTGCCAATCCCAGAGGGAACAGCCTGATGGCTGCCCCTGTATATCTTCTCCTTGAATGCGTGAATCCGGGCGAGTTAATCGGACTTCAGAAAGGCCCCATAAGAGAAAGTGGCTTGGTAATGGTACTATACAGTGTGCTCTCGACGGAACTCAGAAGCATGATATGTGCCACCCCACAAGGTATCAGCAACCGACCATACATGATTTAAAAAAGGAAAAGGTGGCCAAGAACCGTGCAATCGCTTTTCCTACCCGTACGTAGCTAGCTATAGGTACAGCTATGGCAGACTAGTAGCTAGCGACCGACACCTAAACGCATTGCAGCGAGTCCCTTCGAATCTCATCTGCTGCCCTCCTTCTCCCTACCCAGCGCCTCCAACTGCTACCCTCCAAACCATGCCGGCAACGAGAGAGCGCAAGGCTAAGCGTCCCGCAAAAGCATCACCTTACTAGCCAACTGCTCATCGACATCGGCAGCGGCATCTTCACCTTCACCTTCCTCTCCCTCTTCCTCTTCATCTTCATCTTCGCCCTCATCACTCTCGGTCTCTCTCACACGTGTCCGTGTCCGTCCCTCCAGATCGCTATCCGCGATCTCCGGTTCTGGCGTACTCTGCTTATCCGCGTCATCGTCTGTATCGGGGGCATCGGACGAGGCGGCGTCGCTCTCCATTTCTGCGTCTGCCTCTACCTCCATCTCCGGGGAAGTCTGCGTGTCGGGGACTTCGTCCATGCTATCGTCTGCTTCACCTGCTTCGGGAGTGGTGGTCGGAGACTGTTCGCGGGATTCGTCGTCATTGTCGCCGTTTGGTGCGACATTGGTGTGGTGGTTGTCGAGATCGCTTTCGGCGACCGTTTCGGTACTGAGATTCTGGCTTTTCGTCTTCTTCTTCTTCGACTTTGAGCTTGATTTGCTCTTCTTGCCTGGGTTTTCGACGTTCTCGGCGGTCGGGACGTAATGCATGTCCAACTCGGTCGGATGCTCCTCCTCCAGTTGCTCCTTCAGGGTGTTGATGATTTCGTCAAAGGGCATGACGTCTGCGAAGCCGGGAATCGTCTCTTTCATCTGGAAGTATGCGTATTTGCAAGCTGCGCCCGTCCAGACCGAGCGGAAAGAGTCGTCGCCGACCTTGGTCCAGAGGATGCAGGAGTCGTCGGTGAGGACGCCGAGGTGAGAGAGTCTACGCAGGAATGAGAGTAAGCAATCGGAGTTTTGAAAAGAGCCAATTGTGTTGAGCAACTCACGCGTTGAGAAGTTCGTACTTGTCGCCAGGTAGCATGTACGGATACATCTTCTCTGCATGCTTCTTTCTCCACTGGCGCAACTCCTTCGGTCCCAGTTGCACGACCTTTCTCAGTTTCTCCTCGCGGTTATTGGCAGTTCCCCCCAAAGTTTTCCACTTGTACGAGCACTGCAGCCTGCTCCGAGCTCCTCCGAGCTTCTCGCTCACAATGACCCAGTTGATTACATCCTTCTCTTCCATGTTCTGCTGTCCGATTGTACGGCCTTTAGCTGCTAGACGCTTCTTTCGCTCGCGATTAGCCTTCCTCATTGCGTCCATAGACTCCGCCACTGCCACTTTCAAAAGATCAACCTCATTCTCAGTCCACTCATCCCGGTTGCGGAACTCGCTCTCCTTCAGGTAATTCCTCCACCGATCTCGACAATCCTCCGCCAACCGCTCGATCTGCTCGCCGATGACCTTCCAACTGTTGCCGTGCTCGTTGTGCGCCTCCCTCAGTTCCTGATCTTCTTCCGCAGTCCATGTCCCGCGCTTGGTGAAGTTGTGGAAACGGCGGCGACACACCCTTTGGAGGGCGTGCCGCGTGCGGGAAGGAAGCACCTCTGAGACCTCATTCCAAAAGCGGATATTTACCACGTTGTTGTGAGCATTTGCATGAATCTGCTTGATGAATTGCTGTTGTGTACAGTCGTTTTCTTCACAGTATTGATCGCGGAATGCAAATAGTTTGGCGATTTCGGCTTCCGTGAAAGGGCCCACTTTTGGTTCTGCCTCTGTTCTGTTCAGGACTAGCCCATGACCGACTCTACTTGTTTGTGCCGTCTTATAGTCAGTACTGTTCTTCTTCTTCTTCTTCTTCGGTCTAATAGTGTCATGGTCAACGCTATCGTCGGCTGGTACAGGTCGCTTGCGTTTCGAAGAAGCCTTTGTGGAGGGTCTGGGAAGACCATCGCCTGGAACCAGATCGAGCTCCGGCTCTTGATTGTTTGAGACAGATGGATTACTTTGCCTATCGCCACTTCCAGCACTAGCCCGCTTACGCTGCTTCTTGCCCCGCTTAGACCTTCCTTTGTAAGACGGAGAAGTTGGATCTTCGATACCGGGAAGCACAGGATCCAGAGGGACATTGTATAGATCAGGCGACACTTGGCGTTGATTGATCGAGTCCATTACAGCGTCGCGTTCCGATCCCGAGCCCGCGTCGGGGTGAGGGAGTGAGATGGTCCCATTGGCTTGATGCTCTGGTCGTGGAGATTCATGACTAGGCTCGGTCCCTGCAACGACTCTGTCGCTGACGTTGCCTGTAACTGCGGTGGCAGCTCCTGTAGTGTCCCTTCGTCTTTTGCGCTTGCGTTTCTCGCCCATGGAACTGGTCAGAGGTTGAGACTGCTACGACAGCGGATGATAATTAGCATACCGCAGATTGTCCACACCGTTCTCAGTATAAGACTAGAACTTACAGTAGGCTCAGGGTCCGTTTCGCCCTCATCGTGTGAAGTTGGCGTAGTTGGCTCAGCGATAGCGGTTAACCTATCATACTCTTTCAAGTATGGGGCAATGTTCTCGTCATTGCTATCCATGTCATCAAGACTAGGTACCGCCATGGACGAAGAGCCAAAAACTTGTGGGTCTCTCCGAGATCCATTGACGTGCTTCTCAGCAGCGCGCGAACTGGTTCCGAGCAGGTCTTCAACATAGCTGTGAACCTCCACCCCAACCCCCAGCTCCGAGGATTGATCTTTCTGTGTATTTTTGTTCCTCTTGCTTTTCAGCTTCGCTTTAGACGTTTTCTGAGATTGCACCGGGCCACCGTTGGGCATCGCCGACGCGCCATGGCCGGCAGGTGAGCTCTCTGCAAGAAGCTGATGTGCAGCTGCAATATCGTTGTCGTCGCTATTGACAATATCTTCGCGAGCCTGAGATCCTTTCATCTCCAAGAGCGTCTGAGCAATCTCCTCCTCCTCCTCCTGCTCCGCGTGTCGTCCTGAGCCGGCCGCTTTCTTCCCCTTGCGCTTTTTGCTCCTTTTCCGCTTCTCCAGCTTCTCAATTGCTTCGGGCTCGTCCACTAACTGTGTAGCTGCTTGCGATGAAGACTGACCCATGTTGACGGCAGTTTGGCGGGATATGGGTGGATTCCTGGCCATGGAAGCTTGCGGCCCTTTCGACGTTGATCGGCCCCACCGCCGGGTAAGATCACGATCGCGAAATTTGTGGGCTTTTCCTATTCAGGTAGCGAAAGGTCTCGCGTTACCTGGAACTCTGGGATATCGGAAAAAAAAAAAAAACACCTCCTTTAGCTCAAAACAAATTTTCAGAATAACTTCATCAGAACTGCATCAAATAAGCTCAAAATCTAGTCAGTAACTCTTTTCATTGCACTTTATAACTTGATATAGATCATGATGTCAAAATCTTTATGATCAGCAATAAGTGTGCAATTCTTCTCTTTATCAAAGCACATCATTCAATTAAAACATGAAGCAACTCAACTTCAGATCTTTATGAACTTAAAGATTAAGAAAGATAAGTTTAAGAAGATTCTTTAATGAATTTACATTGAATTCTTTGTCAGATCTATTTAGAACTTTATAGAAAGAATTTTAAATTAATTTAAAATAATTTAAATTGTAGTTGATCTGAAAATTTTATGATGAATTATGAATACAGTACAACACAACATCACAGTTACAAAGAATATTTTAAAGATTCTCATCAGCAGAAACTCTGCATTGCAATTCTTCATCATTATAAAATATAAATACACACACATTTAAGCTTAAATAACAGTAAATATGTCATCATTTTTAACAGCAGTGTTCTTTTCATCATCATTTAAAGAAAAAAGCATCATCACAGATCTTTTTACATTTAATGACTGCAGAATTATTATCAAACTCATTGACACTGTTTTCATTAATTATTGATGCATTTTCTCATCAGTTACATTACACAACTGCATTAACAGTCACATTTACATCATTATAAATCAAAACATCATTACTATTAAGATTACAGCTGTCAAGCAATTGAAGTCAGATAATTTAATAATGTATGCATTTACAGTGACTGAAAAAGAGTCATTACAGAGTAATATTAGATAAATTATATCTTTAAAAGCAGACAGCAAAATAATCATCATCATTTATGATGTCATTGTGCACAGCATATTAATACAGAGCATTAAAATGAAAGATCAGCAAGTTATAATAATATGTATATAGACAGAAAATTATAAGATTAAAGTTGAGAAAAACATTTCAATTAACTATATAAGATGACTGTGCAGCTTAAAATGAGTGACAAAATTTGCAATGATGAAATTTATAAATGCAGAACACATCAATTTAACATTTTAAACTGAATTGATTTAAAACTCTGAGTACAAGAAGACAGAGTTATATGATCAGACTTGTTGCATTTAGAAGTACTTTAAGTGTCATAAGTATGATTATATAAATATTTAATGCAGAGATACTTAGAAATGCAGTATATATGTAAAGAGTTATAGATTTAAGAATTATTTCTTTAAGAATTTAGAATTCAACATTAAAAAGTGTGTAAGCTGCAGAGATTTACACAAAATATGAAACAATAAGTGTTCTGAGTTTCAGAAAGAGATAATATATATGTAAATGATATGCAACATTAAGCAGACTTGATGACAGATATTAATTTAAACATTAGTTATTAAACTTAAAGAAGTTACACTCTTAAAGACAGTTAATGATGAAGTCAGTGAGATTGACATTAACAGTTACAGCAAAAGCATTAACAGCAACAATAGTGACAACAGTGATAGCAGCAGCAATATTAATAAGAATGTGACACTTACATCATATACAACAATAAGTAGTAATTATGAAATCATCAGTAGACTCTGCTTAACAATATTTAAGATTCTTATAAGAATCTCATCAATTTTGACATCAGCTCTGAACACATTCATCAATGAAAATAAAAAGTGATCAGTATTATTTATAAAAACAGTAATTATAGATACAAATTGAATCTCTTTGAGATCAATGAATGAAAATAGATCTAAAAGAATCACAATCAGATCTTTAAAAATGTGAAAGATAGATACTGCAGTAAAGACAGTAATAAGTTATTGAAGCATTAAATTCTTTTGTTGAGAAGTGATGTTCTAGCTGCTTCTATGAAGCAGAGTAGAACTAGCATCAGAGACTGAATGAAGACTCTACTTATGTTAACTGTAGTCAACATTCTTTCTACTTCTTCTGTAACTCTCTTGATCAAGATGTGCCCATAGACAACACAGTTTAAAGATTTCACTAGATGACATAGTATAGCATGAGTATTCATTTCTTTCAATAAATTATGAGCTCAGATTAGCAAGAAGCTTCTCAGAGAAAGTGCATACTTTTAATGTATGTAACAGCTGAGTCTGCAGACTTTTGAGATTCACAGTGAATTCAGTTTTAGCAGTGTTACTGATTATTAAGGTTCATGATAAATTTAACTTTAGTGAAATTAGCACAGTGATGACAGCTTGATATGTGCCTGTTAGACAAACAAGCATCTTCAGTAGCTGAGTATGTTTAACTCAGAAGATTCAAGAAGAATTGATCTCAGCAAAAATCAGTATTCACAGTTGTTCACAGAAGCACTGTTCTTTCAGCAGCTTAATATGTGTCTTGTTGAATAGACAAACAAGCACTCACAGTTGCTTAAAGAGCACTGTTCATCAGCAGCTTAATATGAGTCATTAAGATGAATAAGCACTACTGTCTCACAGAACATGAGGTATAAAAGCTTTTTATTTGTTTTATTTACATTATCTTTGATGCATACATCATTACTTTACTTTATTCACTTCTTATACTACATATCAACTATCATCACAATGAACTTCAATAACTTCTTTATAAAGTGATGATCTGTCTCAATTCTCACTTGCAAGAACTGCAATCAATGATTCATTCTCATGAGAAAATGACTGATAGAAGAAAATCTATGAAATGTTGTTGAAATCTCAGCAATCAACATTTCTATCAACAGATTCTCAGCTGTGTTTCTTCTTGACAATCTCAGCTTTGAAAGTCAGAAAACTGATGTAAAGATTTTATATTAATTTATTATCTGCATCAATGCAGATGATCAAGAATATCTGATGAATAAGATCAGTGCAAAGAATGTTTGAAATGTGCTAAAGTTCAAATACAAGAAGAAGTTGCAGATGACTGAGAGACAATATTTGACAGAGTTTGTTGAGTATAAGATGTCAGAGAATGTGTTCATTAAAAAAGCATGAATTTATCTGAGTAAACTCAGCAGAAAGATTGCTGCAACTCAGTCTGATATGACTGAGTTGTTCAAATTAGAATGATGATTTCAGGCACTGCTTCAAGTGCTGCTGAACAAGTATGTTGTGATCTGTGATGTCATCAATACTCAGAACAATTCAGACATCAAGAGAGATCTGTAAAAGCTTTAGAAAAAAAAGATACAGTTTAAGACTGATGAGACTGTCATTGTTTTGTGAACAGACAAACAGAAAGAAGATTAATGTTTAATGAATTAGAACTGCAGTTCATTGAATTACTGCATAGCTAATATTAAGTGACATTATTGCAGATCATTTAGCTCAGACAGTGATCATTCTTCTTATTACTTTATTAAGTGCTTTCTTTGCAACAGCTTTCACTTCATTAAAGATTGTGAATTTCTTTCTGATGTTAAGCAAAATACTTAAAAGAAAACAAGCAGATTAACTGTAATCAAGCTGCACAGATTGACTGCAGTTAAGTTGTATTAGAAGTCAGTCTACAAAGAAAAAGAAAAGAGACACAGAGTCTTTAACACAGAAGTTAATGACAGTGATGATGATGACTTCTTTTCTGAATTTGATGAAAAAAAGAAAGTTAATGATAAAATTGCTGCTCTGTTTAAGAAGACTGTCAGTAAGATGCTTAAATCTGAATGAATTACAGATTCTGAATTCTTCTTGTACATAACTGATCAACTTTAACTCTTCAGTGACTTTCTTATATGAATGAGATGTCAGCAAATTAGAGTTAAAAAGAGACATTTATACTCTCACTATTGTGAAGTGATCATTATGCAAGTTAAGTCAGAAAATTCTATAAGACTGAGTTCAACACTTTATGTGTCTGAACTTGAGGTCAATCTTCTTTCAAGAAAGTGAATGTGCAAAATGAAACTGCATAAAAGCTTTAATTAACACTGTCTTTAAATGTATGATAAGCACAGCAAGACTATAATAGAAATATCAGAGCAAGACAGAGTCTATATAGTTAAGTATATTGCAAAGAGTCTTAATGAATTTGCTTTGATATCTGCAGTGTATACATCACATTCAGAGACTGCTTTTCTCACAGCTGCTTCAGATGCAAGTCTGCACAATGACATGACTGATTTCTCAGAAGTCAACACTGCATCATTAAATGAAAAGATCAAGACTTATAGGCTTTGACATCAACAATTTGCTCATCTTGATTCTGTGAAGTTGTGTAATCTTCATAAGATGACAATTCTTGAAAAGTCAATTCTCATTGTTGAGAACAATGAGAACATGTATAAGATTTGTGCCCTGATCAAATTCATCAACAAGTAAGATTACACTGTAAGCAAAAGAAAAGCTAACATTCTCATTCTTGTCTTCATTGACATATGTAATTCATTATTCTTGTCATTTAATGAATATCAGTACTTTCTGAAGATAGTAGATAATCACTTCTGAAAGATATGAACAATACTGCTGAAGCAATGTGATGAGATCTTATAAACACTGCAAAAATGACAGCTAAAGACTGAACTTCAGATTGATGCAAAGATTCTTGCTGTACAAAGCAACAATAAAATGAAGTTAAAGTTTACTCTAAATAACTGATGCAAGTCTCTTAACATTACACTGCAATACACAGTGCTCTACATGTCAATTTAGAATGATGTTGTCAAAAGAATCATTCAAATCACTGAGAACTCAGTGTGCATTATAATTAAAGAGATATAACTGTCAATAAAGTTCTGAATGCAGACAGCATAAACAGATGTTTATCTTTACAATTGAACAGTAACTGATCTTTTAATTAACAGCAAATAGACAACTTCTAAGAAAGCTTTCATTGATGTGAAGTCATTCATTGATTATATCTGTATATAAGAATGTAAGTGCTACAGCTACATTGATCTCAAATTATTATCTGAAGACAGATGTAACAAGTTCATGAATTGAGAATAAGTAAGAGTCTTTATGAGCTACATTGAGAAAATCACAAAGCAGTATCAGCTTTGAGCTTCAGATTTTAAGTATATCATTAAGAATTACACTGTAAAGTTTGCTAAAAGTGAGAAGAGAGACACTGTTGATCTTAAACTGCAACAGCAGACATTAAATGTTCTTCTGAATAGAAGATTTGTTAAACATTTACAGAAGAAGTCAATCATTATGAAGATTACAGCTTCAGATCAGACATTCACAACTTAGAATAGTAAGATGCAGCCTAACTTGACTACAGTTAAGGCTGACAAGTCTTAAGATAAACAATATGAGATCAAGTTGACTGCAGTCAATCTAGATAAGTCATTAGATGAGAAGATCAACATTAATTAAGTTAAGATGATGACATTTAAAGAAGTCAGAACCTTTCTGCACATCAAGATCTCAAAACAAAAGAGAGACAACAACAACAATGATTAAGATGTGAATGAGCTCTTAATCAAAATATTAAGAGTTATGCTGACACTTACAGTGTTCTTTACAAACAAAGAAGACTCTGTGATCAGACCTGACATTCTGATGTCTGTTATCTATGCTGAAGCAGTGAAAGACTCAATCTGAGAAGAAATGTAAAAGAATGCTATTTATGTGAAGCTGACAGTCTTAATGACAAATGAAACATAAGAAGAGACTGTGTCACTAAGAAGAATCAACATTGTGATCAGTAAATGAGTCTTTAAACTTAAGCTGAACATTAACAGATTCTTAAACAAGCTTAAGACAAGACTTGTGACAAGAGACTTCTCACAGACATATAATGT
>JAABUJ010002418.1_pt1 | contig 23172 bp, 21 predicted proteins | sample 5559131 | NCBI WGS metagenome assembly JAABUJ01 (sample SAMN10711875, study PRJNA513366) | rock metagenome | isolation source: Antarctica rocks | place: Antarctica: Victoria Land, Mt New Zealand nord | collected 2016-01-07
CCGTATGAGTCGAGAGCTAGAAGACCAACTGGAAAAACGCGGGGTGATGGCGGTTTCGTACAGCGCCAAACGGATGCTCATCGTCGGCAGCTATTCGTATAACGCCGTAACCGGGGCATTCCGGTACGAGCACGAAACGCTGGGCGTTATCAAAGAGGGTTCACCGGGAGAAATTGCAGACGCTATCTCTCGGTTGATTAACGAAAGAAGGGAGAAGGGGTATGACCGATAACTACGAACTTAGAAAAAGATTGGTGGGCGCACGCAAGCAAGGTGCGGACCATATCGCGCAGAGCGCAACGCACCGCAATGGTTACGGATGCTTGGACGGCATGACGCTCAGCGCGGCAGACCGAAAAGGACACGTCTACTTTCGGCGCACATTGGCCTGGACTGAGTACCTCGCGGCCTTGGATCTTTGGCGCGAGCTGTACGACTAGGGCGGGCTCTATTGCGAAGCCGCTCCGAGCACATAACCAAGTTGCCGATTTTGAAAAAAGGGAGAAACATTCTCTCGCGAAAAGACCCGAACATCGTGCGCGTTCTATTAGCTTTCTCGCGGCAAAAGAAGCTGTACGATCCGCTCAAGCGCGTGTATTTCCGGATGAAAGTAGAGGACAAAATTCGTGGTTAAGCTTAAGCCGTTCCTGAAGACATACCGAGAAGCAGGGTCTCTCAATTCGCTGCTAGCGCCTCATGCCTTCATCGATGAGCACGTGTTTTTGACGAAGGCCAACCAGCTCGGCGTGACGTTTCGAGTATCCGGCATTGACGATGAATGCTTAACGGCGGAAACGCTCGATAGCTATACGAAGCGCATTACGGCAGCCTTCCGGGGCTTCAGTGAGCGCTTTCGGATCTATCAGTACATCGTCAAGCAGGATCGAGCGCAGATTGAGCAAAGCGATTCATTCCCGACAGAGGCCGTTCGTTCGACAGTTCTCGCCAGGCGCGAACACCTGCAGTCAAAGGCCAGCGGGCTCTATACGCTTGATTTGTATTTCGTGATCCTCTATGAGCCACTAGGCATTTCGGACGGTGCGATCAAGCAAGCCGTGCGCGGTCTGACGAAACGCAACGTTTCCACGAAATCAGTTCTTCGGGTTGCTGCGCATGAACTCGCGCAAAGCCGGGATGCACTCATGGGCCAGGCTATTTCGCTGCAGCGCACCATTGGCGATCTACTTGGGCTGCAGATGCTCGGCAAGCGCGAGGTATTCAGCTTGTTTCGTCTGCTCTGTAACCTGGACCCGCAACTCGCCAGCTCGGAGCATTTGAAGCACGATACGCATATCGATTACTACATGGCGAGTGCGTTGCTGGCTTGTTCGAGTGAAGGGATCAAGATCGGTGATGCGGACGTAGAAGTTCTCTCGTTACGCGATACCCCGGCCCATACGTTTCCGCACCTTCTGCGGGACTTGCTGAAGCTTGAGACGAATTTCATCTTGTGCTCGGAGTTCAAGCGGGTCCTGAATGAGCAGGCGATTACTACGATTCGAACCGCTCAGAACTTCTTTCACTACGCGCAATACCTAAGCGATCTTCCTTCACTTCTCTCGATGATCATGAACCGCGGCAAAACAAGCGAAGTGATACCCGATAAGTCCGCACTGGTTGAGAAGGACGCGCTTGACGATTCAGTTGCCCGCATCAATAACCAGGGCGAGTACTTAGGCGAGTTCTCTTTCACGGTGTTGCTTTATGGCTGGGGCAAGAAAGCCCGGCTTGAGGCTGCGGCCGTCGATGTAGTCAAGATCTTCGGCAATCACGAAGGGTCTCTCTTTCGGGAGTCGTACAACGCGCTAAACGCTTACCTTTCGATCATTCCGGGAAATCATGCGTTCTCACTTCGCAAGACTTGGTTGCTCAGTAAGAACTATGCGGATTTGAGCTTCGTTTATGCGCCCTACACGGGCGAAAAGAAGAACAAGCATCTGGGGTGTGAACGGCGGAGCAATAATAGACCACAACGCGCCGCGTGAGCGGCGGTTTGTGGCGGTCGAAAAGTAGACCACCACACTTTCAGAGCCAGAACAAAACAGAGTCATTTTGTTTTTGTGAGACACCGGGAGGTGTACAAGGTGGAAGTGTATGCGCGCGTAAGACGAGCAGTGCAGGTGGACGGCATGAGCATTCGGCAAGCGGCGCGGGAGTTCGGCTTGGCACGGAAGACGATCCGGAGGATGCTGCAGTTTTCACTACCGCAGGGCTATCGAAGCAAGAAGCCGATCGAACGTCCGAAGCTGGGTCCCTGGTTGGGAATCATCGATCAGATCTTGTTGGACGATCAATCGCAGCCGAGAAAGCAGCGGCACACGGCGAAACGAGTCTGGGACCGCCTGAAAGTCGAGCACGGCTTTGACGGCTGTTACACAGTGGTGAAGGATTATGTGCCGCAGGCGCGCCTGCGGCACAAAGAAGTATTCGTGCCACTGGCGCATCCACCGGGAGACGCGCAGGCCGACTTCGGCGAGGCGCTGGTGGTGATCAGGGGCGTTGAACAAAAAGCGCATTTCCAATGCATGGACCTGCCGCAATCGGATGACTGTTTCGTCGTGGCCTTTCCCGCGGAGAACACGGAAGCTTTCCTGGAAGGTCACAATCAAGCTTTTGCCTACTTTGGCGGTGTGCCGAGGGCGATCCTGTACGACAACACTCGAATCGCCGTGAAAGAGATCACTGGCGAGGGGGAACGGAAGCCAACCGAAGCATTCAGCGGATTGCAATCGCATTATCTTTTCGCGGCCAAGTTCGGACGCCCTGGAAAAGGCAATGACAAGGGGAACGTGGAAGGACTGGTGGGCTATGCGCGGCGCAACTTCCTGGTGCCGGTGCCGCGGCTGGGCAGCTGGGAGGAACTAAATACACAGTTGGTGGAGGGATGCCGCAAAAGGCGGGAACGGAAGTTATGGGGACAGACGGAGACGATTGCGGAGCGGTTCGAGAGAGATCGCGAGAAGTTGTTACCGCTTCCTCCGACAGCGTACGAAGCTTGCCAGAAGCGAACCACACGAGTCAGCTCCCAGGCACTGGTGCGTTACGAGACCAACGATTACTCCGTGCCGGCGGAACATGGGCACCAGCAGTTGCTGGTAAAAGCATTCGTGTGGGAGATGGTGATCAGTTGCTCCAGTGAAGTCATTGCACGGCATAGCCGGAGCTATGGGCGGGAGGAACTGATCTTTAATCCACTGCATTATCTGGCTCTGCTGGAACAAAAGAGCAACGCTCTGGATCAGGCCGCGCCGCTCGAGGGCTGGGAGTTGCCGGAGGAGTTCCTGGAACTGCGACGGCAGATGGAAGCACGGCTGGGGAAACGAGGGCGGCGCGAGTATGTGCAGGTGCTGCGACTACTGGAAACATTTTCCATGGTCGAAGTCGCCGCTGGTGTCCGCCAGGCGCTACGGCTTCCAGCGATCTCGTTCGATGCGGTCAAGCACCTGGTGTTATGCGCCATCGAGCGACGGCCCCCGCGGCTGGATCTGGACCACTATCCGCATCTGCCTATGGCGCAGGTGGCGCTGACGAGGGCTGCCGACTCCAGGTGTTGCTCAAAGAGGCCGTCTAATGGACACGCCTCGTTTGTTATTGGAGCACTACCTGAAACAACTGCGGTTGCCGACCATGGTGCGTGAGTTTCCGAAACTGAGCGAGCAGTGCGCTCAAGAAGGAGCCACGTTTGAACAGTTTCTGCTGCGCCTGGTCGAGCAGGAGATGCTGGACCGGGAGCGGCGTGCCACGGAGCGGCGGATCCGCGCCGCTCGGTTTCCGGTGAGCAAGAGTCTGGAGACGTACGACTTTCTCGCTATCCCGTCACTGAACAAAAAGCTGGTTGTCGAGTTAGCACGGTGTGAGTGGATCGATCGACGCGAAAACGTGCTGGCTCTGGGTAACAGCGGAACCGGCAAGACTCACATTGGCCTGGCATTAGGACTGGCGGCCTGTCAGCGCGGGCTGCGAGTGCGCTTCACGACTGCGGCTTCGCTGGTGCACGAACTGGTGGAAGCACGGGATGAGAAACGCCTGCTGAGATACCAAAAACAACTGGCCCGGCAGGATTTGCTCATTGTAGACGAACTTGGGTTTGTGCCGTTATCCAAAACCGGCGCCGAAATGCTGTTTGAAGTCTTCAGCCAGCGCTACGAGCGGACTTCCACGCTGGTGACCAGCAACCTGCCTTTTGCCGAGTGGACTGAGATCCTCGGCTCGGAACGGCTCACCGGTGCGCTCCTGGATCGGCTGACCCATCATGTCCCACATTCTGGAGATGAACGGCGATAGTTTCCGGCTCAAGAACAGCCATAAAAAGAAAGATCCTGGTCCGCAATAGTTCCCCCTCGGCCGGGCGCTTGTTTCTGGAGACGGCTTCCGCTCCGCCAAAACGCAGGGAAAGCAGGCAAAAGTGCACTTTTGGCCTGTTCCCTAAAAATACCCGGCGATAGTTGCACGACCTGAGGTGGCGATGCGACTGCTACGGAAGAAAGGGCGATGGCCACAAAACATCTTGCGCTGAAACCCATTTCTAACTACCTACCGGTTGGCAAAGGCGCGCCTGGCTCGGGACAGAAGAACCCCGCCCTGAATCTGTCATTCGTTCCGGACCCGTGGTGGACGCTTGTAACACGCACGAAGAACCGATCCGTTGTGCCGACGCATGTCGACCGCCAATTTTTCGAGTTATGCGTACTGAGTCAGGTAGCGACCGACCTTAAGGCAAACGACCTTTGCATTCCGTTGGGCACGAAGCTGGGCGACTATCGGGAAAGACTCGTGTCTTGGGACACGTACCACCGCGAGGTGATTACGTACGGCGAACGAATGAATATTCCAGTTCGGCCGCAAGACTTTGTCGCTCGGCTCCGCGCGGACCTCGATAAAACAGCGCGGGCGGCGGACGAAAGCTTTCCAGACAACCGATACCTTCGTATTGAAAACGGAGAGCCGTTGCTCAGTCCGGTGCGCGCAGATCCGGATCCCGCGGGTCTGTCTCGGATGGAGCAGCTCCTGAAAGAACGTATGGAGCCGGTGGAGATTCTTGACGCTCTTGTCGACACGGAACACTGGTTGAGCTGGACACGCTACTTCAGACCACTCTCCGGATGACGTGACCCCAACTTTCCGTCCAAATCGAAGTACGATTTGAGACGAAGAAAGGGGAACAGATGGGCAGAGGGAAGCATACCGAGGCGGAGATGATTGAGGCGCTGAAGCAAGTCGAGGGCGGCCGAAGTGTAGAAGAAGTGGGCCGGCACTACGGGGTGTCGAAGCACACCATCTATGGCTGGAAGGCGAAGTACGGCGGCATGGATGTGAGCGAAGCGCAAGAAGTGAAGCAATTGCGGGACGAGAACGCACGGCTGAAGAAGCTGGTGGCGGATCTCAGCCTGGACAAGGACATGCTGCAGTCGGTGATCCGAAAAAACTCACTGGGCTCGTAGAGAGACGGGCGGAAGTGCAGCGGCTGCGAGCGGAGTTTGCGACCAGCGAGCGGCACGCCTGCGAGCTCATGAGTATTCCGCGATCGAGCTGCCGGTATGAGAGCCGACGGGATGATAGTGTGCTGCGCCAGCAGTTGATCGAGCTGGCACACGAGAAGCCCCGTTTCGGTTATCGGAGACTCCATATTCTGCTGCGACGCAAGGGCCAGTGCGTCAATCACAAGCGAGTGCAGCGAGTGTATCGCGCCGCCGGGTTGTGCGTGCGCCGCATCCGCCGCAAGCGGCTGACGCGCACTTACGCCTCGCCGCCCACTTTGACAGCACCGAATCAAGAATGGGCGATCGATTTCGCCAGCGATGTCACCGCAAGCGGCCGGGCGGCTGCGGGTATTCAGTGTTGTTGACACCTTCACGCATGAATGTCTTGCGCTCGAGACCGATTCCAGTATGCCGAGCCAGCGTGTGACGCGAGTGCTCCAGGCCATCATCAACCAGCGCGGCGCACCGCAGTTTCTTCGTTCCGACAATGGACCGGAGGTAAGCAGTCGGCAGTACCTGGCCTGGTGTGTGGAGCGAAGTATCGGCACCATTCACATCCAGCCCGGAAAGCCCACGCAGAACGGGCACGTCGAAAGTTTTCACGGCCGATTGCGCGACGAATGTCTGAACGCGAGTTGGTTCTGGAATCTCTGGGATGCAAGGCGCAAGATTGCAAGCTGGCGATTGGATTACAACGACCTGCGTCCACACTCCTCGCTGAACTATAGAACGCCAGCCGAGTTTTCACGCGACTGGGCACAAGCCGCATCGCCTTCAGCGTGCCAGAATACCACTCCGCCAGAACCGCCTCAAGGCCAAGCCCTCCGGGCGCCTGCGGCGGCCTTGACCCGGCCCCGGCTACGTGGACAACCAATCAGTCAAGAAGGCGATGCGGCAATCTATGCTCCGCATTGTCGTATAACTTAGTGGACGGAAACTGGGGTCACGGCGCGGATTCGACGCGAAGGTGAAACGTCCCCGGGAGCGCTACGTTTTAACCGTGTTTTGCTACGGTTCCAATCTCGGGCCCGTGCAGACGGCTCGCTCCGTCCGTGGCACGGATCGTTTCAAGTTAGCGTTCATCAATCAGCGGCATGTGACCGAAGCCGGCCTCAATGATGCGATCACCACGGTCGTCAACGCTTACGCGCAGTTTCCACTACAACGCTTGTGGGGAACGGGCAAATCGGCGTCCGCGGATGGAATGAAATGGGATCTCTATCCACAAAACCTGATGTCCGAGTACCACATCCACTACGGCGGATATGGCGGGATCGGCTACTATTTGCTTGCCGATTCCTACATCGCCTTGGTGAGTCGATTCACAGCCTGCGGCTCCTGGGAAGGCCAACTATATTTCGCACTGCGCGAATTGGGCCGGGTTGTGCGGACGATGTTTTTGCTCCGTTACATCTCAGATCTCGAGTTGCGCCACACAATTCAAACCGCGACCACAAAAAGCGAGCGATTCAACCGATTTGTACAGTGGGTCTCATTCGGAGGGGATAGCGTTATAGCGGAGAACGTCCGCGACGAGCAGCGCAAATTCATCAAATACAATCACCTGGTAGCCAATCTGCTCGTCTTCCATAACCTTGTCACAATGACCCGTGCCATCGGGCGAATGGAGACGAACGGCCACCAGATAAGCGACGAGATCTTAGCGGTGCTCAGTCCCTATCAGACCAGCCACATCAACCGATTCGGAAGCTATTCGTTAAACTTCGGGCGCGATCCGGAGGCGGTTCACCTCCACTTTCGGAAGTCTCCGCAGTCCGAACCGTCGCCCAAGGTCGGCTCGATGCCCGTTTCAAAGGCCGATTTGGCTTAGCCAGTGGTAAAAGATTAAGAACGAGTATAGTTTTTGCGGTAATCGTTCTCATGGTTGAATATGGGATGGGCTAGTTCCTTTGGAACTGGCCCATCCTTATTTTAGCTATTATCATCGGCGTCGTCTTTGGTTGGTTTTCCTAGGGCACTCACCATTTCCTGCTGAAATCCGAGATAACCTTTCGTTGTTGAACGCTTGCGAGATCGAGCTTTCGTGGCCAAAGCTCGAAGAATTTTAATCCCAGGTCTTAGAGGGAGCTGCTGTGAGAGTTCCCTATTTAAGCAGAAGAGATCGGATTGGACCGAGAAGAAATGAGTGATTTTGTAAGCCAGGGCAACGCGATAAGGTCGAAGGTTTTCTCCCCTCTCCAAAATAACCACGAAGTTGCCTGAGACCTTCCCGCACAGTCGGCTACTTAGCGAATAACAGATTGCACACTCAATCAACCTGCTGCGCAAGGGCCCGGGCCTCTCTTGGAGCCGGCGAACACTTTAACACGCAAAAGAGTGGGAAACTGAGAAACTTACTTCAAGGATGGATAAATTTGCCCTCGCAGAGCAAGGCTAACTGAATTTGCAGAGAAGATGTTGCTTTTTTGAGAACTGTGTACATGATGCGTTTAACACAGTCTGCCCATAACTATGCTGGGTAGTTTGTGTCTTTCTACGTTGGAGATAGGGATTGTACGTTATATGAAGCTCAAACTTCTTGTTTTCGCAGCGGTGTTTTCGTTGTCGACTTGTGCTTTTGCGGATGCGTTGGCGTGGGATGTTACAGGCCAAAATCAGTTCGGAAAGCTCAACCTGCAAACGGGCAATTTCAATGCAATTTCGAGCGTTGGCTTCATCGTGGCAGGTCTGGGCGAAATCGGCACCACTGTGTACACTGCGCAGTCCGGCAGCACTGGTTTGTTTGCTGTAAATACCAACACCGGCGCGTTGTCTTTAGTTGGCGATGCAAGTCTTACCTACTATACTTTTGGCTCCACTCAGACAGGGCTTTACATGGTCGACACGGTCGGTGGTTTGTGGAATATCGATCCGTCGACTGGCTCGTCGACGCTGATCGGTTCTACTCACCTGAACATCGTTTCCGGGATGACCATTGGTCTGTCGGCAGGATCAAACAACCTTTATCTCGCCTTAGGCTCGAGCGTTTACACAATCAACACCTCGACGGGTCTAGCATCGTATATCGGTGACACCGGCACTACGGACTTCGGAGCCTTAGTTGATGTAAGCGGCGTCGTTTACGGAACCTCGATTGTCGATCCTAATTCCATTTACAGTTTTAACCCATCGACTGGCGCGGCCACGTTCCTAACCACCTCCGCTGCTGGGGACTATTCCTTTGGCGTCGCACCAATCGTCCCTGAGCCCGGTTCACTCACCCTGCTCGGTCTCGCCGGTACGCTGTTAGGTGGGTTAGCCCTCAAGCGCAAACGCGCCCTAAGACGGGTTTTCTAGCTTGCGAGTTTCGGCAGCTTCTATGAACCTAGCTTGTAGCATCGTCAACTTAACGAGGCGATGGCAAGTTGGCGTCAAAGCCATGACGCCGAGGGATTGAGCTAGGGCAGGGGAGGAGCTATAGCACCGTCACCGTTGCTCATGCGATCCTTATGCACGCAATCGGGTGAACGCCACGGCTTTCACGCGCGCCATGAGATCGGCAATCGTCCGTGCGGACGATTGACTCACCCTTTTGTCACCGCTTCGGCTTTGCTCTCCCCAGCTCACTGGGTGAGTCCGAGTTCACGGGCGAGATCTCACTTGCTGACCGAGAATTCCATGAAGATGCTCTGTTTGGGAAGATCGTTAGCCTAGCTGCACTCTGGCGGGTGTCTGATGTGGTTCGGAACGGTTACGCTAGTACCACTTGTCCAACCATCACTCTCCACATACGTGAACGGGGCCAAGTCTCCCTGCATGGTCGGAAGCAATACCTTTACTTTCGGACCAACGCTCAGTTATGCGGGTTTGTCCTCGCGTGCCGCTACCCCCGCCCAACTCTCCGTATAAAAAACCTTCGGAGACAAAAGATTGCATTCCATTCGGGCAAACCTTACCGCCCGCAAGAGCGGCACTGTGAGATGTTCGTAGTACTTGTAGTACTTAATGATTGGGAGTCACAATGCATCCACCAGTCATAATTGATTCGATTCTTTCGGTACTTGCCGCAATATTGAGTCTCTTTAGCTAAGTTGCTGCTTGAATTATGCGGGATGCGAGATCCCGCATAATTGCGCATGAAGCGCATATAACTGACGCAGTGGCGGGAGATCTTTCAATCCTATGCCGAAACCCTTCGGAGAGGAAGCCGCCTAGAAGCAGCTTCCCTGCCCATCGTGTTGATGAGTCTCCGACCGGTTATTCACGAGGTTGGTCTCCACCAGAGCCTGACTCCGCTTCACCAGTCTCAGTGATTTTGAGGCAAGCAGACTTTTTGGAAAGAAGAAATAATCGAATTGCGAAAGTGTGTTCACATGGAAGTGTCTCACCTAAGGGGTTCAGTCCAAGTTGCTAAAAGCAATCCCCCGTTGACCATCACTGAGTGTTCTTACAATAAGACAGGGAAGCCTTTTAGGAAGCCCTTATCAAGAGGTATGGAACTCGTGCCGAATGGCGGGTGCTACGAAGTGCCTGGGGTGCAGGACTTCGGTAGCAAGTAGAATCGCACCTTGCACACGTGCCTAAAACCGCCTTGCGACCGCCGAACTCGTGGACGGTTCGAGCACCTCCTCCACGTCGAGGACGGAATCTCGGCTTTTCGGGGCTTGCGTTTCTTACAGCGCGTCGTAAGTCAGACGGACCCAGCGGGGACGGGGACAGATAGCTCCGGCAGTGATAATTTTCAAGCGTGCCCAGCCAGTTGATAATGTGGCGATAGATAGTCAATCCAGTGCTTGCTTCGGCCTCTTACCCACCTTGCCCTCGAAGACTGCGGCTTCAACGCCGTAGTGGTAACAAGATGCGAGCAAGCGTCAGTCCCTTGATAGCAGTTGCCTCAAGGTCTGCTCCGCCCGACCCTCGCCGCCCTTTGACCCGACTTCCTACAAGCCTGCAAGCCATCAGCACGGCATTCGTGGAATCCACGATCAACCAGGTGGTCAGCAGACGGTTCGTAAAGAAGCAGCAGATGGCATGGACGCTTCGTGGTGCCCATCTGCTTCTACAGACACGAACGAAAGTCCTGAATGACGAGTTGGATGAAGTGTTCCGAGGATGGTACCCGCAGTTCCGAGCCGAGGCCGCTTGATCCCCGACTTCTTGACGGACTCGAAAATGGGGTACCCAATCGAGGTCTAAGGGAAGTACTTCTTCTACGCTCTTGCCGCCAAAGCCTCCAGATTGGCCGGGCCCCTAAGTACTAGGTACGACCTATTCCTTTAAGGCTATTTCATACATGGGGATATGTTGATAAGCTCGACTTAAATACAAGCGTGGGCCTTGCGGCCTTCGTACCCGGTGGGTATTCCTCCGAGTGCCCACCGGCATCTATTTCCACCAATCATCCTAGATGGGGTACCGTGATCTGCCCGCCGAAACACTGTACCAGCCGATAACTAGGAATTCCGGTAATCTCGAAGCTCGTTCGTAGCTCTCCTTCGCCGTTCATAGTTCATATGGCTGCAGTTCACACGACGCGGGCACGGATGCCCTCGGGAATGCTATCTGGGCTGACGATCAAATCGAGATCTTAGGTTTGCACCAGCGCGCGGGCCCGCGTATGGGAGCAGTATTTACTGAGAGGGCGGTGGGTTCCGATCGGCTGCCGCAGGATTGCTGGAGGGCGGAGCCGGTTGACTGGTCCCAGTGGCAGCGCCTTCACGCGTCAGGTAAACCATAAATGGCGTAACCCGAAAGGGCATCTTTTCTTTGGCGGAAGCCAAGGTCGAGGTTGGCGCTTTGAGAAGCCGGAGGCGGTCAGACCAGGGATCGACGATAATACGCGAGCCGAGCGGCAACGCGGCAATCTGATCTTTATCGAGGAGCTGCAGTGCGGGCGCCCTTTCCGTTAAGCCGGACAGGCGGAGGTCTTTCTTCGTATCAGACATGCGATTGCCGAGCAGAGGTTTGATCAAATGAGGAACTTCGTCACTGCGCGCGGAGAGCATGCGAAGGAAGAGCCCCACGCGAGGCAGTTTGTCCTTGTAAGGCGAGTTCTTCAGAATCTGAATGGCTTTCGCATCGGCAGCATCTTCCTCTTCGCGCGTTCTTCCGAGCGAGATTTTCTTTAAGGCTTCGGGGTCATCGAACAGCAAGTGGTCGGCAAAAGCGTACTTCGTGTTAATCGAATGAGTAAGCAGGACATGCGCGAGCTCATGGGCGAGGACGGCGGCCAGCGATGCCTCATCTGGCAGCACGTCTATCAATCCGCGGCTAACCAGAATTACGCGGTTGATCGCTACCGATTCCAGTGGTGTAGTGAGCAGGATACGTGCGTGTATAGCAGGTTCTAGAGCAATCTTATTGGTGACTTCCAGGTTGTTAAGGACAGTGTCCAATACCTGATCTACTTCCCCGGCCGGGGCGAGTAAACCGGCTTTCTGCAGGCGATCGGTGATGTTTTCTTGCGCTTGTGTTTCCCACATGCGCTGGGCCTCAACCGGCGAGTAGCTGTCCGAGTTCGCCTGGCTCTCATCGCGCACGCCTTGCGGGCTGTCCACTGTTAGCTCGGTAAAAGCCTGTTGGGCTTTGTCTTTGGAGGTTTCGTAATCCCATAGCCGTGTTTGCGCTCGCATGGGGGCCGTGTGAACAGGTCCCCAGCGATAAGCTTCGTCCTGAGCGTAGATGTAAGTCGGGAGCCAAAGCCCACCAGCATTGACGCGCCAGGATTCAAAGTGCGAGAACTCGTTATTCGGAGAGGGAACGTAACGGCCGTTGAAACGTACAAGGTTGTAGTCCTGGTCTTCCACCCAGATGCGGCCTTCGAAGCGCCGCTTGCCCGCACTTTGTTGCGGCCGGATATCCAAGACGAAACAACGCACCTTGCCCAGGAACTCTTTTTTCACGTATTCGAACCGATAATGAGCGCGGTCAAAGCCATCGAAATCGAGGAATATTTCATCGGCGAAACCGCCCGGATAGTATTGGGTACTGAAGAAGGAAGTGAAGAAATGCGGAATCTTCTTCAACGCGGACCTTTGCGGCAGAAAGGATTCGTCGACAATGCCGTTGGTGATATTGAGTTTTCCGAGAAAATAGAAGTCGTGCTCCGGAACGAAGCCGAGATCAGGATCTTTCTTCATCTCCTGGATGTACGTTTCGAGCACGGGTTCTTTCGTGCGAAGCCTGTCAACCAGAACATGCTCCCTGTTTACCGCCCGATCAATCACTTCGTCCAGATTTCGAGCCGGGGTGGAATTGGCAGGCCACAAGACACGGTTCGAATCCCGCGCAGGATCGGCCGGCGGTTGTGCCGTCTGGGCAGAAGGGGTTGCGCTTTGCGGGGATACCGGCAACACGGTAAGCGATGCAAAGACGGCGAGATAAATTAACTTACAAGGTGCTTTCGGCTTGATAGAAGCATGGATGTATGCTCGGAAACTGATATAGAGAGATAAGTGGTTACTTCGACAATTGGAACGTATAGGAACGCGCTTGTTCGCGCTCTGAACAAAAGATCGCATTTAGTACTCCTGAGATGTTACAAGTGCGTACGAAGAACGTGTATTCACACTTACAAGTCCGGTGTAAGATGGCTATGGTTGCAATTGCATCCCGGTTGGTTGCATGAACTATCTCCTGTGGCCACAGTAAAGAACAGGTAAACGGGCGTCTCCGGGATTTTTCTCTCTCTACCGCCCGGCTGTGGCCGCCGAGCCTGAGGCGGACCCAGTTGTTTTTCGGCCTCAGCCCAATCTTCCTCAGACGATCCTAGCGGGCACCCTCGCAGTTGCCAAAGCGCATAGGCCAGCCTCGCGATACTCTCGCGTTCGTTGTCTTGGGAGATGTCCGGTTCCGCCGCTTCAGGCACTCGGTCTGCTGCTCGCGAATCACGACGAGGAACTACTCCAATCGCCGCCTCTATCGATTCCATAAATTTATGTTGCTCCTTGAGAAGGTAAATTCCCGAGGCAAGGGGAGGGGACGTTGGACGCTCCACAAAGGCAGCATCCACGTCAGGCTTAAAGCTTAAACTAGATTTAAAGGGGAGACAAGTACAAGCCGGGGCTACTACTACAAAGCCTGGGGTTTACTTGCGACCTTCTTATTATCACGGGATTTTGCAGGACGGGTACGTACAGGTCCGACATCACATCCCGGAAGGCATCTTTTTGCAGATAGATAATAGTTGCAGCGGCCTAGCGGAGAGAAGTCCATCGAGGGCTGCCTGTCACTCCAGCGCACCATAAAACACGCCTGATGACCGACTACTACGACCGGAAGATTTTAGAGCTAGAGCGGGGCGCCGAAGAACAAATCCAGAAAGCCCCATATAGATTTGCAGGCTGGCGAAAGAGACGCGCTGGAAAGAGGCTAGCAATGGACCCACACCCTAGCCAGTATCCGCCAGATGAGAGAAGACGGACGCGCTAGTCTTGGGGGCAAGCGGATTGCTTCTCTGGACTGAAAGTCCGTTCTAGCTCCCACCTTAACCGCTGGCAGCGCGGGACCGGCCTCAAAGGTGGGCCTTTGTTGATTGTTTCCGTCACACGATCGACCTCTTGGTGCAGAGCTTCCACTCCCGCGTGAGGTCCGCGCGCCGGCCACAATTTGCTGCCGCTGGGTGGTGATCAGGGCGTCGAACTGGTAGGAGCGTCCGGTGAGCGCTGCTCAGAACGAAACTGACCTCGTATCGGTAGCGAGCTTAGCCAGTCCAATCCAGGCGGATCGGCGTCGATGCTCGGAACCTTTTCTTAACTGTTTAAGGTTCGCCGTTCCCTAAGAAGCTTTAGTGTGTTGTAGATCGTGAAAAGATATTTAGTCGTAGATCATTGCGGAAGGAGGCCAATCCGCGCGAGAGTCGACCGCGCGCCTTCACACCGGAGGTGGCGTCGACGCCCGGCATGGACTTCGGGTTCTGGCAACCGTTCAATCGGACCACCGCAACGTCAGCGTCCGTCAAGATCAAGCGCTTACCTTTAGGATCTTGCAACAGGTTTGGGGAATCGCGGGTCATCAGTCCGGCCGTGTCGAGGCATCCCGTGAAAGCGAGATCATTCCCGCTCATTGTCCACCCTTGCAACAGTGGAATGTGTCAGTGCGTTAGTTTAAACCGAAAAGCGATATCTTCAGCCGCAGCTCCCAGCCAAACGTTCGCCTTCTGAGGCTCTTTCCACAACCGTACGTGATGGCGCTTTTGAACCGTGTCCAGGCTCTTCTAATGCCAAATCGGACGGTACCCCGTTTAGCGTCAGGGTATTCATCGGAGCCCTCCTGTAACCAATCCGCTCCGTAAGGGCTTTGGTACATCCGGTACAGGGACAGCGGCGACTTCCGTTCCGCCTGAGACCATCCGGCGGCATGAAAGGCGCGGTCAACCTCCTCACGACTGCCAAGAAACAGGAGGTTCACGAGGTCGGACGGATGGCTTCCCATTCGCGCCCGTTGCGCGGAACCCTTCAGCAGGTGATGAACAGCGCTTACTTCGTCCGGCGAGAATGAGGTTATGCCGACTGACCTTCTGGCGCTGGAGCGAACTTCAATCGGGGCAGTTAGCCGGAGCATAAGTTCAGTACCCGGCGTCTCGCGCTTTTTTCTGGCCAGCCGCGCGTGTGGCATGCAGAGCATCTTCGACGCGAGCCGATAGGCCATCCGGTTCAAAAAACCGAATCTCGTTCTGGATCGTGTTCCCGCCGGGAGCTGCCCGTCTGAGATATTTGCCCCAGAACGGCTCGCACCGTTCTGGCATCGTTCAAGTCAGCTTCTTCATGATGAGTCCTTTCAGCGCTTTTGCTATCGCGCTCAGGCCAGCCTGTCCCTTCTCGCTTCAGGCCGGTCGTCTCATCCGATCTGCTCCATTACTCGAAAACACCCAAAACAGACATTTTCCGAAGATGGAGTGCCTGGCTCCAAGCTCCATCGCCTCCCTAGCTAAGCTAGCCGGTTGTCCAGAAATTAACAGCTTACGCCGGTTGGCTGCTCCATACTCCCGAACACTCATGCCCACAAAATTCGGCAAGCGAAATTGGAAGATTGGCTTTCAGGATCTCCGACGAGCAATGTCTGCCACCGGGGATCATGCCGTTAACGGAATAAATGTGCACTTGCTGCCGCTACCCCAAAACGGCCGCCCCTTAGATAGAGCCCCGCACAGGCGGCTCATCCCACGTTGATCGGCGAACGCCGACATTGACGACCCGCAAGAGCTGTGGCGATTAGCCCAAAGCTGATGAGAAGCATCGAGCTTGGTTCCGATACTGCTGCGGCTGGAGTGGCGAGGAAAGCGTGATGTCCGCTGCTGTCAAAATAGGTTCCAACGATCTGACCAGCGCTGTTAAGGCCGAGTGCCTGAGTGCCGCTGGAGCCCGGGACAGAGATCGTCGTGAAAGTACCCGAGCTATCGAGAAATCCGTGAATGACTCCACTGCTCAAGAAGTCTCCAACGATCTGGCCGGCATTATTGATTCCGTTGGCCGCCATGGTGCTGGTGGCTCCCGGCACGTTGAGTGCGGTTAAGACAGCGGTGGTGCCAACAAAGGCATGGTTTCCGCCCGTATTGTCAAAATAGGTTCCGACGATCTGACCAGCATCGTTCAGACCAAAAGCTTCTGTTCCGCTCGAACCGGGTAAAAAGCTGGTCGTAACGGCACTCCCATTCGCTACGAATCCCTTGAACACCTTGCCGACGACTCCATACCCCGAGAGCTGGCCGGCATTGTCGATGCCGGTGACCTGTGGCCCGGCTATACCAGGCACGTTAATCGTGGTGTAGGTAAATGAGGTGCCAGCCGCGGGCGTAGTGGCCGCAAACGGCACGACCAGGAGAAGTGTCGATAGAGTCAGCCGCATAGTTCCTCCCGAGAGATCAAGCTTTGAACGATCGATTCACCGCCGCACACTATCGAAAATACCCACTTCAGGAACCGAGGCGAACGGCAGTCCGGTACCATCCCAGGAACTGAGGCTAGAAAGGGTGACAGCCGAGTTCGTCGAAAGCTGAACCCCGAGGCTATATAGTTTAGGGGCGAAGCCACAGTTGACGCCGACCAAAAGTTAGCGGCTGAGGCTGACAAGACTGTCGGGCTGAATAAGCACCGAAATGCTGAGATTTTCATAGATCTCCCGCTGGTCCGCAACAAACGTGTGGCCAGAAGCTCGCGCAGGCGCGCAGAATCCATTTGATTGAAAAATGAGTCCACCGATAAAAGCTACTTCCAGTTAGAATCCGAGATTGCTGGACAGGTGATGTGAGTAACCGTTAGACGTTCGTTCAGCTCAGGTTCGGGGGGGAAGCGTTCAACTTGCTCTGACGGCGCCGGATGAGCAGCGCAGCAGAGGTTAACACACCACCCAGCATAAAGATCGAGGCGGTGGCTGGTTCGGGAATATTGGAGATATAGTTGACCTGGACGGTTCCATTGGCAGTGCCGGAGTCGGTCACGCTGAAGGGAATGATCAAGTCGGGCGTGAACCCTACTGCTCCTTTACCGTCAATCGAAAGATTAAAGGTGCCATTGCCGAGGAAAGGAGTGAAAAAAGAGGGATCTGACAGAGTAACCGTAGTGAATATATTGTTGGCGGAGGCAGTGGCGGTGACCGGCGTGCCATCGCCCGGAACAACGACTTGGCTGCTAGCGGTAGGCGAACTGGTAATCAGCACGCTTGTGCCGCTCGGATCATAGACCTTCAAAACCGCCGCGAAGTTCACGGTGACGGTTTGAGAGGGATTGGGCCCCGAAAGTCCCGGGCCGTCTGTTATCTGAACGGTACCCGAGACGTTGGTGAGGAAATTGAATTGAATCGCCTGGAGAGATTTCGACCCGTTGTATTGTGAAAAGCCCGTCAGTGGGGTGTCAGTGTTGCTAAACGGCAACTTACCGCTGAAACTTGCAGTTCCACCGGATATGGTATCGGCCAACATAGCCGAGGCCGTGAGACCGACGAGGCATAAACATGTGCTAATTCTACGAATTTTCATTTTGCTTTCTTAAATCCAGCCTTGAATCTGCTACAAGAGATCCTTCAGCGAGTTCTGGTCAGCAACGCACTATAGGGATTCTCTTAGGGAACTATATCGCTGTTTTTCTTGGTTAGCAACCTATTTGCCAAAATTCAGGCGGGTTAGCATGCAAATTCATAGGTCTTCTTTGGGGCAACGTGCCTTTTCAAACCTGAATAGAGCTAAGTGGGGCTTGTAAAGGGAGGGGGTTGGTCCCGAAACTCAGGACCAGTTCGTTTCGCAGACTTCGTGTTGCCCCCATATTGGAGCGACTTGCGGCCTATGTGGATCATTTACGCAAGGAACGGAATTCTTTTACGTGCGGCATAGGTCTTCAATAGGGTTTGCTTCTGGCAGGGACCCGAGTGTCATCGCAGAGTAATTTTTCGCAGCTGTGCTGCTGGTGAGCCCAGCCAGCACGGCGGATCGCGCGCTCGTATCTCCCTTCCTATTGCGTGTTATCGCAGATGGCGTCGAGCACGGCCGATGCTGTCCGGCCATCGCAGCTCGCGAGGCGCAGGTGAGGAGGAACCCATTGATGGAGCTTGCCGCGGAAGAGGTGGAAAAACAAGCAATGACGTACTCGGAAATTCGCAGTACGCGGCTGCTTCCGCCGCGCTCGCATGCGCGGTCAGGTAGCGGCAAGGTTGAGCTTGAACTCGAGTGCGGACACGTGACCTGGCGTGCGCGATCGGAGCTTAAGCGGAACGGCAAACAAGTCGAGCGCGTGCTGTGCCGGACCTGCACGAGCGCCGCGCCGGACGCCTCGGTGCCGGAGGTGAACCATTAGGCCGCCGCTTTTCTGCCCCACCTGGTTCACCGCTTCAAATCGCGGCTCTGCCCACTGATACTCAATTCCGCAGCCGTTTAGCGTCTTCTCCTCCAGTGAGCGAAGCGCGCGGAGCGCAGTGGAGACCAGAGTTTGTCGTAGAGAGCGAGTGGCATGGACCTAGCCCCCTTCAAGCGGCAGCAAGCTGTTTCCCGGTGATTACCCGGGCGCGTGCGCTGTTTCTGCTTGGATCCGCCATCAGACCTTACAAGCCAATTCCCGCCGGCCGCATTTTCCCGAAAGAGATTTCCGTCCCGGATGCAGCCCCGCGCCGTCGTCACACCTGCGGTGTGACGTCTGGTTCATGATGGCGCGTTCACTCTTGCCGAGGGCGCCGCCGAGGTGGCGAGTCCGGCTCGCAGGCGGTGGCCGGCAAAGGCACTCGGGTCAAAGCTCCACGTAACGCTTGACCACAATCGCGACCCATTCCCCGGTGTCGCGCTGCACTAAAATCCCGGACCTACCACTCGTGTTTCAGCAATCTTCCGGTTTTTAAAATGCAGCGTCGTTGTACCTAAAACCCGGACTGCTGTATTTAAACACCGGACAAACTTCGCTCGAAGTTCGTCCGGGATTTAGACACTCTGCGAGCTCACGGTCCGGGATTTGACTGCCCGGAAATCGAGTGTGTAGCTAAAAAAGCCGGGATTTGAGTGCAGCATGACAGCTGCAGCGGCGGAGGAAACTCCGGATTTCCACCATGCTGTGCAAAAATCGAGCCGGCTGCAAGAGTAGCTTTACTGCATCGGAACAAAGCTCCACTCCTGATTGTCGGTACCCAGGCAGGTCCACTGCTGAATCGCGGCGGAGTTGGCCGTCGATCTCCCGCTCACGTCGATGCAGGAACTCCTGCTGCTGACGGGACTAATGGTGAAAGCGCCGCCGGAAGCAGAAGTGACGGTCCAAATCTGATAGGATTCTCCTTCGAATGGCCACTGCTCGAGTACGGTTCCGGCCGCGGATGTTCCCCCTGTAACTTGGAGCGCCAATCCACTGTTTCTGACCTGAATCTCATATCCTCCGTTAACTGGAATGAATTGAAATTGCTGATTGGTTTGCTGGTCTCCCAAACAAGTCCACTGCTCAGCTGTGTCTGTTTGCCAGGTCGCCGCGGGTCCGCCTTTCATTTGTACACACCTAGCGCTGTTTTTTGAGACAATGTTCACCCAGCCGGTTGGAATTGGATTGGTTGTCGTTCCGCGGACTTGCGCCGAGTTCGGATCCAGCATCAAGCTCGATTCGTCGACGGCCTCGAAGTTATCGCCGGTTACGAGTGTCATCTGGTGCATGGCATCATCGTTGTAGCGCGGGTCGCCTAAACCCGTCAGGTGCCAGGATGTCCCGTTGTCGGCCAAAATTAATCCATAGGTCTTTGCGGCTTGCAGGATCACCTGTACGAACGCAGGGTAGCGACTGATGTCGTAGCTTGCCTTCAACCGAAAACGTTGCCCCATGGGGGGATATTGAGTTCCGGTCAGACGCGAAGCCCAGTGACGCGCGGGCCAGATGTACTGGTCGCGGGTATGATCGGCGGTGACTCGGAGAGCATGGTCAATGTGACCGGCGACTAGCTCGTCGTAACGAACTTCTCCCGGGAAGATGGGCAGACCGGCGGCGTCCGCCGAGGTCCAGCCGGCAGACCGCAAGGCATTCGAATTGAGCGGGAAAATGGCCCCCGAGCCTGCTTTCCAGCCAGTCGAACTGCTCGAGAGATTAAACAGCTCATACAGAATGCAGTTAGTGTTGTCGATGAGAATGGCGTGATGATCCGATCCACTCTGGATGTTGACATTGGGGGGAATCGGATACGGCCCTGGGTCGCCATTGTAGTAGAACGACACGGGCACTTTGGGCTGCGTGCCCGGAACCACGTTGTAAGGCATGCCGCCGCCATGTCCGAAATCCGGATGCAGCTTTGTATTGGTGGCGTTCATCGACGCCACGTAGGCAGCAGAGTTGGCATCAACCGGCAAGTTGTCAATACGGGCATTCCAGACATTGTTTGCTGGGAAGATATTGCATCCGCTGAATGAAGGCGTTTGAGCAGAAGTTAGTGATGTAACGGCCAGCACGAGAAGGGGGATTGAGAGGCGCATATCGTACTCCTTAGTAAGGCTTTTATGCCTCTATAAGGCAGTGTTGTTATAGGCCCTGCTTTTCTCCGACATACGGGTAGATTATGCCCGTAAACTTCTGTAATTAGGCAAGCGATTGCGAGCCCGGAGGGTTCGGCAGAGCGAGCCAACAGAATCTCCTTAAAATGTTTTTGCTGAGAAAACTTGAAAGGAGAGAGGCTGATGGCTCGCAAGAGCAAAGATAGCGAACTGAGAGAGACCTGGCAACAGGCAACAGCGGAAGGCGACGATGGGATGCGAGCCCTGGTGCAACGGGTGGTGCAGCAGGTGCTTGAGGCGGAGATGGCAAGCTTTCTGGCTGTGGACAGCTATGAACGCCCAAGTGAACGCCGCGGATACGCAACGGCTACAAGTCGCGGAGGCGCGTTGATCCGTCATTCCTCGCGCCCGCTTCGCTCCAAAATTGTCCTTGACCCCGGCCACCGCTAACGGGCATCCCGTCTATCAAGCTGGGTATGGCAAACTAGGCCATACTCCGGCCCTTTCCATTTTCAAAACCAAACCCTGAGAACTGGAGAGCAGCGGCTTACGAAAATGTAAGTACGACTAAATAAATTTCCAGATATCTGGAAATAAAACAGGAGAGCTTTTTACAGCTTCAGCCACTATTCTTTCAGATGGAAGGCAGCAGTATCAAGCCAGCCATCTGACAAAGGAAGGGGAAGCGCGCCAACGCTTCCCCAGAAAAGGCAAAACCCTCGATGAGTAAAACCCTTTCGCTTGTTATGTTAGCGCTCGCGCCTCTCATGCCAGCGCAAACCCCTGAACATCACAAAGTGGTGATGTCTCTCCCTCAAAGCGCATCAGCAGTGCCTAACCAGACACTACAACCGCAAACCAGCAGTGTTAACCTTCCCCACGAAGCGCCCATTCCGAGACCGCATGGTATCGGATATACCGGCGGTCCCATTATGGTGGAGACTAAACCCTATCTGATCTGGTACGGCGACTGGAGCAACAACACCGCCCCCGCTATCGTCAATGATTTTGCGGCCCATATCGGAGGTTCTCTTTACGGCAACATCGCCCGCAGCTATTACGACTCCGGCAACAACCGGAATAGCAACGTGGTTTTACCTTCAGTTAACTACTATGACAGCGGTTCCCGTGGTTTTAGCTCCTTGGTGGACTACGATTTTTACCTTATCGTTATGAACGCGATCCGTTCCGGCAAGGTCGGTAAAGCGGATCCTAATGGGATTTACTTTGTCATGACGGCTCCCGGGGTCGGCGTAAATGGCTATGGTACGAGTTTTTGCGGATGGCATAACTGGCTTAACAAATACGATTTCCCGGAACTGGGAAATCTCACCCTGAAAGTTTCCTTTGTCGGCCCCGGCGGTGGCGGGTGCACCGTCCAGTCTGGCAAAAGTCCAAATAATAACCCAGGTGCGGATGCTTCCCTGACCATATGGGCGCACGAGTATCACGAAACGGTCAGCGATCCTGAACTAAGCGCTTGGATAGACTTTACAGGTGGTCCTGCTGAAGATGGAGATAAATGTACCTGGAATATGGGACCCGAGCAGACCGCGCCGAACGGCTCAAAATATAACCTCCAGCTTGGAGACCGTCAATATCTGGTACAGCAGATATGGGCGAATGACGGCCCCGGTTATTGCACCATGCAGTGGCCCGCACCTATCAGCGCCACTGGCAAGTTTTACATCATCTCGAAGAATGGCGGTAAATGCCTTACGGCTACGGGAACCGCCAGCCAGCGCGGTATGCCTGTCAATCAGGACACCTGCTATGACGGCCCCGAGCAGACCTGGATGTTTAAGCTAGTCAATGGCGGTTATGAAATCACCAATCAAGGCAACGGCCAGCAGCTTGACGTCAGGGGCGGCCCTGGAGCCACGGCAAACGGGGTGCCGATACAGACATGGCCGTTCTGGGGTGGTAGCAACGAGCTATTCGGCTTCTCCGATCCGAATCACTCAGGAGGCTACAGCGATTTCACGGCTTTCAACAGCGCCCGCGTGCTCGACGTTTGGGGAGCTTCCAAACTGGATAACATCCCGATTCAGCAATACGACTTTCTGAACGGCCCTAATCAGAACTGGCGATTGGTTTCAGCGCAACAGTAAATCTGGATATTCCACCGGGGGAGAAATCCCCCGGCTTTTTTTGCGCAATAAGGTGCGCTCCGCGCGGTCGGCACTTATTTTGTAAGATTTTTAAACGTCTGGTAAACTGGATATCTAAATGGCCCAGGTAAAAAAACGCGGACGCCCGCCTGCTTCCACCGGGGCAAAGTCGAAAGACCCGGATTTCATGCCTACCACCGTATACATCAACCGCAACCTTTACGCCGATACCCGCGCCGCCCTCATTCGGGCGCAGAGCGATTTTAGTGCGTTGGTGAACAGCCTGCTTATCGACTGGATCAAGACGCAGAAGCGTTAGCCCCGCTATAGCCGTTAAATTTGACTCTCCCGGCGCATGAAAAAGGTTTTCCGCTAGCGCAGGCAATTACCGCCGCCGAACCGTTTGTCGCTTTAATTTGGTAGCTGGCCTTTGGTTTTCAGGTACAGGATATAGGCGAGACGGCTCTGGTGCAAACTCTAGATGTGTTTCGGTGGGATAAGGAATAATGGCCGGGGTGACCGCACTGGACCTGTTCAAGGGACGACATTTCGACCAAGACGTCATCGTGCTGTGCATGCGCTGGTATCTGAGCTTCAAGTTGAGCTCACGTGATTTGGTTCAGATGATGAGTGAGCGCGGGATTGTGTTGGCACACACGACGATTCTGCGCTGGGTGCAACGCTACGTGCCGGATTTTGAGGA
>JAABUJ010002419.1_pt1 | contig 23170 bp, 25 predicted proteins | sample 5559131 | NCBI WGS metagenome assembly JAABUJ01 (sample SAMN10711875, study PRJNA513366) | rock metagenome | isolation source: Antarctica rocks | place: Antarctica: Victoria Land, Mt New Zealand nord | collected 2016-01-07
AGATTCTCAACATTTCTCTCGCAGCGCCCGGCCCGGAGCTCGGCGGGGATGCCTGGTGCGCTCTTGTCCTGCCTTGAGTGCCTTGAGTGGCGTAACCCGTGTTGACGCCGATGCGCGCAGGACAGGTCCGCACGTACTGTCTGGGCAGTGTTGTGGGGATCCATCGCGGCAGGAGGTGCTTGCCTTGGGCAGCGTTACTGACGCGGGCCGGCAAGGTCACCGGCGTACACCAGCTGCTCGGCGACGTCGCGCAACTTCCGGTTGGTGTGCTGGCTGGCCTTGGTCAGGATGTGGAAGGCCTGATCGGCATCGATCTTGAAGCGTTCCATCAGGATGCCCTTGGCCTGCCCGATCAGGTCGCGGGTGTGTATCGCCTGGCGCATCTGGTCCTGTTTGTCGGCGGCGGCGAAAGCGATGGCAGCGTGCGCGGCGAACGGCAACCCGACGTGCTCGGACTCCTCATCGAAACCTCCCCGCTGACAGGAGATGAGGTTCAGCGCCCCCAGGTTGTCGCCCTCGACGAACAGCTGGAACGAGAGCATGCTGCCGGCGCCCAGCTCGCACGCCCGATCGGAATCAGCACCGGGCTCCTGCCCGGGGGTGGCTTATCCATTTCACTGCCAGGGGGACAAGATCTTGAGGCCTGGAGAAGGTCATGCCACGGGATGTAGTGCTACACGGAGCCCTCCTTGAGGGAACCGGCACTCAGATGGATAAGCCACTTCCGGGGATCGGGAAGCACAAGCTCGACAAGCTCGAGCCCGAGCACCTTGAGGCGCTCTACAACAGGACGCTCGCCAAGCCCACCAGGATGGGCCCTGAGACGAAGGCCGCCACAGTTCACCAAGTGCACCGAACGATCCGTACGGCACTCAACGAGGCGGTGCGGCGCGGGCACCTCGCTCGCAACCCGGCGGTGGTCGCGCGTGCGCCACGAGTCGAGGTACACGAAGTCGATCCGTTCACGGTCGACGAGATCAAGAGGATCTTCCTGACGGCGGCCCGGCAGCGCAACGGCGTCCGGTGGGTCCTGGCACTTGCCCTCGGACTCAGGCAAGGCGAAGCGCTCGGGCTCCAGTGGTCCGACATCGACGCTGAGCGCCAGGTGCTAACGATCCGCCGGAGCAAGACACGGCCGAGGTACAAGCACGGGTGCGAGATGAGTTGTGGCAAGCCGTTTGCCGGCTACTGCCCGGAAAGGGTGCGTGTCAACCCCGAGACAGACACCACCAAGTCGAGTGCCGGGCGCCGCCAGATCGGGCTGCCGCAGCAGCTCGCGTCCCTCCTGGCCCAACATCGAGAAGCCCAATACGCCGAGCGCCTCCATGCAGGCTCCGCGTGGCACGAGGGCGGTTGGATCTTCACGACCGAGACCGGAGGGCCGATCAACCCACGGACGGACTGGACACACTGGAAGGAACTCCTCAAGGAGGCCGGGATCCGTGACAGCCGGTTGCACGATGCTCGGCATACCGCCGCGACCGTCCTGCTCCTCCTCGGCGTGAGCCAGCCGACGATCATGAGCGTGATGGGCTGGTCCAATCCCGCGATGACCCAGCGGTACGCACACGTCGTTGCCCCCATCCGGCTGGACGTTGCCCGACAGGTCGGCGGCCTCCTCTGGGAGGTCCGGGATGAAGCCGACTGAGACCACAAATGAGACCACAAGGGGAGACGCCGGTTCGGGGCGCTGAGCCTCCGACCGGCGTTTCCGCTGGTCGAGGGCGGTGGCGGTGGGATTTGAACCCACGGTGGAGTTACCCCCACACACGCTTTCGAGGCGTGCTCCTTAGGCCGCTCGGACACGCCACCGCCCAGCACGTTACCGGAGGCGGCGGTCGGCGAAGAAATCGAGCAGCAGCTGTCCGCACTCCGCCTCGCGGATCCCGCCGACGACCTCGACCCAGTGGTTCGCGCGGCGGTCGCGCGCCAGGTCCCAGACCGACCCGCAGGCACCCGCCTTCGGGTCCCAGGCGCCGAAGACGACGGTCGCTACCCGGGCGAGGAGCATGGCCCCCGCGCACATCGGGCACGGTTCGAGGGTCACCACCAGGGTGCAGTGCTCGAGCCGCCAGGACCCGGTATGCCGTGCTGCCGCCCGCAGCGCCACGACCTCCGCGTGGCCGGTCGGATCCCCTTGCGCCTCACGGATGTTGGCGCCCTCGCCGACGACCTCACCTGCTGCAGACATGACGACCGCCCCGACGGGGACGTCACCCGCTCGACCGGCGACTGCGGCGAGGTCGAGCGCGCGAGCCATCCACCCGGCATACCGGGGGTCGACCGGGAGGTCGGTGGGTGGCGTCACGCGCTAAGTTTCGCCCATGCGCGTGCACATCGCCGATCACCAGCTGATCTCCCACAAGCTGACCTACCTGCGGGACAAGCGCACGGACTCCCCGACCTTCCGCCGGCTCGTCGACGAGCTCGTCACCCTCCTCGCCTACGAGGCGACCCGCGACGTGCGCGTGGAGCCGTTCGACATCGAGACCCCGGTCGCGCCGACGACCGGCATCAAGCTGGCCCGGCCGAAGCCGCTCGTCGTGCCGATCCTGCGGGCGGGGCTCGGGATGCTCGACGGGATGGTCCGGCTGCTGCCCACGGCCGAGGTCGGCTTCCTCGGGATGATGCGCAACGAGGAGACGCTCGCGGCGGTGACCTACGCGAACCGACTTCCGGACGACCTGCGCGGCCGGCAGTGCTACATCCTCGATCCGATGCTGGCCACGGGAGGGACGCTCGCCATGGCCATCCACTACCTCGTCGACCGGGGCGCCGACGACATCACGGCCATCACCCTGCTCGCCGCGCCGGAGGGCATCGACCACGTCGAGAGCGAGCTCGCCGGCCTCGAGGTGCCGGTCACTCTCGTCACCGGGGCGCTCGACGAGCGGCTCAACGACCAGGGTTACATCGTGCCGGGGCTCGGCGACGCGGGCGACCGCCTCTACGGCCTGGTCTGACCGCGTCATTTCCCGCGGGCTCCGACCAGCACGCCGAGCGACGGACCAACACGCCGCGAGCGGCGTGGCAGCCGGTCCATGGCGCTCGCCTTTGGCACACTTCGAGTAAACGTGCCGGCACACCCCGGCCGAGGAGTCAAGGAGCAATGTCGATGAAGCGCGTCAAGACGATCAGCGGCTGGGTGCTGCTGGCCTTCCTGGTGTATGCCATCGTCAAGTCCCCCACGCAGGCGGCCGACATGATCCGGACGGCGTTCGACATCATCGTCCAGGGCTTCCAGAGCATCTTCGCGTTCTTCGACGCGCTGCTCGGACGGAGATAGCCGCAAGCCCGCCATGGCCACCCCCGAACCGGCCCTGCGGCGCTACCTCCTGGACGACGAGCGCGTCGTCGTCGCCATACACCAGCACTGGGGCAAGGTCTCGGCGCCCGTGGCAGCTGCCGTGATCGGGATGTTCCTGGCCCTCTGGGTCGACGCCAGCGTCCCGGTCTCCCTGGCCGCGGTCTCCCAGGTCACCTGGGTCGTCTGGTTCCTCGTCGTGCTGTGGGCCCTGTGGAGGCTGCTCGAGTGGCGGCACGACTGGTTCGTCGCGACCGACAAGCGGCTGATCCTGACGTATGGCCTGCTGACCCGCCGGGTCGCGATGATGCCCCTGACCAAGGTCACCGACATGTCCTACCGCCGCTCCATACCCGGGCGCCTGCTGGGCTACGGACAGTTCATCATGGAGAGCGCCGGCCAGGACCAGGCCCTGCACAACATCACCTGGGTCCCCGACCCGGATCGCACCTACCGCGCGATCTGCGCGGAGATGTTCGGGGTCCCGGCTCCGGGCGGGGACGGGGAGGACCGTCTGCTCCGTGGTGGAGGCATGGCCGCCGCATTCGACCCCGACGGTGCGGACGGCATCCCCGCGTCCGGCATCCCCGCGTCCGGCGACCCCGACTGGTCCCGACCCGGTCTCGAGAGTCCCTCCGCCGTCGAGGAGTACGGCACGCGCTCGCGAGCAGTTCCGTTGCACCACACCGAGCCCCATGAGGAGTCGACCTACCGGAGCGAGGACCTGCGAGGGCGCGACGAGTCGGCCGACACGGGCCCGATCCCGGTCACCCGCCCCCGTCGCGTCACAGAGCCCTGAGGATGTCCTGCACGCGGTCCTTGGCGTCACCGAAGAGCATCTGGCTGTTCTCCCGGAAGAAGAGCGGGTTCTGCACTCCCGCATAGCCGGCGGCCATGGATCGCTTGAAGATGATGACGTCCTTGGCGTTCCACACCTCGAGGACGGGCATCCCGGCGATGGGACTGGTGGGGTCCTCAGCGGCGGCGGGGTTGACCGTGTCGTTGGCCCCGATGACGAGGACGACGTCGGTGCCCGGGAAGTCCTCGTTGACCTCGTCCATCTCCAGCACGATGTCGTAGGGCACCTTGGCCTCCGCGAGGAGGACGTTCATGTGTCCCGGGAGACGGCCGGCGACCGGGTGGATGCCGAAGCGGACCTGTATGCCGCGCTCGCGCAGCCGGTGGGTCAGGTCGGCAACCGGGAACTGCGCCTGCGCCACCGCCATCCCGTAGCCGGGCGCGATGACGACCGAGCTCGCCTCCCGGAGCAGGTCGGCGACGTCCTCGGCACTCGTCTCACGGTGTTCCCCGTAGTCCTGGTCGTCCTTCGATGCGGTGGCACCAGAACCGAACCCGCCGGCGATCACGGACACGAAGGACCGGTTCATCGCCTTGCACATGACGTAGGAGAGGAAGGCACCCGACGAACCGACGAGCGCACCGACGACGATGAGCAGGTCGTTGCCGAGCATGAACCCCGCAGCGGCCGCGGCCCACCCCGAGTAGGAGTTGAGCATCGAGACGACGACCGGCATGTCGCCCCCACCGATCGACGCGACGAGGTGCCAACCGAGAACCAGGGCGAGGACCGTCATGAGCACCAGCGGCAGCGCAGCCTCGCTCGCGACGAACCAGACGAGCAGCGCCGCCGTGACGAGAAGGGCAAGCAGGTTGAGGTAGTGGCGCCCCGGGAGCATCAGCGCCTTGGACGGGATGCGGGCACTCAGCTTGAGGAAGGCGACGACCGAGCCCGTCAGGGTCACGGCGCCGATGAAGATCCCGAGGAAGACCTCGACCGCGTGGATGTGCTCCATCGACGCGGTCAGCGGGCCCGGGCGCAAGAAGGAGTTGAAGCCGACGAGCACGGCGGCGAGGCCGACGAAGCTGTGCAGCATCGCCACGAGCTGCGGCATCCCGGTCATCTCGACGGTGAGCGCCCGCTGCACGCCGATGGCGCCGCCGATCGCCATGGCTCCGACGATCAGGGCGAGGCCCGTCCAGGAGCTCGACTGCACGGCATACGCGATGGTTGCCACGAGCGCGATGGCCATGCCGAGGACGCCGAACGTGTTGCCCGCCTTGGCCGTCTCGTGCTTCGAGAGGCCGGCGAGGCTGAAGACGAAGAGCAGGGCCGCGATGATGTAGCTGGCCTGGACCAGGGTCGTCGACATCTCAGGCCCTCCGGAACATCTTGAGCATCCGGTGGGTCACCGTGAAGCCGCCGAAGATGTTGATGCTTGCGACGAGGACTCCGGCGACCGCGAGGACCGTGACGAGGGCGTTGCCCAGGCCGACCTGCAGCAGGGCGCCGACGAGGATGATGCCACTGATGGCGTTGGTCACCGACATGAGCGGCGTGTGCAGCGCATGGTGCACGTTGGTGATGACGTAGTAGCCGACGACCACCGCGAGCGTGAACACCGTGAAGTGCGTGAGGAACTCCGGCGGTGAGTATGCCGCGAGCACGGCAAAGAGGATGGCCGCCACTGCCATGCCGACGTAGCGTCGACGCGGGTCCCTGGGCTGGTCCGGTTCCGCGGTCACGGCCGCCCGGGGCGCGGCCGGAGCGGTCGAGACCTGGACGGGGGGCGGCGGCCAGAGCACCTCGCCGCCCTTGACGACGGTCATGCCGCGGATGACCTGGTCCTCGAGGTCGAGCCGGACGACGCCGTCCTTGTCGGGAGCCAGGAGCCTGAGCAGGTTGACGAGGTTCGTCGAGAAGAGCTGCGACGACTGGATGGGCAGCCGCCCCGGCAGGTCCGTGTAGCCGATGATCTTGACGCCGTTGTCGCTGACGACGAGCTCGTCGGGTCTGCTCAGCTCGCAGTTGCCGCCGTTCGCGGCGGCCATGTCGACGATGACGCTGCCGGGCCGCATCGTCGCCACCATGTCGGCGGTGATCAGCCGCGGGGCGGGCCGGCCGGGAATCAGGGCCGTCGTGACGATGATGTCGACGTCCTCGGCCTGCTCCGCGTAGAGCTCGGACGCCTTGCGGTTGAAGTCCTCCGTCGTCTCCCGGGCATAGCCGTCCGCGCTGGGCGCCGCCTGCTCGATGTCGATGCGGAGGAACTGCGCCCCCATCGACTCGACCTGCTCGCCGACCTCGGGGCGGGCGTCGAAGGCGCGGACGACCGCCCCGAGGCTGTTCGCCGTGCCGATGGCCGCGAGGCCCGCGACCCCGGCGCCGACGACAAGCACCTTGGCCGGGGGGACCTTTCCAGCGGCCGTGATCTGCCCCGTGAAGAGGCTGCCGAACTCGTGCGCCGCCTCGATGATGGCGCGGTAGCCGGCGATGTTGGCCATCGAGCTGAGCACGTCCAGCGACTGCGCCCGCGAGATGCGCGGGACGGCGTCCATCGCCAGGACGGTGATGTCCCGGGAGGCAAGCCGCTCGACGAGCTCGGGCTGGAGGGCCGGGCTGATCAGGCTCGCGAGGAACGCGCCGTCCCGCAGGCGGCCGATCTCGTCCTCGGTCGGGGCGTTGACCTTGAAGATCACGTCGCAGCGCCAGACCTCCTCGGGAGAGGCGACCCCGGCTCCAGCCGCGGCATACGCCTCGTCCATGAAGCTCGCCCCGAGCCCCGCGCCCGACTCCACCAGGACCTCGAAGCCGAGGGCGCGGATCTGCTCGACGCTCTTCGGCGTGGCGGCGACCCGCGTCTCGCCGGACCGCGACTCGCGTGGCACACCGATCTGCATTCCTGCTCCCGACGACGGTCCGACCCAGCCCTGCTGGCGATGGCTGCGCCGATGCTCTCACGGCGGCGCTCCCGCCGAAAACCTGGAGGGTGCGCTCCCCCTTTGACAGGTCCGACCGACGGGTCAAGGATGTGAGGGGCGCGCGGACCCATGACGACGACGCCATGACGACGAGGGAGTCCCGGATGAACCTGTGGCGGACCAAGACGATCGAGCAGTCGATCCGGGACACCGAGGAACCGGCCCACCAGCTGCGCAAGGGGCTCGGTGCGCTGGACCTGACCGTGTTCGGCGTCGGTGTGGTCATCGGCACCGGGATCTTCGTCCTCACCGGCAAGGCTGCGGGCGTCCAGGCAGGACCGGCCGTCTCGCTGTCCTTCGTCTTCGCCGGCATCGCCTGCGCCCTCGCGGCCCTGTGCTATGCCGAGTTCGCGAGCACGGTGCCGGTCGCGGGTTCGGCCTACACCTTCTCCTACGCGAGCCTCGGTGAGCTCGTGGCCTGGATCATCGGCTGGGACCTCATCCTCGAGCTCGCCCTCGGCGCCAGCACTGTGGCCGTCGGGTGGTCGACCTACTTCGCCGACGTGCTGAAGCAGGCCGGCATCACCATCCCGGCCTTCGCCTACGGCGAAGGGCACAACCTCGTCGCGGCGGCGATCGTCCTGATCCTGACCGGGGTGATCTGCTTCGGGATCAAGGTGTCCTCACGGGTGAACCTCGTGATGGTGACGATCAAGATCGCGGTCGTGCTCTTCGTCATCATCGCTGGCCTGTTCTACATCAAGACCTCCAACTACTCCCCGTTCATCCCACCGGCCGGGTCGAAGCCGGCCGCGGGCGCCGAGAGCGTGCCGTCGCTGTTGCAGGACCTCGGCTTCGCGCCCGGGTCGTTCGGCGTCAGCGGCATCTTCACCGGGGCAGCGCTGGTGTTCTTCGCGTTCATCGGCTTCGACATCGTCGCCACCGCGGCCGAGGAGACCAAGCGGCCGCAACGCGACATCCCGATCGGCATACTCGGGTCGCTGGCGATCTGCACCATTCTCTACGTCGCCGTCTCGCTCGTCGTCACCGGCATGGTGAAGTACACCGACATCAAGGTCAACGCGCCACTGGCCGAGGCGTTCCGCTCCGTCGGCAAGCCGGGCTTCGCCACCATCGTCTCGATCGGCGCGTTGATCGGCCTCACCACCGTGATGATGATCCTCATGCTCGGCCAGAGCCGGGTCTTCTTCGCCATGAGCCGTGACCGGTTGCTGCCCGCCATGTTCTCCAAGGTGAACGAGCGCACCGGCACCCCGGTGCGCACCACCATCACCACCGGGGTCGTCGTCGCGGTGATCTCCACGTTCGTGCCGCTGTCCGAGCTGGCCGAGCTGGTCAACATCGGCACCCTCTTCGCGTTCATCCTCGTCGCCATCGGCGTCCTGGTGCTGCGGCGCAAGCGCCCGGACCTCGAGCGGGCGTTCACCTGCCCCGCCGTCCCCGTCATCCCGATCCTGGCGATGCTGGCCTCGTTCTACCTGATGCTGAACCTGCCCGCGGCGACCTGGGTCCGGTTCGTGGTGTGGATGGTCCTCGGCTTCGTCATCTACTTCCTCTACGGCGCCCGGCACAGCCGGCTCACGACGGACCCCAACTACTCCCGGGAGGCCGACGAGGCCGCCCGCGAGACGCGTTCGGCCTGACGCACGAACAGGGGGCCGCGGGCGTCACATCTGCTCGGGTGACTCCACGCCGAGCAGGTCGAGCCCCTGGACGAGCACCTTGAGGGTCAGCGCACACAGCCCCAGTCGTGACTCCCGCAGCTCGGAGTCCTCGGCCTTGAGCACGGGGTGGGTGTCGTAGAACGACGAGAACGTCTGGGCCAGGTCGAAGAGGTACCCGCAGAGCCGGTGCGGCTCGAGGAACTCGCCCACTTGCGTCACGACGCTCCCGAACTCGAGCAGCGCGAGGGCCAGGGCCCGCTCGCCCGGCTCCCGCACGACGATCCGCCGGTCCGCACCCTCGATCTCGAGGGCGGCGTTGCGAAAGATCGAGCGCACCCTGGTGGCGGCGTACTGCAGGTAGGGCCCGGTGTCCCCGTTGAGGGCCAGCATCCGCTCGAGGTCGAAGACGTACTCGCTGTCGTGGGCCACCGACAGGTCGGCGTACTTCACCGCGCCCACGCCGATCTGGGGGGCGAGCCGGGCCCGCGCCGACTCCTCGAGGTCGGGGCGGCGCTCGTCGACCACCGCGCGCGCGTTGCCGATCGCCTCGTCGAGAAGCGCCATCAGCCGCAGCGGTGCTCCCGACCGGGTCCTGAGGATCTTGCGGTCCTTGCCGAGGACGTTGCCGATCTGGACGTGGACGGGCGTCACGTGGTCGCTGAGCCATCCGGCCCTGCGCGCCGTGTCCCAGACCATGTTGAGGTGCAGCGCCTGGGGTGCTCCGATGACGTAGAGCGCCCGGTGCGCGTGCAGCTTCTGGATGCGGTAGCGGATCGTGGCGAGGTCCGTCGTGCCGTAGCCGTAGCCGCCGTCGGACTTGCGGATGATCAGCGGCACCGGCTTGCCCTCGCGGCCGGTGTAGCCGTCGAGGAAGACGCACAGCGCGCCCTCGCTCATCGTCGCGATGCCCCTGGACTCCAGCTCGTCACAGATGCTCGCGAGCTCGTCGTTGTACATCGACTCCCCCGCCAGGTCGTCGTCGGTGAGCGTGACCCCGAGGGCGGCGTAGATCCGGTTGAAGTAGTGCTTCGACAGCTCCACGAGCTCGGCCCACAGGCGCAACGTGTCCTCGTCGCCGCCCTGGAGCAGGACGACCCGCGTCCGCGCCCGGCGCGCGAAGGTCTCCTCTCCGTCGAACTTCGCCCGAGCCGCCTGGTAGAACGCGTTGGGGTCGGTCTCGACCACCGTCGCCTCCGGCGAGCCCTCCCCGACGTCGAGGAGGTGCTCGATGAGCATGCCGAAGGGGGTGCCCCAGTCACCGATGTGGTTCTGCCGGACGACGTGGTGACCCAGGTGCTCGAGCGTCCGGGCCAGCGAGTCGCCGACGACCGTGGTCCGCAGGTGGCCGACGTGCATCTCCTTGGCGACGTTGGGCGCCGAGTAGTCGATGGGAACGTTCTGCCGGGGCTGCACCGGAACGCCGAGTCGGGGATCCGCGGCAACGCGCCGCACCTCTGCGGCCACCCAGCCGTCGGTCAGCCGGAGGTTGACGAACCCGGGCCCACTGACCTCGGGCACCTCGCAGATGCCGTCGAGGTCGAGGCGCGCGACGATCTTCTCCGCCACGTCTCGCGGCGGCATACCGACCTTCTTCGCCAGCGCGAGGGCCGCGTTGGACTGCAGGTCCGCCCCGCGGCCCTGCGACGCGCGGCTCGGGCGCAGCACCGGGTCGGCGTCGCGGTAGCCGTCGCCGAGGGCAGCGGCGATGGCGGCGGTGACCCGGGGGGCGAGCACGTCGGCGGGCGATGACATGGGGACAAGGCTAAGGGGATCGTGGACGTTCGGCCGAGGCGGTCCCGGCACCCCCGATCGCAGACTGGTCGCCATGAGTGAGCAGTGGCCCGCCCGAGGCGGCGACCACCCTGGCGGGGTGAGCACCCGGCATACGGCAGGAGTATTCCGGGGTGCCGGCTCAGGGGCCCGTCGTGAGCCCGAGCTCGGCCATGGACTTCTCCCGCATCTCGACCTTGCGGACCTTGCCGGTCACCGTCATGGGGAACTCCTCGACGATGGTGACGTAGCGAGGGATCTTGTAGTGGGCCAGCCTTCCAGCCGCGAAGGCGCGCAGCGACTCGGCCGTGACCGGCTCGGCCCCGTCCCTCATCCGGACCCAGGCGCAGAGCTCCTCGCCGTACCTCTCGTCCGGGACCCCGACGACCTGCGCGTCGAGGATGTCGGGGTGGGTGTACAGGAACTCCTCGATCTCACGGGGGTAGATGTTCTCGCCGCCTCGGATGACCATGTCCTTGATCCGTCCGGTGATCTCGACGTAGCCGTCGTCATGCATCACCCCGATGTCACCCGTGTGCATCCAGCCATCCTGGAGGACCTCGTCGGTCTTGTCCGGCTGCTCCCAGTAGCCGAGCATCACCGAGTACCCCTTCGTGACGAACTCCCCTGCGGTGCCACGCGGCACGGTCTCACCGGTCGCCGGGTCGACGATCTTGATCTCGAGGTGCGGACCGACCCGGCCCACCGTGGCGGTCTTCTGCTCGAAGGTGTCGTCGGTGCGGTTCTGCGTCGACACCGGTGACGTCTCGGTCATCCCGTAACAGATCGTCATCTCCTCGATGCCCGACGCGATGAGCTTCTTCATCAGCTCGGCCGGGCACGGTGAGCCGGCCATGATGCCCGTGCGGACCCCGGAGAGGTCGATGTCGCCGAAACCGGGCAGGTTCCACTCGGCGATGAACATCGTGGGCACGCCGTAGAGGGACGTGGCCCGCTCGTCCTGCGTGGCCCGTAGGGTCGCCTCCGGGTCGAAGCCGGGGGCCGGGATGATCATCGCGGCCCCGTGCGTCGTGCACGCGAGGTTGCCCATGACCATGCCGAAGCAGTGGTAGAACGGCACCGGGATGCAGACACGGTCCTGCTCCGTGTAGTCGCAGAGCTGCCCGACGAAGAAGCCGTTATTGAGGATGTTGCGGTGGCTGAGTGTTGCGCCCTTGGGGAAACCCGTTGTGCCAGAAGTGTACTGGATGTTGATGGGGTCGTTGTTGTCCAGGCTTGCCTGGACGTCGGAGAGCTGCTCTGCCGTGACCCGGGCGGCGTCGTCGATCAGCGCGTGCCAGCTGTCGGTGCCGATGAGGACGACCTGCTCGAGCCCGGCGACGGCGCCACGGACCTCCTCGATCATCGCCGCGTAGTCATTCGTCCTGAACCTCGGTGCGGCGACGATCATCCGCACGCCTGCCTGACGCAGGACGTACTCCAGCTCGTGGGTCCGGTAGGAGGGGTTGAGGGTGACGAGGATGGCGCCGACCTTCGCCGTGGCGTACTGGACCAGCGTCCACTGCGCGCAGTTGGGCGCCCAGATGCCGACCCGGTCACCCTTGGCGATGCCCGCCGCGAGGAGGCCCCGGGCCAGCTCGTCGACGTCCCGCCTCAGCTCGGCGTAGGTCCACCGCCTGCCCTGCGCGACGTCGACCAGGGCCGCGCGGTCCGCGAAGCGCGACACCGTTGCGTCGAAGTTGTCGCCGATGGTCTGCTCGATGAGCGGGACGTCGGTCTCGCCGGCGGTCTGCGACGGGGGGGGTGTGGGCATCGGTGGGCTCCGGCGGTCGGCGGGTGGGTTTGCTCAGGTTGCTCAGCGCAGTCCACTACCGATGGGTCGCGAGGGCAAGACCCCGACGACAGGATGCCCCCGGGAGGGGAGCCAGCGGGGCCTGCCTCAGCCCGAGGGGGTGATGACGAGGTCGGCCCGGGCCCGGGAGGCCACCACCTGGTCGGCGTTCGCCTGGTCGGGGCCGAGCGCCCAGGCCTGCGCGGCGCCGGGCGGCTTGCCGAACTCCACATGGCGGGCGATGAGCCGTCGCAGCCGCTCGGTGTCGGCCAGCTCGACGAACCAGACCTCGCCGAAGCGCTCGTGGAGCTGCGACCACGGCTTCTTGTCGAGCAGGAGGTAGTTGCCCTCCGTGACGACGAGCCGCGCCGCCGGCTCGATGGCGATGGCTGCCGCGAGCGGCTGCTCGAGCTTCCGCTCGAAGCCCGGGACGAACACGGTGTGGCCGTCGTCGGCGCTGATCCGATCGAGCACCGCGCGGTAGCCGTGGGCGTCGAAGGTCTCGGGAGCCCCCTTGCGTCCCAGCAGACCGAGCCGGTCCAGCTGGACGTCGGCCAGGTGGAAGCCGTCCATGGGCAGGTGGACGACCGCGTCCGGGCCGAGCCCGGTAGGCGGGTCCTCCCGGAGTGCCTCGACGAGCTGCTCGGCCAGCGTCGTCTTCCCGGCACCGGGCGCTCCAGCGATCCCGAGGAGCGTCCGGCGACCGGAGGAGACGAGCGAGGACGCCCGGGCGAGCAGGGATGCGAGGTGGGCCGGGTCGACGAGGTGAGCGGACGGCATACGGCCCATTGTGCCGTCGGCGAGGTCGACGGGCGCCTGTCGAATGTCTGCTTGACGGGAACATACCCCCGCCCGGTACCGTTGTGTGGGGAGGAAGGCCCGATCGGTCGTCAGTCGAGGAGGAGACGGTCATGGACGTGGACGCACCGGGTTACGCGGACACCAGGCAGGCGCACCTCAAACGGCTGCGCCGGATCGAAGGACAGGTCCGCGGCCTGCAGCGGATGGTCGAACAGGACACCTACTGCATCGACGTGCTGACGCAGATCTCCGCCGCCACCAAGGCCCTCGAGGCGGTGGCGCTCGGCCTGCTCGAGGAGCACCTGAGCCACTGCGTCACCAAAGCCATCCACGCCGGTGGTGAGGAGGCCGACGCCAAGGTCAAGGAGGCGTCCGCCGCAATCTCCCGGCTCGTCCGCTCCTGACCTCACTCCCGCAGACCACGCTCGCCCCCACCGCACCGACCGGCACGCGCCGACAACCCGACAATCCAAGGAGAACGACATGACGACCAAGACCTATCCCGTGACCGGGATGACCTGCGGCCACTGCGTTGCCGCCGTCACCAGCGAGCTTTCCGCCCTGCCTGACGTCACAGCCGTGTCGGTCGACCTCGTTGCCGACGGAGCGTCCCAGGTCACCGTCACCAGCGAGACCGCGCTGAGCGATGCGCAGGTCGCCGACGCGCTCGACGAGGCCGGCGACTACCGGCTGGCCACCAGCAGCTGACCGATGCCCCAGTGGGCACTTTCTCCAGGGAGATCAACCGTGAGCACGACCGACCAGACCGCGCACCAGGCGGATACCAGCATCGAGCTGGCCATCGGGGGGATGACGTGCGCTTCGTGCGCCGCCCGGATCGAGAAGAAGCTCAACAGGCTCGACGGGGTCAGCGCCACGGTGAACTACACGGCCGAGAAGGCCAAGGTCACCTATCCCGCCACCGTCGACGCAGCTGACCTCGTCGCGACCGTGCAGGCCACCGGTTACACCGCTACCCTGCCCACCGCACCCGGACAGACCGACGTAGCAGCCGGACCGACCTCGGCGCAGCCCGAGGACGAGGCGTCCGCCCTGCGGCGCAGGCTCGCGGTGACCGCCGGGTTGAGCCTTCCGGTGCTGCTGCTGTCGATGGTGCCCGCGTGGCAGTTCGACAACTGGCAGTGGCTCTCCCTCACCCTGGCGTCGCCCGTCGTCGTCTGGGGGGCGTTGCCGTTCCACCGCGCCGCCTGGACCAACCTGCGGCACGGCGCAGCGACGATGGACACCCTCATCTCGGTCGGCGTCGGGGCCGCGTGGCTCTGGTCCTTGTGGGCCCTGTTCGTCGGCGATGCGGGCATGACCGGAATGCGGATGTCGTTCTCCCTGCTTCCCTCCAGAGATGGTGGGGCGAGCCACATCTACCTCGAGGTCGCTTCGGTCGTGACCGTGTTCATCCTCGCTGGCCGCTACTTCGAGGCGCGGGCCAAGAAGCGCTCCGGATCGGCGCTACGGGCGCTGATGGACCTCGGAGCCAAGGACGTCGCCGTCCTGCGCGCCGGCAGCGAGGTCCGCGTCCCGCTCGACCAGCTCGTCGTCGACGACGTGTTCGTCGTCCGCCCGGGCGAGAAGATCGCCACCGACGGGGTCGTCACCGACGGCAGCTCCGCGGTGGACTCCTCCCTGCTCACCGGAGAGTCCGTGCCCGTCGAGGTCCGTCCCGGCGACGCCGTCGTCGGCGCCACCGTCAACGCGGGCGGCCGGCTCCTGGTCCGTGCGACCCGGGTCGGCTCCGACACCCAGCTCGCCCAGATGGCCCGCCTCGTCGAGGATGCCCAGAACGGCAAGGCCGAGGTCCAGCGCCTCGCCGACCGGATCTCCGCCGTCTTCGTGCCCGTCGTCATCGGCCTGTCGGTGGCCACCCTCGCCGTCTGGCTGCTCACCGGCCACCCCGTCGCGGCCGCCTTCACCGCCGCCGTCGCCGTGCTGATCATCGCCTGCCCGTGCGCGCTCGGCCTCGCGACGCCGACCGCGCTGATGGTGGGCACCGGCCGGGGAGCGCAGCTGGGCATCCTCATCAAGGGCCCACAGATCCTCGAGTCCACCCGCCGGGTCGACACCATCGTGCTCGACAAGACCGGCACCGTGACCACCGGCCGGATGAGCGTGCACCAGGTCGTGCCCGCTGCGGGCGAGACGGCGGCCGACGTGCTCACCCTCGCCGGCGCCCTGGAGGACGCTTCGGAGCACCCCATCGCCACCGCCGTCGCGGCCCACGCCCGTTCCTCCGCCAACGCAAACCTGTCGACGGTGGACGGGTTCACCAACCATGACGGACGAGGTGTCTCCGGCGTCGTCGACGGACACGCGGTGCTCGTCGGACGCCGCTCCTGGCTGGCGTCCGAGTGGTCCGTAACCGCGCCCACCGACCTGACGAACGCTGCCGAGTCGGCCGAGTCCGACGGCATGACGCCGGTCTGGGTCGCCTGGGACGGCCGGGCCCGCGGTGTTCTCGTGGTCGCCGACACCATCAAGGAGACCTCGACTGCGGCGGTGGCCCAGTTCCGGCAGCTTGGCCTGCGTCCCGTCCTGCTGACCGGAGACAACGCCCGCGCCGCGCAGGCCGTGGCCCAACAGGTCGGAATCGAAGCCGCCGACGTCATCGCGGAGGTGCTGCCCGCGGACAAGGTCACCACCATCAAGCAGCTCCAAAGCCAGGGAGGCGTCGTCGCCATGGTCGGCGACGGCGTCAACGATGCCGCCGCCCTGGCCCAGGCCGACCTCGGCCTGGCGATGGGCACCGGCAGCGACGTCGCCATCGAAGCCTCCGACCTGACCCTGGTCCGCGGCGACCTGATGGCGGCAGCCGACGCCATCAGGCTCTCCCGCAGCACGCTGAGGACCATCAAGGGCAACCTCTTCTGGGCGTTCGCCTACAACGTCGCCGCCCTGCCCCTGGCCGCCCTCGGCCTGCTCAACCCCCTCATCGCCGGCGCAGCCATGGCCTTCAGCTCCGTCTTCGTCGTCACCAACAGCCTGCGACTGCGCAGTTTCCAGCCCGCGGCAGGTACCCGACACGGTGGCTGACCGGCATACCCGGCCCAGCTGGTCCGGGGCTCACTGCCGTCCGGCCTCGTGTCACGATGGAACCATGACGGCGCTCGTCCGCACCGCACTCGCGTCCGCCCGCCGCTCCCCCGGCGGTCGGGTGGGGCTCGGTCTCGCAACTCTGCTGATGGCGGCCGCGATCATCGGGATGCACTCCTGGGGCGCCGGCCACGACGAGCGTTCCCTGACCGTGGCAGCCGGCTCATCCGTCGCCAGCCGGGCCGACTCTGCCGCGCACTCGTCGATGAGCATGCCCGACCCGGTCCCGGCCGTCGACAGCCCCTCCGGAGAGTGCGTGCCGGGCTGCGCCACCGCGAATCCGGTGGGCCACACCATGGGGATGGTGTGCGTGGGCATCCTCACCGCCCTGGTGCTCGCGCTCCTCGGTGGACCAGGCCGTCACCACTCGATCGTTGCACGCCGGCGTCCCGCCGGCCCTTCCGGCCGCCCGTCGGGGCGACGACGCCGGGCTCCACCACCACACCGGAGCCCATCGCTGTCGAAGCTCTGCATCCTGCGCACCTGAGTAGCTGGTCGCCGGACGTGGCCCACTCCTGGTGACCGACCGGCATACGCGCACACCTCAGCAACCTCAGACCGATGAAAGGACTCACCCTCATGAACCGCAGCCTGCGCACCCTCGTCCTACCCGCCGCCCTCGCCTCCGTGCTGGCCGTCTCCGCCTGCGGAAGCACCGCCGGCACACCCGGGACAGCCGGCACACCCGCCCCTGACACGGGAGGCATGAGCCAGAGCAGCACCACGGCAGCATCGGCCGGGAAGCCCGCTTCGGGACCGCACTCCGATGCCGACGTCGCCTTCGCGACGGGCATGGTCCCGCACCATGCGCAAGCCGTGCAGATGGCCGACATGGCCCTGGGCCAGGCAACCAAGCCCGAGATCAAGACCCTTGCCACGGAGATCAAGGCATCCCAGACCCCCGAGATCCAGACCATGTCCGGATGGCTCGTCGGCTGGGGCAAGCCCGTGCCGACCCCCGGCGGGCATGACATGTCCGGCATGGGCGGGTCCACCGGAGAGCCGATGGGCGGGATGATGTCACCGAAGGACATGTCCGACCTCGGCAAGGCCACCGGCACCGCGTTCGACCGGATGTGGCTGCAGATGATGACCAAGCACCACCGAGGTGCCATCACGATGGCCCAGACCGAGCTGTCCCAGGGCCAGAACCCGGACGCCAAGAAGCTCGCTCAGACCATCATCGACGGTCAGACCAAGGAGATCACGCAGATGACCGGGATCCTGGCCACGCTTCCCAGCTGAACGGCCAGCCCACAACCACCGGGGGACCCGTTCTCCCAGCTCGCCCCTGTCAACAGGGGCGGGCTGGACCGGGGCTGGACCGGGTCGGGCCGAGTCGTGGACGGGGTCCCAGCCGCGGAGGCTCGCCGCACGCGTCAGCGCGGGCCGGCGTCACGAACGGTGGGCGCCGGCGGGACTGACGTGGATGGTGGCCGCAGTCAGCCGGCGGACGTGGGTCAGGAGGTGCTCCTCGGCGTGGTGGGCCAGGTCGTGGGCCTGTTCGACGGTCAGCGTCGCATCCACGGTGATGTCTGCCTCGGCGCGCAGGGTGTGTCCGAACCAGCGGATCCGCAGGTCCCGAACAGCATCGATTCCCTGGACGGTCCCGATGGCCGCCGTTGCCTGCTCCACCAGCTCGGGGTCCACGGCGTCCATCAGCCGGGCCCCGACCTGGCTGATGGCGGAGCGGAGCACGCCCAGGATGGCAACGGTGATCAACAGCCCCACCACCGGGTCGGCCCACGTCCAGCCCAGGGCCAGGCCACCGGCGCCGAGGAGGACGGCCAGGCTGGTAAACCCGTCAGTGCGGGCGTGCAGGCCGTCGGCGACGAGCGCTGCCGAGCCGATCTGTCGCCCGACCCGGATCCGGTACCTCGCGACGAGCTCGTTGCCGACGAACCCGACGATGCCGGCCGCGGCCACGGCCCACAGGTAGCTGACCTCCTGCGGGTTGAGCAGACGGGTGATCGCCGTGTAGGCGGCCAGGGCGCTGGACAGGGCGATCATCGCCACGACGAAGAGGCCGGCCAGGTCCTCGGCTCGACCGTAGCCGTAGGTGAAGCGCTTGGTCGCCGCCCGGCGCGCGAGGCTGAACGCCACCAGGAGCGGGACCGCGGTCAGGGCGTCCGCCACGTTGTGCAGGGTGTCCCCCAACAGCGCCACCGATCCGGACAGAGCCACGACAACACCCTGGAGGATCGCCGTGACCGCCAGCCCGACCATGCTGACCAGCAGGGCACGGCGGCCGGCGCTGTCGGCCTCGAGGGCCTCGTCGACCTGGTCGGCGGCGTCGTGCGAATGGCCGCCGACCAGCTCCGAGATCGCGTGGCGGCCGCGCGCCCACCAGCTGCCTCCGTCGCCATGCCCATGGTCGTGGTGGTGGTCTTCGCCGGCCTCGTGCCGGCGGTCGTGGTGGTGGTCTTCGCCGGCCTCGTGCTGGCGGTCGTGGTGGTCGTCATCGAGGGCGGGGCCCATCTGCGGCTTCTCTCGTCGGGGGGCGAGGCTTCATAGTAGCGACACCTGCGCATGTGTGAAGACATGGAGGTGAATCGCTAGGCTTCAGCCATGGCACAGGAACACCCTCGACCGGCGAGCAGAGTTCGAGGCTCGCATCCCATCGACCAGCCCACGGTCGAGCAGGTGGCTGCCGCAGTGACGTCGTTCGCTCTGCTGGCCGACCCCACCCGGGTCCGCATCCTGTGGGCCCTGCGTGAGGATGGGGCGGACGTGGCGACCCTCGCTGCCATCGCCGGTTGCCGGGCCACCGCCGCCAGCCAGCACCTGTCCAAGCTGCGCCTCGCCGGCCTCGTGCACGGAGATCGGCAGGGCCGCCGGGTCGTCTACCGCCTGCGCGGTGGCCACGTGCGAAACCTGCTCACCGAGGCGCTCTTCCACGCCGACCACCAGGTCAGTGGCCAACCGGTCCACGACTGAGCTCGCGGTATGCCGGGAGCCACCCGCGAGCCCCCGGCCCGTCTACCGTGGCCGTCACGTCGCCAACAAGGGCCCTGGCACCTCGACCGTGGCTCCCACCGGCAGCCGTCAACCGGTCACCATCGCGTTCGCTGGTGACGTGCACTTCGCCGGCCAGCTGGCCTCGCGGTTGACCGATCCAGGTACGGCGATGGGTCCGCTGACCGCACGGTTGGCCGAGGCGGACCTGTCGATGGTCAACCTTGAGACCGCGGTGACGACCGGTGGGGCCCCACAGTCGAAACAGTTCGTTTTCCGAGCGCCGCCCGTTGTGTTCCGCGCGCTGGCCGACGCGGGGATCGACGTCGCAACGATGGCCAACAACCACGGCATGGACTACGGCCCGGTCAGCGTGCCCGACGCGCTGGCTGCGGCCGCCGCGGCGCGCTTTCCCGTGATCGGCATCGGTGCGGACGCCGATCATTCGTATGCGCCGTGGATCGTCACGGTCAAAGGCCAGCGGATCGCGTTTCTCGCCGCGACAGCGGTGCTCGATGACGCGCTGGCCACGTCATGGTCGGCGGGGCCGGGCAAACCTGGGCTGGCCACCGCGCTCGACGGCAACAACGCCGCGATTGTGGCCGCAGTGACGGCGGTCCGTCCTCACGTCGACACCGTGGGGGTGAACCTGCACTATGGGTCAGACCTCACCGCCTGCCCGACCGTGATCCAGCGCAAGCTTGCCGGCGACCTGGTTGAGGCGGGCGCCGACATCATCGTGGGTCAGCACGCCCACATCGTCCTCGGCGGCGGATATCGCGGTTCGTCGTACGTGGACTACGGCATGGGGAATTTCGAGTTCTACGTCTCGGGCGGCGGTGTCACGGCCGAGACCGGGGTCCTGAGCCTGACCGTCAACGGACGCTCGATCAGCAACCCGCAGTGGTTCCCCGGCCAGATCGTGAGCGGGCTGCCTACGCCGCTCTCGGGCACTGCGGCCGCCGCCGGCAACATGCATTGGGAAGGCCTGCGTGGCTGCACTGGGCTCACCGCGACCCCCACGCCCTGACAGCACGCCCCCGCCGGACGAGGCGGCTCCCGCGCTGCTCGAGAGTTGCAGCTGCGGCACGCTCAGCCCAGTCAGGAGCCTCGCCGAGGCAGCCGACACGCGCCGGCCCCTCGAGCCAGCGCGCCCTTCGCGGGACCGCGCGCCGCTGGTGCGTCCACCAAGAGTGAGCCAGCTGCGCTGGCCGCAGTTCGCAGGCTCACTCCTGAGCTCGAGGTGCCGTCGTGGGTAGCCTCGCCGTGACGGTCGCCGACTACTTGACGGTGACGGTGATCTTCTTCATGACGACCTTTCCGTTGGACATGGCTGGTAGGTCGGCGCCGGCAACCTTGGGGAACTCGTAGGTGCCGATGGCGTGGTCATCGACGTGCAGCATGGGCCAGTAGTCGCCGCTGGGGATGCCCTGGGGTGTGGGAATGACGACCTTGCTGGAGGCGCCGGCAGGGATGGCCACGAAGTAGGTGACCGGGCCTGGTTTGCCGTTGACGTCAGCATGCAGGCCGATCCACCCGCTCTTTCCCGGCCGCGTCGAGGTTGACCGCGGCCACGACGACGGACTTGCCATCGCCCTCCTGATTGGCGGCGTCCATGGTGCCGGAGGCTGCAGCGGCAGCACTTGTGGACGGTGCGGCGGAGGTTGAGGCTTCGGAGGATGCAGCGACGTTGGATGACGGCGCGGCCGCAGGTGGCGCACTGCCACCACCGGACCCGCAGGCTCCGAGCCCGACAGCGGCGGCGACTGATGCGGTGGTGAGGGTGGCGCGCAGATTTCTCATCGGGTGGTCTCCTTGGGAGGGGTGAACGCGGACAGCGGGCGAACTGACTCAGTGAACGGTCAACGTGCCGTGCATCGAGGGGTGCACCGTGCAGTGCACCGGGTAGACGCCGGGTTTGGTCGGGACGGTCAGCGTCCCCGGGGCCGCGTTGTCGAAGCTGCCGGAGTCAAAGGAACCGTCGTCGGCGGTGACCGTGTGGGGCTCGCTGTCGCCGCCAACGAGGGTGATCTTCTGCCCCGCTGAGGCGGCCAGGGCTGGAAAGGTGTACGCCTTGATCGTGAAGTCGCTCGTGGATCTCGATGACGCCGCTGGCGCGGGCCCTGACGTCGCTGGCACCTCGGCTGCGGCGGGTGGCGTCGTCGTGGACCCCGAACTGCAGCTGGTGACAGCGGCCAGCACGGCGAGCACCTGGATCACGGAGCGACAACGCGACTTCATACCGATGGACACGAACACCTGCCTCGATCGGTTCACCAACGCTCGACATCACCTGGGCCGCGCGGACACGCGCCCGGCTCTCGGGGTGCATGACCGACGTTCAGGCCGAAACGGATCCGTTGGCGCAGCATGCGGTCAACCACTGCTCCAGAGCAGACCAGTGGCCAGGCGCTCGCCGTCGGTAGGGTGCGGTGCTGCGCGCCGAGCAAAGGGGCGTCGCTGGACGCTCCAGTGCTCGGCGCGCAGGGGGAAAGGACCAAACCGTCAGCACCGACGTTGGGGGTTGCAGTCCCCGTCTGGTTTGAGGCGACGTCAATGATCGGGACGGATCTGGACCCGGGTGATGTCGTAGACGCCGAGGAACTTCACGAATGCCAGGACCTGCGGCGCTTTCCCTTTGGCGTCCGCAACGAAGGACACCAGGGGCACCTGGTCGTCCCCCCGTGCTGCGTATGCCGTGCAGCTGGCGTTCGGGGTCAGACCGCTGCCCTGGAGCTCGACCATGTCCAGGCCCTTGACTCCGCGCACGGTGACGTGCACACGGCCCGGGCCGGAGGTGACGGTGGCGTCGGCGTTACGGACCGGCTGGTCCAACCCCTGGCGCCCGAGGTGCTGGGTGCCGGGGCCTTGGGGGACGGCGCTCGCGACATACACCAGTGCCTGGCCTTCCTGACCGACGGGCAAGGTCGTCACCCGCTTGCGGGTCGCCGTGTCGATGATGTCGACACTGTCGGAGGGCTCGTTGACGACGTAGACGGTGGAGTTGTCGGGGCTGGGCCAGATTCCGTGCGGCTCGAAGCCGCTCGAGGGGACGCTGCCGACGAGCAAGGGCGCTGTGCCGGGTCGTCGCTGGTAGATCCTCGTGGCGTTCTCGCCCCCGACGGTCAGGTAGACGTAGCCGGCCCGAGGGGAGGTGACGAAAGGCAGGATGGTTCGTGTCAGGGCCGGTGTTCAGGACGCTGGTGACCCGCCCGGAGCGCAGGTCGACGACGCTGACCTTCCCGACCTTCTTGTGTGCTGCCCACAGCTCGGCGCCGTCGGGTGAGAGGGCCATGTCGGAGGAGAACACGTCAGCGAGTCCGCCGATGCGTTGGATGACCTTGCGCGAGGACACCTGGATCACGTCGATGGTGCCGGAACGCAGGTGGTTGACATAGGCGTGTCTCCCGTTGGGGCTGAACAGCACCTTTGACGGCCCGTCGTCGGTCGCGACGTGTCCCACGACACCACCGTGGAGCGCGTCGACGATGTCCAGCTGGCCAAGGCACGGTCGGCGACCCAGACCGTTTTACCGTCGGGGGAGAAGAAGCCCTCGTGCGAGGCCCGCCCGACGCTGGTCTGGGACACCACGGTGTTGTCCACGGTCCGCAGCACCGTGACGGTGTTGGTGGTCGCGGAGACGACATCGAGGTAGCGGCCGTCACGGGAGAAGCCGAGGCCGTGGACGTCGACGTCACGTAGGTACTGCGGTCCGAGGTCGCCGCCCAGACGCTGGTCCCCCAGGGCGACGGTCCCCAGAACCTTGCGGGTGCTGGGGTCGATCACGGTGACGGTGTTGGAGGTCGGGTCGGCGGTGTACACGCGGTCCGCGCGCGCTATCGGTGGGGCACCTGGAAGGGCGGGCGCCTGGATCGGCCCCCACGTGCGAGGTGAGTGAGAGGGCTGAGCCTGCGTCGGACTGGTTCCGACGCCCAGCACGAGCCCGCCGCAGACCGCTGCCGCGATTGCGCCGACGGCGGTCACACGACGCCGGGAAAGGAAAGGATGTATGGATGACATGATTTGGCTCCTCGCTGT